>WNGF01008743.1_pt1 | contig 11831 bp, 15 predicted proteins | sample 5400641 | NCBI WGS metagenome assembly WNGF01 (sample SAMN13153371, study PRJNA577476) | soil metagenome | isolation source: 80 cm soil or saprolite under grassland replicate 2 | place: USA:California | collected 2016-06-15 | reverse complement strand
CGCGGAACGTCGAGGTCTCCGCCGAAGAGCGGGCCCGCATTCTGGAGCGCGGCGGCTTCTTCAACCAGGCCTGAGATTGACCCCGCGCGCAGCGGGTGCGTGCGGTGGAGACGACAACGACGTCATGGTCGCGGGGCCCGACGACGACCACATAAACGGAAACGCCGGTGGCGACCAACTTTTGGGTCGCGCGGGCGACGACTTCCTCTTCGGCGGCGCCGGCTCGGACTTCCTCTTCGGAAACGCGGGCGGCGACCATCTGGTCGGGAACGAGGCCGCGACATCCTCCACGGCGGCCCGGGCACCGACCACGACGACGGTAGTGGCAACGGCGACCACTGCTGGGGCGAATTCTTCGAGGGTTGCGCCGTAACCCACAAGCCTGGCTAGCGGCGGCGACCGATCTTGCCTCTATCTTCAAGGAACGCGGCCCTGGAGGCCGAAATGATTCTGAATGGGCGTAGACGCCATAGTTGTGCTGCTTGCCGACGCAATCCACTCGGCGCAGCTGTTCATCGAGGTTTTCGCCTCGGTCTACGGGCTGCTGATCCTGATCTACATCATCCTCTCCTGGGTCAGGCTCCCGTATTCGATTTGGCTGAACCGCATGCAGCAGTTCCTGCGCGACGTGGTCGAGCCATACCTGGGGCTCTTCCGGCGAATCCTGCCGCCGCTCGGCGCCTTCGACCTGTCCCCGATCGTCGCCATCTTCGTCCTCTTCCTCGTGGAGCGCCTGATCGTCGGGCTCCTCGGCAGGTTCCACTGACCCAAGGAGGTTCACCGCAATGTCACTGACACCAGCAGAGATCCGCCACCTCGAGCTCGGCCACGGCCTGTTTGGCTACCGCCGCACCACGGTCGACCGCGCAATCGACGACATCGTGGAGAGCTTCGAGAACGTGTGGCGCGAGCGGGCCGACCTGGCAGACAAGGTCGAGGCCCTCGAGTCCGACATGGTTCGCTACAAGGAGCTCGAGACGCTGCTTCGGACAACGCTCATCTCGGCAGAGAAATCGGCGCACGAGCTCAAGAACCAGGCCAGCAAGGAGGCCGAGCTGATCGTGAACGAGGCGCATTCGGAGGCCCGTTCGATCACACGCGAAGCCGTCGGCAAGCGCGAGCGCCTTTTCACCGAGTCGCAGCGCCTCGAGGCCACGCTCCGCTCAGTCCTGGCAACGCTCGAGACCAACCGCGAGGAAGAGCGGAAGCCCGAGATCTCCAAGCCGGAGGAGAAGGCCGCCTAGTTATCCTGTCTCCTCGATGGAGGCGGCAGCTCGAATCCGCGTGCGCGTCTCGCCCGGTTCGGGGCGGACCGAGATCGTCGGCCGGCACGGCGGGGCCTGGCGCGTCCGCGTCAAGCCTGCGCCCGAGCGCGGGCGGGCGACCGAGGCCGCGCTGCGGCTGCTCGCCAAGACGCTGTCCGTTCCCCGGCGGAACGTGAGCCTGGTCAGCGGCCATGCATCGAGAGAGAAGCTCGTCACCGTGGCGGGCCTGTCGAGCACGGAGGCCGAACAGCGCCTTGCCTCCGAGGCGGCTGAGGGGCGCAAGCCTTCCAGGTGACGGTGATCGACGTCGACCACTTCCGCAAGGCGCTCCTCGAAGAGCGGAAACGCATCCTGGCCGCGATCGAGAACCTGCACGAGGAAAGCCCGCGCGCAGGCGACGAGGCCGCCGTCGAGACCTGGATAGACGACCATCTGGCAGAGAACGCGTCTGAAACTCTCGACCGGGAGATCGACTCCACGCTGGAGGAGAACTCAGAGCACGTTCTCTTGGAGATCGACCGCGCCCTGGTGCGCATAGACGAGAGTGCGTTCGGGAAGTGCGTCACGTGTGGGCAACAGATCGCCGTCGAGCGGCTCGAGGCGCTCCCATACACGTCGCAGTGCATCGACTGCAAGCGCAAGGCCGCCCGGGTATGAGTGAGCCTCTTCCAAAGGTCGTCGACGTGCGTATGGGCGCGACCACCGACGCCCTGACACCGGTATCGGCCGCCGAGCGGTCGCTCGCAGCGGGTCCACTGCAATGGCTCGGGCTCGTGGCCGTCGCGTTCGCGGCGGTGTTCGCCGACCAGATTACGAAGCACGTTGTCTCCGACAATCTCTCGCTCGACGAGGGCCTCCACGTCGCCGGGCCTTTCTCGATCCACCACGTCCAGAATTCCGGGATCGCGTTCGGCCTGTTCGCGAGCGCAACGGTCGTAGTGATCGTGCTGACGGCGGTCGCGGTTGGCTGGATGCTGCTCTTCTTCGCGCGTTCGGGGGCTCGCCACCCGATTCTCCCGGCCGCGCTCGGCCTCGTGATCGGCGGCTCGCTCTCGAACCTCGTCGACCGGGTGAGGCTCGGCCATGTGACCGACTTCCTCGATTTCCGCTACTGGCCGGCGTTCAACCTGGCCGACTCCTTCATCGTGATCGGCGTCCTCGTCCTCTTCGCCTCGCTGCTCATCAACGACCGAGAGCCGCGCCGCCGGGCGTCAGTGACCGGCGCCGTCCGTCGACGCCGGTCGGCGCCTCCATTCGCGGGGGAACCGCCTGGTTCCCCCCCGAGCACCCCCTCCCCGGCGAGACGCGATCGACCTCTGGGGTAGCTCCAACGATTCGTCGCGGGGGACCGGTACAAAGCTCGCGGTCGCCTTTGCCTCGCGTTCCTAAAGACGCGGCCGGCGCCCGTCTCGACCAGTTCCTGGCGGGTCTGGAGGAGGTTCCGTCGCGGGCGGCGGCAGAGCGCCTCCTCAGCCTGGGGGCGGTACGCGTCGATGGGAAGGCCCAGCCGAAAAGCTATCGCCTGGCCGGCGGCGAGACGCTGGAGATCGACACATCCGCGCTCGAACCAGCCGAGCTTCACCCGGAAGAGCTCCAGCTCAGAGTCGTGTGCGAAGACGAGCACCTGCTCGTCGTCGACAAGCCGGCCGGCCTCGTCGTACATCCTTCTCCCGGCCATCCGACGGGAACGCTCGTGCAGGGACTTCTCGCCCGCGGGATCGCCGGCGGTGAGGTTCCGGGCCGACCCGGAATCGTGCACCGTCTCGACCGCGATACCTCCGGCCTTCTCGTCGTGACCCGCTCCGAGGAGGCGCATCGGGGGATGCAGCAGCTCATGCGGAGCCGGAAGCTGCAGCGCATCTACACCGCGCTCGTTCGCGGAACGCCGCGCTCCCGATCGGGACGGATCGAGGCGCCGATAGGACGTGATCGCACCGACCCGACGCACCACTCGCTCGACACCGCGACCCCCCGCGAGGCGGTGACCCATTTCGAGGTCGGCGAGCTGCTCCCCGCGCACGCGCTGCTACGCGTGCGGCTCGAGACGGGAAGAACCCATCAGATCCGGGTGCACCTGGAGGCGATAGGCCTCCCGATCTCGGGAGATCCTGTCTACGGCGTCGCCGGCGACCTCGGCCTGAGCCGTCAGTTTCTGCACGCTTCGCGCCTTGCGTTCACGCACCCCGTTACGGGGGCGGCGATCGAGGCCTCCTCTCCGCTTCCACGGGATCTCGAATCCGCGCTGGAGAAGGCCCGTCTCGGCTAGGATGCACCAATTCCAACTACCCGGCGGGTGAGCCGGATGGGGGTGCCGGCGCTAGGCGCCGGTTCCATCTGGGGCCGCCGGAGGCAATGTCAACCAACCAGAAAGGGGAAGCCGTGACCGCCGTCTCAATGCGAGACCTGCTCGAGGCGGGCGTCCATTTCGGCCACCAGACGCGGCGCTGGAACCCGAAGATGAAGCGATTCATCTTCTCCGACCGCGACGGCATCTACATCATCGACCTCCAGCAGACGCTCGTACTGCTCGAAGAGGCGCAGGCGTTTGCCCGCGACCTCGGCGAGCGCGGCGGGACGATGCTGTTCGTGGGGACGAAGAAGCAGGCTCAGGACGCAATCGCCGCCGAAGCCACCCGCGTCGGCATGCCGTACGTCAACCAGCGCTGGCTCGGAGGGCTGCTGACGAACTGGCGCACGATCTCAGAGCGCATCGACAGGCTGCACGAGCTCCGCCGGCTCCAGGCGGAAGGCCAGCTCGATCTCCTGCCCCCCAAGGAGCGCCTCGGAATGCTTGCCGAGCTCGAGAAGCTGGAGCAGAATCTCGGCGGCGTGGCGGACATGCGCAGACCGCCCGAAGCCGTGTTCGTCGTCGATCTGCGCAAGGAGCAGCTGGCAGTTCGAGAGGCGAGGCGCCTCGGATCGCCCGTGGTCGCGATCGTGGACACCAATGCCGATCCCGACGAGTCCGACTACGTCATTCCCGGAAACGACGACGCCATTCGCTCGTGCGAGCTCATCATTCGTGCGATTGCCGACGCGATTGAAGAGGGGAAGAGTCACGCGCCACAGCAGCTCGCCGAAGCCGCAGCCGAGGTGCCGGAAATCGAGGCCGAGGAGGCTCCTGCGGCTGAGGAAGTCGCCGAGTAGCCGGAGTACGAAGTACTCGGGCAACACGAAGAGACGGTGGAGCCGGCCGCCGAGGAAGCGACCCCGCAGGAGGCCGAGACGACATGACGGCGATCGCGGCGAGCCTCGTCAAGGAGCTGCGCGAGCAGACCGGCGCGGGGATGATGGACTGCAAGCGCGCATTGGAAGAGGCCGGCGGCGACATCGAAGCTGCCGTCCGGCTCCTACGGGAGCGCGGAGCTGCGCAGGCAGCGAAGCGCGCCGGACGCGAGACACCGGAGGGAATCGTCCTCGCCCGCATCGAGGGAGGCGTTGGCTCCATGGTCGCGATCGGCTGCGAGACGGAGCCCGTCTCCAAGAACGAGGAGTTCCGCGCATTCGCCCAGCGCGTGCTCGACGCCGCCTTTAGCACGCACCTGGCGGAGAAGACCGACGAGCTGGAGCAGGACCGCGCAGACCTGGTCGCCAGGATCGGCGAGAACGTCGAAATCGTCGGCACGGTCACGTTCGAAACGATCGAGGGCGGCGTTGTCCAGGCGTACGTGCATCCGCCCGCCAACAAGCTCGGTGTGCTCGTCCAGCTCCGCGGCGGCTCGGAGGCCTTCGCACGCAATGTCGCCATGCACATCGCCTGGGCGGACCCTCGCTGGAACGGGCGTGAGGACGTTCCCGACGAGGTCGTCACATCCGAGCGGGAGATCTACGCCAATTCCGACGAGGTCCAGAGCAAGCCGGAGCAGGCGCGTGAGAAGATCGTCGAAGGCATGCTGAACAAGCGCTTCTTCGCGACCTGGGTGCTCATCGAGCAGCCCTGGATCCACGCTACGGACAAGACCGTCGGCCAGGCGCTCGAAGAGGAGGGCGCCGAGGTGCTCGAGTTCGAGCGCTTCCAGCTGGCGGGATGACCAGCACGGGGACAGAAGCGGCACCGAAGGCGGCCGAGAGCCGGACCGTCTTCCGCCGGGTGCTGCTCAAGATCTCGGGCGAGGCCTTGATGGGGGACCGCGAGTACGGGATCGACCCGGAGCGGATCGAGGCGATCGCCGAGGAGATCGTCGACGTGCAGAGCACGGGTGTCGAAATCGCACTCGTCAGCGGCGCGGGGAACATCTACCGCGGAATGGCGGCTGCGGCCGAGGGGATGGACCGGGCGACCGCCGACTACGCAGGAATGCTCGCCACAGTCCTCAACTCGCTCGTGCTGCAAGACGCGCTCGAGCGGCGCGGCGCCCACACGCGGGTCCTGTCCGCCCTCGTCGTTTCGGAGGTCGCGGAGCCCTACATCCGCCGCAGGGCAATCCGCCATCTCGAGAAGGGGCGCATCGTCATCTTCGCGGCCGGCACCGGCAATCCGTTCTTCACAACCGACACCGCCGCGGCGCTGCGCGCGCTCGAGATCGGCGCCGACGCAATCCTCATGGCCAAGCATGCGGTCGGGGGCGTCTACGCAGGCGATCCCAACGTCGATCCGGGCGCCGAGTTCCTCCCCGAGCTCACCCACCTGCAGGTGATCGAGCGCGGGCTGCGCGTCATGGACACGACGGCGCTCTCCCTCTGCATGGACAACAACCTGCCGATCTACGTCTTCGAGCTCGCCGACGGGAACATCGGGCGCGTCGTCGGCGGCGAGCCTGTTGGGACGCTGATCTCCACCCCCGAGCCGAGGAGCTCGTCGTGATCGACGACCTGATCTCCGACGCCTCGGGAAGGATGGACAAGTCGGTGGAGTCTGCGCGCAACGAGCTGAACACCGTGCGCACAGGCCGCGCGTCGGCCGCCCTGCTCGACCGGATCCAGATCGACTACTACGGGCAGCAGACGCCGCTTCGCCAGCTTGCCACGATCAACACGCCCGAGCCGAGGATGATCACGATCCAGGCGTTCGACCCGAGCTCACTCAAGGGGATCGAGCGCGCGATCCAGGAGTCCGATCTCGGCCTGACGCCGTCGAACGACGGCAAGATCATCCGCCTTCCGATTCCTCAGCTCACCGAAGAGCGCCGCAAGGAGCTCGTCCGGATCGTCCGCCAGATCGCCGAGGACGGCCGGGTGGCCATCCGCAACATCCGGCGCGACGCGATCCACCACATGAAGGAGCTCTCGGCTAAAGGTGACGTCGGCAAGGACGACGAGCACCGCGCCGAGGATCAGGTGCAGAAGCTGACCGAGAAGCACACCAAGACGATCGACGAGATTCTCAAGCACAAAGAAGAAGAGATCATGGAGGTCTAGCTCGCGCCCCTGGCAGCGCCCCAGGAACGCGAGTGGCTCCGTTGAAGTGACGCTCGTATGAGACAGCGCTTTCTTTTCGCCCAACTCGTCGCCGAGCTGGTCCCGGCCAAGGCCGTGCTGGAGAAGATCCGCGGGCGCCGCGCGCGCGAGCTGCCCGACGTCCCGCGCTCGATCGCGATCATCATGGACGGCAACGGGCGCTGGGCCAAGAACCGTGGCCTTCCCATAGCTGAGGGACACCGGGCCGGCACACGCTCGTTGCGCAGTACCGTCGAGGCGGCAATCGACCTCGGCGTCGAGTCTCTGACCGTGTACGCGTTCTCGACCGAGAACTGGTCGCGTCCGTCGAAGGAGGTCGAGGCGCTGATGGAGATCTTCGAGGAGACGATCGAGCGCGAGCTTCCGGACCTGGCGGCTCAGGGCGTCCGCACGCGGTTCGTAGGCCGGCGTGACCGGGCTCCTGAGGCTCTCCGGGCCCGGATGGAGGCGATGGAGGAGGACACCGCGGGCAACACGCGCATTGACCTCTGGATCGCGTTCGACTACGGTGGGCGCGCGGAGCTCGTCGAGGCCGCTAAGCGCCTGGTCGAGTCCGGGATCGACCCCGAGAAGGTCGACGAGGACGCCTTCGCGGCGGCGCTGTACGAACCCGAGCTGCCGGAACCGGACCTGCTGATCCGGACCTCCGGCGAGCAGCGAATCTCGAATTTCCTCTTGTGGCAGCTCGCCTACTCCGAGCTCGTCTTCGTCGACCGGCTGTGGCCGGACTTCGGGGAGCGGGAACTGCACGCGGCGATCGAGGAGTATTCGACCCGCCGCCGCCGCTTCGGCGGCCGATGAGTCGCTCGCCTGCGGCTCGCTCCCGCGGGGGAAACCATGTTTCCCCCGCGAGCCCCCTTCTTAGAACCTGGTGTGGGGGAACCTCCCGGTTGGAGCACGGGGGAACCCCTGGTTCCCCCGTGGACCCCCTCCTCAGAAGCAGATGTGGAGCGGGAAAATGCCGAGGGTTCCCCCACACCCCCTCCACCGCTCATCGGCCAAGGGTTGACCGATGAGCTCCTTTTGGTCTCGCATCGCCGTCGCCGTCCTCGGCCTGCCGCTCGTCATCGGGTTCTTGTGGCTGGGCGGCTGGTGGCTGTTCATCCTCATCCTCGCGGCTGCCTTCATCGCTCTGCACGAGTTCTGGGTGATGACGCGCTCACTGCGCCCCCTTGCGCTCGCGGGTTATGCCGGGGCGTTCCTGGCGCTGATCGGCGCGCAGCTGGGAGGCCTGCCTTGGATGCTCGGCGGCTTCATGGCGACCCTCGCACTGGCCTTCGTCCTCAAAGGGCTAGCCGACACGAGACAGCCGACGACCGTTTCTGTAGCGGCGACGGCGCTCGGCGCGGGCTGGATCGCCCTCGGTCTCGGGCACGTCCTGCTCATTCGCGACATCCCCGTTCATGCGCAGCTCGCAGCCCTGACGGTCGTCATCACTGTCTTCGCCGCCGACACGGCTGCGTACTTCACGGGCCGGCTGGTCGGGCGGCACAAGCTCGCGCCGCTGACGTCGCCCGGGAAGACGTGGGAGGGATTCGTGGGAGGAACGATCGTCGCCGTGCTCGTCCCCTTCTTCGCCTTCTATAAAGCTGGGTTCATGAACATCCCGCGCTCACTCCTCTTCGGAGTGGTGATCGCCGTCGTCGCGCCGCTCGGCGACCTGTTCGAGTCCGCCCTGAAGCGCGATCTGGAGATCAAGGACACCGGAACGCTGCTCGCCGGCCACGGCGGTGTCCTCGACAGGATCGACGCGATCTTGTTCGCAGCCGTGGCCGCGTTCTACTTCCTCCTGGCGTTCGGCCTCGCGTAACCTGGTCCGATGAAGCGTGTGGCCGTCCTCGGCGCGACCGGCTCGATCGGCAGCCAGGCCCTCGAGATCATCGCGGCCCATCCCGATCTCGAAGCATGCGCGCTCTCGTCGGGCTCGACCGACCTCGCAGAGCTGGCGGCGGAGCACCACGTGGAGCACGTACAGGTCGGCGGCGACCTGACCGAGCTGCTGGAGCGCGCAGAGCCTGAGATCGTCCTGAACGCCGTCGTCGGCTTCGCCGGGCTCGATCCGACTCTCTGGGCGCTGGAGCGAGGCGTTCAGCTCGCGCTTGCGAACAAGGAGAGCCTCGTCGTCGCCGGCGAGCTCGCGCTGGCCGCGTGGGAGCGGGGTGGGGGGCTGCTGCTGCCCGTGGACAGCGAGCACAGCGCCGCCTTCCAGTGCCTCGAAGGACGGGCAAAGGAGGCAGTCCAATCGCTCGTCCTGACGGCTTCCGGTGGGCCCTTTCGCGGCCGAAACCGCGACGAGCTCGGCGCCGTAACTCCGGAGGAAGCGCTCGCGCATCCAACCTGGACCATGGGCCCCAAGATCACGATCGACTCGGCGACGCTCGCCAACAAGGGCCTCGAGCTGATCGAGGCGCATTTCCTGTTCGCGCTGCCCTACGAGCGCGTCGAGGTCGTCGTGCACCCGACCTCGATCGTGCATGCGTTGGTGCGCTTCCGGGACGGCGCAGCCCTCGCCCATCTCGGCTATCCCGACATGCGGGTGCCCATCTCGTACGCGCTCACGTATCCGGAGCGCGCGGCGACGCCGATCGAGCCGCTCGACCTCGCGTCCGGGCTCGTGCTCGAGTTCGAGCCCCCGGACCTCGAGACGTTCCCGATGCTCGCGCTCGCCCGGCGGGCCGGCGAGCAGGGTGGAACCTATCCCTGTGCCTACAACGCAGCCAACGAAGTCGCCGTCGCCGCCTTCCTCGGGGGACGACTGCCGTTCCTCGCGATTCCGGCCGTCGTTGAGGAAACACTCGAAGCTAGCGAGGGCGCTCCGGCGCGTGACCGCGACGATCTGGTCGAGGTCGACGCCCGAGCGCGCAGTGCAGCCGAGCAGGGAGTGGGAGTGGCCTCGTGAGCGTCGCGTCAACTTCGGCCGCCTGCGCGCTTCTCGGGCGCCGCTGGAAAAGGAGGCAAGCCCAAGGCGCGAGGACAGTACGCCGAGGTACGGACTCGCGCCGAGGGCGCAGCGTCCTGCAGCCAGCGGCGTCAGGCGTCTCCGAAGCCGGGCTTCGCCCGGCGGTAGGCGACGCCGGCGAGGAGCGCGCATGAGCGTTTTGATCGCGATTCTGGGCCTGGCGCTTCTCATCCTCGTGCACGAGGCAGGCCACTTCGTCGCCGCCCGCGCGGTCGGCATGGCCCCGAGCCGTTTCTACCTCGGCTTTCCGCCGGCTCTCGTCAAGGTGACCCGTAAGGGAACCGAGTACGGAATCGGCGCGATTCCGCTCGGCGGCTACGTGAAGATCCCGGGAATGCACCGTCCGGCTCCGTCGGACGTGGACGTCCACTTGGGCCAGGCCCTGGAGGATGCGCCGAATTTGGTCGGTCCCGTCGAGCGCCTCAAGCGCCTGCTCGCCGAAGGAGACATGGACGGCGGCCGGACCGCGCTGGAGGACCTCGAATGGTCGGTCGACCATGCCAGCCTTGCGCCCGGCGCCCGTCGTGGGGCCGAGCGGGGCATCCGCGAGGTGCGTGAGGGGCTGATCAGCGGCGCCTACTGGCGCCAGCCCGTCTGGAAGCGCATCGTGGTCATCTTCGCGGGGCCGGGCACGAACCTGCTGTTCGCAATCGTCCTCTTTGCGGCCCTCTACATGTCGGGCGGGGGGGCGGCGACACGGACGGTTCAGGCCGTCATACCGCACAGCCAGGCTGCCAAAGCCGGTCTCCAATCAGGCGACAACCTCGTCGGGATCAACGGCCGCGAGATGACCCCCGCGGAGCTGCGGCAGGCGATCACCGGCTCGCACGGGAAACCACTGCTGCTCTCGGTGGAGCGTGGGCGACATCACTTCGTCCTCACCGCGCGGGCAACCAAGGAGGACGGCGTCTACCGCCTCGGCTTCGTCTTTCGCGGCAGCCGGCTGGGAGCGCCGGCGGCCGTCTGGCGCTCGATCAAGCTCACCGGGATTGTCACGAAGGAGATCGGCTCGTCGTTAGGCCGGCTCGTGCACGGTTCGGGCCGGAAGGACATCGCCAGCCCGGTCGGGATCGTCCAGGGCTCTTCGAGCGCCCTCCACCAGGGCATCCAGAGCTACCTCTGGGTACTGGGCCTCATCTCGCTCTCACTGGCGCTGCTGAACCTGCTGCCCTTGCTGCCGCTCGACGGCGGCCACATCGCCTTCTCCATCGTGGAGGGCATTCGCGGGCGCGCGGTGCGGCGTGAGATCTACGAACGCGTTTCCGCGGTCGGGATCGCACTCGTTGTCCTGCTCTTCTTCGTCGGGCTTTCGAACGATCTTTCCCGTATTGGGGGTTAGCTGGCCTACAATCGGTGCGTGTCCAGCAGGCACTCGATCACCGTAGGCAACGTCGCGATCGGCGGAGGCGCGCCCGTCGTCGTCCAGTCGATGACGCTGACCCCCACCCGGGACGTCGAGGCGACGACCGCGCAGATCGCCGCGCTCGCGTCCGCGGGCTGCGAGGTCGTGCGCTGCGCGGTGCCCAAGACCGAGGACGCCGAGGCGCTGAAGATGATCGTGCGCCTGTCACCGATGCCGGTGATCGCCGACATCCACTTCAACGCGAGCCTCGCGCTCAAGGCGATCGACTCCGGAGTGGCAGCCGTACGCATCAACCCCGGCAACATCGGCGGCCCCGACAAGGTCGAGCAGGTCGTGAAGGCCGCCAAGAAGGCCGGGATCCCCATGCGGATCGGCGCCAACTCCGGCTCACTTCCGAAGCATCTCGGCGAGCTGGCGCAACAGGACCAGGCGGAAGCGCTCGTCGCGGCGGCGATCGAGGAGGTCGAGCTACTCGAGAAGCTCGACTACCGCGACTTCAAGATCTCGGTCAAGTCGAGTCACGTGCCGACGATGATCCGCGCCTACCGGATGCTGTCCGAGAAGGTTCCCTATCCGCTGCATCTGGGGGTGACCGAGGCGGGGATGCCCTTCGCCGGGTCGATCAAGAGCGCCGTCGGAATGGGCGCTCTACTCGTGGACGGAGTGGGGGACACGCTGCGCGTCTCGCTCACCGCCGACCCGGTCAAGGAGGTCGAGGTCGGCTTCGAGATCCTGAAAGCCCTCGGCCTGCGCGAGCGCGGCCCGATCATGATCGCCTGCCCCTCCTGCGGGCGCGACAACGTCGGCGTCCAGATACTGGCTGAGAAGGTGGAGGAGCGACTGCGCG
>WNGF01013898.1_pt1 | contig 11834 bp, 14 predicted proteins | sample 5400641 | NCBI WGS metagenome assembly WNGF01 (sample SAMN13153371, study PRJNA577476) | soil metagenome | isolation source: 80 cm soil or saprolite under grassland replicate 2 | place: USA:California | collected 2016-06-15 | reverse complement strand
CCCCGCGACACCGCCGAGCCCGAGGACTTCCTGCGCCGCTTCGACACCGACCTGATGCCGCAGGCGACGCGGCTGGCGTTGACGGGCTGACGCGTGGTCGCGCGCAGCCCGCGGTCGGGCGGCCCGAACCAGGAGGCGCAGGTTGACGTCCTCGTGGTCGGGGCCGGCGTCGCCGGGCTGGTGTGTGCGCTGGAGTTGGCCCGCCGCGGAATCCGGTGCCGGCTCGTCGACCAGCGCCCCGAAGCGCGTCGCGGAACCCGCTGCCCGACGATCTGGTCGCGCACGCTGGAGACCTTCGACCTGATGGGCCTGCCCCTTGAATCGTTGCTGGGCAACGGAATCCCGCTGCGGGCCAAGACGTTCCACGTCGGCGGTGACGTCGGCACCGTCACACTGGAGGACCCGGCACGCCCGTACCCGTACCCGCTGGTCGTAGGCCAGGACGTGACCGAGCGCATGCTGACCGCGCACCTGACCGACCTCGGCGTACGGGTGGAGCGCGGCTGCCGGGTCCGCCTGGCCGCACAGGAGCCGGACGGCGTCACCGCCCTGCTGCACACCAACCGGGGGGCAACCGGGGTCCGCGCGTCCTGGGTGGTGCTGGCGACGGGGCAGCCGACCACCGACGCCGATCTCGGTATCGATGTCGGCTGGTTGTCGCGTGACGTTCCCGACCTGCGGTGGGCCCGTGCCGACGTGCGCGTCCCCGATCTCGGGATGCCGGGCGAGCTCATCTTCCGGGGGGCTGACAGCCACGGCGGCCTCGTGCCGCTGCCGGACGGCCGGTACCGGCTGTTCGTCACGCTCGCTGCGGGTACCGGCCAGCCTTCGCCGGTCGAGGTCGCCGCGGCGGCACGTCAAGCGACAGGGCTGGACGTGCACGTCGCGGATGCGCGCTCGATCTGGTGCCTGCGGCCGCGCGGCCGGCTCGCCGAGCGCCGCCGGGTCGGACGCTGCGTGGTCGTGGGCGACGCCGCGGCGGCCTTCCCGATGCCCGTGTACGGGCTGAACAACGCCGTGCACGACGCCCTCGACCTTGGCTGGAAGCTCGCCTCGGTCGCCCGCGGCGAAGCCGGGGACGAGCTTCTGGACACCCATGCCGAGGAGCGGGGCGCGGCTGCCCGGGCGATCCTCGACCGAGCGGTCCGGGTGGTCGGCCACGCCTCGACGACCGGGCTCGACGTGCTGCGCGACCGGCTGCGCCGCGACATCTTCGACGTGCGTGGCGAGCCCCCTGGGGGGTATCCGCCCGGACCCCTCGTCTGGCCCTCGACCGGGGTGGACCCCGGGTTCGTGGGTGACCGCCTGCCGCATCGGTCGCTGACGGCGGCGGACGGAGGTCGTACGACGCCGCACGAGCTGATCCGCGGCTGCGACGGCTGGACATTGCTGCTGACCCGTGATGCGTCGTCGCCGGTCGATGCGACTACGGTCGCGGCGCTGGGCCGGCTGGCGACCCGCTATCGCGCGCCGGTCAAGGCGTTCGAGCTCGACCTGGACGGCGAACGGGTTCCAGCCGTCAGCGGTCCGGCCCTCAGCGGTCCGGCCATCGGCGCCGGCGTATCTGTCATCCGGCCCGACGGCCACGTCGGCCTGCACGCTGCCGCTGGCGCATGTCACGGCCATGGTGGGTTTGTCGATGCGGTGACCGAGGCACGGCGATACCTGGACACCGTGTTGTTCCGGTCGCCGGAGCGCCGACAAGACAACGTTGTGACCGTTGCCGCGAGGGTCGTCCGCGACAGCGCCGTCCAGTAAGCTCGACGCCAACGAGCCGGCGTGGTGCTGGCTCTGGTGATTTCTGGGGGCAACGCTGGTCCATGCGTCATTTGAGCGTCTCTGGATTCGGACTCAAGACTGATCAACGAGGATGCCGATGAGCTGTCTTGCCAAGCTCGGCCGTGGTATGGCGCCCACGCAATCTCCGACGAGAGCTATTCCGTATTCAGTGTGAAACAGCGTGGGAGATCCAGTGCCCAGCCCGAGCTTGACCGGCTGTCAGGCTTACGTCACGGGGGATATTTTGCGGATCAACGTTCTCGGACCACTCGAAGTCGTTGTCGATGATCGGGCTCGCACGCCCAAGACACCGAAGATACGAACAGTTCTCGCATTGCTCATTGCCAATCCTAATGAGACGGTGTTCACGGAGCATCTCATCGAGGAGCTGTGGGGCGGGAAGGTGCCGCGAAGCGCCGCCGGTACCGTGCAGACCTACATTTACCAGCTTCGCAGGGCGATCCAGATCGACGAGCCTGAGATCGGTCTGGTTACCAAGCCGTCCGGCTACCAACTGCGGGTAAACCCCGAACGCCTCGACATCCACCAGTTCGAACGGCTGGCTGAGCAGGGATCGGCCGCGTTGGACGCTGGCGATCTCAGTCGGGCCTCGCACCTGCTCTACCGCGCGCTGCGGTTATGGCGCGGGCCGGCGTTCGGCGGAGTCGAGTGTGGACAGCGGCTGAACGCGTACATCGTCCGGCTGGAGGAGAACAAGTTAGCCGTGCTCGAGCGGCGCATCGAAGCCGATCTTCGGCAGGGCCGGCACCGGGAGCTGGTCGGGGAGCTGAAGGCGCTCGTCGCGACCCATCCCCTGCACGAGTGGCTCTACTCACGCCTCATGCTGACCTTGTACCTGTCCGGGCGCCGATGCGAGGCGCTGGAGGTGTACCAGGCATTTCGCCGCCGCCTGCGTGAGGAGCTGGGCCTCGACCCGTCACCGGAGCTGCAGCGCCTCCAGCGGGCGTTGCTGACCGGAAGCATCCCCGGATACGGCCATCCGCGGGGCATGCAGGTGGGCGCCGGAATCAGCACCGGCGGGGAAGCGGAGCCGGCACTGGTGGTCTGCCGGCCGGCGTCGTAAAGCCGTCTCGCCGCGACACTGCGCTGGCGGCGACCGCCCCAACTCACCCGTCGATGGCGTAGCCGAACCTGACCGCCAACGGCTCGACGAGTGACCACAAGGCATCGCGCTTGCCGGCCGGCCATGAGCGCCACTGGCCGATCCGGTCGGTCCGGATCGACGCGTGCGTGCGAATGCGGTGGTGTGGGGTGCAACCACCGGAATCGAGCCGTTCGGTCGATCGCATGTGATCGTTTGGAGCCGTGAGCGTCGCGTCGAGTCGGTCCTTGGATGGGTCGGCATGGTGTCCGGCCGGCTACCGACTCGTGGTGCAGGCTCGGCGTGGCACGGGACAGCGGGGTGAAGGACGTGTGGTCTGGACCGGCGTTGACCGTCCACTGTGGTCTCGTGAGTGCCGGGCTCAGGCCGCGTGGCGGTACTCGTGAATGAGCCCGCCGAGGATGTCGTTGCGGTGCACGCGTCTGATCTGTGCGACGGTGGCCGGTGGTGACGGTGCGACGGCGATCGGCGCGGTGAGGTCGAGGCTGCGGTGGGGTCGGCCCAAGTTGTAGTGCGTCAGGTAACGGTCCAGGACGCGGTGGAGGTGGCGGCGATTGCGGATCAGCAGCCAGTCCAGGCACTCGACGCGCACCGTGCGTACCCAGCGCTCGGCATAGGCGTTGGCTTGCGGCGCCCGCGGCGGGATCTTCACCACGTTGATGCCCGCCGCAGCGAAGACCGCATCGAACGCCGTCGTGAACTTGGCGTCCCGGTCGCGGATGAGCAGCCGGAACCGGTGGGCGTGTTCGTCGAGGTCCATCAGCAGGTTGCGGGCGGCCTGGGTGACCCACTGCCCGGTGGGGTGGGCGGTGATGCCGGCCAGCTGTACCCGACGCCGGTCGAGCTCGACGATGAACAGCACGTACAGCCGGGTCAGTCCGATCGTCTCGACGGTGAAGAAATCACAGGCAAGCGTGCCGGCGGCCTGGGCGCGCAGGAACTGGGTCCAGGTCGGTCCGCCGCGGCGGGGTGCCGGGCCGAGCCGGTGGCGGCGCAGTAGGTTGCGCACCGAGGTCGCCGACCCGCGCACGCCGAGCTTGCGGCATTCGCCGGCGATCCGCACGTAGCCCCAACGTGGATTCTCGCGAGCCAGTCGCAGCACCAGCTCGACCACCTCGGGATCCAGGCCGCGCCGATTCCCTCGGCCCGGGTAGGTCCAGTGGCGGCGGATCAGCTCGCGATGCCAACGCAGCAGGGTCGACGGTGTGACCAGGAAGACCGGCCACAGGTCGCGGGGAGCAGCTTCGCCAACGCCGCGAGCAGCATCCGGTCGGCCGACGTGAAGCGCGGCCTGGCGACCTGACGGCGCAGTACCGCGAGCTGGTGGCGCAGCACCGCGATCTCCACATCCTTCGCGTCCGGTGTCTGGCCGCAGCTGAGCAGGCCGAGCAACCGTCGCAGGACCAGCAAGCCCAGCGTCCCAACCACCACCAGCTCATCCTCGCCGGCCCGGTCACCGCCGGCACCGGCGAGGCCCGAGGTTCCCTCCTGTGCGCCGGGTCCGATCAACGACACGCCGAGGCATCGCGCGCCGGATCTCGTCGCACCCGCACGCCGCCCACCGCAGCATCAGGGAGCCGCCTCCGATCACCGCACCGAGACCATAACGCCGTCACGTTCTGGCAGGTCAACGCCCTGGCGCTCAGGTTGCACCCCACAGGCCCAACTCAAGCTCTCCGAATCCCTGTCGCCGATCTACCATCTGGCCGCGACCATGGCCGACCGCGCCGAGCATCGGACCAAGCCGCTCGACCTGCTGGAACTCAACACCAGCCGCAGCCTGCTCGCACGGTTGACGATGAACCGGTTGTGGGCCGGTGCCGACACGAAGGTCCTCTTCCAAGCGGACGAGTTCAAGCGGCAGGCGGTCCGGTACCTGACCGACGTCGAACGCGGGAGTGGCACCGGCCCACAGGGACAGCTGCGCACCGCGCTCTACCGCCTCCGGGAGGGCTGGCAGGCTCTGAGCAGAAGGTCCTCGCCACCACGTCGGACACCGGCCGGACCGTACCGCCGATCTCAGCGACGCGGCTAGCCGAGGATCTTAGCGAGGACGACATTGTCGTCGCATACACGCCGATCGGGGCGATCTACACGGTGACCCGGACCGGCGTCTCCCGGGTCGCTGACCTCGACACCGCCGCCGTCAAGCGCCTCTGCGCCGGGTACCGGCGGCTGGCCTCGACACCTGACCACGCCGGCGGTGACCCGGCGCAGCCGGCCGCGCAGCTCGAGGCGGCCTGCGTCGACCCGGTACGCGCGGCGGTCGCCGGGTACCGCCGGGTCCTGGTGGTACCGAACGAGCCGCTGTGGGGCGTACCGCTGGGCGCCGCGCCCGCTGGAGCCGCCGGTGGGGCTGGATCTGCTCTGGCGCGCGGAGCGCTGCGTGGCTTCGTTCCCGACATCTCTCACGATCCTTCCCAAGCCGGGAAGTCTCTACAAGATCCGGATGGTTCGTTCAGACCCAGCCCCCGATTACCGAGGGCGTCACGGTCTTGAGGACGGTCGGCAGATCGCAAGTGCGGTTCCGCTGATCCGTCACCGGGCGCTGATCTCGGCGCCGAACCGCACACCCCGCGGTTGGGCGTATCCCGGGATGCTTCCGGTCAGCAACGCCCGCTGGAGGCGCTGCAGCTCGGCTGAGGGGTCGAGGCCCAGCTCCTCGCGCAGCTGGCGGCGGAACGCTTGGTACACCTCCAGCGCCTCACATCGCCGCCCGGAGAGGTACAAAGCCAACATGAGGCGCGAGTAGAGCCACTCGTGCAGCGGGTGGGTCACGACCAGCGCCTTCAGCTCCCCGACCAGCTCCCGGTGGCGGCCCTGCCGAAGATCGGCCTCGATGCGCCGCTCGAGCACGGTCAGCTTGTTCTCTTCCAGTCGAACGATGTACGCGCTCAGCAGCTGGCCGCACTCGACGCCGCCGAACGCCCGCCCGCGCCATAATCGCAGGGCGCGGTAGAGCAGCTGCGATGCCCGGCTGAGGTCGCCCGCCTCCAGCGCGGCCGACCCCTGCTCAGCCAGGCGCTCGAACTGGTGGACGTCGAGGCGTTCGGGGTCTATCCGCAGCTGGTAGCCGGACGGCTTGGTGACCAGACTGAGGTCGGGCTCGTCGATCTGAATTGCCCTGCGAAGCTGGTAAATGTAGGTCTGCACGGTGCCGGCCGCGCTCCGCGGCACCTCCCCGCCCCACAGCTCCTCGATGAGATGCTCGGTGAACACCGTCTCGTTGGGATTGGCGATCAGCAATGCGAGCACCGTTCGTATCTTCGGTGTCTTTGGTGTGCGAGCTCGATCTCCGACCACGACTTCGAGTGGTCCGAGTATGTTAATCCGCAAGTTTCGTCCCCCGTGGCGTAAGCTTGACAGTGGTTCAAGCCCGGACCGACACCCGGGCTTCCTACGTTGTTTCGCGCTTGTTACGGATCAGGTCCGTAGGGAATTTGCGTGCGCGATGCCATGGTCGAGCTTCGTAAGGCACCCCCATCGAGAATCCTCGTTACTACGGCTTGAGCCCCAATCCAGGGACGCTCAAACAGGTAGACCAACACCGAGCCCCCAGAATCACCAAGGCCAGCCGTTGTGCCGGCCTGTCGGTGCCAGGCTACTCGACAGTGCCGTCGCGCACGACCCGCGGAAACCGTTGGCAGGTCGTCCTGCCGATTCCCCGCTACCGGACCAACACGGCGTCCAGATACGTTCGTGCCGTGTTCACCGCATCAGCCAACCCACGATGGGCGCCACTCGCCTGGGCGTGCAGGCCCACGTGGCCGTCGGGCCGGATGATGGACACGGCGGCGCCGATGGCCGGGGCTCCGTCGCAAAGGCTCAGGGCGTACGCTCTGACCGGCGCGCAGTAGCGGGTCGCCAGCCGTCCAGCGCGGCCACCGTGCTCGCATCGACCGGCGACGAAGCGTGATGGATCAGCAACAGGGTCCAACCGTCGCATCCGCGGATCATCTAGTGTGGTGTCGTGCGATGCCCGTCCGGTGTCGTCAGAGACTGATGCGGCAGGCGGTCACCGACGAAACCGTCGCCGACCGCGGTCGGGCTCCAGACGAGTGGTCCCGGCGGATAGCGGCCCGGTGGCTCCCCACGCATATCAAAGATGCCACGGCACAGCCGGTCGCGCAGCACGTCCAGCCCGGTCGTTGAAGCGTGGCCGACGACCCGTACCGCTCGGTCGAGGATCGCCCGTGCAACCGCGCCGCGCTCCTCGGCGTGGGTGTCCAGCAGCTCATCCCGGGCTTCGCTACGGAGGACCGAGGCGAGCTTCCAGCCGAGGTCGAAGGCATCGTGCACAGCGTTGTTCAGCCCGTACACAGGCATCGGGAAGGTGGCCACCGCGTCACCCACGAGCACGCAGCGCCCAACCCGGCGGCGCTCGGCGAGCCGGCCGCGCGGCCGTAGGTACCAGATCGAGCTCTGGTCCGCGACGTGCACATCCAGCCCGGTCGCATGGCGCGCCGCGGCGGCGACCTCGACAGGCGCCGGCTCGCGGGTACCCGGAGCCAGGGTCACGAACAGCCGGTACCGCCCATCCGGCAGCGGCACGAGGCCGCCGTGGCTGTCCGTCCCGCGGAAGACGAGCTCGCCCGGCGTCGTAAGGCCGGGGACGCGCACGTCCGCGCGCACCCATCGCAGGTCGGGAACGTCCCACGCCGACCAGCCGGTGGTCAGGTCCGGGTCGGTATCCGTGGCCGGCTGCCCCGTCGCCAGCACCACCCAGGACGCCCGGACCCGGGTCGCCCCCCGATTGGTGTGCAACACAACGGTGACGCCGTCGAGCTCAGGTACCGCCAGGTGGGCGCGGCAGCCGCGCTCCACCCGTACGCCGAGGTCGGCCAGGTGCGCGGTCAGCATCCGCTCCGTCACATCCTGGCGCACGACCAACGGGTACGGGTACGGGCGTGCCGGGTCCTCGAGCGTGATCGTGCCGACGTCACCGCCGATGGAGAACGTCTTGGCCCGCAGCGGGACTCCGTTGCCCTGCAACCATCCAACGGGCAAGCCCATCAGGTCGAAGGTCTCCAGCGTGCGCGACCAGATCGTCGGGCAGCGGGTTCCGCGACACGGTTCGGGGCGCTGGTCGACGAGCCGGCACCGGATTCCGCGGCGGGCCAACTCCAGCGCACACACCAGCCCGGCGATACCGGCCCCCACCACGAGGACGTCAACCTGCGCCTCCTGGTTCGGGCCGCGTGACCGTTGGCCGCGCGTGTCCACGCGTCAGCCTGTCAACACCAGCCGCGTCGCCTGCGGCATCAGGTCGGTGTTGAAACGGCGCAGGAAGTCCTCGGGATCCGCGGTGTCGCGGGGCTCGGCGAGGTACGGCGCGAGCTCCCGCTCGATCGCCGGCCGCCCGGGCCGGTGGGCCATGTACTTCGCCATGTCAGCCAGGTCACCGTCGAACGACACCACCCGCACCATCCAGCCACCGCCGACGAAGACCGCAACTCCATGCAGGACACCGGTCTGGGCTCCACCGTCGTCGCGCAGCACCGGTCGTGCCACCCGGTAGTGCAGCGCGGCCAGGCTGGCCGACGGCGCCTCCCGCACGATGCGCTGCTGTACGCGCCGCATCATGCGGTTACGAAACGCCGCGGTCAGGCGCTGCGGGTCGCCGGATGCGTCGGGCTCGTCGAGGTACGGCGCGACGAGCTTCTCGACGGTGGCGATCTCCGGCTGCTCGGCCATGGCCTGAGCGATGTCGCCGGTATCCTCGCCGTACTGGACGACCCAGACCATACTGTCGTCCCGCACGAACGCGGCGGCCGCGAGCAGGCCGAGGCGAGCCGCGGGAACACCGGTGTCACCGGGCCGCGCGCCGGGTGCCAGCTCCGCGAACACCTTCTGCGCGCATCCGGGCCGTAGGGCGGCGACGGTGGCTGCGAACGGCATGGAACGCTCCTCACTCCCTATCCCGGCAGGACCGAGCCGGCACTCGTCAGCACCATGGCGGCGAAGGCGAACGCCATGCGGACCAGGTGCCAGTCGCGCCAGCGCGGCCTCGGGTCTCGCCAGTCGGCCGGCAACGCGGTGGGGTCGAACCGGTTGACCGCCTTGTTGATCGGTACGTTGCCAAACTGCGACACCACTTGGACGCCGACCAGCAGCAGCGCCGCCCCTACATACAGCGCCTGCCGTGGCGGCGTCGGCGCGAGCAGCGCGAGAGCAATGTCGCAACCCAGGGACGCGGTGACGATCAGCGGCATCGACGGGTGGTAGCCCCGGCCGAGCAGCTGGTGGGCCTGCACGTACCGATCGGGCGGCAACGCGCGCAACGCCGGCAGGACGCTGACTGTGACGGCGAAGAACACGCCCACGACCAGGCCGGTGCCGATCAGTACCGCCATGTACAGCAGATGCATAGCCACGGATGCGACCTCCAAGCTCGGCGGGCCGATCAGCTTGACGGCCCGACCAGCTCGACGCCTAACGATGCTCGCAACGGCGTCTTGCATCTGCCTGGAGAACTGCTCGACGGCGCGGCATGGACCGGTTCTCGACCGACCGTCCAGCCGGCGCCCCGAGCATAGGCGCCATGCCCGATGTGCTCATGCTGCTGGCCATCGCCACCAATGGCGTCGCGGCAGGCGAGTTCGCGGGGACCGTGCTCGGGGGCGTACCGCTGCTGCTGGCACTACCGCCCGACCGGTACGTCCATGCGCATCGGTTCCTGGCGACCAGGTACGACCCGTTCATGCCGGTGACGCTGGCCTGTACCGCCCTGCTCGACGGCGTCCTGGCCGCGCTCGTTCCCGCAGTCGCCTCGCGCGTGCTCTTCGCTCTCGCCGGCGCGTTGGTGGTCTCGGTGATGGTCGTATCGGTGACCAAGACCGTGCCGATCAACAAATGGGTCGTCTCGTTGAACCCCGAGGCGCTGCCGGCCGACTGGACCAGTCACGACCCGCGCGAACAATGGCGGCGCTGGAACAGCGTCCGCACGATGCTCGCCACCTTCGGGCTTCTGGTGAACCTCGCCGCCGCGGCGAGTGTCTGAGCCGTACCGAAACCAGGGAGGTGAACCGGTTGGCAGGCGCGGCGGTGGTCACCGGGATCGGCGTGGTCGCCCCCAACGGGTTGGCCACCGAGACGTACTGGTCGGCGACGCTGGACGGGCGCAGCGGGATCGGTCCGATCTCCCGGTTCGATCCGTCCGGTTACCCCGTCCGGCTGGCGGGCCAGGTCGACGGCTTTGACGCCAACGAGCACCTGCCCGGGCGCCTCATCGTGCAGACCGACCACTGGACGCACATGGCGCTCGCCGCGGCCGACATGGCGCTGGCCGACGCCGCGGTCGTTCCCGGGCAGCTGCCGGAGTACGACATGGCTGTCGTCACGGCCAGCTCATCCGGGGGTACCGAGTTCGGCCAGCGCGAGATTGAGCGGCTGTGGAGCAAGGGACCGCAGCACGTGACCGCCTACCAGTCGATCGCGTGGTTCTATGCCGCGAGCACTGGTCAGATCTCGATCCGGCACGGCATGCGCGGTCCGTGTGGCGTGGTCGCCACCGAGCAGGCCGGCGGCATCGACGCGATCGGCCATGCCCGCCGGGCCCTGCGCACCGGCACACGGCTCGTGGTCACCGGTGGCACCGACGCATCGCTGTGCCCTTACGGCCTGGTCGCCCAGTTGTCGACGGGCCGGCTGAGCCGGCGTGCGGATCCGGCACGTGCCTACGTGCCGTTCGACCTGGAGGCGTGCGGCTACCTGCCGGGAGAGGGCGGCGCGATCCTCATCGTCGAGGACGCCGAGCACGCGGCCCAACGAGGCGCGCCCCGCGTCTACGGTGAGATCGCCGGCTACGCCGCCACGTTCGACCCACGGCCGGGTACCGGCCGGCCGCCGGGCCTGCGCCGCGCCATCACCCAGGCACTCGCCGACGCCAGCGTGCGGGCCGATGAGGTCGACGTGGTCTTCGCCGACGGCGCGGGCGTGCCCGACCTCGACCGGGCCGAGGCGACCGTGCTCGCCGAGGTTTTCGGACCTCGGGCGGTGCCGGTGACCGTACCGAAGACCATGACTGGGCGCCTCTATGCGGGACTGTCGCTGGACGTCGCCGCGGCGCTGCTCGCGATCCGAGACGGGGTGATCCCACCGGCCGTCGGCGTGCGGCACCCGGTGCCAGAGGACGAGCTGGATCTCGTGGTCGGCGCGCGCCGCGAGACGACTGTCCGGACCGCACTCGTCCTCGCCCGCGGCTATGGCGGCTTCAACGCCGCGCTGGTCGTGCGCGGTAGACCACGCAACAACGCACGAGGAGGAGACAATGATCACTCTCGATGACCTCATCGAGATCATGCGGTCGAGCGCCGGGACGGAGAAGGCGGTGACGCTCGACAACGAGATCGCCGACGTCCCCTTCACCGACCTCGGCTTCGACTCCCTGGCCGTGCTGGAGATCCAGTCCCAGATCCAGCTACGCCACGGGATCCCGATGGCCGACGAGTCCATCGAGCACATGACCACACCGCGCGCCACGCTCGACTACGTCAACTCCCTGAGCGGGGCGGAGGTGTGACACCGCGACCCGGCCGATCACGATGTTCGACACCACCGGCTTCCGGTCCCGGGGCACGGCCGAGGTGGACTTCGACCCGGCCAAGGAGGGCCTGCGCCCCGCAGGAGATCCAACGGATGGACCGGGCGTCGCAGTTCGCCGTGGCTTGTGCGCGGGAGGTGCTGGCGAGTGCGGGGCTGACCCCGCAGACCGTACCGCCGGAACGGACCGGGGTGAGCATCGGCTGCCCGGTCGGCTGGCCCGGCTCTGACGCGCGCCCCAGCGATCGACGAGCTTAGGGCCCGCGAAGAAATAAGATCGGTCGTCTACGGCGTGTCGCGGGGTCGCATCGTGTAGTTCCACTCCGGGTGGAAGCCATGGCGGGTGATCGGGAGGGCGTCGACGTCTTTGCTGGTGTGTTTGATGCCGGTG
>WNGF01010864.1_pt1 | contig 11834 bp, 10 predicted proteins | sample 5400641 | NCBI WGS metagenome assembly WNGF01 (sample SAMN13153371, study PRJNA577476) | soil metagenome | isolation source: 80 cm soil or saprolite under grassland replicate 2 | place: USA:California | collected 2016-06-15 | reverse complement strand
CGCGAGAAGCTGCCGATGCTGCCGGGCAATCGCTGGATGGGCATTGTCATGCTGTTTAGCTCGGCGAATGGAGAGTTGCTCGCGATTATGAACGACGGAGTATTACAGCGATTTCGAGTTGGCGGCGCCAACGGCGTATCGACCAAATACTTGGCGCGGGAGAATGCGGAGAATGTCGGCTTGATCGGTTCCGGTTGGCAGGCGGGGACTCAGGTGATGGCCGTATGCGAAGCAAGGCGGATCAAGAAGATCAAAGTTTTCAGTCCGACGAAAGCAAATCGCGAGAAATTCGCCAAGGAAACAGCGAGCGGGGTTGGCGTCGAGATTGTTCCAGTTGAATCCTACGAGGAAGCCGTCAAAGCGGTAGACATCATCATCACATCGACGAACTCGCGCACGCCGTTTCTTGGCAAATGGGCTCTCGCGGAAGGGATACATATAAGCGCCATGCAGCGCGACGAATTCGACGACGAGGCGCTGCTGACGTGCAAGCCGCTGGTGCTGCACACCCACGCGACGGAAAATAATGTTACCTCGTCGGCGCTCGCTCACTTCGAACGGGAAGACTTCAAGTTGCGCGATCATCCGACGGACCGCGGCATCGACTGGAAGTCGTTGCCGACGTTGCCGGATCTTTTAGCGGGCAAAGTCAAAGGACGACAATCCGACAGTCAGATTACTGGCTTCGTCAACAACATCGGCATGGGAGCGCAGTTCGCCGCGGTGGGCAAAAAAGTATACGACGCCGCCAAAGCAAAGGGCGCCGGTCGCGAAGTGCCGCTCGACTGGTTCACCCAGGACGTGCACCCGTAACCCGATTTAAGTAACCTCATTGCCCGCCACACAAATGAAACGACTTGGGTTTCTGTTGACTCTAGCTCTGCTGCTAGCAGGGCGATCGGTGCACGGCCAACAGAAGTTTCTCATGGGATATTCCTCCTTCAGCGCCAATCAGACGCCCATCTGGGTTGCCAAGGAAGAAGGATTGTTCAAACGTTTCGGCACGGACCCGGATCTCATTCTCATCGAAGGCGGCACGCGCGGCGCGCAAGCGCTCATCTCCGGCGATCTTCCGATCATGGGTATGTCGGGTCAGCCTGTGATCAGTGCACGTGCGCGGGGCTCGGACTTGACGATGATCGCGGGCACAGTGAATAAGATGAACTACGTTCTCATTGGCGCACCATCCGTCAGGAAGCCGGAGGATCTCAAAGGCAAACGGATCGGCGCGGCACAGGCGGGCACGGCTTCCTATCATGCGGTCTTGCTCGGACTGAAGCACTGGGGACTGGACGCGCGTCGGGATCGGATCACGATATTGCAGTTGGGCAATCAGGGAGCGCGCGTCGCCTCGCTCCAATCGGGTGGCAGCGACGCGATCATCGTCAACCCCGGTCTCGGGCCGTCGCTGAAAGAGCGGGGCACTAATATCATCGCCGACTTTACCGAGCTGCCGATTCCCTATCCGCAACAAACCGTGAGTGTGCGAGAGCGCGCGCTGAAGACCGATGCCGAGTTCATCGAGAAAGTGATGAAAGGCGTCGTCTCCGGCAATAGTTTCAGCTTGGACCCGAGGAACAAAGAACGCGTGAAGCAGGTCATTGCCAAGTACTTGCGTCTGGATCGCGTGGAAAAAGCCGAAGAGCATTATCTATCGACCCTGAAGGTGATGGCGCCCAAGCCCTACGTCGATATCGCCGGCATAGCGTCAATGATCGAATTCATCGCGGAATCCGACCCGCTCGTCGCGAAAGTCAAACCGGAAATGGTGATCAATCATACGATTCTCAAGAAACTCGACGACAGTGGGTTTTTCGATCAAGTCTCCAAGCGATGATAAGGGCGGTTATCTTCGTTCGGGCGATCTCGGCCGCGCCAACGAGCAGGGCAACGTCTATGTGGTGGGGGCGTAAAAGCGCGTTTATTAAGGTCGGAGCGAATCGGGTGGAGCCGGCGGAAGTGGAAAACATTTTGCGCCTCCATCCGAACGTGAGCGAAGCTCTAGTCTACGGCGTAATGATCGGTGATGTCGACGAAGCCGTGCATGCCGAGGTGATCACCGTGGGACAGACGACCGAGCCCGCCCTTTTGAATTTTTGCGCCAAGCATCTCGACGCTTACAAATGCCCACGGCGCATTCTCTTAAGGGATGATTTGCCGCGCAACGTGCACGGCAAAATTATCCGACCGAATCCGCCGTCGACCGATTGAACGACTATAGAAGCTTGATGACTGGCCGAGATAAGCTACCGATCGTTAGGGGAATAAGCCGCCGTGGTGGGTCGGCTTTTGACGAAAAACTTAACCTTGACAAACCAGGTTAGCTGATCGATATATCAGCCGACTTGAACATTTATTGTCCGGGCCATAGCCGGGATAAGCCGACCAGTAATTGTCGATATCTGTGGCGGCTCACTTAATAGTTCGGCAGAAGACGGGTAAGTCGGGAGGTCAGAGTGAACGAGCAGCCGGAACCCGTCGAATGCGTTGCGGCCCTTGTCGTCAAGGACGGGATGCTGCTTGCCGAGGAGCGGAAGCTCACCAAGAAGGTGATGCCTGGCGCGATCGCGCTGCCGGGCGGCCACGTCGAACGCGGCGAGACGGCAGAGGACGCGCTTCGCCGTGAACTCCAGGAGGAGCTGGGGATTGTCCTCATTCACACGCAGTACATCTGCACGCTTCTCCACCGCTCAAAGGAGTTTCGGAAACTCCACTATTTTGCGGTCACACGATGGGAAGGTAGCATCGGAAGTCACGAGGCCGCCGCTTTGCGGTGGTTGCCAATGACGAGGTCAGTGAGCCTCGATCTAGAGGTGGACCGGCTCGCGGTAGCCGAGTACTGCCGTGTCTACGGCGATGGGTGAGAGTCGTTCTGAATGTAGCGTCGAGATGGCGATCTGCCGAACTAGGCACTGCAGCGGACCGGCTTCGCCGGCCGCTGCCTGCGGCCGTTATCTCTCCTGCACTTGACCTGTATGCATCACTAGGGCATCCTGATGCATATGAGAACAACACTTCACATTGACGATTCTCTTCTGAGCAACGCCGCCAAACTGACGGGAGTCAAAGAGAAAACCTCATTGGTGCGCTTGGGGCTTGAGGCACTGATCGCTAAAGAGAGTGCCCGCCGCTTGGCCAATCTCGGGGGGACTGAGAGACGACTTCGCGCGATTCGGAGGCGGCGACCTCGCAAGAGCGCATGATTCTAGTCGACACCTCGGTCTGGATCGAGCATCTACGAGCGGGAAACGATCGTCTAAGAGACCTGCTGTTTGACCAGCAGGTCCTTTCCCATCCATTTGTTATAGGCGAGCTGGCATGCGGGATGCTGCAGAAGCGAGGGGAGATTCTCGCCATGTTGAAGGCCTTGCCCGAAGCAGAATTGCTCGACCACGAGGAAGTCATGAGTTTTTTGGACGCACGGCGTTTATATGGGCGTGGTATCGGTTGGGTGGATGCCCACCTTCTCGCTTCGACGCTGCTCACAGGGTGCGCAATCTGGACCTTCGACAAGCCGCTTCGGAGAGCAGCGGCCGCTTTGAACGTCCTTGTGTGAATGTTTCGATGAGATAACCCGCCGCTTGAGCGAGTCTGAGAAGATCGCTCAGCGGCAAAACGTTAGGCGTGTTCGTCCTGTATGAAGTCAGAAAACCGAGAAGCTGTAGATCGATTCTGGGCTCACGAACTCGGCACGGATGCAGGTCTGGGAAATGCGCGTACAGTTCGCTGTACCGTTCAGAACCTTTATTCTGGCGTGCAACTTTTCAGAGATGGTGAGCGGCTCATAGTTGCGTGTCCGCCAAAAAGGCCAAGTTCATCCAAGATGCCATCACCGATGTCTCGCGGTGGAATGGCTCCAGCGCGTTTTCGCGCAAGATGCAGAGAGGATTCTCGGTCCAGCGGAGGTTAACTACGCTGATGAAACGATCTTTCGATCAGAGCGACGGCACTTTACCCGACCGCTTTCAGCATCGGATTCTGCTGCGTACAGCGCACTCGCAGCAGCACTCGACTCGAAAGAGGTAGAGGATAGTGGCGTTTCATCAGAAGCTTTTCCCGCATTTGGCGCATTTTCTGACCAGATACTCTGTGCAGTGGCGAGCTACGAAATCTGGGAAACATCAATTGCTCATATCACTGTAGCCACACATCCGAACTACCGTCGCCGCGGATTCGCGAAAGCTGCGGTCGGGGCTCTTGCTACGGCAGCATTGGATCAAGGGCTGATTCTTCAGTGGCGCGCCGTGGCTTGGAACAAGAACTCTCTCGCGCTCGCGCGGGATCTTGGTTTCAAGCACTATTGCTCCACGCTCTATGTTCGTATCCGAGACTCTGAATGAAAAGTGGCGTGACTAACATAAAAAAAACGCCTAACAGTCGGCTTGACACAGATCGTTGGACCCGCTCGCTTCTCTCGCCGGCCTCGGCTGGTCAGCCTTGAACGTTGGGCAGCTTAATGTTGGTTCTCTTTGACATAGACGATACGCTCTTGGATCACGGGGCGGCCGAGCGTTCCGCAGCAACGTTCCTGTACAAAAGCGTCGGTGCATCGGTACCCCTCGAAGAGTTTCTCGTAAAGTGGGCCGCCGCGTTGGAACGACATTTCGCCCGATATCTCACGGGAGAGGTTTCATATCAGGGGCAACGCCGGGATCGAATGAGAGAAATGGTCGACTCCTCACTGTCCGATGAAACCGCAGACCTTATCTTTGCCGGCTACCTTGCAAGCTATGAGGCTAGTTGGTCGCTATTCTCTGACGTGCTGCCATGTCTCGACAGCCTGGCACAACACCGTCTCGGGGTGATCTCGAACGGACAAGGGGTTCAGCAGCGTAGAAAATTAGCGCAGACTGGGATCGTGGATAGATTTGAGTGCGTCGTGATTTCCGAGGAATGCGGCTGTGCCAAGCCAGATCCGACGATTTTCCTTCGTGCGTGCGCTGAGGCTGGCGAATTGCCCGCGAACTCGGTGTATGTCGGAGATCGCTACGACCTTGACGCTCAGGCCGCGCGAACCGCGGGACTACGGGGAATATGGCTCGACCGGAAGGAAGGAGTCACGGCAGAACATGTATCCCCGATTATCAGGTCCCTGGATAGGTTGGGTGCTTTACTCATTGGCGCAAAGACGTTGCCTAACAAGGCGTTGCAGCTGACGCCCGGAAGCGGGCGCGGCTGAACGCAACGTTAGAAGGCCAAAGAGGACTGTCTTTGTGCTCAAAGAACTTGGGAAAGCCGATGGCTGCGGATGTTGAATATCTCTGCAGCGCACATCCCGACGGTGTTGATCCTGCGCGGGACCCGCAATCTTCAGACCCAATATGAGATCGCACGAGGCTTGTTTGCCAATGTTCGCGAGGTGGGTGCCCCAAACGGGCTCATCGAGTCCGTCTTCATCGGGGAATTGAAGGGGAGGCTAGTGGGTTTTGCGTGCGTGTATGGCGCGCCGATGGCATCAGAGATTGTCCACATTTTTGGCGTCCTTGGCACACGCGCGGTCATTCAGACGGGGAACTGCGGGGCACTCGCGGATGGCCTGGTGGCGGGCGACCTGTTCGTGCCCTCCGAGGCGTTTTGTGGGGAAGGCGCAGGGCAATACTACAAACCAGATGGTCAGCGCGTGGCCGCTTCTAGCGAGATCCTCTCTTCAGAGACGTTCACGCGGCATGGTGGGGTACCGCTCCATAGAGGAGCAATTTACACCACAGCAGCTGCTGGCGGAAGGCGAAGCGGAGATTGCACAGTGGCATCAGCAAGGATTTGCGGCGGTGGATATGGAAACGGCCACAACCTTTGCGGTTGCCGAGTACTTTGGGATGGCGCGTGCCGCAATTCTGTATGTCTTCGACAACCCGCGATGGCGAGAGCATTTGCTGCTGAGCGATCCAGAGAAGGATGTGAGACGAGGGCAGGCCAACAGCGTTGCCCCTGGAACTCGATGCCGGGTACAGGTAGACGGGCCCTCTAACCATGGCATGCAGGCGACGGCTGACAGCGTCCGCTGCGCTCCCGCTTTCGGCAGCGGCTGAAGCCACGGCGTTATGAAAGTAAGGAGTCCAAGAGTTTGCAACCTCAAACGAACCTGGATTCCCGCGAACGAGATCATGACGACTGGCGCGCAATCGTTTGCATTAGCAAAGCTAAATCCATGGCTGTTCCGTCGCGGCGTTTTGCCCGGCGATTTTTCTCGCGACGAAGCATTCGGTTATGTTTCCCGCTTCCAAATATAGATGACCGTAGATCAAGCTGATTTCTCCGGCGACATAGAGCCGCGGAATCGGTTTTTTTATCGGGTCGAGCACGCGCTGCTTGACGTCGTGCTCCGGCCCGAGTTGGTTGTTGTTCACGATCGGCCAGGCTTCCATGACATAGAAGGGCAGCTTTGCGATCGGCATCATGGTTTTCGGCGGGCGTTTGTGGTCATTGTCCTGATTGTTTTGGCAGAGCTGGTTCCAACGCTCCACTGTCGCTTTTAGCACTTTTGGATTCACGTCGATCTGCGCAGCGATATCTTCCAGGCTGTTTCCTTTCTTGATCCAGCCTTTGTTGACTTCGGCGAGATTGTCCTCGCTCCAACTGGCGTCAAATCGCTCATCGTTGACGATCGGGATACCGATCGGCCCGAGCTTGCGACCTTCTTCGTCGAAAACCAGATGGCAGGGGATGCGCGGATAGTCCCGCGTGTCGGCGCCGTAAAATTCAAGCACGCGAGTGCCCGTGTGTCCTGGGGTGCGGGCGGATACTCGTCCATGAACCGCTTGGCGAATTTGTCGACGGCGACCATTGCGTGCGAATTGCTTTAGGTAGTCGTCCGCTACGTCATTGCTCCGTGCGCTGCAAAAGACACAAAGAGCATTCGCCTAATCAATAGGCATGCTGCTCAAGTATTAGGCTGCTCAGCGTAGTTCCATCATCAAAAAGCTGCCGCAAAGGCGAGAAACGTTTGTTTTTGTAATGCTAGTTCGATGGCACGGCAGTTGCGGCGGGAATCTTTTTGGAGGGAGGGGATTATGAACGAGAAGAAAACGGCCGCATCACCGAGTGCTGAGATGATGATTGAACAAGCTGTTGAGGAATCCGTCAGTGGGGCGGTCTTCAGTTCCGGGATCCAGCGCAGAGAATTTATGCGCCTGCTCGGCGGCGCCGGCGCGCTAGCCGCACTCAATTCAGTTTTCCCACTCGACGCGGCCAAGGCGCTGGCACAGGAAAAACCAGGCCCAATCGAAAAAAAGGAACTAAAAGTCGGATTCATTCCGATCACTTGCGCGACGCCGATCATCATGGCCGAGCCCATGGGTTTTTATAAGAAGCACGGCTTGGACGTCCAGGTATACAAAGCGTCCGGCTGGGCGATGATCCGGGATATGTCGATCAACGCCGAGACCGATGCCACTCACATGCTCACGCCGATGCCGCTGGCCATCAGCATGGGCGTGGGGTCTCAGGCTGTTCCGTTCGTCATGCCGGCGGTAGAAAACATCAACGGCCAAGCGATCACACTGCACGTCAAGCATAAGGGTGTCAAAGAAGCCAAGGACATGAAGGGCTTCAAATTCTGCGTGCCGTTTGATTACTCGATGCATAATTTCCTGCTGCGCTATTATCTCGCCGAAGGCGGCGTCGATCCCGACAAGGACGTGCAGATCCGCGTCGTGCCGCCGCCGGAGATGGTGGCCAATCTCAAGGCCGGCAACGTCGACGGCTATCTCGCGCCGGACCCGTTCAATCAGCGGGCGGTTTACGAAGAAGCCGGTTTCATCTTCATGCTGAGTAAAGATATCTGGCCCGGTCATCCTTGCTGCGCCTTTGCGGCGCCCAAAGAGTTCGCGCAAAAAAATCCCAACACGTTCCAGGCGCTCTTCAAGGCGATCGTGGACGCCACGCAGTACGCGCATCAAGCGTCGAACCGAAAGGAAATAGCCAAGGCGATTTCGCCGCGCAATTTCTTGAATCAACCGGTAGAGGTGGTCGAGCAAGTGCTTACGGGAACCTACCCCGACGGCTTGGGCAACACCAAAACGGTTCCGGATCGAATCGACTTCGATCCGTTTCCCTACCATTCAATGGCCATTTGGATCATGACCCAGATGAAACGGTGGGGCTACCTAAAACAAGACGTGGACTACAAAAAGATCGCCCAGGAAGTCTATCTGGCCGCCGGGTGCCGCGACGTTATGAAATCGCTCGGCTACAAAGCGCCGGCGCAAAATTCCATGAGTCATCAGTTCATGCTCGGCAAGAACAAAGTCTTCAACCCCGACGCACCGGCGGACTACATCAAATCCTTCGCTATTCGCAGAGCGTAAATCTGCGGCCGGACCGCAATGTGAAGCAATCGAGTGTCACTGTTCAACGGCGAAGAACGCAAGTGATTTCGTTTGCGCTCTTGGTCTTGTTCCTTTCCGTCTGGCAGCTCTCGACAAAAACAACCGCAGCCGGCCCGTCAAAAGGACTGCCGAGTCCAACAGCCGTCGGAGCGCGCGCCTGGGAAATGATTTCCGATCCGTTCTACGATCGCGGCCCCAACGACAAGGGCATCGGTGTACAGTTAGCCTATAGTCTGGGGCGGTTGGCCGTGGGCTATAGCGCGGCGGCGGTGGTCGCGATTTCCCTGGGTGTTCTGCTCGGGCTCTCACCGTCGCTCTACGGCGCGCTGAATCCTTATATCCAGGTGCTTAAGCCGATTTCTCCTCTCGCCTGGATGCCGCTGTTTCTTTACACCATCAAAGATTCCGGCATATCAGCGATTATGGTGATTTTCATGTCTTCGCTTTGGCCGATACTGGCAAATACCGCCTTCGGCGTGGCCGGCATCAAGCGCGATTATTTGAACGTGTCCGCGCTGCTGCAGCTGTCGTGGTTCAAGCGACTGTTCGCCGTGGTGTTACCTGCGGCCGCGCCGGCCATCGTCGCCGGCCTGAGAATCTCCATTGGGAGCGCCTGGGTCGCCATCATCGCCGCGGAAATGTTGATCGGCGGCACCGGCATCGGTTACTTCGTCTGGAATGAATGGAACAATCTGCAACTGAGCAGTGTGATCTTTGCCATCCTCATGACCGGCTTCGTCGGCGTTTTACTGGATTTAGGCTTCGGCACCTTGGCTAAGACTCTGAGCTACAAGGAGTAACCAGTGGCGTTTTTGGAAGTCGAGCAGGTCAGCAAAACTTTCATGGAAGCCGAAGGCGGAAGCCTCTGTGTTTTCAAGAACGTGCGTCTGCATATCGACAAAGGCCAATTCGTCGCCATGGTGGGTCACTCGGGCTGCGGCAAAAGCACGTTGCTGAACATCATCGCGGGACTGGAACAGCCGAGCAAGGGCGCGATCATCCTCGACGGCAAGGAAACCGATACGCCGGGTCTCGACCGGATGGTGGTATTTCAGAATTTTTCTCTGCTGCCGTGGATGAGTGTCTACGAAAATATTCACCTGGCGGTCAAAGCGGCATTCGCTCAATGGGACCGGAAAAAACTTCACGACTATGTGCAGCGCTATATCCACATGGTCGGCCTCGCGGGATCCGAACACAAGAAACCGGCGGCGCTTTCCGGCGGGATGCGTCAACGGGTCGGACTCGCCAGAGCGTTTGCTGTGAAACCAAAGGTGCTTCTGCTCGACGAACCCTTCGCGCAAATCGACGCCTTGACCCGGGTAAACATTCAGGACGAGTTGATGCACATGTGGACAGCGACGCAGAACACGGTCTTCATGGTGACTCACGATGTCGAGGAGGCGATTCTGCTCTCGGATAGGATCGCGCTCATGACCAGCGGCCCCGAAGCGGAGCTCGCGGAAATCGTCGACGTGCGCTTTCCCCGGCCGCGCATCAGAGAACAGGTTATGGATTTGCCGGAATATACCCGCATCAAGAAATACATCATGCAATTTCTCAAGAATAATTCCCGTGAGGTATCGGCCGGCGGCGCTGTGCCCGGCGCGGGAGTCTTAGTCACCAAACCGGTCGTCGCAGAAGTTTAAGGCGGTTTCGAATTATTTCGATCCAGTTCGGGCCAAATAACGGCGAAGATTCTCGAGGCAAAGCGTAATCAGAAGCTGACGTGGGAGCAGCTTGCTAAGGGCATCGGGCGTCACAAGATCTGGGCAACCGCGGCGCTCCTCGGGCAACATCCCATGTCATTGGAAGAAGCCGAATCGGCGGTGAAGATTCTCGGCTTGGCGGAGGGCGATGCTCAGGCTGTTTCCGCAGCACTCCAGGAATTTCCCATGCGCGGAACTTTTGAAGGCGTACCGGTGGACCCAACGATTTACCGATTCTATGAACTGATTCAGGTCTACGGGCCAACGATCAAAGCGCTGATCCATGAGGAATTCGGCGACGGCATTATGAGCGCTATCGACTTCGACATGGAAATTAAGCGTAAAGAAGATCCTAAGGGAGATCGCGTGGTCGTGACGCTCAACGGCAAATTCCTGCCGTACAAAAAATTCTAGTCGCTGCGTGTCTAATTTCGCGCAGCTTGCTGCATTAAGTGTTCTTCTTTCCGAAGTCCGTCATTCCCACATGCTTTAAGCGGGAATCCAGGTGAGACCAAACCTGGACCCCCGATAAAAACATTCGGGGGTGACGCTCTAGGGACAATTGTTATCGCTGAGTTCTGACACCTGCAGCTTGCCGCGGGGAGTTCATCGTCACTCAGCTCCACGCCGCTTCGCGAGCGGCGTTCTGCCCGGCGATCTTGCCGGCGACGAAGCATTCCGTAATATTGCCGGCCTCCAAATATAAATGACCGTAGATCGAGCTGATCTCGCCGGCGACGTAAAGTCGGGGGATCGGCTTCTTCATCGGGTCGAGCACGCGTTGCTCGACGTCGTGCTCCGGACCGCCTTGGGTGTTATTGACGATCGGCCAAGCTTCCATGACGTAGAAGGGCGGATTGGCAATCGGCATCATCGTTTTCGGCGGGCGTTTGTAATCGTCGTCCTGGCTCTTTTGGCAGAGCTCATTCCAGCGATCGACCGTGGCCTTTAGCACCTTCGGATTGACATCGATCTGGGCGGCGATGTCTTCCAGGCTGTTTCCCTTCGTGATCGAGCCTTTGTTGACTTCTGCGAAGTTGTCCTCGCTCCAACTGGCGTCAAATCGCTCGTCGTTGACGATCGGAATTCCGATCGGCCCGAGCTTTCGACCTTCCTCGTCGAAGATCAGATAGCAAGGAATGCGCGGGTAATCCTGGATATCGGCATCGTAAAATTCCAATGCCCGCGTGCCGGTGTCTTGCGGCGCCGGCGGATATTCGTCCATGAAGCGCTTGCCGAATTTGTCGACGGCAATCCAGATCATTCTTCTATTCTCGTTGCGCGGCCCGGCCCAAACATGGCGGATGGCAAAGGGCAGCTCGGGAAATTTGAATCCGTAGCCGCCGTGAAAGTGCCACATATGCCAGAGGCCGGCGCCAACTTTCTGCGCCATCTTTGCACCGTCGCCAGTGTTGCCGAGATAAACGGGATAGACCGGCTGCGCTTCGAAATATTGCAGCTTCATGGCATCGTCGTTTTCGTATCCACCACAGGCGAGGATTACCCCGCGCCGGGCCTTAATGCAGATGGCTTTGCCGTGATGCTCGGCGATTAGCCCAATGACTTCGCCCTCGGCGCTCGTAATCAATTCCTTCGCCGGTGTCGACAGCATGACTTCGATCTCTCGCGCGTTGACGTTGTCGTAAACGACTTTAAATAGCCGCGCCCCGCCGCGTAGTCCTTTGGCCCAGGGAAACTCCGAGTAGGCCTGAAAATCTTTCAGTTTTATCGAGTCGATGTCATTGGTGCCGGGAAACGGATAGGTGCCGTGGCCGCGGGTTTCGGTCTTGGCCGGCTC
>WNGF01022308.1_pt1 | contig 11835 bp, 12 predicted proteins | sample 5400641 | NCBI WGS metagenome assembly WNGF01 (sample SAMN13153371, study PRJNA577476) | soil metagenome | isolation source: 80 cm soil or saprolite under grassland replicate 2 | place: USA:California | collected 2016-06-15 | reverse complement strand
CGAGATAGGGGATGACGTCGCCGGCGCGCTCGATCAGGACCGTGTCCCCGACGCGCACGTCCTTCTTCCGGACCTCGTCCTCGTTGTGCAGGCTCACGTTCGACACGGTGACGCCGGCCAGCTCCACGGGCTCGAGCTGCGCGGTGGGCGTCAGCGCGCCGGTCTTGCCGACGTTGATGGTGATCCCGAGCACCCGCGTCGTCGCCTGGCGCGCGGCGAACTTGTAGGCGATGGCCCAGCGGGGGTGGTGGGCGGTGGCGCCCAGCCGCCGCTGCTGCTCGAGGTCGTTGACCTTCACCACCACGCCGTCGGCCTCGTAGCCGAGGGCGTCGCGGCGGGCCTCCAGGTGCCGGCAGTACTCGATGACCGCGTCGATGTCCCGGCAGCGCTTGCTGTCCGGATTGACGGGGAACCCGCTCTTCTCGAGGGCCTCCAGGATCTCCCACTGGGAGTCGAAGGCGGGGGGCTCGAGGTGGCTCACGTGGTAGAGGAAGATCGCGAGCGGGCGGTTGGCGGTGATCGCCGGATCTTTCTGCCTGATGGCTCCGGCGGCGGCGTTGCGCGGGTTCGCGAACACGGTCTCGCCGGCCTCTTCGAGCTGCGCGTTCAGCCGCGCGAACGCCTCTCGCGGCATGTAGACTTCACCCCGCACCTCGAGCCTGCGCGCCGACCTGAGCGGACCGCGGAGCGTGCCGGGGATGGCCTCGATGGTCCGGAGGTTCTGGGTGATGTCCTCGCCCACGCGCCCGTCGCCGCGGGTGGCGCCGCGCGTGAACCGTCCGCGCTCGTAGAGCAAGGCCACGCCCAGCCCGTCGATCTTCGGCTCGCACACGTACTCGAAGCGCGCCCCGGGGAGCGCGCGCGTGATGCGTGTCTCGAACTCGCGGAGGTCGTCCGGGCTGACCCCGTTGTCCAGCGACAGCATCGCCGCCAGGTGCTCCACGGGGGCGAACGCCTCGGCGCGCCGGCCACCCGGGCCCTGGGTCGGGCTGTCGGGCGCGATCAGCTCGGGGTGGGCCTCCTCCAGCTCAACCAGCTCGCGGTACAGCCGGTCATACTCGGCGTCGGAGATCTCGGGCCGGTTCAGGACATGGTAGAGGTAATTGTGGCGGTGGATCTCCTGTCGGAGCTCGTCGATCCGCGCGGCGGCGTCGGGCGGGGTCGTGTGCGGCGCCTCTACGACGGCGAGGTGATCTTCGCCGAAGAACTGATCGCGCTTCCGGTCCGATGACGGCGGCGCCGCCACGCCCCCTCGATCCGGGACATCGGGCGTCGCCAGCATTCAACCCTGTGATCGCGGTCGCCGCCGCCGCGTGCGCGACAGCTTGAAGCCGCGCGGCGCGCCCAACGCTCGCGGGCGGAATCAACGCGCGCGCTGCTTGCCCTGTGCTTCCTTGACGAGGGCGGCCACGCGGTCGTGGTCTTCGCCGTTCGGCACCAGGGCGAGGAACTGCTCCCAGGAGCGGACGGCGCCGGGGACATCCTGCTTCACCTCGTAGAGCACCTGACCCCGGTAGAGGTAGATGGGCGGGTAGGCGGGATCGAGCTGGGCGGCCTTGTCGAAGGTCTCGAGCGCCGCGTCGGCGTGGCCGCCGATCGCCACGATCAGGCCGAGGTGGGTCATGGCGTCCACGTTGCGTGGATCGCGCTTGAGCACCGCCTGGTAGGCGGCGATCGCCTCCGGGTAACGTCCCTCCATGAGACTCTGGCGCGCGGCGTTCAGCATACCGGCGAGCATGGCGGGAGGGATCGGCTTGCCGGGCTCGAGGGCGGCGATGGGCGGGCCCACCACCGGGGAGCTACCCGCGGGGGCGGGGCCGGGGGGGCGGCTCCCGGAGGGAGCCATGGGCGGCTCCGGCTGAGCGAAGCGTCCCACGTTGAGGCCGATGACGACGCCGAAGAGGAGGACGAGCATCGCGCCGCCGGTCAGCGTCGCCGGATGGCGAGTCCACCCGCGCCCGGCCGGCGCCGTCTCGGGCTGAGCCCGGTCGCGCGCGGGCGGCGCCTCGGCGGCCGCTGGGCCGAGCGCGTCCAGCGCCGCGAGCAGTTCGCCCGCGCGTGACTCGTACCGCCCGCTGAGCTCGCGGTAGTCGTCCTCGGAGAGATGGCCCGCCTCATAGTCGAAGGTGAGCTCCTTGAGGGCGCGGTACACGGTGCCCTTCTGCTCCAGCAACTCCAGTCTCCGGTCGCTCACCGGGACGCCGGGCGCGGGTCCGCGCCCGCCGCGCTCCCGCACGAGCGGCCAGAGCACGACCGCCAGGGCCGGAAGCACCACGACGGCGATGGCGATGAGCTGGGCGCTACTCACGGTCCATCTCCGCCAGCTCCCGGCGTATCCGTTGCCGCGTCGCTTCATCTACCGGGCGCGCCTCGACCGGAGCCGTCCGCGCGCGGCGGCTCCACCGTCTCACCACGAACCCCACCAGGACGAGTCCGCCCAGGAGCCCGGCGTAGGGCACCACCCAGACGAGCAGGCTGAACCCCTGCCGGGGCGGCGCCAGCAGGATCCAGAGGCCGTACTTGTCCACGAAGTAGGCCTTGACCTGATCGGGCCTCTCTCCGGCGGCGAGCCGCTCGCGGATGATCTCCCGCATCTGATGCGCGGTCTCCGACGGCGAGTCCGCCACCGAGAGGCTCTGGCAGACCACGCAGCGGAGCTCGGCCGCGATCTCCCGCACGGCATCCTCGCTTACCGGTTGAGCGGCGCCGGCGAGCCCTGCCCCGAGCGCGAGGAGGGTGAGGGCGGCCACCGTGCTGCGGCTCATCCTTGTTCCTTGAGCAGCGTCTCGACCCGCTCTTGGAAGATCTGCTCCGTCACCGCGCCCACCTGCTTCCAGCGCACCCGGCCGGCACGGTCGATGAAGAACGTCTCGGGCACGCCGTAGACACCGTAGTCCACGGACACACGCCCCGCCGGGTCCGGCGCATTGGGGAAGGTGTGGCCGAACTGGGTCAGGAACTTCTTGGCCGGCTCCTCCTTGTCCTGGATGTTGATGCCGATCATCATGACGCCGCGGTCCTTGTAGGTCTCCCAGGCGCGCGCGAGCGCGGGCGCCTCCTCGTAGCAGGCCGGGTAGCACCACGACGCCCAGAAGTTGACCACGACCACCCGCCCGCGCAAGGCCTCGAGCGAGACCCGGCCGCCGTCGAAGGTGGCGAGCGTGAACGGGGCGGCCGGCTTCCCGATGAGCGGAGAGGGGATCTCGCGCGGGTTCGTGCGGAAGCCGTAGCCCAGGAGCAGGAGCACCGGCAGCGCGGCCAGGGGAATGGCCCACCGCAGGGGCGGTCGTTTCACCCCGCTCTCCTCCGGTCGGGCAAGATCGCCAGCGCGGCGCCGAGCGTCAGCACGAGCCCGCCGAGCCAGAGCCAGGACACCATGCGGTTGACCTGGACCTTGATGGTGGCGTGAGAGCCGTCGCGGGCGAAGTCCCCCAGCACGAGGTAGAGATCCTCGATGAACCCCAGGCGGTAGTCCACCCCGGCGATGGGCGTCTGCTCCTGCGGGTAGAACTTCTTCGCGGGATAGAGCACGCCCAGGGACCGGCCGTTGGAGACCGTGAAGGTCCCGGTCACCTTGGAGTGGTTCGACTCCTCGGATGCCTGGAGCCCGTCGAACCGCACGTTGTATCCGGCGACCTTCACGCTCTGGCCCTTCTCGAGCGTGGTCTCCGTCTGGATCGACCACGCCTGGGATCCCGCGACGCCCAGCGCCACGACGAGGACGCCCAGGTGGACGACGAAGCCCCCGTAGCGGCGGTTCTGACTCACGAGCAGGCCGCCGGCGGCCTCGAGCCAGCCGCGGCCGGCGCGACGGCGGGCACGGACGGCGCGGGAGAAATCGAGGACGATCGTCCCGGTGACGAAGACCACCAGCGCCATGCAGAGGAGCACGAGGGTGTTGCCGACGCCGACCAGGCGCAGGATCGCCGCGGCCGCGATGCCGGCGAGGACCGGCCTGAGGAAGTTCCGCTTGAGGTTTTCCGTCGAGGCGCGCCGCCAGGCGATGAGCGGCCCCACTCCCATCAGGAGGAGCAGCCCGAGGAAGATCGGGATGTTCACGAGGTTGAAGAACGGCGCCCCCACGGAGAGCTTCACGCCCCGCGCCGCTTCGGACAGGAGGGGGAAGATGGTGCCGAAGAACACCGTGAAGGCCGCCGCCACGAGGAAGAGGTTGTTCAGCAGGAAGGCGGATTCGCGCGACACGACGGAGTCCAGCTCTCCCTGGGCCTTCAGCCGGTCCAGCCGCGAGGCGAGCAGGGAGAAGGAGCCGAGGAGCACGAGGGCCAGGAAGCCGAGGAAGAACTGGCCGATGGAGCCCTGGGTGAAGGCGTGCACCGAGCCGATGATCCCCGACCGGGTGAGGAAGGTGCCGAAAATCGTGAGCGCGAAGGTCAGGATGATCAGGGCCAGGTTCCACAGCTTGAGCATCCGCCGCCGCTCCTGGATCATCACCGAGTGCAGGAGCGCGGTCCCGGTCAGCCACGGCATGAAGGCCGCGTTCTCGACCGGATCCCACGCCCAGTAGCCGCCCCATCCGAGCACGTGGTAGCTCCACCAGCCGCCGATGAGGAGCCCGAGCGAGAGGAAGTACCAGGCGACGATGGTCCAGCGGCGCGTGATCGTGATCCACTCGTCGCCGGTGCGCCCGGTGATGAGGGCGGCCAGGGCGAACGCGAAGGGCACCGTGAAGCCCGTGAAGCCCAGGTAGAGGGCGACGGGATGGGTGATCATGCCCGTGTCTTCCAGCAGCGGGTTGAGACCGCGCCCGTCGGCGGGAATCGGGGACAGGCGCTGGAAGGGCGGCGCGGGGATCGTCATCACGAGGAGGAAGAAGGCCGCGATGCCGAGCATGACCGAGAGCACCCACGGGTAGAAGTCCGGCTGGCGGCGCCGGTACTGGACGACCACGACGAGCGTGTAGAGCGACAGCATCCAGGTCCACAGGATGATGGACCCCTCGAGCGCCCCCCAGAGAGCGGTGATCCGGTAGTAGAAGGGCGTGCCGCGGTTGGTGTTGGTGGCGACGTAGCGGACCGAGAAGTCGAAGGTGAGGAAGGCGTAGACGAGGAGCAGCATGCAGCAGGTGACGAGCACCCAGACGCCGATGGCGGCGCGCTGGGAGGACTGCACCAGCGAGGGCCGCCCGGTGTGGGCGCCGAGCGCCGCCCCGAGACTGCCGTAGAGCGCCAGCACCAGGGCCGCGACGGTGGCGGCATAGCCGATCTCCGGGATCATCGGTCTCGCCTCGACGGAATGACTATCCGTGAACGCACGTTCAACCGCGATTGTACCCCCACCCCTGCGGCCGGGCCCCCGCGAGGGGGCTCCGGGGCGCGCTGGAGAGTCCCGCGACGGAATAGACGTCGTGAGCCTGCGTAGTATACCGTGAGAGGCGCTGCCCCGTCTCCACGGAGAGCCGAGGGGTCGGGTCGGGCGCGCCTTCTGCTGGTTGAACGGCGCGCGCGGCGGGCGTGAGGCGATGGTCGCGCCTTCCTGACCTTCGGCCGCGACTTCCAGCATGGGGGTTGGCAGCGCGCAGGGCTGCGCGAGGCGCCCGACGAAGATCCGGGGGCTGCGCGAGGCGCCCGACGAAGATCCGGGCCGTGTGATCCGCACCCCGGGGTCGGTGCGGCACCGTTCGTCCGACCATGACCCGCGCGAGCCTCCCCGGCTCCGGAATGCGCCGTCCCGAAAAAAAACCTGCAGTCGCCGCGAAAGTGTGCCATGCTGACGTCGTCTGGTCCGGCCGTCGGTTCATCGTGAACCCCTCACCATCAGACTCCGTTCCTAGCGCGTTCTTCCGTGCTCTAGGGCGACGTTCTCACAGCGGGAGATCCCTAGGGGGTACCATCATCATGGCGCACAAACTCTTTATCGGCAGTCTCGCCTTCTCCACGTCCACGGAGCGTCTTCGCGAGCTCTTTGCCCAGGCCGGCGCCGTCGAATCTGCCGCCGTCGTCATGGATCGGGACACCGGCCGCTCGCGCGGGTTCGGCTTCGTTGAGATGGCGACGGCCGAGGAGGCCGCCCAGGCCGTCAAGCGTTTCAATGGCCACGAGCTCGATGGCCGTCAACTCAAGGTCGAGCTGGCGAACTCGTCGGGCATGGGTGGCGGAGCCCGGCGCACGAGCGAGCGCACCAGTCGCTGGTAGTCTCGCGTAGCAGACCACGCTCGCGACGCCGACGCCTCTGAGGTCGGCGCCGTCAATTCCGCGGGAGAGATCGCCCGCGCGGCGGGGGGACGATCTTGCCCATCGGCGCGCCGCTTGCGGCTGGCTCGCTTCGCCGATGCCCCAAAGGACAGCGCGGCCAGGATCCGGTGACGGAAGGGAGACCTGCCCGTCAGGTCTCCGAACCCCACTTCGTCTTCATCGCCGGGCTGCAGCGCGGGCTGCCTCGGTGGAGGGCACGATGACCGTACTACACTCCAGTCGGGCGATGCCGCTCTCGAGGCGGATCTGTGCCATATGCCACCAACCTATTTTGCCGACCGAGGCTGTCGCCGCGCTGGCCACCGAGGAAACGTCGAAGTCGCTCGTCCACGTCTCGTGCTTGGTCATGGACCTGCCGCACTAGATCTCCGCACCAAGTCGCGGCGATCGGGCAGTCGACGCTTCGCCGGATCGTGAGCCCCGGGCGCCGCGTCGTCCAATACAGCGTTGTGGCGGCATCGAAGGCCACGAGACCTCGTGGACGCAAGATCGGGTGCCCCGCGAGCTCAACCGCGTCCGGTAGTACCCGTCCTCATCACGTATGCCGAGCCGAGCCGGCCGCTTGACAGCGCTGCGTCCTCTCTGCCCATAATGACGCGGCCGTGAACCCCCCTGCTCGCCACCTGCGGTGTTTCCGAGGGAGGTGACCCCCGTGAGGCGCTCAAGCTTTCTCCGGGCCGCACTGTTCCCCCTGCTGACGGCCGCGGTCCTCCTCGCGGCGGGCGGGGTTGCTGACGCTCAGAAACGCGGCGGCACCCTGGTGATGCTGATCCAGCCCGAGCCGCCGACGCTCGCTTCGTACCTTTCCACTTCGGGCCCGATCGGCCAGGTCTCCGCCAAGGTCTACGACGGGCTCCTCGAGTACGACTTCGACCTGCACCCCCAGCCCAGCCTGGCGGAGTCGTGGAAAGTGAGTGACGACGGCAGGACCATTGCGTTCAGGCTCCGCAGCGGCGTCCGCTTCCACGACGGCAAGCCGTTCACCAGCGCCGACGTGAAGTTCTCGGTCCTCGAGGTCCTGAAGAAGATTCACCCGCGCGGCGCGAACACCTTCCGCGCCGTCACCGACATCGAGACGCCGGATCCCCAGACGGCGGTCTTCAAGCTCGACCAGCCCGCGCCCTACATCCTCCGGGCCCTCTCCGGGTACGAGTCGCCGATGCTCCCGAAGCACCTCTTCGAGGGCGTGGACCTCAAGAGCGCGCCCAACGCCAACAAGCCGGTCGGCACCGGACCCTTCAAGTTCGTCGAGTGGCAGAAGGGCCAGTTCATCCGGCTGGACCGGAACGACGGCTACTGGAAGCCGGGCCTGCCTTACCTCGACCGGATCGTCGCGCGCTTCATCCCGGACCCCTCCACGCGCGCCGCCGCCATGGAGAAGGGCGAGGTGCACTTCGCCGCCTTCGACGCCATCCCCTTCGTCGACGTCAAACGCCTGGAGGCCCTCCCGCACATCGCCGTCACCCTCGAGGGGTACTCGATGATCAACCCCATCACGGTGCTCGAGCTCAACCTCAAGCGCCCGCCGCTCGACAAGAAGGAGGTCCGCCAGGCCATCGCCTACGCGCTCGACCGGAAGTTCATCATCGACAACATCTGGTTCGGCTTCGGCCGGCCGGGAACCGGCCCCCTGAACGCCAACTTCGCGAAGACGGCCCTCTACAGCGCCGACGTCCGGCGCTACGACGTCCCCGACCGCCTCGAGCGCGCGAAGCGGCTCCTGGACGAGGCCGGCCTCAAGCCCGGCCCCGGCGGCGCCCGGTTCAAGATCACCCACGACATCCTGCCCTATGGCGAGCAGTGGCAGCGGCTGGGCGAGTACATCAAGCAGGCCCTCGGGCAGGTCGGCATCGACGTGACGCTCCGCCACGAGGACGTGCCGCGCTGGCTCAAGCGCATCTTCACCGACTACGACTTCGACCTCACCTCGGACTTCTACTACAATCTGGCCGACCCCGTGCTCGGCGTGCACCGGCAGTACCTCACCGACCAGATCCGCCAGGGCACGGTGTTCGTGAACAGCACGCGGTACAGCAACCCGCGGGTGGACGAGCTGCTCAGGGCGGCGACGACCGAGGCGAACGCGGCCAAGCGCGCCGGTCTCTACAAGGAGTTCCAGAAGATCGTCGTCGAGGACAGTCCCATCGTCTGGCTCTTCGACATGCAGTTCGTCAACATGTACGACAAGAAGTTCGCCGACATCGTCACCAGCCCGCTCGGGGTCTACGGCCCGTTCGACCGGGCGTGGATGAAGCCGTAGCGTCGTTCGAGCGACCCCCGCTGCCCACGCCCGACGACCCGTGGCCGGGACACGGACGCGGCTCCAGTTCGTCCTGAGGCGGCTCCTCCAGGCCGTCCCCGTCATCCTCGCCATCGTCGTCTGCAACTTCCTCCTGGTCCACCTGGCCCCCGGCGACGCCGCCCTCGTCCTGGCCGGCGAGGCCGGCTCCGCCACCCCGGAGTACATGGCCCAGCTGCGGGCCAAGTTCCAGCTCGACCGCCCCCTGGCGGTGCAGCTCCTCGCCTATGTGAAGAGCGTCCTCATGCTCGATCTCGGGTACTCGTTCCGCCACGACCGCCCGGTCATCGAGCTGATCCTGAGCCGCCTCGGGCCGACCCTGCTGCTGATGACGACCTCGCTCGTCGTCTCGGTCGGCGTGGGCGTCGTCCTGGGGGCCCTGGGCGCCAGCGCGCTGAACTCCTGGCGCGACAACCTGATCTCCGTCTTCGCGCTCGTCTCCTACGCCACGCCGCTCTTCTGGCTTGGCCTGATGCTGATCGTGGTCTTCTCGCTGCAGCTCGGGTGGTTCCCGACGAGCGGCATGGAGTCGATCGGGGCGTTCCATGAGGGCTGGCGGCGCGTGCGTGATGTCGTCTGGCACCTGGCGCTGCCGGCCGCCACGCTCTCGCTCTTCTTCGTCGCGCTGTACACCCGCCTGATGCGAGCTTCGCTCCTGGAACAGAGGGGGCTCGAGTACGTCACCGCGGCGCGGGCCAAGGGCCTCTCCGAGCGCCGGGTCCTCCTGCGTCACGTCCTCCGCAACGCGATCCTGCCCGTGGTGACCATGGCGGGCGTCCAGGCCGGCAATCTGGTGGGCGGCTCGGTGATCGTCGAGACCGTGTTCGGCTGGCCCGGGCTCGGCCTCCTGGCCTTCCAGTCGCTGTTCGCCCGGGATCTGAACCTCCTCCTCGGGATCTTCCTCCTCTGCGCCTGCACGGTGGTCCTCATCAACCTCGTGGTGGACCTCCTCTACACCGTCGTCGATCCGCGGATCGAGGCGCGCTGACGCCCCTGTGCGGGCCTTCCTCCGGCGCTTTCGGCGCAGCCGCTCGGCGGTGCTCGGCGGGCTGATCCTGACGGGCGTCGTCGTCCTGGCGCTGGCCGCGCCCGTGCTCTATCCCGAGACGCCCTTCTCGCTGGCGGGCCAGCCGCTCTCGCCCCCCTTCGGCCAGTTCCCGCTCGGCACCGACACCCTCGGCCGGGACGTCGCCGCCGGCATCGTCTACGGCGCCCGCACCTCCCTCTTGATCGGCGTGCTCGCCACCGCGATGGCGGTGCTGGTCGGCACGGTCCTCGGCAGCGTCGCCGGTTACTATGGCGGCTCCGCGGACGACCTCCTGATGCGCGTGACCGAGTTCTTCCAGACGATCCCGTCCTTCATCTTCGCCATCGTGCTGGTGGCCATCCTGAGCCCGTCGGTCCGCAGCACCGTCATCGCCATCGCCGTGGTCTCGTGGCCTGCGGTGGCGCGCCTGGTGCGGGGCCAGTTCCTCTCGATGCGCGAGCGCGAGTTCGTCCAGGCCTGCGTCGGGCTCGGGATGAGCGACGGGCGGATCATGCTCCGCCACATCCTGCCGAACTGCCTCTCGCCGGTCATCGTCCTTGGCTCGCTCATGGTCGCCACCGCGATCTTGATCGAGTCCGGGCTCTCCTTCCTGGGCCTGGCGGACCCCAACGTGATGAGCTGGGGGTTCCAGGTGGGGGCCGGCCGCGGCGTCCTCCGCACCGCGTGGTGGCTCTGCGCCATCCCCGGGATCGCCATCCTGCTCACGGTGCTGGGCATCAACCTCGTGGGCGAGGGCCTCAACGACGCCCTCAACCCGCGGCTCCGCCAGGGCTGACGGCTCAGCCCCCCTACATCGTCCCCAGCGGTCCAGGACTTCCAGCGGGCCAGCCCATCGTCGGCGGTCGGCACGTGTCTCGACCTGAGCCTCGGCCTGAGGTGGTGAGCGGGGAAAAGGGAGGCAAGCGCCGCGGACACTCAGCCGTATCCGCCGAGGCGCAGCGCGTAGGAGCGGGATCGCGCCAGCCGTTTCCGGCGAGGGTCGACAACCAGTCCCAAGGCCTCCAGTGCCTCCACGCCCAGGATGGGCTCGTGCACCTTGCCGACGAGGACCATGACAGGCGCTTCGCGGCCTTCGATCCGGAGGATGGCGACGTCGGCCCCGAGCCGGACGCGTGTACCGTCCGCGAGCCGAACGCTCACGGACCGTCGAGGTCGCCGGATTCCCAGCGCCTTTGCCAGGGTGGGAGGGATAACAGAGAACGTTGCCCCGGTGTCGACGAGCATCCGGACGGTTGCCGCTCGCTCCGCCCTGAGTCGTACCCGCTGGTGGATGTGTCCCATCGCTGATCACCGGAGCGGAGTGGCTGACTCTGGTCAATCGTGTCTTGGAAGAGATACAGGTCAACCGCGTCCGGTGGTACGCATCCTCGTCACGTAGCCCTGGAGCACTTCGCAGTAAACGATGTCGACCAGCGCGTCGTTCTCGACGAGCTCCGTGAGGTGTAGGTCGAACGCTGTGCCCCTGGCCTCGAGGAAGTCGATCCAGACCGTCGTGTCGACGACGATCAAGGCCGAAGGCGCCTGAGCTCGGCGAGGTCTCCGTCCCACTTCACCCGGCCGCGCAGCGAGAGCAGGTCCCGCCGTCGCGCGCTCTTTACCAGCTCGGTGAGCGCCAGGTGGACGAGCTCTCGCTTCGAGCGACACTTGAACCGCCGAAGTCCCTCCCGGACCAGGCGATCGTCGAGCACGATGTTGGTCCTTCCCATGTGCGATCTCCTCTCGACACGAACCGTAGCGCGACAAGGTGTACTCAGCAAGCGTGTCATGGTGTATCCATTTCCAGACGGCTCCTCGGTCCACTCGATCGGCAAACTCGGGTGGTCAGCGGGGGAACAGCTCCCTCACGACCCTGGTCCGGGTTGGAGCATCGCGCGCGGGATCCGGGCCTCGATGCCCTGCCACATCAGCGCCGCCCAGCGCGAGTATCCGTAGTCCGATGGATGGTAGCCATCGGCGGAGATCAGCTCCGGGTGGCGTGGCACCTCTCGCCGGCTCGGCGCGTAGAGGTCGACAACCTCCGCGTGGTGGGCTCCGGCCTGGCGAACGAGCACCTCGTTGAAGCGCAGGACCATCTGGCCCACCGCGGCTTCCTTGGCGTGACCCCTGAAGCGCGGGGTCACCGTGAGATCGGGAATGAGGTTGACCACGACCACCGCCCTCGTGCGATCGGACAGCGTGCCCAAGATGGTCTCGATATCACGCTCGTACTGCTGCGCCGTCCTCTCCCGGGTGATGTCGTTCGGTCCGACCGAGAGCGTGACGAGATCCGGACGGAG
>WNGF01008736.1_pt1 | contig 11837 bp, 14 predicted proteins | sample 5400641 | NCBI WGS metagenome assembly WNGF01 (sample SAMN13153371, study PRJNA577476) | soil metagenome | isolation source: 80 cm soil or saprolite under grassland replicate 2 | place: USA:California | collected 2016-06-15 | reverse complement strand
TTCATCGCCGGCGCCGATGCCATCGCCCTCGCCCAGCAGCACGTCGCCGGTCTCCAGGCGCAGATCGACGCCTACCGCGAGCTGTCAACGTCGCTCACTCTCGACGAGCCCGCGCCCGTCGGAACCGTGAGGTAGCTGGCAATACAAAAGCGCAAACTTGGAAAGAGCAATCTCGAGGTCTCGGCCCTCGGGCTCGGCTGCATGGGGATGAGCCAGAGCTACGGTCTCCCGCCGGACAAGCAGGCGATGATCTCGCTCATCCGCACGGCCGTCGAACGCGGCGTCACATTCTTCGATACCGCCGAGATTTACGGTCTGTACACCAACGAAGAGCTCATCGGCGAGGCGTTGGCGCCATTCCGCGGGCAGGTAGCGATCGCCACGAAGTTCGGGATCAGACCTGATAACAGCGGGCAGCAAGTGCAGGACAGCCGACCCGAGCGCATCACGCAAAGCATCGAGGGCTCGCTGAAACGGCTCAGGACCGATGTGATCGATCTGTATTATCAGCACCGGGTTGACCCAAACGTGCCGATCGAGGATGTGGCGGGAACGGTCAAGGAATTGATTGCGCAAGGAAAGGTGAAGCACTTCGGCATGTCTGAAGCCGGTGTGCACACGATCCGCCGCGCCCACGCTGTCCAGCAGGTCACTGCGGTCCAGAGCGAGTACTCACTGTGGTGGAGACGCCCCGAAGAAGAGCTGCTGCCAACCCTGGAGGAGCTCGGCATCGGGTTCGTGCCATTCAGTCCACTCGGCAAGGGCTTCCTGACGGGCACGATCGACGAGAAGACGACGTTCGTGAGCTCGGATTTCCGCAACATCGTGCCTCGCTTCACGCCCGAGGCTCGGCAGGCGAATCTGGCGCTGGTGGATGTGCTGCGCTCGATCGCAAAACGGAAAAAGGCGACGCCTGCGCAGATCGCGCTCGCGTGGCTGCTTGCCCGGAAGCCGTGGATTGTGCCGATCCCCGGCACGACGAAGCTCGCGCGCCTGGACGAGAACATCGTAGCAGCGGCGATCGAACTTCGCCCGGAGGACCTGCGCGCGATCGAGGGCGGCGCCTCACAGATCACGATTCAAGGCGCGCGCTACCCCGAACACCTGGAGAAAAGGACCGGTCTCTGACATGCGCATCGGCATTCTGGGTTCGGGATTGATGGGCGCCAAGCTCGGAACGATCTGGGCGCGCGCCGGACATGAGGTGGTATTCAGCTACGCGCGCAGCGAGCAGAAGCTGAAGCAGCTCGCGCGTGAGGCGCAGGGGAAGGCGCGCGCCGGCACGCCGGGTGAAGCCGCGCGCGAAGCGGACGCGCTTTTGCTGGCCGTACACTGGTCCCGAGTCGACGACGTGTTGAAACAAGCAGGCGACATGTCGGGCAAGGTGATCGTGAGCTGCTCGCTCCCGATGAATGCCGACGATACCGGCCTGGTGATCGCTCACACCTCCTCGGGCGCGGAGGCGCTTGCAAAGAAGGTTCCCAAGGCTCGGGTCGTCTCCGCGTTCAACACTGTGCCGAGCGAAGTGCTGTTCGGCGTCCTCGAGGCCCGGCGCAAAGCCAGGAGACCCAGCCTCGTCTACTGCGGGGACGATGCGAGCAGCAAGAAGATCGCCGCTCAACTGATCCGCGACGTGGGGTTCGATCCGGTGGACGCCGGACCCTTACGGATCGCCCGTTACACCGAGCCGTTCGCGCTGCTCGTCGCACAACTCGCGTACGAGGGTGACGAAGGTCCGGAACTCGCGTACCGCTTCGAGCGGTTCGGGAGGAAGGGATAGCGGGGCAATCGCGCGCCTCGCCGCCGACCGCCTCACCGGCCCGCCGGCGCCGCGGCGGCGGGCAACACGACAAGCTCCCCGTACACCGCCAACGAGACCATCGCCCAGGGGGATGCGCGGCGCGCGTGCCTAGTCATGGGCGGCGGGCCGGCTGGAAGAGTTCGACGGGATTGCCAGAGGGATCATCGAGCAGGATCTGCGAGCCACCAGGACCGGTCACGATGTCGTTGCGAAAGCGCAACCCGGCGGCCCGTAGCCGATCGACCTCGGCAGCGAGGTCCTCCACCACCAGCTGGACGCGGCTCCACCCGCCCGGCGCAGGCTGACGACCGTCCGGCATCGGTCGCCCCGCCGAGCTCTTCGGCCCGCTGAGCAACAGTCGGAGATCCCCGCGGATCACGTCGGCGAAGGCTGGGGCCGCGCTCGACAGGAGGGTGAAGCCTAGGTGGGTGGTGTAGAAGGCGACGGCGACATCGACGTCGACGACCATGTACCGGACGTTGACGATGGCCATGACACGCTCCCCTCGCGAAGGCTTGGGCAACACAAAGATAGATGGGTGCCACCCTCGCCTCGCCACCCTGCCCCATTCCCCTGGCGACCGTGTAGGTTCTGGCCTGTCGATTTCGCGACCCCTCGTTCGACGCAAGGATGAGGCGCGCTCACACACCACCGTCGGGAGTGGGAACCCATGCAGACGATCACCCCGTTCTTGTGGTTCGATACGCAAGCCGAACAAGCCGCCAAGTTCTATGTCTCCGTTTTCAAGAACTCGAGGATCGTGACGACGGCGCGTTATGGAGAAGCGGGACCAGGGCCCAAGGGCAGCGTGATGACCGTGCTGTTCGAACTGGATGGGCAGCAATTCATCGCACTCAACGGTGGGCCCCAGTTCAAATTCACCGAGGCCCTCTCGCTCTCCGTGAGCTGCGAGACGCAGGAAGAAGTCGACCGATTCTGGGAGAAGCTGTCCGCAGGCGGAGAAGAGGGGCCGTGCGGCTGGCTGAAGGACAAGTACGGTCTGTCATGGCAGGTCAATCCAACGATCTTGGGCAAGATGCTGAGCGACCCCGACCCCAAGAAGTCGAGACGCGTCATGGAAGCGATGCTCAAGATGAAGAAGATCGACATTGCAGCGCTCAAGCAGGCATACGCGCAACGCTAAGAATTGGCGGCGGAGCGCGACTGGCAACGACCTGGCGAAGGGGTGAATCCAGCGTGTCGATTTCGGGGCCCCTCGTTCGACGTGTCACTGAAGCCGGGATAGCCCCGGTGCCGAACCCGAAACCACAAGGAGCCGAGGGGGGACGATGCGCTTCATGATGCTGGTGATCCCGAAAGGGTACGAAAAGGCAGGGGCGGACTTCGTCCCCCCGGCGGACCTCGTCGCCAAGATGACGAAGTACAATGAGTCCCTCACCAAGGCCGGCGTCCTGCTCGGGCTCGACGGCCTGCAGCCCCCAGCCAAGGGCGCCCGCATCAGCTTCGCGGGCGGCAAGACCAAGGTGACCGACGGCCCGTTCACCGAGGCGAAGGAGGTGCTCGGCGGCTACTGGATGATCCAGGTGAAGTCACGGGCCGAAGCCATCGAGTGGGCCAAGCGCGCGCCCATGCAGGACGGCGACATTATCGAAGTGCGCCAGGTGCAGGAGATCTCGGACTTCCCGCCCGACGTCCAGAAGGCCGCGGGGAGGTAGCGATGCCACTGGCCGGGGTGGCAAGGCGATGCGAAATTCGCGAGCTGGTATTCCTCGCACCGGGGAACGCGTAGATTTCTCCGCCGTCATTCGTTGGGCACGTCATGAAAGGAGTGACACATGAGCGGCGTACGAGTGCTGGTGGGTACCCGCAAGGGTGCGTTCGTCCTGACCGGGGACGGCAAGCGCAAGCAATGGAACGTGAGCGGCCCGCACTTCGCGGGGTGGGAGATCTATCACCTGAAGGGATCACCCGCCGACCCCAATCGAGTATACGCGTCGCAGACGAGCGGTTGGTTCGGACAGATCATTCAACGCTCCTGCGACGGCGGCAAGACGTGGGAGACGCCGGGAGGCGCGTTGGAGAAGACCCCGGAAGGCTTCCCCAAAGGCGAGAGCAACAAGTTCGTCTACGACGCCTCGCCCCAGACCGGCAAGCCCCTCACCACGCATCAGTGGTACGACGGCACGCAGCACCCCTGGGAGTTCAAGCGGGTCTGGCACCTCGAGCCGTCGCTCACGGACCCGGACAGCGCGTACGCCGGCGTGGAAGACGCCGGCCTGTTTCACACGCGCGACGGCGCCAAGACGTGGCACGAGCTCCCTGGCCTGCGCGGCCACGGCACCGGGCCCAAATGGCAGCCGGGCGCCGGCGGCATGTGTCTCCACACGATCCTGCTCGATCCCAGCAACGGCCGGCGGATGTACGTGGCGATCTCCGCCGCGGGCGCGTTCCGCTCCGACGACGCCGGCAAGACGTGGAAGCCGATTAACCAGGGCTTGCACTCGCAGTACATCCCCGATCCAAAGGCCGAAGTCGGTCACTGCGTGCACCGTATCGCGCTGCACCGCTCGCGCCCCAACGTGCTGTTCATGCAGAAGCACTGGGACGTGATGCGCTCGGACGACGCCGGCGACTCGTGGCGCGAGGTGAGCGGCAACCTGCCGACCGACTTCGGATTCGTGATCGACGTGCACGCCCACGAGCCGGACACCATCTACGTCGTCCCCATCAAGAGCGACTCCGAGCATTATCCGCCCGACGGCAAGCTGCGCGTGTACCGCAGCAGCAAGGGCGGTAACGAGTGGGAGCCGCTGACCAAGGGCCTGCCGCAGCAGGACTGCTATGTGAACGTGCTGCGTGACGCGATGGCCGTGGACTCCCTCGACCCGTGCGGCGTGTACTTCGGCACCACCGGCGGGCAGGTGTACGCGTCGGCCGACGCCGGCGACAGCTGGGCGCCGATCGTGCGCGACCTTCCGGCCGTGCTGTCGGTCGAGGTCCAGACGCTCGCATGATCCGCGTGGTGCTCCCGCCGCACCTGCGGACGCTGGCGCAGGTCAAGGGCGAGGTGCAGCTCGAGGTCCGGGGTCGGGTCACCCGCGGCGCGGTGCTGGACGCGCTCGAGGCCCGCTATCCCATGCTGCGCGGGACGATTCGCGACCACGGGACGCAACAGCGCCGGCCGTTCCTGCGATTCTTCGCCTGCGAGCGGGATCTGACCCACGAGCCGCCGGACACCCCGCTTCCCGATGCGGTCGCGTCGGGAGAGGAGCCGTTTCTCGTGATCGGGGCGATTGCAGGGGGGTAGCCACGAGTCCCCCCTCTCCCGAAGGGAGAGGGGGACAGGGGGTGAGGACTTCGCGGGAGCGGAGCAATGTGGCAGGGCACGGAGGCACACTGATGCGATACATGCTGTTGATCTACCTCGACGAGAAGGCTCTGAGCGAGGGCGAGCGGCAGTCGTGCTACCGCGAATCCACGCAGTTGGCACACGAGCTCGCTGTCGCGGGTCAGTATGTCGCCGCCTCGCCGCTCGAGCCCACGTCCACGGCCAGCAGCGTCCGGGTCCGTGGCGGCAAACGGGTGGTGAGGGACGGCCCCTTCGCGGAGACCAAGGAACAACTCGGTGGCTACTTCCTGATCGATGCGAGGGATCTCGACGAGGCGATCGCCATCGCCGCGCGGATCCCCATGGCGCGGCGCGGCACCGTCGAGGTCCGGCCGGTCGTGCAGCTGGCGGACCTGCCGCCGGACTGAGGCCGGGACACGCTCGTGCCGGCGACGACACTCGATACGCACGACGCGATCGACGCCGTGTGGCGCATCGAGTCCGCCAGGCTGATCGCCGGGCTCACGCGGATCACCGGCGACGTCGGCCTGGCCGAGGATCTGGCGCAGGATGCGCTGGTCGCCGCGCTCGAGCGCTGGCCCGAGTCGGGCGTCCCGGACAATCCCGGCGCCTGGCTCATGGCGACCGCGAAGCATCGCGCCATCGACCAGCTGCGCCGGGGCAAGATGCTCAACCGTAAGCACGAGCAGCTCGGTCACGAGCTCGAGGCCGGGAGGGAGGGCGCGCTGCCCGACCTCGACGCGGCGATCGACGATCCCATCGGCGACGACCTGCTCCGCCTCATGTTCATCGCCTGCCATCCGGTGCTCGCGACCGAGGCGCGGGTGGCGCTCACGCTGCGGCTGCTCGGGGGGCTCGCGACCGACGAGATCGCGCGGGCGTTTCTCGTGCCGGAGCCGACCGTCGCGCAGCGCATCGTCCGGGCCAAGCGGACCCTGCGTGAGGCGCGCGTCCCCTTCGAAGTCCCTCGCGGGGCCGAGCTCACCGCGCGCCTCGCGTCGGTGCTCGAGGTCATCTATCTCGTCTTCAACGAGGGCTACTCGGCGACCGCCGGCGACGATTGGGTGCGGCCCGAGCTGTGCGAGGACGCGCTCCGGCTCGGCCGGATCCTGGCCGAGCTCGTTCCCGAGGAGCCCGAGGTCCATGGCCTCGTGGCGCTGCTCGAGATCCAGGCGTCGCGCCTGCGCGCGCGCGTCGGCCCGGGGGGTGAGCCCGTCCTGCTGGCCGATCAGGACCGCGCGCGCTGGGACCAGCTGCTCGTCCGTCGCGGGCTGGCGGCGCTGGAGCGCGCCGAGCAGCTCGCCGGCGCTCTCGGTCCCTACGCGCTCCAGGCCGCGATCGCTGCGTGTCACGCGCGAGCGCGCACGCCGGAGGAGACGGACTGGACCCGCATCACCGCGCTGTACGATGCCCTTGCCCAACTCACGCAATCGCCCGTCGTGGAGGTGAATCGCGCGGTGGCGTACACCATGGCGTTCGGTCCGGCGGCAGGCCTCGAGATCGCCGACGCGCTCGTGTCCGAGCCGGCGCTCGCGAATTATCATCTGCTGCCCACCGTGCGGGGCGACTTTCTCGCCAAGCTCGGCCGCTTCGACGAGGCCCGGGCGGAGTTCGAGCGCGCGGCGTCGCTCACGCGCAACACCCGCGAGCGCACGCTCCTCCTCGAGCGCGCCGCGGCGTGCGCGCGCGGCCCATGATCGTGCATCTGGTGGATGGCACGTACGAGCTGTTCCGCCAGTTCTACGGCCGGCGTCGCTTCACCCAGGGCGAGGACACGCCCTTCGGCGCCGTGGTCGGCGTGCTGCATTCGGTGCTGGAGATGATCGAAGAGGGGGCCACGCACATCGGCGTGGCCACCGACCACGTGATCGAGTCCTTCCGCAACCGCCTCTGGTCCGGGTACAAGACGGGGGATGGCGTCGAGCCCGCACTCCTCGCGCAATTCCACCCGCTCGAAGAAGCACTCACGGCTATGGGAGTAGCGGTGTGGCCCATGACCGAGCTGGAGGCCGACGACGCCCTCGCCTCCGCGGCGCAGATCGCCTCCGGAGAGGCGCGCGTCCAGCAGGTCTGCATCTGGACGCCGGATAAGGACCTGGCGCAATGCGTCCGCGGCGATCGAGTCGTGCAGGTGGACCGCAAAGGACAGAAGATCCGCAATGCGGACGGGGTGCGCGAGAAGTTCGGCGTGGACCCCGTCTTGATTCCCGACTTCCTCGCCCTCGTGGGCGACGCGGCAGACGGATATCCCGGCATTCCCGGGATCGGAGCGATCACGGCGGCCCGGCTGCTGAACCGATACGGCGACATCGAGGCTTTCCCACCGGACGTACTGGGAGACAGCCGCGACCGGGCGTTGCTGTTCAAAGATCTCGCCACGCTCAGGACGGACGCGCGTCTTTTCGAGGACGTGGGCGACCTGCGGTGGCGCGGCCCCGCCGACGCATTTGCCGCATGCACGGAGCAGTTGGGAGACGCTCGTCTGCTGGAGCGCTGCCGTACCCTGCGGAAGGTAGACTGACCTGACAACGGGAGGGACGCACAATGACCGCACCGAGAATCGTCGCGACGTGGCCGGACCGGGCACCATACCTGCTCAGCATCCTCAGGATCGTAGCCGCGTTTCTCTTCACGCAGTTTGGAACGGCCAAGCTGCTCGCGTTTCCGGCCGCGATCATGCCGGGCGGCGGCACGGCGCCGATCGGCTCGTTGGCCGGCATTGCCGGGCTCCTGGAAACGGTTGGAGGAGCCCTGCTCCTGATCGGGGTGTTCACGCGTCCCGTAGCCTTCATTGTCGCCGGCGAAATGGCCGTCGCGTACTTCATCGGCCACGCGCCACAGGGCTTTTGGCCGGTGCTCAATCAGGGGCATCCCGCCATCCTGTTCTGCTTCATCTGGCTCTATCTCTCCGCCGCAGGGCCGGGGCCGTGGAGCCTGGACGCCAAGCGAGGGCAGTAATCCCGCGTGAGGGGGGGCCCAGACTCGAGCGGGACGGCGGCACCCAGGGCGACGCGCCGCGAGTGGATCGGGCTTGGCGTGATCGCCCTGCCCTGCCTGCTCTACTCGATGGATCTGACCGTGCTGAACCTCGCGGTCCCGTCGCTCAGTGCGGACTTGAAGCCCAGCAGCACCCAGCTGCTGTGGATCATCGACATCTACGGCTTTCTGGTCGCCGGATCGTTGATCACGATGGGCACCCTGGGCGACCGGATCGGCCGCCGCCGGCTCCTGATGATCGGCGCCGTGGCGTTCGGCGCCGCTTCGGTGCTCGCCGCCTTCTCACGGACGCCCGCGATGCTGATCGCGGCTCGCGCGGTGCTCGGCCTCGCGGGGGCGACGCTGGCACCGTCGACCCTGTCGCTCATTCGGAACATGTTTCTCGACCCGAGGCAGCGCTCGGTCGCCATCGGCGTGTGGATCGCGAGCTACTCCGCGGGCGGCGTGATCGGCCCGCCGCTCGGCGGGCTCCTGCTCCAGTACTTCTGGTGGGGATCGGTGTTCCTGGTGAGCGTCCCGATGATGGTGCTCCTGCTCGTGCTGGGCCCGATGCTCCTGCCCGAGTTCCGAGATCCCGAGGCGGGCCGGCCCGACCTCGTGAGCGCGGTGCTGTCCCTGGCGGCTGTGCTGGGGGTCATCTACGGACTCAAACAGATCGCCGCGCACGGCCTCGGGCGGCTCGCGGCGCTCTCCATCGTCGCGGGGGTGGGTCTCGCCGTGGTGTTCGTCCGCAGGCAGCAGCGACTGGCCGACCCTTTGATCGACCTGCGCCTGTTCCGCGCGCCGGGGTTCAGCGCATCGCTGGCAACGTACTTGCTCGCGACCTTCGTCGTGTTCGGGCCGTACGTGTTCATCGCCCAGTATCTGCAATTGGTGCTCGGTCTCTCGCCGATGCGGGCGGGGTTGTGGTCCATGCCGTTCGCGGTCGGGTTTGTGGTCGGGTCCATCGTGTCGCCGATCATCGCGCGCCGCGTTCGGCCGGCCACCATGATGGCCGTCGGCCTGGTCATTGCGGCGGCCGGCTTCGCCGTGCTCACGCGGATCGACGGCTCCTCGGGACTGGCGGTCGTCGTGACCAGCACGGTGATGTTCTCCCTGGGGCTGTCTCCCGTGTTCACGCTCGCAAACGACCTGATCATCGGGGCCGTCGCGCCGGAGCGGGCCGGGGCGGCTGCGGGGATTTCGGAGACGTGTTCCGAGCTCGGCGGGGCGCTCGGCATCGCCATCCTCGGGAGCGTCGGGACCGCGATCTATCGCGGAGCCATGGCCGGTTCCATCCCTGCTGGAATTCCGTCCAGAGCGGCGCAGGCCGCGCGGGACACCCTTGGCGGCGCGGTGGCTGCCGCCAGGGAGCTGTCCCAGCAGCTCGGCGCGGCGCTGCTCGACACGGCCCGGCACGCATTCACGCGCGGGCTGCAGGTGACGGCGATGACCAGCGCTGTCATCGTCATCGGGATGGCCGTCCTCGTGGTGGTACTGCTACGCCAGGTACGGCCGGCGTCCGAGGTCACACCTGGTCACTGACGAGGCGGCTCGATCTTGCGAGCCCCGTGGCACTGCGCCGTGCCGGTGTCGCTGAAGATGCTGTCGCCCGGAATCGCGATGAACTCCCAGCGATAATCGCCAGCTCCGAGGGTGAGCTTCAGGACGCCGTGATCCATACTCCGTACCTCGGAATTGGCGATCGGCCGGCCAAACGGGTACGCGGTCCCACCGCCAGTGCCCACCACGAACTCGCGGATCCCGCGCGCCGGGTCGAGCGTGCCGTCGGGCGTCTGTGGCGCGAAGCGCTCGTAGTTGTGCTCGTGCCCGGCGAGCACCACATCGGCCCCGGCGTCGTACAACGCCTGCCAGAGCGGTTGGCTGGTCGCGTCGCTGCCGTGCGTGGTGCCCGAGCTGAACCGCGGGGTGTGCCAGTAGGCGAGCGTGCAGCGAGCCGGGTGCGCGGCGAGGTCGGCGCGCAGCCACTGCTCTTGGGGTGAGCCGGGACGCATGTCGATGTTGGCGTTCAACGCGGCGAGGTGCCAGGCGCCGAGGTCGTAGCCGTAGTAGCCGCGCGCCGGGTTGCCCGCCGCCACGCCGAAGTAGCCGAAATAGCCGGGGGCGCCGCCCGAGGTGTAATCGTGATTGCCGGGGACGGGGTGGGTGCGCTTCTTGTGCCGGCCCCACGTTGTTGCATAGCAATCAGCGTAGTCGTGCGCGCTGCCGTCGGGATAGGCGTTGTCGCCCAACGCGAACACAGTGCCCGGGATCGCGTCGAGAATGCGAGCCGTCGCCGCCGCGTCGGGCCGGTTGCACTGCGCGATATCACCGGCGCCTACGAAGACCTGCGGCGTCCCTGCTGCTGCGACGAGCGCCATGAGTGTGTCGGACGCGGTGTGGCCGCTGTCGCCGACGACGCCCACGCGCACCGTGTAGGCGCCGCGTTTCGCGTAGCGGTGAGTGACGGTGACGAGCGCCGAGCTGGAATCGAGCCGCGCCGTGTCTGCGGCGCCGTCACCCCAGCTGACAGTCCAGTGGCCAGGGCCGCCGCCCGTGGCTACCCGTGCGGTGATCGCCACCGGAAGGCGCACAGAGGCCTGCACGTCTGGCCCGGCGTCCACTGCCGGGACGGTGCTCAGACTCGCCGAGGGACGCTCCCGGCAGGTCGTGGCGAGGCACGCTAACGCGAGCGCGAGGACGGAAGGACGCAAGGCGTGGGAGACTACCACGCGTCGGGACGGCCGTCAACGAAGCGATGCCCGCGTCGTGGATTCAAGCCAGCCGGATGGAGCCGACGAATCACCGTGAAGATGACAAGCAGCGAACCCAGCAAGACAGCAAGACTCAGGAGCAACACCCAACGCCGCGGATCGTCTCCCCTCCACGACGGAGTTAACGTAAACCTCCCTTCAGTATCGCCTCCTTCCTCCAAAGAACTGATTCCAGCTCTTGCTCCCTATCCTCCTCGTAGAGGCCTGCTCCGATGCGCGCGTGTGCCTCCTCTAGATGAGCCAGGGCATCATCCAGACGATCGTCATATACGTCGCAGTCGGAAATGGCGATCAACCCTAATACATTGCCAGGCCGCAGCTCCAAGACCCGCTCGTAAAGAGGGCGCGCGAGTCGTGGCTTCCCGGTCATCTCCACGACATAGCCTTGTACTAGGAGCGCGTCGATATCGTCCGGGTCGGCTGCGAGCAATTGGTCAAGTAGCGCGAGCGCGCGCGTCGTATCCCGATCCATGGCTGCGCCCATGGCTTCCTTAAGAAGTGCGTCGCGTTCCCTGTTCTCTGGCGTGCTCATCTCACGCTCCTCATCCCGATGCACCATCGCTGCACCTAACGCGACTGCTCCCATTTTGGTGGACAGACGGCACCTGAACAGAGGACCTTGGGCGCGGTCAACGTTGTTCATCTCCTCGCGGTGGGGTCCCCAGGCCGGCCCAAAGCGTCGAATCCGGAAAGAGTACCAACGCGTGCTCAGCTAAGCGGTGGGCATCCGACTCGCGACCCACCTTCACCAGTAGCGAGTACTTTCTTTCCATGACGGACTCGAGTTCGTCATCACGATCGTCTCGGTGCAGCCCCGCTTCGATGCGCGCTTGTGCCTCGTCGAGCCGTGCGAGAGCGTCTCCAAAACGATCATCGTCAGCGTCGCAATCTGCCACATCAATCATGGCAACAACATTCCCGGGTTCCAGTTGTAGGACTCGTTCGTACGCGGCTCGGGCGAGTGGGATCCTGTGCA
>WNGF01036038.1_pt1 | contig 11839 bp, 16 predicted proteins | sample 5400641 | NCBI WGS metagenome assembly WNGF01 (sample SAMN13153371, study PRJNA577476) | soil metagenome | isolation source: 80 cm soil or saprolite under grassland replicate 2 | place: USA:California | collected 2016-06-15 | reverse complement strand
TCCGGGGGACCGCGGCGGCCGACCTCGCCGGGGCGCCGTGGATGCGCGCGGCGACGTTCGAGGAGTTCAAGCAGGAGGCCGAGCGGGCCTATCTGCTCGCGAAGCTGAAGGAGAACGACTGGAATGTCTCGGAGACCGCGCGCACATTGGAGATGCCGCGCAGCAACCTGTACAAGAAGATCGAGCGGTACCGGCTGGCCCGGGAGGCATAGTGGCGGGGATCGAGAAGGACCGCAACTGGGACAAGGAGATGGCGGAAGTCGACCGGCTGCTCAAGAAGCTGCCGTACGCCGACCCGCACCTGGACGGCGGCTCCGCGTCCACGACCAAACGGACGGCGGTGCCGGCGGCACGGCCGGCGGGGGGAGGGGAGCGCGTCAACCCGTGGGTCCGGCTGCTCCTGGGACTGCTGGTCGGCGTCGGGATGACGCAGTGGCCCTATGCGCACGGCTGCGGGTCCCAGCTCCTGTTCTACCTCCTCGGGGTCGGCGCCGTCATCGCCGGGGGCCTGTGGAGCAGCGTCGCGTCGTGGCGGCGGCGGCTCGGCGCGGCGCACTTCCTGTCGCTCGTGCTCATCCTCTGGGGGCTCGGGCTGGCGGTGGGCGAGCTCCTGCCGCGCATCGGCTACGCCAAGGTCGCGCTGCCGTGGCTCTGCTCCGACGTGAGGCCACCACGCTGAACTTCAAGAACTTCATCGGCGGCGCGTGGGTGGCGCCCGCGACCGGCGCGTATTTCGAGAACCGCAACCCGGCCGACTGGCAGGAGGTGATCGGCTGCTTCCCGCGCTCGGGGCCCGACGACCTGGCGCGCGCCGTCGAGTCCGCGAAACGGGGGTTCGCAAAGTGGTCGCAGACCCCGGCGCCGGTCCGGGGTGAGCTGCTGCACCGTGTCGGGGACCTGCTCACCCAGCGCAAGGACGAGATCGCCCGCGTCATGACGCGCGAGATGGGCAAGGTGCTCGCCGAAACGCGGGGCGACGTCCAGGAGGGGATCGACACCGCCCACTACGCGCACACGGAGGGGCGGCGGCTGTTCGGCCGCACGGTGCCCTCGGAGCTGCGCCACAAGTGGGCGATGAGCTTCCGCCGGCCGATCGGCGTCGCCGGACTCATCACCCCGTTCAACTTCCCGCTCGCGATCCCGACGTGGAAGATGTTTCCCGCGCTGCTATGCGGGAACGCCGTGCTGTTCAAGCCCGCCGAGGACGTGCCCCACACGGCGCACCTGCTGGTGGAGGTCCTGCTCGAGGCGGGGCTGCCGCCCGAGGTGGTTCAGCTCGTGCATGGCGAAGGCTCGGTCGTCGGCAAGGCGATGGTCGAGCATCCCGACGTCCCCGTGATCTCGTTCACGGGGTCCACCGACACCGGATCGATCATCGGCGCGACCTGCGGCCGGATGCACAAGCGGCTGTCACTCGAAATGGGCGGGAAGAACGCGATGATCGTGATGGACGACGCCGACCTCGACCTCGCGCTCGACGGCGTGCTGTGGGGCGCCTTCGGCACGACCGGCCAGCGCTGCACCGCGACGAGCCGGCTGGTCGTGCACGAGCGAGTGCACGACGCGTTCGTGAAGATGGTCTGCGACCGCGCCGAGGCGCTGCGGTCCGGCCCCGGGCTGGACGCGACCACCCAGGTCGGGCCGCTCATCAACGAGGACGCCCGCAAGAAGGTCGAGTACTACGTCGGCGTGGGGCAGGAGGAGGGTGCGACGCGGCTGATCGGCGGCGAGCGGCCCTCGGACAAGCGGCTCGAGCGCGGCTGGTTCTACCGGCCGACGGTGCTCGCGGGCGTGAAGCCGGGGATGCGGGTCGAGCAGGAGGAGATCTTCGGGCCTGTCCTCTCGGTGATCAAAGTCGGCTCCCTCGACGAGGCGGTCCGGGTGAACAACGACGTGCGGTACGGGCTCTCGAGCTCGCTCTACACGCGGGACGTCAACGCCGCGTTCCGGGCGATGACCGACCTCGACACCGGGATCACCTACGTGAACGCCCCCACGATCGGCGCCGAGGCGCACCTGCCGTTCGGCGGTATGAAACAGACGGGCAACGGGCACCGCGAGGGCGGCTGGGAGGTCTACGACTTCTACTCGGAGACGAAGGTGGTCTACGTGGACTTCTCCGGGCAGCTGCAGCGGGCGCAGATCGACACGGAAACCTGAATCCCGAATCATGTGGGGGCGCAGCATGCTGCGCCCCTACGCCGCGCCTGTCACGCATCAAATCGACCCCACCCGCAACAATTCGGTGACGCATCTCACACCGCCGGACGCCACCGTTACAGCCGGTGGAGCACGAATCGCTGGTGATCGTCCTCTCAGCGGGCGGCTCGCCGCTCGACGGTGCGTCGCTCGACGGCGTCGCGAACGCGACAGTCGTCTGGGTGCGCGTCGAGCGCGAGGGGAGTGCCGCGTGTCTCGCGGCGCGCGTCCGGCACGGCGACCGCGCAGAGGACTTCCGGGACCGCATTCGGGGTTGGGGGGCCGCCCGGGGGTGGACAGTCACGGTTGCGCCGCGCCGACCGCCTGGCTAACGTACGAACCATGCATCACTTGGGGACCCCGAACGCAGGTTCAGGCGCGTCACCCGTGCCGGTGCCGTTCGCTCCCTTGGACAATCGCCGGTCCACGCTGGCGCGCTGGTTCGACAACTGGATGCGCTCGCTGGGCATGGCGCTGGTTCTCTTCCTCATCATCCGCACTTTTCTGATCGAAGCATTTCAGATCCCCTCGGGCAGCATGGAGCGCACCTTGTTGGCGGGAGATTTTCTGTTCGTCAACAAGGCGGTCTACGGGGCCCAGATCCCCGGCACGCACGCCCGGCTGCCCGGCTTCGAGTCGCCGCGGCGCGGGGACGTGATCGTGTTCGCGTACCCGAGGAACCCCGAGTTGAACTACGTGAAACGCGTCATCGGGGCGCCGGGCGACACGGTCGAGATGCGGGCGGGCGCCGTCCGCGTCAATGGCCAGCCGCTGCGCGAGCCGTATGTCCTGCGCGTGGATCCGATGCACGACGTCCGCGATCCGGAGTTCAACTGGCAGCAGGCGTACGTCGTCGGCGCCGTGGCGCCGGACTATCACCCGACGCGAGACACCTGGGGTCCGTTGGCCGTGCCGCCCGGCAAGTTTTTCGTGCTGGGCGACAACCGGGACAACTCCGCGGACTCCCGCTACTGGGGCTTCGTCGACGCGCGGGCCGTGAAGGGACGGCCGCTCGTCGTCTACTTCAGCTACGATCGGGAAGCACACGATGCGGTTCCCTGGTTGACCGACATCCGCTGGCACCGGCTTGGCGCGCTGGTTCGCTGAGGGGCCGAGGCGGCGGCGTCCCGCCGGGAAGCCGCGGGCCGCGCGGCGGATGGTCCGGGAGTGTCCGGGCGTGGACGCGGGGAGGGTGATAGCGCCATGCAACTGAACACGGCGAAACGTGCATCGTACGACGAGGGCTCGCTCGACCAGTACCTCCGCGAAATCAGCCAGTACCCGCTGATCACCCGGGAGGAGGAAGTGACGCTGGCCCAGCGGATCAAGCGGGGGGAAGAGGAGGCCCTCGACAAGCTGGTGCGGTCCAACCTGCGCTTCGTGGTGTCGGTGGCGAAGAAGTATCAGAACCAGGGAGTCTCGCTCTCCGACCTCATCAACGAGGGCAACCTCGGTCTGATCCGCGCCGCGCACAAATTCGACGAGACCAAGGGGATCAAGTTCATCTCGTACGCGGTCTGGTGGATCCGCCAGGCGATCCTCCAGGCGCTGGCCGAGCAGTCGCGCATCGTCCGCGTGCCGTTGAACCGCGCGGGCACCTTGCACCGCATCGGGAAACGCTCCTCCGCGCTGCTCCAGGAGCTCGGCCGCGAGCCGACCGTGGAGGAGATCGCCGAGGGGATGGACATCTCCGAGGAAGAGGTGGCGAAGACCCTCTCCATCCGAATCGATCGAAGATGTGCTCGGGACACTGAAGGAGCGGGAGGCGAGAATCCTGCGCCTCTACTTCGGGCTCGAGGGCCAGGAGCCCATGACGCTCGAGGAGATCGGCTCGCTGCTCGGCATCACGCGGGAGCGGGTGCGGCAAATCAAGGAGAAGGCGCTCGCGCGCCTCCGCCATGTGAGTCGCGCCCGCGCGCTGGAAAGCTTCCTCTTCTAATCGGCGTACCGGCGCCTCGGGCGTCTCGGAGAGTCCCACCATCTGACGTTGCGGATTCTGTAACCTCCAGCCGCAGCAATTCCATGTCCGTAGCTCAATTGGTAGAGCACCGGTCTCCAAAACCGGGGGTTGCAGGTTCGATTCCTGCCGGGCCTGTTTGTAGGACAAGCAGTTAGCAGCTTTCCGATCATCGGCCGCACCGGAAGTTGGGTCCAACGTGGGTCCAAAACCAAAGCCGCTCCGGCTCTCGCGAGTCCGGGCGGTTTTTTTTGGCAGCGGCCCTTGTCAACCGTCCTCGGGCCGTATGCTGGTGCTCGGTGATCCCGCCCTCCATTATCTCCAATCCGCACGTGGAGCACGACCCGTGAACAAGCGGTATTGGTTATTCGGCGCAGCGATCATCGTCTTTGCGCGAAGCACGGGACTGCACGCGCAGCAGTTTCGCATCGCGGTGAACGTGACCGAGCACGGCGCGGTGGTAACGAGCCAGCTCAGCGCCGCGTTGCGTAGCCTCGGGGACGTAGTCGTTGTAACGACCGCCGAGCCGCACGACTACCGGTTAGACGGCGTGATGCTGTGCTTACCGAGTGATGAACGGTGCGAGACCTTTGCGGTGGCGCTCACATTGTTGGAGCTATTCGACTCGGTGTCAGGAACGCAGGTTCTCTCCGTGGCACTAAGCAGCCCACGACGGCCGTTGTCTCACGCTCAGGACTCGACGTTGGCTCGCACGCTCTCGGGACTGACGAGAGACTATGGTAAGAGTCTAGGACTCTGGGTGACGCTGTGGCCGCGAGCAACGGTCACCTCGTCTGCGAGCACCTTTGTCTCGGAGCTTGATCAGAACTGCCTGGAATGGAAGCGAATGGAGCGGCGTATGTACGCGCTTATGATCCGCGGCGACACGGCAGCGTCGCGTGCGCTCAGCGAGAGGCTGCACGACCCGAAGATTGCTCGAACGCTCGCGTGTGTCTAGTTCATGCGCTGAATGACGCCGATTTGGGTCGCGCAGTGGAAGCTCGAAGTGCTGCCACTGAGTCAGCTAACGTCTGAGGCCGTCGGCGTGGATGCGCAGATCAAGTTTCTGCGTACGCAACTCGGACCGGTTCTCACAGCGTCAACCTCGCGAGCGAGCGAGCTGCGCCGTACCACGTCGTACCATTTCATGCGCTACTGCCGACCCATCGATCTTGAGAGCTGGTCCCACCGCACGGGCGCCGTGATCGTCGTCCGTCTGTTCGCACCACGTCGGTATTTAGGAAGAATCATTACGCGGTTTAGGGAACTGGTCGCGAACTGGCGGGCGCAGGGTGAACTGACGGACGAACAGGACGACGGTATCTCTGACTGGGCGCGAGGACTCACGACTTATCAAGGCGGGCAGCCGAACGCCGCGGAGTTTCGCGACTTTCTACACGCCGCAAGTCAGTGTTGCCTCAATCGCCTTGCTGGCCGCTCCGCGATGCCTCCTAGCACGGCGGGACGACCGGCGAATTGGACACACTGCCTGGAGCTCATCATGCTTGGTGCATGACGGACGACGGCTGACCGCGCGGCTCCGGCTCATCGCGAGTCGGGGCGGCTTTTTTCGTGTCCGCCCTGGGCCGCCACCGGTGGACCCACGCTGGTCTCCCTTGCCAGCGTGGAATCCCTCCTCAATCTTGTGCAATGCTCCCTGGTCTTTCCGGGCCGACCAGACTCCCACCTTGTTTCGGCTGCTTCCGTTGTATAATTCCGGGCACCCGAACAAACACCGGCATAGAGCTCAACGCGGGAGGACGCAATGCCAACCATCGGAAGCCGGGATCTGGTCATGATCCTGGTCGGACTCGGGGAAGGCGATCAGCTCAGCGAGTCGTTGGGTGGAATGACGCGGCTCCAGAAGTACCTGTACCTTCTCGAGAAGGAAGGTGGTGTTCGCGTCGAAGGCGACGCTTTCCATTTCGAGCCGTACCTGGCGGGCCCGTACTCTCCGAAGCTGTATGACGACCTGGAGTTTTTGGAGAATCTTGGCCTGCTCGAGTCGCAGGTAACCGGCACGGCAACCGAGGAAGAAGCGCTCGAAGTCGGAAAGCTCAGCATAGACGATTTGTTCGAGGACCCTGCAGTTGGCGCCGGAGGCAAGCAAGCCGACGAGCATCCCGCTTTCGAAGAGCGGAAGTTCTCGCTAACACCGAAAGGCATTGCTCACGTCCAGGGGCTACTCGCTGACAAGGACAGAGCGCCCGTGATCGATTCAGTGCGGAAGATGAAATCCAGATTCGCGAATCACTCACTTAAAGATCTGCTTCAATACGTATACACGAAGTACCCGGAGATGACGACCGCGTCAGAGATCAAGGACAAGGTGTTGAGGAGAGGTCGCTCTGGGTGACGCACGAGGCGTTGGTCAACGCCGCAGCCGCGACACACGCGGCTATTCTCGTAGCCGCCGTGGCCGCGTACTACAAGTTTGGCGATCGAACCGACGTGATCGCAAAGTCCCTCCAGGGAACCGAAGACTCCGTTCGCGAACTTAGGCGGCGGATTGCTGGTGAACTCGCGGAAAGGCTGAAGGCGGACCTCGCCCAGTCCTCCACCGTCTCGACGCTTGTCGTGGAACCCACGGTTGAGAGTTACATCGAGCGCCCCACGGACATCTTTGCGGGCGAGCGGTACCGTGACTCCGTCCGAGGGTTCGTCGAGGCCAACATGAACCGCATGGTGGATTGCCGGAGTCTCGTGTCGCTCCGTGACACGTGGATGCGGTGGGGTCGGCGCATGAGTTGGTTGATTCTCAGCCTAGTTGGATACGAAGCGCTGGTGGCCGGAGGGCTGGCCTTCGTAGACCGTATGGCCGTCTTTGCGTTCCCCGACGGCGTCATTAGGTGGGCGGCAGCGCCGACAACCGTCGGGGTGGTGATCATCTTTGTTCACTGGGTATTCATGCTCCGGTTTCATGATCGAATCACCGATATTCGTCTCAGGTATGCGGACCTTTCGGACTGAGGCGTATCTCACCGACCCTGTGTCGCGGTACCTGCGGCGCAGGCGTTTTCGCGCTCAGTTTCCGCAAGCCCCGTTCTACGAGTATCGGATCGACATCTTCGGCTTCTCTCAATTCGACGATGCGTGTATCGCCGTCGAACTCTCGTGCGCGTTCCGTTGGACCGGTTCGAGGAGCATGGCGTGGGCTTGATTTCCGTCAGTGGCGTCGGCTGCAACACCATCATTCCGGCATGCCCCTCCCCGGTGGTTCAGGACTTCTACAGAACGAACCTCATCCACCTGCTCCAGGAGCAGTCGTGCCGGACCCTCGCCCGCAGCTAATCCTCCGTCTCGGAACGCACGCCGAGAAAGAGTACCTAGAGCGGACGGCGCAGTTCCTCGATGGCGTCATCTTGGGCGCGAACCTCGTGGAGTCCACTCCAGGCGCAACTGCGAGCCTCATCGTTGCTCTCTGCGGCGCGAAGCAGAAACTGCAGTACTACATCGACCCGATGACTTATGCATTCGGTACGTATGTTGACCGCAGCGGGCGCTTGCGGAATGACCTCGATTGGATCAAGTCCGATCAGCAAGTGAAGGGCGGCAAGAAGGGCCAGACGAAGCGCGATTTCAAACGGTCCTACAGGAAGCTTGCGCTGGAGCAGTACGGGGGATTATTCGCCACCGCCGTCAACGACAGCAAGTCACTGACGCCCGCCCAACTTGGACCTGGGGTCGACCTTGCACCCATCGTGACGTCGGTACTGGAGTATCAGCTCAACCGGATCCGAGCCGAGTTCGAGAGCGACCCCGAGTTTCGCGAATATGCTGCCGGCGTTCCACGACCCGCAGCATTGATAGCGCCATACTTCTACTGCGAGCCCAGTGCAGCGAATGATTGGCTCTCGGTCAACCTGCGGCTTGCGGCCGCCGCCGCGGCGCATGCATCAAACATCCCCACGCATGCGGTGGTCTGCGCGGATGCAGGCCACCTGCTCGACCCAGCGTTCATTACGCGCCTACGTACGGAGCTTCCGGCGACGAAAGTGAACGGCGTCTGGCTTTGGTTCAGTACGTTTGCGGAGGATGAAGCTGGCCTGACGGAACTCCAGGTGTTCCGGTCGTTGGTGAGTGACCTGAACGCGGCTGGCCTGAAGGTCTACAACCTTCACGGTGGTTACTTCAGTCTGGCCTTGTCGAAATTTGGCCTCACCGGCGTTAGTCACGGCATTGGGTACGGCGAGCAGAAAGACGTTGTGCCCGTAATCGGGCAGGCTATTCCAACCGTACGCTACTACCTGCCAGCGCTTCACAAACGGCTTGGTGTGCTGCAGATCCAGCGCGCCTTTCCGGCGATGGGTGTCGTGACAGCGGCCGATTTTCACGCAAAGGCCTGTGACTGTGCGGTGTGCAAAGGCATTGTTGTGAACAGCGCAGCGGACTTTCGCTTGTTTGGCGAAACCCAGCTGTCCGCGTCAGCGACGAGTGAAGTCCAAACGCCTCAGGCTGCGAAGCGATGCCGTTTCCACTTCTTGGTCAATCGGATCAAAGAACGCGACGCGATGCCGGACTTGTCAGTTGCGAACATTCGGGAGCGCTTCGAGGTCGGAGCGAACGGATGGGGTGCGCAACCTACATTGCGGGGGAATGCCGGCCACATCATGAAGTGGTACGCGGCGCTCGCCTAGCTCATTCCGCGGATCCGAAGCGCTTTTTTTGTCGTATAACCCACTATCCAAATCGCAGCCCTTCCGGTCGGCTCGCTGCCTTGACATCATTCCCGTGTCGGGTGAGGTTCCTCGGCGGACAAAAACAAAAGACGTAACGGGCGGAACTGGCACCCGCCGTGAGTACCGAAGAGACAGTACAGGCCCCTGCAAGTGGGCGCACCGGTTCGAAACGGTGCGGACCCTGCTTTCAGGGGCCTGTTTGTTTTTTGGGAGGAGCGTATGACGACACAGCAGACGGAGAAGAAGCTGTTAGCCCGGCTGGCCAGCAGAGTCAGGGCGCTCTACGAGCATGTCGATGAGCTTGAGCAGCACCGCTTCGACATGACGAAACTTCGGAAGCTCGCGAGTAACCTCATGCACCTAACGAGGCCGGCGGCCTTGGCGCAGTTGCAAAGGCGCCGCCCAGCCGAACTCGATGACGCGGATCGCCAGCGATGACGCTGGTAGCGGCGTCCGACAAGCTGGTCGTGCTGACCGAGGTCGAGCGTCGCCTCGCCGAGGTCAAGACGGTAGACGAAGCGAAAGCCATCCGCGACCAGGCCGAGGCGGTGCGCGTCTATGCGCGAAGCGCGCGGTTGGGTTTGGAGATCCAGAACCACGCGGCGTTCGTGAAGATTCAGGCCGAGCGCAAGGCAGGTGAGCTACTGGCGCGGATTGAGCGGGAGCGCGGCGGTGAGGGGCGCGCAGGGAAGAAAGTTGGGACCACGTTGGGCCGAACTTTGACGACTGCCGGGATCGCGCCCACGACGGCAAAACGCTGGCAGGAGATGGCCTCGATGCCCGATGCCGTGGTGCGGAAGTACGTTGCGGAACTCGATGCGCGCGGCTACGAGGTAACCAGCGCCGGGGTTCGTCGCCTGGGGAAAGAGCTACGCACCGGTGCTCTCAGGGCGGACAGAGACGGCACCGTGCGCTGGAGCCCAGACGAGAGTTACGGATGGCTCATCGACCGACTCAACGAGTTTCTGCAACCGGGCGGGTCTGAGCGGAGGCACCTAGACTCCATCGTCACCCGCCTGGAACTGGAGAACGTGACCGGCGCGCTGGTCGGCCTGCGCCGGCGGGTAGACGATGCCGTCGAGCACGTCCGGCGTTAGATCGGCGGCGAGACGGACGCCGGGACGAGCAGCGGCTCGCGGCTAGGGCCACGCTAGGGACACTACGGTGACACTTGACAGGTCCTAGGGACATTCCATAGCTTCAGGGAGTTTATAACATGTCCCCGGAACCGTCCAGAGGGCCTATGACGAACATCTTTGGGAGTCCAGAGAAGCACGCTAGGAAGAAGCAGTTGTTTCAGATCGGCGTCCAGACGCTGGAGAAGGAGGGCTGGACGGTTACGAAGGAGAAGCTGGGCAAGTCGAGCGTCCGACGCATCACCAAAAACGGCGACAGCAAGTTGGTGTCCATCCGCACCACGCAGGACACGTGGCTCGCATTTCCGCCCAAGCCGAACGGCAAGGGTTGGTTTACGCTCGACGACGTGGACGTTGTCGTCGCCGTGTCGGTGGCCGGCAACCCGCCGCGAGAGGCGAGGGTTCACTGGCTGCCCGCGGATGAAATGCGTTCGCGCTTTGATCTCGCCTACACGGCCCGCAAGAAGGCCGGCCGAGCACTTCCCCCAAAGCGTCGTCGCGGCGTGTGGATTCCGCTCTATGAGCGGCAAGGGGACAACCCCGAGAACGTGAGCTTTGTTGGTGGCGGCGCCGGTCTCGACCATCCGGAGATCGCGCGCGTGCCGTTGACTGGTGGAGCCAACAAGCCTCCGTCAGCGGCGCCGTCCGCCCTCACCGACGAATACGACGATCAACCGTTGTCAATTGCGGTGGCGAGGCGTGGTCTCGCCTTGTCCTTCGGCGTTCCTGAATCGAGCATCAAGATCACGATTGAAGCGTGAGCCTAATGTCACGTGACAGGCGGCGCTCCGCTGGAGCATCGGCGACGGCCGAGATAGGTTGAGATTGGTCAGGCCGCGTCCGCGCGGCGTTTTGATGGAGTGGGACAGTCCGGACTCGTGCTCCCGGGCTGCAGCAACACCGACGGGTTGATTGGGCGTGGACCCCAGTCAACCCGTTTCCCGTTTTCGACCCGCCGCTGGACAGCCCACGCGCAGACTTGGTATACATTCCCCTGTCGGCGCGAGATGACTCCCGGCAGTTGATCCGGCAACGTCATCAACCCCTGACGGTGAAACTCCCCAGCAGTCTGGGGAGCAAGCCGTCGGGGTTTTGCTTTTCCGGCTCCGACAGCGAGTTCGGACATCGTTCACGCGGAGTCGCGAAGCATCCCACGACTCGAACGAACGAGAAGGCGGTCTCAGGAATCAGCGCAAGCGGCCGACGAAACGGGCGGCTGGAGATCGCGCAGGCTGGCGGCGGTTCGTTAATGCCTGGCAACGGAGTCCACGGACGACCAGCCCAAATGGTGGCCCCGGAAGCGACGGTATGGGGCAGACCAACGCCAGCCCGATGGTCGGACACCGACGACACGTCGTGGAAAAGGCTCCGCGGCGGCAGGTCAGCGATGGGGGCGGACGTCTCCACGTCGAGCAGCGCAAGGAGACGGCCTCGGGGTGGAACGGCACGGCCCGAGGGTAGCCCACCTGACAACGGTGGACGGATGGCAAGGCAGACGCAGCGGGCAGGGATCGACGCAGTTGGGTTGGGGGCAGGCGGGCATGGCTCTGGTGAACTGACGCCAGCACAGCCCTGCAGCCTCGGAACCAAGATCCAGACCCCCTCCTCCTGCTGGGACATAGGCAGGCGGAGTAGTCCGTGCCTCAGGCAGCGGCAGGCGAGAAAACGGCATCAACGAAAAGGAGAGCTGAGATGAGTGGAGCGACCAAGGCGACGAGACTCACGGAAGTCGTGACGGTCAGGGTCAAGCCCGTGGAGCGGCTCGCGATCGAGCAGCGGGCGGCGGAGAGCAATACGACCGTGAGCCGGGTAGCGCGCCAGGCGATCCTACGTGGCCTCAAAGCGCCGGCGGTCAAGTGAATCCGCTC
>WNGF01008733.1_pt1 | contig 11839 bp, 12 predicted proteins | sample 5400641 | NCBI WGS metagenome assembly WNGF01 (sample SAMN13153371, study PRJNA577476) | soil metagenome | isolation source: 80 cm soil or saprolite under grassland replicate 2 | place: USA:California | collected 2016-06-15 | reverse complement strand
GAACTGGTAGTCGGCGCTTTGCGGCGCAGCGTCGAGGATGGGAAGAACGTAAATTGCGCAGAGCAGAAGCGCGATCACTCCCGCGGCGACAGCGGAAAGAATCGAACGGACGAGTTGATCGCGTTTTTGCGCGAGCTCGAAGACGCCGTAAAGTCCGCCGACGAAGATCGCGTGCACAGCGGTCTCCGGATGTCCCGCGAGAAGCAGCAGCGTCAAGGCAATCGCCAGCAGCGCGGCCGAAGCGACGCCCGGCTGCCGCACGCATCGGTGAGTGCCGAGGAGGACGAGAGGGAGCAGGGCCCAGGAGCCGCCGACCGCCCACAGCACGAAGAAGGCGATCGGCATGGAGTACATCCACGCCGCTGACGCAATCAGCGCGGCGGCGGGGCGGCATCCGAGCTCACGCGCGAAAAGAAACGCTCCGAGTGCGGCGATGAAGAATGTAATCGCGGCGGAGTATGTGAGGCTGTCGGCGATCGGAAGCAAACAAGCGAGCAGCGTGAACGGGCTGTACGCGGCCGGCTGCGCGCTCGCGGCGAGCAGCGATCCGGAGAGGATGAACGGATTCCAGAGCGGCCACTGCCGATTGGCGAGCGCGAACTGCACCGCTTTGCGCCACGGAATCATCTGCGCGTACAAATCGGAGAGGAGTCCGTTGTGCCAGGGTGGAACGCCGAGCGGCACGCGCATCTCGCGCAGCGGCTCGGTCAGGTAAGGCAGGTCCACCGGCGCGAACACGCCGCCGGTCAGCAGCGCGCGGCCGGTGAAGCAGAGCGGCAGCAGAAAAAGAATCGCCGCGGATGCGCGGCTGAGTGGCATCACGAAGCGGTGCGCGAGCCACAGCAGTGCGGCTGCGGTCGCCGCGTACAGCAGGAATGCCATTCCGCCGGAATATACGTCAGCCGCGCGACGGGTGTCGCCGCGGCGCCGTCGATGGAGACACCGTCACCGTGACGCTGTTCGCGCTGCCGCAGGGAGAAGTCACGCGAACCCAGTACTGAGTTGCTTCACTCACAGCAGGTGTGATGAATGTGGGCGAGCTGCCGCCGACCGGCCGAGTGAAGTCGAACACCGGGCCCTTGTACCACTGATACACGAGCGAGGTTCCGGTCGCAGCGACGTCGAGGGTCGCCGTCGATCCATTGCTGACGACCTCATCTCGCGGCTGCGACACGATCACCGCAGCGCGGCACGCGGAGACGACAGTCAACTGCGCGACCTGACTATCGATGGTCCCGCAATCATTTGAGATCCGCACCCAATACGATGTGGACGCCAGCAATGCCGGCGTGGTGAACGACGCGAATGTCGCGCTGCTCACCGGCTTGGATGTGTCTCGCGCCGCGCCTTCGAACCACTGATAGTTTTCCGGCTTCGTACCGGTGTCGCCGACGAAGAGCACGACGCTGGAGGCGGCGAAAACGTCCCCGCCGGCCGGCTGGATGACGATCGCCGGCGCGTTGCACGGCTGCACTGTGATGACGATGGCTTCGCTATCGGCAAATCCGCCGCAGCTATTGGTCACGCGAACCCAGTAGTTGGTGGTCACGCCCGGATGAACGGCAAGCGAGCTGCCGTTGCCGGCGGGCGTCGTCGTCGATCCGGGAGTGCCGATGAACCACTGATAGGTGAGGCCGCTGCCGCCGATCGCATCGACGCTGAGGGTCGTGCTTCTCCCCTGGATGATGAGCGTGCTCAATGAAAGTGAACTGATCGTGACCGCGGGACAGCCGTTCACGGTGACCGTGGCAGTGCTGCTGTTCGCCGAGGCGCAAGCGTTCGTCACCCGGACCCAGTACTGCGTGGTCACCGCCGGCTGCACCGTGAGCAGAGCTGCCGTCGCGCCCTGAAGGGGCTGCGATGTGTTGCCGCTCGCTCCGATGAACCATTGATATTGCAGCGGCGCGTCGCCGGTCGCGGTCACGTTGAGGTTCGCCGCTGTATTGATGATGGACACCGATTGCGGCTGCGACGTGATCGCCGGCGGATTGCATGGCGGTGGCAATGCCCCCGATCCGCTGCCGTAAACCGCGTCGATGGCCTCGATGTCCCACGCCTGCAGCGTCGAACCCATCGAGTCGTTGTTGAAGTTGACGCTGGAGTTCATGATCGCCAGCGACGTGCTGGTGCCGCCCGGCGGCGGGTCATCGGAGTGACGGATGCCGAGGGTGTGTCCGAGCTCGTGGGTGACGACGTGGTCGAACCCGGCTCCTGTTAGGCCGGGGCCGCTGATCCCATCCTGCACCACGAGATCCGCTTCGGTGATCGTCAGAAATGTCTCGCCGAAAGCGTCGTGCGTGTTTCCGCTGGTCCACGCGCCGCCGATGGCCAGGGTCGATCCGCTCGTCCCGCTGAACGAGCCGGGGATCTCATTGGCCGGATCGTTGAACTGCACGGTATTGACGCCGTCGCTGGATCCGCCGGCGCCAAAACCCGTCTGCGCGATCGGGGTCGTGCCGCCGTACTGGTAACGCACGTTCGCGCCGGAAACGCTGGTCCACGCAGCGAGTCCTCGCTGGAGCGATGTCAATTCCCCGCCGAGAGCGCCTGGCTGCGTGCCGTGGCTGAGAAAGATCACCGCGGTCGGAAAACGATTCCAGCGCAATCCACGCCCGCCGATCTGCATCAGATACGTCGACGGCGATGCAGCATTCGGAACGATGACGCTCTCCGTGGCGATCCGATTGGTCACGATGTAATTCGCATTTGCATCGCGGCCCGCGGCGACGTCGCGAACGAATCGCAGGAAGCGCTGCTCGTCGCGAAGCGGCTCGCGATGCGGCTCGCCGGTTTCCGCGTCCCAGCCGATCAGTTCCGAAGAGTCGCGGACCAGGAGGCCGCGCGAAAACGCGAACTTCCCCACCACCATGTTCTTCGACACCCACTCTCCTCGATCATTCGTTTCGAGAAAAAGCAGGGCGCGTTCGCCCTTGGCGTATTGCGGACTGCCGGGAACGAGGTAGCCGATGTCGCCCACGACGCCACCGAGCTCCGTCACCGTGATCGTGTCCCCGGTGCTAACTGTGCCTTTGATCGCCTCGTCGACGCGCAGCTCGGTCACGGTCTCGATCCATCCGCCCGGCGCGTAGCGCGAATACGATTCACCGGGCGTCGCCACGACGATCGCCATTGACGCGCGGACGAGCGTCTCGTCCGAGGGGACGAGGAACGTCGCCGCTGGCGCGCTCGCTGCGGCAAATGTGAGGATGAGAATCAGGCGTTTCATGACCGATCAGACCCGGCGGACGAGTCGGCGTCCGAAGTAGAACGCGCCGAAAAGGCCAACAATTGCCGCCAGGGCCACTAGAACAGTCGCGCTCGCCGAAAACATCGTCGGATAACGGAATCGATTGAACAGCAGCACGGCAGCCATGATGAGGTACAGCGCCACGCGCACCGCGTAGAGCACGGGCGTCGGGCGGCGGCTGCGAATGGTGTCGCTCCAGAGAATCCAGAGCATCACCGTCAGCGCGGCGATGGCCATGCCGGCGGGAGGAATCATTCCTTCAGTTTATTCTGAGGGAGCGAAGCGACCGAAGAATCTCCGGTGGGTCAGCGACCAGCATGCCACGGAGCGTTGTCGTCGCGCCCCGTGGCATGCTGATCGCTGCTCCGCCGAAGATCCTTCGCTTCGCTCAGGTAGGCGACCGCCTTCCGGCAGCTCGTTCACGTCGGCTTGAGGTAGATGTCGAGCTTCGTCATTTTTTGCGAGTGAAAGCAGCGAAGAACGAACGCGCCGGCTTCGCGAAAATGTGCCTCGGCTTGCGGGCCGCGGAAAGCGGCAGGCGAAGCTCCGGCAGCTTTCGCGAAAGCGAAGAAAAGTGGCGCAGAGACGCGGGACGGGGGATGCGGGGTTTGTTCACCGGTGACGCTATCATAGCTCTGGAATTTTGATCGGGCGGCGGGGTTAGCGAACGTGCCAACCGCTCGTGGGGCCGTAGCTCAATTGGGAGAGCGCCTGAATGGCATTCAGGAGGTCGACGGTTCGATCCCGTTCGGCTCCACCAAAAACGTGACCCACCGCACAAGTTCCAGTGCGCCTCCGCCGTACACTCACTGACGCAGAGAGGGCGGGCTTCGTGGAGTGGCGCGCGATGTTCGTGGAACCTTTATTCATGCTGTTGGCGGGATTCGCAACCGCCGCTTTTGTCTCTGCGGCATTCCTCAGCTTCATCCGCAACGACCCCTCGGCACTCTTCTTCACGCTGGCGGCAGGCGCCACCTCGTCTCTCTTTTTCATTCAGCTTCCGCGGAATCCGCTGGAGCTCGCGCTGATCTGCGTACTGACCGGAATCGCCGATATCGCCTGTGTCACTTCGCGACGTTCACATGTGTGAGCGCAGCGCGAATCCCCTCACCAATCGCACCCGGCGCGCCGACTCCCCAAAAGTGAACAAAGAACAGACGCGGTGACTCCCGCAGCATGTGCGAGTGCACGGCAGTGACGCGAATGCCGTGCGATTCGAGCTCGCGAATCACCGGGTTCACTTCGTCGGCGATGAGCACGAAGTCGCCGGTCGTCGCCACGTCGCTGCCGACGCGCTGAAAATTCACCGCCGTTGCCACGCCCATCGACGGCGGAATGGTCATGCCGCCGTCTGTGATCGGCTCCGCGCGCGGAATCCCGAACTGCAGCACGCGGCCGGCCATGGTTCCCTTCCGCTGCAAAACATCGGAGACGACGGCGAACACCGCATCGTCCTCTTTCGTCGGCGTTGCAGGTGCTTTGGCCGTCATCGGAGTCGCCGTGGCCGCCAGCGCGTCGTGGAGAGTACGCGCCAGAGCGGCGGCATCGCCATGCCCGGCGTAGTGGACGTACGCGATCATCGGCGATTCGCCGAGGAGATGATTGTGAATCGCGGCGATTTCGAATCCACCCTTCTGCAATCCTCGGACGACGCCTTCGACTTCGCTCGGGCGCAAGACCAGGTCGCCCATGACCATGCCGGCCGAAAACGCTGCCCACGAGCCAAGAGCGAGTGCCGGTTCGATGCGGACTTTGCCGATCCTGACCTCGAGATCTCTGCGCGGCCAGGCGTAGCGATGGACGTCCGCGGCGACGGCTTTCCCCTGCTGGCCGAGAATTGCGTCGACGCTCTGCCACGGATCGGCGGCGAATACGGAAACACCGATGAAGAGAGATACGAGAACGTTTGCCTTCCACATGCCCCGATGATAGAACGCCTCGCATACTCTGGGCATCAAGTCTGAAGTGTTGCGCGGGATCGCGAAAAGAAGGCCGACATGTTTGATGACGTCCTCATCGAATCGGCAGGGAAGGACAAGACCAAAGGCCGAGGGGTCACCGCGATCGTCTCGCTGGTCGTGCATATCATCATCATCGCCGCGATCATCGCCGCCGGCTATTACGTCAAGAAAAATCCGGAAGTGATTCAGAAGCCGATTCGCGCGTTTGTGGTGTCGGCCCCGCCTCCTCCCCCGCCGCCACCGCCCGGCGGCGCGTCCGCTTCAACGCCCAAGCCCCACATCGAGACACCGAAGATCCAGGAACAGCCGAAATTCCGTCAGCCCACCGAGATCCCCAAAGAAGTGCCGCAAACGGAGACCTCGCCGACGACGAACACAGGCGGGGTCGCGGGCGGAGTCCCGGGAGGTGTGGTGGGTGGGGTCGTCGGAGGCGTCGTGGGTGGTGTGGTGGGGGGGACGCTCGGCGGCCAGCTTGGCGGGCAACTCGGCGGTACCGGGACGGCCCTGCGCGTCGGCGGCGACGTCAAAGCGCCCGTCGCGATCAACCGGATTGACCCGCAGTACACGGAAGTTGCAAGGAAAGCCCGCATTGAGGGCATTGTCATTATCGAAGCCATCATCAATACCAACGGCGACGTCACCGATGTGCGCGTGCTAAAGCCTCTTCCCCTCGGTCTCGATCAATCGGCGCTCGAAGCGGTGAAGAAGTGGAAATTCAGGCCCGGAACGCTCAACGGACAGGCGGTTCCGGTCATCTACAACTTGACGGTCAATTTCCGTTTGCAGTAGCGAAGGAGAAGCGGCATGGAACAGAGTGGTTTTAGCCTCCTTGGCATGTTGTCGTCGATGAACTGGGTCGCCAAAGGGGTGGTCCTGGTGCTCGCGCTGATGTCGATTTGGTCGCTGACCATTGCCATCGAGCGTATCTGGCGATTCCAGCGCGCGAAGCGGGAATCGCTCACGATCGCCAGGCTGGTCACGCCGCTGCTCGCGCAGCACAAATTGCGCGACGCGATCGCCCTTACGGCGGACAAGAATTACCGTCACAGTCATCTCGCTCGTGTGCTTCGCGCCGGGTTGACTGAGTTCGAGTACGAGACCACGCAGTCGTTGCCGGAAGACTTCGATGTGGTGGCGTCCGGTCAGCGGGCCATCGAGCGCGAGACGCTGATGACCACCGCCGAGATGAAGAAGGGCCTCGGCAACCTGGCGACGATCTCCACGACTGCTCCGTTCGTCGGCCTGTTCGGCACCGTCGCCGGAATCATCCACGCGTTCCAAGGGATGGCGCTCACCGGGTCGGGCGGGTTGGGCGCGGTTTCGGCGGGTATCGCTGAAGCGCTGGTCACGACCGCGTTCGGCCTGTTCGTCGCCATACCGGCCGTTTGGATGTACAACTACTTCTTGAACAAGGTCGACCGGTTTCAGGTGGAGATGTCGAATTCGTCCTCGCAACTGATCGATTACTTCATCAAGAACGAAGCGAAAGTCCGTGCTGGAACGGCGGCGGCGATGCGGCGGTAATCGGAGAAAACCATGGCCTTCGGACCCGGCGGCGGCAGCCCAGACGAAATCAAGGGAGACATCAATGTCACCCCCCTCGTGGACGTCTGCCTCGTGCTGCTCATCATCTTTATGGTGGTCACGCCAATGCTGCAGCAGGGGGTCGACGTTCTCCTGCCCGAGGGTCCGCACGCGGAGAAAAAACCGGGGAAGGAAGGCGATCTGATCATCTCCGTCAAGCAGGACGGCACGGTGTTCGTCGGCCAGGACTGGATTCCCGATCGCGATCTGCCGAAGTACCTCAAAGCAGAGCACGACAAGAATCCCGGGCGCGCGGTGATGCTCAAAGCCGACAAGCGAATCAACTTCGGAAAAGTGCGGCTGGTGATGAAAGCGGCGAATGATGCGCAGTTCACCGCGGTGGGAATCATGACCCAAAATCAGCAGGCGGGCGAGCAGATCGCGAAAGGACGTGGCTGATGGCAATGGGCGGCAGCGGCGGCCAGGGCGTCCGCTCGGAGATCAACATCACGCCGCTCGTCGACGTGGTCCTGGTGCTGCTGATCATCTTCATGGTCGCCACGCCGATCCTGCAGATGGGACTGGATGTCGAAGTGCCGCCGAAGGTCGAAGTGACCGGCGCTCCTCCACCCACCGAGCAGAATCAGCTCGTGATCACGGTCAAGCGTGACGGCGTTTACCTGAACACGCAAAAGGTGAACTCGCCGCACGAGCTGGCGAATCTGATCGGCGCGCAGATGAAGAGCCGCCTGCCCGCGGACAAAGTGGTCTTCATCAATTCCGAGGATCAGATTCCCTTCGATCGGGCAGTGGATGCGATGGACGCGGCGCGCGAGGGCGGCGCGATGAAGATCGGATTCCTGACCGACGCGCCCAAACAATAGCGGGTAGCAATTGGCGGTTAGCGGGTGGGCCCACCCGCCGCGTGGCGGAGGCGTGTCGGAATCGAACCAACCTTTCGACGCTTCCGCGCCGAAACAACGGTTTTGAAGACCGCGGAGGCCACCAGACCCCATTCGCCTCCAGGTTCCTGTGGCGGCGAGGGTAACAGAGGCCGGTGAATGCAGAATTTCGAATGCAGAATTAAGAACGAAGAAAGGAACTGATTTCTCCATTCTGCATTCTGCATTCTGCATTCTGCGTTCTCCCTTCCCCGTACAATCGCCGGTGAATGTTCACGCTGCTGGCCTTCTTCGCGTTTGCCTTTGGCGCGATCGTCGGCAGCTTTCTCAACGTCGTCATCCATCGCTATCCGCTCGAAGAGTCAATCGTCTTTCCCGCGAGCCACTGTCCGCACTGCAAGACTCCCATCCACTGGTACGACAACATTCCGGTCGTCAGCTATCTCGTGTTGCGGGCGCGCTGCCGCAACTGCAAAATGCCGATCTCGGCGCGCTATCCGCTCGTGGAGCTGGCGAACGCGCTCTTCTACCTCGCGCTGTTCCTGCACACCGGGGCGACGATCGGATTCGTTTTGCTCGCGGCGATCGTGTCGATGACCATCGTGCTGATCTACATCGACGCGGAGATTCAGATTCTGCCGGACGTCATCGACTTGCCGGGCGTCCTCATCGGCATCGCCATCGGCGCACTCGCCCTCGGCGCGTCGTACGTGTCTCTCACCGTCAGCTCATCGCTCCTCGACGCGCTCCTGGGCGCGTTGTTCGGCGCGTCAATTTTGATCGCGATCATCGGTATCTATTGGCTCGTGCGCCGTGTCGAAGGCATGGGACAAGGTGACGTGAAGATGCTGGCCATGATCGGCGCGACGCTGGGTTGGCGCGCGATTCCCGGAGTGTTGCTTCTCGCCTCGATCTGCGGTGCGCTCGTCGGCGTGCCGATCGCACTGAGGAGCGGACGCGGCATGCAGCTCCCGCTGCCGTTCGGCGTCTTTCTCGGCATCGCCGCTTTGGCCGTCCTGTTCTTTGGCCCTACACTTTCGTCATGGTATCTCTCGCTCATGCTCCGCTGACCCGCATCGGGTTTCGGCGGGACGTGAAGCTTTTCCTCAGTTTTCTGGTCGGATTCCTCATCCTCCTGATTTTCTCCCTGCTGCTTCTGCTGCGAACCGACCTGACGCGAACGGAAGAAACGATCGACGCGTCACGAAGGGTCATCGGGGACGTCGCAGTCGACGCGGTCAATCACACGCGAGCGGATGCCGAGGCGCTGCAGACGCAGTTGGGATTTTTGAGAGGGCGGTTCAACATCGATTCGATCGAGCTCGATCTTCGCGACGGACGTCGCGTCGTGTCCGGCCAGTCGAATGGTCCATTTGATGAGGTGATCCGCCTCACGGGCGTCGGCGCGCTGAAGCTTCGATTCAATGCCGCCGCGCACCTCGATGCGCAGCGCCGGTTCTGGATCACGTCTGGAATCTCGGTCGCCGCGATGAGTCTCGGTGTGATGTTGCTGCTGCTGTACCTGCCGCGAATCACCCGTCCGATCGAGCAGATGCTCGGCGATGCGCGGGAGCTCGGCGAGCGCACCGGCGATCAGGAAGAGACTACCTATCTCATCGAGACGTTTCGAAATTCAATCGCCACGCTCAAAGCGCAGGAAGAGGAATTGAAGCGGCTGCACGACCGCGAGAAGACGCGCGCCGACGAGCTCGAGCGCGTCACTGCCGCGTTGACGCGCAGCTTGACTTCGGGCCTCATCGCCATTGACGCGGAAGGGCTCATCCTCGACGTCAACGCGGCGGGGCGCGACATCCTCGGCATCGCCCACGAAGAGGCGCTGGCTGGGCGCGAGCTGCGGGAAGTGGTCAAGCTGCCGGCTTTCGCCGATGCGTTGCAGACGGCATTCGAGCAGCAATCTCCTATGACGCGCGTGGAGATCGACGACGAGGCGGTGACGATCGGCCTAACAACTGTCCCCTTGCGCAACGAAAGCGGCGCGTTCCTCGGCTTTCTTGCGCTGTTCACCGACCTCACGCCGATCCGCAGCCTCGAAGCGCGCCTGCAGGAGATGACCACCCTCGCGCAGCTCGGCGAGATTTCCGCCGGCATCGCTCACGAGTTTCGCAGCTCGCTGTCGACGATCCTCGGCTACATGAAACTCGCGCGCCGCGGACAGGTCGATGATGTCGCTGAGAGCCGCCTGCAGAGCGCCGAGAAAGAAGCGAGTCTGTTGCTGCAGGCGATCGAGCGGCTCCTCGCGTTCGCCCGTCCGGTGCAATTGAACGCGGAAGAAGTGGACCTTCGCGGTTTGATCGACGAGCAGATTCAACAGCTCCATGACATCGCCCCGGACGTTTCGTTCCACGTCGAAGGGCCGCGCGTGGCGATCGAAGGCGATCGCGTTTTGCTCAGCCGCGCGATCGAGAATCTGCTGCGCAACGCCGTCGACGCCATCCGGCAGAAGGGCGATCCGGGATCAGTCGATGTGACGCTGACGAATGGACCTGCGCCGACCGTCACAATCTCCGACAACGGAATCGGTTTTGACCCCGCTGAGACCTCGCGGCTGTTCCTGCCGTTTCATTCGAACAAACCGAACGGGTTCGGCATGGGGCTGCCGCTGGCCAAGAAAATCGTGCTGCTGCATGGCGGAACGCTGCGCCTGCAGGGAGAGCCCGGAAAGGGAGCCGTGGCGACGATGGAGTTCGGCACTGCAGCGTAGGCACCGGAGCTGTTACTTTTCGTAACAATTTCCTGTAAACTAATATCGCTCCAAAATCGGCCGTAAACGCGGAAACATCGTCGAATCAGAGATTAAGCAGGCTGGAGTGCTGTGGCACCTCGCTCGCAGAAAGAGGCAGGTCCATGAATCGATCCAAACGCAGTCAATCGGGATACTCGCTCGCCGAGATGCTCACCGTGGTGGCGATCGTCGGCATGCTGGCGCTGGTGATGGTGCCGAATTTCATCACTTTCTTCCAGTCGAACAAGATGAAATCGTCAATGCGCAACTTCACGACGGACTTGCGCTCCGCGCGAGCGCTTGCCATTTCGCAGGGCAAGCAGGCTGCGCTTGTTTACGCAAGCGGCTCCGGGCAGCGTTCATACAACCTTTACCTCGGCGACAAGCCATTCAACTCGTGCCAGTGGACGCCGCAGACCGGACCGGGGAGGACTCGGCCGACGAAGTACCTTGATGACATCGCGTATTTCCCCGCAGACCCGAATACCCCTCCGACAATTCAGACATTCGGCGACCTGCTCGACTGCACAACGTCTGCGCCGAACTGCATCCCGATCGGCGGGTCGTGCCCTGTGCCGCCATCGGGTACGGCCGATCAAAAAATTGATGTGATCTTCTTCCCCGATGGCCGAGTTCAGCTGCCAAACGGGTTTACCTCCGGCACGATCACCATCAAGACCGATCTGAACCGGATTCCGAAACCGCAATACACGATCACGATCAGCCCGAGCGGTCGGGTGCTCGCGCAGTAACGGAGAGGATGCGATGAAGCAGCGCAGCCAGTCGGGGTACAGCCTTGTCGAGGTGCTGATCGCCATGGCGATCACCAGCATCGTTCTGCTGACCGTCGTCTCCTTGTTCTACCTCGGACGGCGAAACGTCTACAGCGGAAAACAGATGACCTATGCCGTATCGGTCGGCACGCGCATGCTCGAGGACCTCTCAGCCATGTCCATGACGGACGTGGAGACGAACTTCAATATCGACGACAACACCACGGTCACGACGGTCACTGTACCTGGCCTGAGTGGAGCGGGTAGCACGAGCACGTATACCAACAGCGTCGGGCGGTCCACGCACAACGAAAGCAGTGGCGCGTCGAACTGCACGGCCAGCGGCACGCCGCCGACATACACATGCACCGACGACACCAACGGATATCTGGGGAAGTGGCGCGCTCTGATTGACGAGAGCAAGCTCACGAACGCGCGGGCCGGCCTCATTTTCACTCCGCGCAGCCCGGCGAATCCGACCGATTGCCAGAACTGCCCATGGACCACCGCGCGATTCCTGAAGATCCGCGCCTATGTGTCATGGGAAGAAGCCAAGAACCGCCGGCGCAGCGCTTTCTTCGATACAACGAAAGTCAACCGTCAGTAGAACGGGCCAAGGGAGAATTTCGCCATGTCAGCTCATCCACACCATAACCAGCGAGGCTTCACGCTAGCCGAAATCCTCGTCA
>WNGF01022710.1_pt1 | contig 11840 bp, 9 predicted proteins | sample 5400641 | NCBI WGS metagenome assembly WNGF01 (sample SAMN13153371, study PRJNA577476) | soil metagenome | isolation source: 80 cm soil or saprolite under grassland replicate 2 | place: USA:California | collected 2016-06-15 | reverse complement strand
ACGCTGGCGGCACTCGTGACGAGGGGGCTGGCCGAGATCGGACGCATCGTCCGGGCGAGCGGTGGACAGGATCGCACGATCGCGGGGCTCGCCGGGATCGGGGACCTGATGTTGACCTGCACGGGCCGCGAGTCGCGAAACCGGAGAGTGGGAGAAGAGATCGGACGCGGCCGAAGCCTGTCGGAGATCCTGGCCGACATGCCCGAGGTCGCCGAAGGCGTCCGCACGTGCCTGGCGATGCCGAAGATCGCCGCCGCCGCGGGCGTCGAGGCTCCGATCGCGCAGGCCGTATTGGGTGTGCTCTATGAGGGTGTCCCCGCGAGGGAGGCCGTCGAGCGCCTCATGACCCGCGCGCTGAAACCCGAGTAAGAAGTTTCAGGTTCCAGGTTTCAGGAGGCGAAGCCCTGGTTCTTCATGAAACTTCTTGAAACCTGAAACTACGGAGTCAGCACCACGTCGTCCTGAGCGACCGCGTCTCCCGGCTTAACACCATCGGCGGTCATCGTCGCGAGGACCGTCAGCTTCTTCGTCGCCTCGGAGGGGGAGAGCAGGCCCATCGTCGTAATCTCGAGCTTGGACTGGCTGTTGGAGTCGAGCGTCCCGAGGCTCCAGTCAACGGTCCCGCCCGACGCGCCGTTGGAGAAGGTGGCCGACGTGCCCGCCGGGGCCTGCACCGAGATCACCGTCAGGGGAGACGGTAGCGTGACGGTCACATGCCCGTCGTGGATGCCAGCGACGCCGACGTTCAAGGCGCGCACCTCGACGCCGAAGTTCGTCCCTGACTTTGCCGTGTCGGGAGCGTCCACGGTCAGGCGGACGACGGACAGGTTCCCCGTGGTCGTGTCGGAATTATCGCTGCAGGCCACGACTCCCACCAGGCCCAAGATACCTGCCGCCAGAAACAGAATCCGCCAATCCCTCATAGTCCCTCCGGAAAGGGGCGCAGCAAAGGCCGTGCCGCTCGCGCCGTTTGCTGGAATCTGGAATCTGGAATCTGAAATCTCCATACAATTCCCTGCGTGCTAGAGCCCCTGCGCGCGCGACGGGTCGGCTATCCGGCCGCCGTTCTCCTCGTGCTGGCGACGATCGGGATCCTGAAGCTCTTTCCGGGGCTCGCAGACTCTTCGGTCGCTCTGCTGCTGCTCTTGAGCGTCTTCCTCGCCGCCTGGATCTGGGAAAGCGGGCCCGGAGCCCTCGCTGCGGTCCTCGCGACGCTCGGCTTCAACTTCTTCTTCATCCCTCCCGTCCACACCTTCACCGTCGAAGATCCGCGCAACGTAGTTGCCCTCGTTGTCTTCCTCTTCTCCGGGCTCTTGATCGGAAGACTCTCTGCCCTCGCTCGGAGTCGTCTCCGTCAGCTCGAAACGGAGCGAACGGATCTGGCTGCTCTGATTCGACTCTCCCATGCTTTTCTTTCGGACACAAACCAGGAGTCACTGCTCGGCGCAGCTGCCGAGCGGCTCCGCGGCTCGCTCAATGCGGAACAGGTAGAGATTCTTCTCGCGGACGAGGAGACCGGCCTCGCTCCTGCATCTTTTACCGAGCAGGGGAAGATCCGGCCCGACCTGGCGGAACTCGCGTTCCGGCGAGGCAAGTCCGCGGTTGTTCCGTCCGATCATGGAAGAACTGAGATCTATTTGCCGATTCCAATCGGACTGCAGCGGGCGGGCGTCCTGATCGCTCGCGGAATGAAATCGAGCGAGCGGCTGGCCGAGGGGTGCGCCGTCCTGCTCGGCCTCGCGCTCGAACGCGAGAGGTTCCTGCGCATGGCGCGGGCAGCGGAGGAGACGAAGGCGAGCGATGAGATGAAATCCACTCTGCTCGCAGCACTGGCCCATGACCTGAAGACGCCGGTCGCTACTGCTCGGGGCGCCATCGAGAACTGGGCGGCGGAGGCGGGACCGTCGGAAAGCTCGCAGCTAGCCCTCGGCGAATTGCAGTCGCTGACCAGACGGATCGGCGAGCTCATGGAGGTTGTCCGCCTCGATTCCGGTACCGCCCGCCCGCGCCGCGAGGTGGTGGCCTGCTCGGAGATCGTCGAAGCCGCGATCGCGCGGTTCGGAGACGCGCTCACCGAGCATCCTCTCTCCGTCGAACTTCCGAGCTTTGAGATCTGGGTCGAAGTTGACCCGAGTCAGCTGACGGAGGCCCTGGGCCACGGTCTCGAGAATGCGGCAAGGTACTCTGCGACCGGGACGATGATTCGAGTCTCGGCGTCGGTGAATGGAGAATCCGCCTTCATCCGGATTTCGGATCAGGGACCCGGAATTCCACCGTCCGAGCGAGAGAGAGTCCTGGATCGATTCGTTCGTCTTCCTTCGGCTTCGGAAGTTCCCGGCACGGGGTTGGGCCTGTCGATCGCGCGCAGCCTGGTCGAGATCAACGGTGGCAAGGTCAGACTCGGAGGAGCTTCCGGCGGGGGGACAGTGTTCGAAGTTGAGCTTCCTCCGACGACGGTATGAGTCGCGTGTTGGCGGTTGACGACGAAGCGGGAATCCGCAAGGTGATCCGGGACGCGCTGGAGCGGGCCGGGCATGCTGTCGAAACCGCCGCGGAAGGCGAGGAGGCGTCCCGGCTCTTCGATGGCGACGGCTTTGACCTGGTGATCACGGATCTGAGCATGCCGCAGATGGACGGCCTCTCCCTCGTGGAACACATCCGGAAGACTTCCCACGTTCCGATCCTAGTCCTGACGGTCCGGCAAGAAGAGCGCGAGAAGATCCGGCTTTTTGACGCCGGCGCGGACGATTACGTCACGAAGCCCTTCGGGGTGGCCGAGCTCGTTGCGCGCGCCCGAGCCCTGCTGCGTCGCGCCGAAAACCTTCCTGGAGCGCCGGATCTCTCCCGCTTTGGGGACATCGAGATCGACCGACAGGCGCGACTCGTCCGGAAGTCCGGCAGGCCGATCCACCTGACGCCGACGGAGTTCTCGCTCTTGACGGCGCTTCTGTCCCGGCCGGGTGCAGTCTGGACGCACCGGCAATTGCTCACCGCCGTCTGGAGGAACAGCGCCGACGTTACCAACGACACGTTGCGCGTACACATGGGAAGCTTGCGGCGCAAACTGGAAGACGACCCGAACCGACCCCGCTGGATCTTGACCGAACCCTGGGTCGGCTACCGTTTCAGCCCCGACTCGTAAAGCCGTCTTTCGAAATCCTTTCGGCTTTCTTCCGGACTTCTTCGTGGGTCCAGGATCAGCCTTAGGGCATGGAGAGCGCGGAGCAGAGAGAGCGAGCGGCCAACTCTCAAGCGGCACTCCGGCATACGGGAGCCGGCCTCGTTTGTCTCGTCGTGGGCATGGTTCTCGGAGGACTCGCCGGCTCGGACAGGCTGCTGCCGATCCTGCCTGTTGTGGCTGGCTTTCTTGCCCTGATCGCCTTCGTCCGCCGGGCGCTCGTGCTCTGGAACGTCGATGCACTTCTCTTCGACAGTCCTTCGCAGGGTCTCAGACTCCCCGCCCGCTCTCAGCAGACCGCTCGTCCACGCCGTTCCTTCAGAGACCGTCGAAGCGCTCTCCGCCTGGTCGGCCTGGCCGGCATCGGCCTTCTCTCTTCCGTTGTCCTGACGGGACAACAGACCATCTTCAACGTCCCCACGGCGGACATCCTCCAGCGCGGCAAGCTCTATTTCGAAACAGACTGGCTCTGGCGGCCGATCGAGCCCCGCTTCTCGAGCGGAGAGATTCGAGCCGTCTATGGGACCGGGAACAACGTCGAAGTCGGTGTCAACCTCGGCGGGTTCGCACCGCACGGTCAGTCGGCCGTCGCCACCGTTCCCAACGTTAAATGGCAGCCGCGTCACTCCGATTCCATTTCGTTGACCACAGGCCTGCTCGCGCTTTTCCGCGTCGGCGGATCCGGCGACAAGACGCCGGCCGTCCTCTCCTACGCGCACGCTGCCATGAGGTTGCCGATCGGGACACGATTGACCGCTGGAGGCTGGGTGGCATCCCGCCACTACGCGGGATCGGGCGTCGAGAAGGGAGGCCTCTTCGCCGTCGAGCAGCCGATCTCTTCAAACGTCGCGATCGCCGCCGACTGGTACACGGGAGGAAGCGGCCTCGGCTATGCAACTCCGGGCCTGATCATTACGCAAGGACGGTGGATCCTTTACGCGTCGTACACGTTCAAGAACGGCGATTCCAGAAGCAGTGGACTTCTGCTCGAGATGGGCTTCACGCCGTAGACGGCCGAAAGTTGCCGAACACCTTAAAGACACTGCTGGTCGGAAAGCCCCGCGACCCGATGGATCCGCGGATCTTTCATCACGTCTCTCTCATCGCTTTTCTCGCCTGGGTGGGATTGGGGGCCGACGGTCTGTCCTCTTCCGCCTACGGACCCGAGGCGATCTTCAGGGCGCTCGGCAGCCACACCTATCTCGCGGTCTTCCTGACCCTGGCGGTGGCCGGGACGGTTTTCATCATCTCGTTCGCCTACAGCCTGCTGATCGAGCATTTCCCGGGAGGGGGCGGTGGCTATCTCGTCGCGACGAAGCTCCTCGGGCCCCGTCTGGGCGTGGTCTCCGGTTGTGCGCTGATCGTGGACTACATCCTGACCATCACCGTCTCGGTCGCGACCGGCTGTGACGCGGTCTTCAGTTTCCTTCCGCCGAGCATGGCGCACGTCAAGCTCGAGATGGAGGTCTTCGTCCTGCTCTTCCTGGTCGTCTTGAATCTCCGCGGAGTCAAGGAGTCGGTGACGTTCCTGCTCCCGATCTTTCTCGTCTTCGTGCTTACGCACTTCGTTCTGATCTCTTACGGCCTCGTCGCGCACTTCACGGGTCTGCCGGCCGTGCTCCGGGGCGCGGTGACCGAGGCGAAGAAGACCACCGCGACGATCGGTTTCCTCCCGACAATCTTCATCCTCCTGCGCGCCTATTCTTTGGGAGGCGGGACGTACACGGGGATCGAGGCGGTCTCCAACGGCGTGCAGAGTCTGCGCGAGCCCCGCGTTCACAACGCCAAGAAGACGATGCTCTATATGGCCCTCTCGCTGGCATTCACGGCCGGAGGCATTCTGTTCTGCTACCTGCTCATCCACGCCCGGCCGGTCGAGGGAAAGACCTTGAACGCGGTGCTCGCCGGCCAGCTCTTCGGACCGTGGAGGATCGGAACCTTTCCGGCGGGTTTCTATCTCGTCATCGTCACGATGGTCTCGGAGGGGGCGCTCCTCTTCGTGGCCGCGCAGACGGGTTTCATCGACGGACCCCGCATCCTCGCCAACATGGCGGTGGACTCCTGGGTCCCGCACCGGTTCGCGCAGCTTTCCGACCGCCTCGTGACAAAGAACGGGATCTGGCTGATGGGCGCCGGCGCGATCGCGGTCCTTCTCTATTCCCACGGGCAGAGCGACCTGCTCATCCTGATGTACTCGATCAACGTGTTTCTCACGTTCTCGTTGACCGAGCTCGGCATGTCGCGGTACTGGATCAAGACCCGCCGCGACCCGGCCCACAAGAACTGGCGCCGCAATCTCGCGATCCACGGCACCGGCCTGACGATGTGCCTCTCGATTCTGATCGTCAGCGTCATCGAGAAGTTCTTCGAAGGGGGATGGCTCACCGTCGTGGTCACATCCTGCTTCATTGCGCTCGCGTTTCTTGTCAAACGGCACTACCAGGGAGTGCGCGAGCAGCTCCAGCGCCTGGACGAGACTCTCTTGAACATTCCCGTCCGGCCTCACGAACAGAGCAACGAACGGATCCAGCGAGATGAGGCGGTCGCCGTCCTCCTCGTCAACGGCTTCTCCGGGCTCGGAGTGCACACGCTCCTCTCCATCCAGAATCTCTTTCCGCGCGTCTACCGAAACTACCTCTTCGTCCAGGTCGGAGTCATTGATTCGGCGAGCTTCAAGGGCGCGAGCGAGATCGAGGAGCTCAAGAAGCAGACGATCTCCGACCTCGGCAAATATGTCGCCTTCGCGCGCCGGCTAGGGTTTCGATCCGACTCCCGTTTCGCGATCGGCACGGAGGCGGTCGAGCAGGTCGTCGGGGTCTGCCAGGAGATCCGCGAGGAGTTCCCGCGCTCGATCTTTTATCTGGGTCAGATCATCTTCGAGAACGACCGCTTCCTTCGAGAACGACCGCTTCTACTACCGCCTCCTTCACAACGACACGGCCTTTGCTATCCAACGTCGTCTACAGTTCGAGGGCTTGCAGGCGATCGTCTTGCCGATTCGGGTCCTGGAGTCTCCACGAAGACTTCGGAGAGTCAGTTAACCTCCGCCGGGTCTCGGACTGCGAGCGGACGAACTCGCACAGGATCCTTCTTAATCGAGCCGCCAGAGACCGATGTCTCTGACAGTCCCGATTCCCCCAGCCCCCCGGCAGGTAAGCCGGGCCGCATTCAGGTAACCGGAACTGTCCGCCCCTCCCGCGGTGAAAGAGTTGAAACGCAACAGCAGACCGCCGTAGAGGATCAGACAGAGGATGAACGAAACGGTTTCGCGGCGGCGCGGCGGTTCGCCGGTCATCAGGAGACCTTTTTCAACCTCTGGCGGGATTCCAGGACCCGGATGGGCAGGACGATGGCCTGCAAGCCTGCGAATTGCAGCCGCCGCTGGATCGCAAAAGCGGTCTCGTTGTGCAGGATACGGTAGTAGAAGCGGTCGTTCTCGAAGACGAGCTGGCCCAGATAGAAGATCGCGCGCGGGAACTCCTTTCGGATCTCCTCGCAGAGCGTGATGACCTGCTCGACGGCCTCGCGGCCGATCGCGTAGCGCATCTCGGCGCGGAAGCCGAGCCGGTGCGCGAAGTCCACGTACTTCTGCAGGTCGGAGACGGTCTGTTCCTTCAAGGCCTCGATCTCCGCGGCCCCTTTGAAGTGGGAAGAGTCGATGACGCCGACGGATACGAAAAGGTAGTTCTTGTACTGGTGCGGGAAGAGGTTCTGGACGGCGAGCACCGTGTGGATCCCGAGCCCAGAGAAACTGCTCACGAGCATCACGGCCACCGGCTCGTCGCGCGGAATCTGGCTCGGGGGCGGCTCGTGCGGGCGGAGGGGGATATTGAGAAGAGTTTCGTCGAGGCGCCGCAGCTGCTCACGCACCCTCAGGTAATGCCGCTTGACGAGGAAGGAGACGGCGACGAAGGAAGAGGTCACGACCACGGTCAGCCAGGCGCCCTCCTCGAACTTTTCGTAGATCGTGACGGCGAGAATCGACACGCAGAGCACGAGCCCCGTGCCGTGGAGCAGGAGATGCCGCTTCCAGAACGGATCGCTTCTGCGCACCTGGATCCAGTGCCGCGACATGCCGAGCATTGTCAGGCTGAACGTCAGGAAGACGTTGATGGCGTACATGACGACGAGCCGGTCCACGGATCCCCGCGTGTAGCCGAGCGTCACGAATGCCGCGATTCCCATCAACCAGATCCCGTTGTTGGTCACCAGACGGTCGGAAAGCTGGGCGAACCGGTGAGGCGCCCACGAGTCCGTCGCCATGTTGGCCAGGATCCTCGGGCCGTCGAGGAAGCCTGCCTGTGCCGCGACGAAGAGGAGACAGCCCGCCGAGACGAGGGTCAGAATCACGAGCGTGTGCCCGATGGTGAATCCGCCGATCGTCCACGCCCCGAAGGCATTTTCCGCGAGGACCGCGTTCATGACCTTCGTGGGATGCGGCCGGGAGCCCGTCACAAGATACCCGAGGATGATCCCGGACGCCGTGAAGGCCAGCGAGACGGCCATGTAGAGCATTGTCTTCTTGGCGTTCTGGACCTTGGGCTCTCTCAGGATCGGCACGCCGTTGGAGACGGCCTCGATGCCGGTGTAGGTCCCTCCGCCGAGCGAATAGGCCCTCAGGATGATGAAGAGCATCGGGAGGAACCCGATCGTTGAGGCTGTCCCCTGGGCTTCCCGGACGGCGCCGGTGAAGACGTACGGCAGCTCGGAGAGGTGCCCGACGAGCGCCACGACGATCATCAGGAAGTGCATAGCGACGAAGGCGAGAAAGATCGGGACGAGGACCGTGACGCTCTCCTTGACCCCTCGCAGGTTCAGAAGGATCAGGACCGCGAGCACCACGACTTTCGTTGAGAACCCGTAGACGTGCAGGCGCTCCGGCAGGATGCTGAAGATCTGATCCACGCCGGAGGCCACCGAGATCGAGATCGTCAGGATGTAGTCCACGATGAGGGCGTTGCCCGACACGACGCCGAAGCGGGGGCCGAGGAGCTTGGTCGCGACGAGATACCCGCCGCCGCCTCCCGGGAAGAGCTCGATCATCTTGCTGTAGGCGAGCGAGATGAGCATCACTGTCCCGGCCGTCATCACAGCCAGAATGACCGCGAGATACGCGTGTTGGCCGAGCGCCTTGAACGCGGCCTCGGGTCCGTAGGCCGAGGAGGAGAGGCCGTCGGCGCCGAGGCCGACCCAGGCGAGAAAGGCCACGAGCGTGACGTGATGGAAGATGCGCGGGTCCATCGGATCCCGCGCCTTCCCCACGAGGAGGATTTTTAAGGTATTCGGCAAGCTTCTGGCCGTCCTCTGAAAACGGCCGGCGGCATTATGTTGGGCCCTGTCCGATCCGTCAATTCGGGCCTACCCGTGATAGGGTTTTCGAGGTTTCTGTGTCTCGACCGCGGTCGGTCTTCCGGCTGAAGCTCTCCGTCGGAAGCCGCGGCAACCGAGTTTCCAATCGGGGACATCGGGGAGGTCGCAAATGGCGCGGGCTTTGAAGACGTTCAACAATCCGGCGAGGCGCAATTGTGCTCCCCGTCCGGAAAGAGGAGGAGACATGAAGAAGAAGATTCTGGCGTTATCGGTGGTGGCGGTCCTGTGCGCTGTCGTGACCCTGGCCGGCGACGAGAAGATGGGCGACAAGAAGCCCATGAACGAAGGGACTATCACGAAGGTGGACATGGCCGGCAAGATGATGACGGTCAAGGACAGCGCGGGCAAAGAGGCGACGGTTTACTGGAATGATACAACGAAGGTCTCGGGCGACGAGATGAAAGAGGGCGCGATCGTCCACTGGGCGGGAGCGGAGAAGGACGGCAAGATGTGGGCAACCAAGGTCCACGTCGGCGAAATGAAGATGAAGCACAAGATGTGACGCTCCCGCTTGCGGGATTCTCATCGGGGCGCGCGGGCGCCCCGATTTCCTTTTTGGCCGCTGGGAAATGAACTCGAAATCCGCCTGCTGGCAGGGGACTCCCGCAGGGAGTAGCTCCCGCCAGTAGTTGCCGGCCGATCCGTGTTGGCAAGACATGCGCCTCGATAGAACGCCAGGGCCGGCTCGAGTTGCTTGCGTTAGGGACTACGGACTACGACGCTGCCCGCTCAACCGCGGCGAGCTGTTCGGCCCGGGCGAGGTTTGACCGGGCGGCTTCGAAGTTGCCGTCGAGACCGATGGCTTTTCCAAACGCGTCCACGGCGCCCGCGAAATCACCCCGGCGCGTCCGCGCCACACCCAGGTTGTTCCAGAGTGAAGATCCCTTGGGACTGACCTCGAGAGCCTGGACCAGGACCGCTTCGGCTTGCGCGGGCTTGCCGGCTTCGATGAGTGCCGCGCCGAGTCCGCTGGCGGCCTCCTCGCTTGCCGGGTCGAGATCCCAGGCCGCCCGGTAGGCGGATGCCGCCTCCTCATAGCGCTTCTGATCGACGCGCAAGTGCCCGAGGACGATCCAGACCGCTTCGTCGCTCGGCGAGAGGCGCGAAGCCTCAACGAGCTCCCGCTCCGCCTCCGAGGGCATTCCCTTCTTCCAATAGGCCCGCCCGAGATTGTCGTGGAAGACCGCGTTCTGAGGAGCCAGGCGGACGGCCTCGGAGAGCTGCACGATCGCCTGATCGGTCTCGTCGGCGCGGGCGAGAAAAACTCCGAAGTCGTTGCGGGCGACCGGGTCGGTCGGATCGGTCTCGACGGCGCGGCCGAAGGCGATGCGGGCTGCGGTCTTCTCCTTGAGATCCTCCATGGTCCGGCCCAACCCCAGCGCGGCCGTCACGCTCTTCGCGTTCAACTCCAGGGCGCGGCGGTAGTGGCTGGCGGAAGTGTTCCACTTCCTCTGCATCTCGGCCAATTGGGCCAGGCCCAACTCCGCCCGCGCGTTGCTCGTGTCGAGCATGATGGCCGCCGCGTACTCGCGCTCCGCGTCGGCCTCCTTGCCGAGCGCGAAGGAGGCATCGGCGATGAGGCGATGGGCCTCGGAATTCTTCGGATCCACGTCGAGAGCGCGGCTGGCGATGACCTGCGCATTGCGGAAGTCGCCGCGCTTCAACGCCGTCTCGGAGGATTCGAGCAGAGGCGCGACGCTGACACCGGCGACTGTGGCGGCTCCCGCAGGTGCGGACGGAGCGGCTCCCGGCAGTGGGGTCGCCGTGACGACATTACGCTCCAGATCCGAAGCCTTGCGCTGCTCCGCGTCCGCGTCATTGCCGCGGCCGAGCTTGTCGTAGACCTCGGCCAGCAGGCGGTGGACCTGCGGGTCGTTTGATTTCTCGGCTCTCTTCAGGTCGTAGAGCGCCTCTTCCGCCTTGCCGTCGGCGAGCTTCTCCCGCGCCATGCGCTTCAACTCGCCGATGTCGGCCGGCGGAACGGAGGGGCCGGCCACTTCGGCGCGAACGGCCTGAGCGAGGCGCACGAAATCCGGACTGTAGAAGTCGGCGGCGATCTCCATGCTTGGCCGGGCCGTGAAGGCGGCTTTCAGACTCTCCCGGGCTGTCTTGGAGTTTCCCCCGATGAAATAGGCCCAGGCGCTCTGGAAGTAAAGGTCGGACTTGCGATCCGCCGAGAGGTCCGGCGCATCCGCCGCCTTCGCGTACTTGCCGCCGGCCTCCTGGAAGCGGCCGGAATCGAACGCTCGCTTGGCCTCGGTTTCGAGCCTGCTCGGCTCCTGCGCGAGGGCCAGAGTCCCGAAGAGGAGGAGAAACGCGGCAGCCGACCGCGCGGTCAAGAGCCTTCCTGCCTGGACGTGGGCGCGGGAGGCGAGAAGGTTTTCTTTTCACCGTCCGACACGGTCACCTCGCCCGTGTACGCATTGACGCCTTCGCGCGAGAGCGTGACGTGATGTGAGCCGACGGGGACGCGGAAACTCTTCTCGCCGATCAAGATCCCTTTGAATTTCGAGTCGATCAGCACGTTGGCTCCCGCCCAGGCCGGCGAATTGATGACGACGACTCCCACGGGGAAACGGTACGCGATCGGAGGAGAACCCTCGGCTCCGACCGTGAATTGCTTCTCGTAGGCGGGAAGGTCCGGGCTCTCGAATCGCAGGGTGTGTTTCCCCTGGGGCAGCTCGACCACCTGAGCGGGGATGGAAGGGCCGATCCGTTTGCCGTCGACGAACAGAGTCGCGAGCGGGATGGAGCTGAACTGGACCTTGAAGGAGCGGGGTTTGGCCGGTTCGACCTTCTTCACGGGCCGCTCCTCCTCCTGCGGCGGGAGAGCGGGAGGCGGCACGGCTTGCTTTGCCGCGGTCTTGCCGCTGCGGGACTCCTTGACCGTGTCCTTGCCCGCCTGGGGAGCGGGGAACACGATGGGAGCGGTGGCGACCGGAGGCGGAACTTCCCGCGGCCGCGGCGGCGCTGCGGCCGGATGACTCCGCATCAGAATGACCAGGCCCGCGCCGATGATGACGGCGGCTGCGAGACCGGAGCCGATGCAGACTCATTTTCCCGGAGCCGCCGCCGCCGCGGGAGCCGCCTCCGTTCCCTTCGGCTCCCCCGTTTGCTGGGAAGGATCTCGGAAGTTGACGAGCTCCAGCCCCTCCGGCAGGCGGCCGGGCGTGGGCGTGGCAACGGAAGTCACGGTCTGTTCGTCCTGGGCCGGGACCCGCGCCAGAGCGCCGGACGGCGGCGTGATGTTGGCCGATGTCGCCATTCCCTTGCTCGGGGTCTTGATCGTTTC
>WNGF01009565.1_pt1 | contig 11840 bp, 9 predicted proteins | sample 5400641 | NCBI WGS metagenome assembly WNGF01 (sample SAMN13153371, study PRJNA577476) | soil metagenome | isolation source: 80 cm soil or saprolite under grassland replicate 2 | place: USA:California | collected 2016-06-15 | reverse complement strand
GGGAAGATGGCGAGTTGCGCGTTGGGAATGAGCCGGTACATCTCAACGGCGTGCTCGGGACGAACCGCGTCGCGGTCGCCCATCATGATGAGCGTCTGCGCTTTGATCGCATTGAGGTCCGCCGCCGAATACCCTTTGAAGATTTTCTCCAGCTCCTTGATCTTCGTTACCAGAATGGGCCATCGCTTCGGGTCGGGCGACATCCTGTCGTACGGCCCCTTCAACACGGGCGGGGCGAAGTCGGCGCCAAGGCTTTGAAACTGCTTGTAGGCTTCGGGATCGTAAGTGTCTTTCGCCGTTCCCGCGCACGACCCGTAGAACGCCAGTTTGCGCACGAGTTCCGGATGCCGGATGGCGACTCCAAGGGCTACGGTCCCTCCCATGCTGTAGCCGAAGAAGTCCGCGTCCTTGATCTTCAACTGTTTCAACAGCGCGGCGGCGTCATCCGCCATTTGCTCGAAAGTCAGAGGCCGGTCGATGTCGTTGGTATGCCCATGCCCTTGCAACTCGATCGCGATCACTTGATGAGTCTTCGTCAGCGTCGGGAGAAAGGCGCCCCACCCTTCAGCGAAGCCGAACGCGCCGTGAAGCAACACTAGCGGGCGTCCCGAACCGTGAATCTCATAGTACATCTTGAGGCCGTTCACCTCGGCGTATTTGCCGCCGGAGTCTTGTTGTTGGCGCCCGTATCCGACAATGAAAGCCGCGGCTGCCAGGATGGCCGCCGCGATAAGCGCTCGATTGGTCAATGTCTTCATAGTTTCCCTCCTGTTCATTCATTTCATCGCGCTGAGTAGTTCGGTGAGACGGTCGTGAGATTCCTTCATTCCCGCCTCCATACCCGAATTGTAGTGACCGTCGCGGTCCTCTGCCGATTGGTAAAGGCACCTGACCGTCAGTTTCGTCTTGCCGTCTAGCTCTTCGAGAGTCGCCGTTTCAACCGATACGTGGCCCGGCATCCCTTCGAATTCGAAGGTCTGTACTATACGTTCTGGAGGCTCGATCTCGCGATACATGCCCCTGAATCCGTAGTCGTTCCCGTCGGGCCCGCGTTTGACGAAGCGCCACGAGCCTCCGGGGCGGAAATCCATTTCGCAGGAGACCATCGTCATGGATCTCGGCCCCCACCAACGCGTCACGTGTTCGGGCTTTGAGATGGCCTCGAAGACGAGTCTGCGTGGCGCGTCGAAGACGCGCGTGATGACGATCTCCCGGTCCGACGGCATCGTGAGTGTTGTGGCGCCGCTTTTGTTCGAGCCACTCAGGCTTTGGGCGAGCTTGTCGAGGGATCCGTTCCAGCCGGCTTCGGCCATTTCGCCCATCTCCGCCGGGAGGCCGGCATGCCGCAGGGTCATCTTGGTCTTGCCTTGATGCTCTTCGAAGGTCACCGTCACCAGCATTTCCTCAGGCCAATCTCCCGGCATTCCGTAATGCGAGGCCGGGACCGGATTACCTTTCTCATCCGCGAACGAATCTGTCCAAACAATTCGCTCCGGCTCGACGATTTCGCGATAGACGCCCGTGCTCCAAAAATCCTTGCCCTCTGGCGATCGCATACAGAAGAGGTATTTGCCTCCAACCCGAAGGTCTAATTTGCAAGCGGGCGACGTGAAGTCTTTCGGCCCCCACCAGCGCATCAAATGCTCAGGGTCAGTCCATGCCTTCCAGACCAATTCGCGCGGCGCGTCGAAGACGCGCGTGATGACGAGTTCACGTTCAGATGATTTCGCGGAGGGATCATTTTTCCTTGCGGCCATGCTTTTTCTCCTTGGTTTTCGATTGTCGGTTTTGCGACTCGCGTTTTTGCAACTCGCGCAGATACTCGTCCAAACGGTCGAAGCTTTCTTCCCAGTGACGGCGATAGCGCCCCACCCAGTCTGCGACCTCCTTGAGAGGCCCCGCCGCGATCCGGCAGGGCCTCCACTGGGCGTCGCGCCCACGCTCGATCAATCCCGCCTGCTCCAGCACCTTGAGGTGCTTCGAGATGGCGGGAAGACTCATCTCGAATGGCTTGGCCAACTCCCCGACCGTCGCCTCTCCCTCGGCCAGACGCTCGAGGATCGCGCGTCGTGTCGGATCGGCGATGGCGGCCAATGTGACACTGAGCTGATCAAGAGCCATTACTGTGTTAAACCTCCTAGTTAATTAACCGAGTGGTTAAATACACCCGCCGCGACCGCATGTCAAGCAAAAAAAGTGGGACAGACTTTAGTCTGTCCGTCTCATTTCATGCTACGGACAGACTAAAGTCTGTCCCACTCTTATTGATCGCCCTTGCTCGTCAGGATCGAGTTGAAGAGGAGCGGGAAAGTCGCCAGGCTCTGGGCGCGGTATTGCGGGCGAAATCCGAAGAGGATGACGCGGCCCTTGCCGATATTCGCCTCGACCATCGCCGCGCGACCGCGGACGAGTTTGTCGCCGAGAATCCATCCGCTCAGCAGTGGGCTCTCCGATTCGGGATAACGCGCGATCGCGCGGGCGCTCGCCGGGTCAGTGATCTCGAAGGCCGGGCTGTTTTCAAACCACGCGATCGATTCTTTCTCCAGCCCGAAGGCGAGAGGGCTTGACGAATCCAGTTGCGCGCGGAGTATCGACCCCGGGCAGTAGAAATCGCGCGCCGGAACGCCTTTGAGGACGTTGCGCGCGGGGGCGCCAAGTTTCTCGATCGCGAAATTGGAGGCGTTGTTGAACGTGATCACCGTGCCACCGGCCTCGATAAATTCGCGCAGCGCTTTGACGCCCGCTTCGCCCAACCCCCCGGCGTATTCCGCCGGGTAGACGCCGGTAATCCTCTCTTCAGTTCCGGCCGCTTCGCTCGCTCCGCTCGCGGCGCCTGGCAGGCCGTTGACCAGCGCGTTGACGGATTGATCGGGAATGATGATCGCGTCGTATTTGGCCTTCAGACCGCCGGCGCGGACTTCGGCGTCGAGCAGCGAGGCGTAAGGGAACCTGTATTGATCGAACATCCATCGCGTCCAGCCCTCGTCCATCGAGGGAAGATGATTTTTGTAAATCGCCACGCGCACGCCCGCGTTGGGCCGGACGCGGGATTGAATCACGAGCGCGGCCGGTTCGGGCTTGGCGTCGACGGCGAAAGGCTCTTTGACGTAGGCCGCCTTGACGTTCATCAGGAGGTTGAGCGAGTGCGCCGTCACGTCGTAAGGGCGCTTAGGCGGGCCGCCGGGATATTCGCGCAGGTCAGGGTATACCTGCGATTCGAGCAGCGCCTTGGCGAACGCGCCGTAAGGCTGCTTCATGAAAATTATGTGCGCGCCCGCGGCGTATTTCTTTCCGCCGGCGGTGAAGTCCTTGTTCGCTCGCATCACCTCGACGCCGCCGCGCCTGAGGATGTTCAGCGCGCGGTCTAATCCCTCGGTCTTGTAATAGTAGACCACCTCGGCGGAGGTCGAGGGTTCGCCGGTGATGTTCTTGACGACCTGTTCGCCCTGTTCGTGTTTCTCCTGGTCAGTGCCTCTCACCTGGTTCAAACCTTCTTTGAGGCGTTTGAGCGCGTCGGAGATCGACGCGGGCGTCTCCGGCTCGGGCAGCAGGATCGCATAGGGCCTGTCCTTAGCTTCGACGGCGCGTCTGCTGGTTTCATAAAAGTTGCGCAGGTAAAGTTCTCGATGGCGAGCGGCGTGGTTGAGTAGCGCCATCGCGCCCGCGCTCTGATAATCGACGATGTCGCGCAAGGTCCACTTGCCGCCGGGCCAGGGTTTGGGGAAGTTCCACGAAGCGTCCTTCGCGTCGTAATTGAACCCGCCGCCGAGTCTGTTGAATGGGACTTCAACCGGAGTCGCCAGGCGCGCGCTCGCGGTTTCGGACAAAATGCGCAAACCCGCGTGGTAATGCGCGTAGGCGCGCGCAGGCGTCCACGCGTCGTACATCGTGTTGAAGACCACGCCGGCCTTACCCTGGGAAATCACTTCCCACGCCATTGAGGTTCCGAGCGCGTTGACGCCGGCGATGATCGCCGGGTCAACGTTCGGCTCCCATGGCTCCATGTAAGGCGGGACGAAGAGTCGCGCGCCGCCGCCGCCCATCTGGTGAATGTCGTGCAGAATCTGGGGGCGCCAGACGTTGAGGATTTTGTCCACGGTGAGCTGCGTCTCGACCTGCGTGAACGCGTACCAATCGCGGTTGTTGTCGTGGCCGGTGTAGTGGTGATAAAGCTCGGGCGGCGCGGAGCCTTCGGCGGGCGTGCCGAGCGTTTTCCGATACCAGTCGGCGACGATGTCCGTGCCGTCAGGGTTGAGCGAGGGCACGAGCAATAGGATCACGTTGTCGAGAATCCGCGTGACCTCCTGGGTGTTTTGCGAAGTCAATTTGTAAGCCAGCTCGGTCGCGGTGAACGTCCCCCCGACTTCTGTCGAGTGGATGCTGCACGTGATGACGACCACGGTCTTTCCCATGCCGATCAACTCATTGGCCGCGGACCCGCTCGCGTTCGCGAGCAGGCGCGGGTCGGACAGTTTGCGCTGGATTTCTTTGAACTCATCGAGCCGCTTCAAATTTTCCGGCGACGAGATCGTGGCGACGACGAACGGCCGCCCCAGAGTCGTTTTGCCGATGGTGTCCAGCTTGATGCGGTCGCTAGCCTTCGCAAGCTCGCCGAAATAGGCCAGGAACTGATCCCATTTCGCCAACTTGCGGTCTTCGCCGATCTTGAAACCGAGCGCGGTTTCCGGCGGGGGAACATTATTGTCGCTCGTCGTATTTCGGGTTTGCGCGCCGGCCCTCGTGGAATGAATCGGGGCGCCGGCGATCGAGAGGGACAGGAGCAGCAGCGTCAAGGCGAAACGGCGTATGTTCATCATCATTTGATTTTGACTCCACAGTTTTTATGGTCTGGCGGCGGCAGTAGCCCGACCGTGAGGGAAGGCTGATCACGGCGTTTATGCCCTCCCTCACGGTCGGGCTAGCGGCCGCACGGCCTCAAAAATTTGGCACTTGATTTCATACCGCGACGCCGGTAATGTAGGGTCCGCGAACGCGAGACGCAAGCCTCTTTCGATCTCTATAGTCTCGCTCTCCTCAAATTATTGCAAAATTTATTTATATTCTGGGCAGGAGAGAATGAAAATATTTGTCCCCCTACTCATAGCGGTATTGATGCTGGCAGGCTGCGAGCAGGTTCAGATGGGTGACCCCAAGATGTCCGTCGGCGTGGCGTCATCTAAGAAATTATTGGTTTCCCCCTCGAAGGAACGTTCGGCCGAATTAAAGGCGCGGTACGTCGCGCCGCGCGCGTTGAGCGATTTCACGAAAGCCCTGACCGCCGAGGGGCGCGATTCGAGCAAGCACGGCGTCTATGTAGAAACATTGGACGGCGGCGATCCTGTGGCGATGATGAATGAAGACACACTGTTCAACCCGGCTTCGGTTATAAAACTGGCCACTACGCTCGCGGCTTTGAACAGGCTCGGCCCGAATCACCGCTTTCACACCGACCTCCTGGCGAGCGGGGAGATCAACGAGAAGACCGGCGAACTGAACGGCGATCTGATTATCTTCAGCGGGCGCGACCCCTCGTTCTCGATCTCCGACGCGAAGCGCGCCGGAGAGTCGCTGCGCAAGTTCGGCGTGCGGCGCGTCAACGGCAGTCTGGTCGTAATAGGCGACTTCAACTGCAACTACAATTCGCAGACCGAGGTTTCGGCGGGCGTCTTCGAACGCAACAGCGGCATAACGTTCCGTGATCCGATCAAATATGAAGATTACAACAGCCAGCCTCGCGGCCGCCTTCTGGTCACGGTCGAATCCGACACGCTGTTGCGCATAGCGCAATATCAGAACGCGCACAGCGTGAATTCGATGGCCGACACGCTCGTCGGCCACATCGGCGGCCCGCAATACGTGAAGAACTTCCTGGTCGAACAGGCGGGGCTTTCTCCGGACGCGATCCAGATCTCCACGGGGTCGGGGCTGAACGTGAACCGGATGACGCCGCGTGATACCGTGATGATGTTGCGCGCGATGGTCAACTGGCTCGATAAGTACGGCCTCAAAGCCGACGCGGTGATGGGGTTGGGAGGGGTCGATCCCGGCACGATGCGCGCCAGATTCGCCGATAGAGAGTTCGCCGGCAGCGTCATCGCCAAGACCGGCACGCTGACCAGCACCGACAGCGGCATGGCGGCCCTGGCCGGCGTCATGCGCACGCGCAATCGTGGGACTCTCCTCTTCACGGTATACGATAACGCCGAGTCCCGCCGCGTCGTTCCTCTGCGCAAGACTCAAGATGAATTTCTCAAAAACCTGATGAACGAGTTGGGCGGCCCCGCGCCGGAAAAAGAGCGCAGCCTGACGAGCAACGGCGACCACTTGCAGAGCCGGGTGATCCTCGCCGAATAATGCTATTATCTCTTCCGAAATACCCCTGAATTGAAAACCCTGGGAGCGCAGGCATCCCTGCCTGCTTGTTTCGGTCAGTCAACTCTTGCCGGAAGCCCGCAGGCAGGGATGCCTGCGCTCCCAGGGATTTTCGGAGGAAATGGCTATGAGAATGGCTCCCTTGCCGCATTTGTCGATCGCAATCGCGCTTCTGATACCAGTCTTCGCCGTCGCGCAAACACCCGAATCCGTTACACAGCCGCCGGAACAGACCTCCAGTTCACAAACAACGGGCTATCCGACAACCGATTGGCGAATCACCGAAAAAGAGGTCAAGGCCGTTCAGGCCGAACTTACTCTTCGCGGCTATTACAAATCGAAGATCACCGGCGTGCTCGATCGCGACACACGCGCAGCCGTGCGAGCTTACCAGATCAACAACGGATTGAAAGACTCCGGGCGGATTGACGTGGAGACTTACCGCAAACTCGACCTGCCTTATCCGGCCACGGGCAAGGAGGTTGACCGGTTGCGCAGTGACGCCTTGTCATCAAAGATCGGTTACGAAGTCAAAGACGCCACGGCGGGGGCCGGCGACGCCGCCAACGGCGGCGCGAAGAAGGTCGGATCGGGCGTTCGCGGCGGCCTCGAAAAGACCTGGGACACCGGCGCCGGGGCGGTCTCGAAATCGAAGGATGTCGCGCGGGGCGCCGGCGACGCGACGATCAAAGGCGTTAAAGGCGTAGGCCGCGCAGTTACCAGGCCCTTCGGCCGCGGCGACTCCGACCTTCAGGAGCAGGTACGCCGCCTGCTGGAAGAGAACCCCGAGACCAGGTCCTGGCAATTCCAGGTGAAGAAGGGAACGGTTACGATCAAAACGCCGCCGAATCATAACGCCGATGTCGGTTCGGTGGTCTCGAACATCCGCCAGATTCCCGGCGTCGAATCGATTTTTGTCATTGCATTGTGATTCGTCATTTGTCATTCGCCATTCGTACGCGATGATGACCAATGACCGGTGATTGATGACAAACCTACAGTGGGAAGCGATTAAACTTTGATGGGGTCGCGGTCGGTCTCCAGAGTGGGGAGGAGTCCATGCAAGCTGTTGACCTCTTCTTCGATTTTGCTGAGTTCTTTGCCGATATCGTCACAGGTCTGGCTGATCTCGCTCAATTGGTCGGGAGACATCTTATTGACTTCATCCAGCCGCTGGCTGAGCCTGTTCAGACTTTCGACAATATCATGCTTCTTTTTAATCGATGGCTTGTCCGACGCCTGAAGCCGTTTGTTGAGTTCGGCTATTTTGTCGCGCAGGCTCCCGATCCGTCCGTCTTTCTGGTTCTGGATCTCGATCTTCAACTGGGCCTGCTGCTGGGCGGCGCGCGCCTGCGCCTGCTGTTTGAAATGAGTCGTCACGCCGACGGCCAATCCGCCGATTACGAGCGCTATCACCGTGGCGAGAATAAAAAAGCCCTTGCGTGAACGACCGTCTCCCAGACTCGACTGAAGGCCTTCGTCGTTCGGGGCCAGCTCGCCTGTCTTTGAAGCCGCCTTTGAATTGGTGGGATCCTGGGCAGGGACCACCGTCGAATTCTGCGGATGGACCGGTCTCGCGTCGTGCGGTTCGAGCTCCTCGGTATCCGCGGAGGGCAAAGACGAGAGGTTCGGGTCGTCATTGAGACCTACGGGAGCGAAGACGGCGGTAATCGGCCCGCGCGGATTCAACGGGTCAGTGACGCGCGAGAGTTCGGTCGTGGCGGGGTCGGCTTTTGTCGTGAAAGGCATGGTTTGCGCCGGCGGAGTCGGGAGCGGTTCGGTGGCCCCCGCCTCGGCGTCGTTCGAGAGGGCGGCTACCGGGGCTGTCGGCGCCTTCAAATGGTCCTCGCCCGCGCCGCCCCCCCAATTGATTTCGGTCGGCGTGTCTGGCGAGCGGGCCAGGCTCTGCGGCTCTACCTGCTCGCTCTCCGGCACGGCCAAACCGCTGCCGGAAAATTGCGCGATGACCACGGTGATGTTGTCCTCGCCGCCGCGCTCGTTGGCCAGATTGATCAGATGCTGGCAGGCCGACTTGAAATCCCGGGCCTCGTGAATGATCTGCGCGATCTCATCCTGGTGAACCTTTCCAGACAAGCCGTCACTGCAAATCACCAGCGTGTCCATGTTGCAAAGCGTCAAGCAACCGACCTCGACGTTCACGTTGCTGTGCGCCCCCAAGGCCTGCAGGATGACATTGCGGTAGCTGTGGGTTTCGGCCTCTTCTTCGGTGATCTGCCCGGCGTCGATCAACTGTTGCACCAGCGACTGGTCTTTGGTGGTGCGAGCGATGTTATGCCCGCGGATCAGATAGGCGCGGCTGTCGCCGACCTGCCCGAAGAAGACCTGATTGCCGAGCGTCGCGACCGCGGTGAAGGTGGCGCCAAGCCCTTTGTGCGCGGGGTTGGTCTGGCTCTCGCCGTTGATCAGAATGTTCGCCTCTTCAATCGAGAGGCGCAGCCGTTCGTGGAAGGGAAGACGGCTGTAAACCTCGTGCGCCTGAAGTTGAAGCATTCTGTCCCGCACGGTTTCGACCGCCATCCGCGACGCGACCTCGCCGGCCAATGCGCCTCCCATGCCGTCGGAGACTGCCAGAAGCGAGCCGTAATAGCCTTGCGCATAAGTGAGTAAATCGGGCGGCTCTTCCTCGCTGGCGGTCCAACTTCTGCCAGTAGAAAGATCCAGGATCAGGAAATTGTCTTCGTTGCCGCTGCGCACCATGCCCACGTCCGTCTGGGCATAGAGCGCCAAGTTGATGGTTGGAAGCTCGGCCATAAAAGCTATGTAGGGGCGGGTTTTCCCCGCCCGTCATTTGTTCGATCGTTCTCCTGTCAATGGTCGGCGCCAAGTAGTCCTGGTTCTGGCGCCTGTCATTGTTTACACGCGCCGGAGCGCCGCATCCAGATCGGCGACTATGTCTTCTACGTCTTCAATGCCTACGGAGACTCGCACGAGGCCATCGGTGATACCAAGCCCCGCGCGCTCGGCCGCCGGAACCGACGCGTGAGTCATCGTCGCCGGGTGCGAGATCAGTGTTTCAACGCCGCCCAAACTTTCGGCCAGCGCGCAGAGGCGCACATTATCCAACACTGAGCGCGCAGCCGCAAGAGAGCCTGTTTCGAAGGCGATCATTCCCCCGAACCCGGACATCAATCGCTTCGCCCGCTCGCTCTGCGGGTGATGTGGGAGACCGGGATAGTAAACCTTCTCGACCTTCGGGTGGTCGTCGAGGAAAGCGGCAACTATGCGGCCGTTGCTGTCGTGCTGCTTCATTCTCACCGCCAGCGTCTTGGTCCCGCGTGCAGTGAGCCAGGCGTCGAACGGCGAGATGATCGCGCCCACGGCGTTCTGCAAAAATCCGACGCGCTCGGCGTCTTCCGGCCTGGTCGTGACGACCACGCCGCCGACGCTGTCACTGTGCCCGTTTAAATACTTCGTCGTCGAATGCACTACGACGTCCGCGCCCCATTCGATCGGGCGCAGAAAGAACGGACTCAAGAACGTGTTGTCGACGACCAGACGAACGCCGCGTTCGCGCGTCAAACGGCCTATGCCTTCCAGGTCGGCCACGACCATGGTCGGATTGGCCACCGACTCGATGAAAACCATCCGCGTGGTATCTTTGATCTCCGCTTCGACGTTGGCCGCCTCGGTCGTGTCGACGTAGCTGAATTCCACGCCGAAATTTCTAAGCACACGTTCGAACAGGCGGTAGGTCCCGCCGTAAGTGTTCTCCGTGACGATGACGTGATCTCCCGGCCCGAGCAGTCTCAGCGCGGTGTCGATAGCCGACATTCCCGAAGCGAAGCAGTGGGCGGCAAGGGCGCCTTCGAGCGCGGCGAGGTTTCGCTCCAGCGCGGCGCGGGTGGGGTTCTGCGTCCGGGCGTATTCGAACCCCTTGTGCCGGCCCAAGGCCTCCTGGACGTAGGTCGAAGTCTGATAGATCGGTGTTATTATCGCGCCGGTTGCGGGGTCCGGCTCTTGTCCCGTGTGTATCGCCTTTGTTGCAAATCCCATAAGCAAAGAATGGGGGTAACTTGTTGGGAGTCGGCGACAGATATTAAAGACTCGGCGAAAAAAAAGAAAGCCGCTCGTCTTGAAACATTCAGCCGAAGGCATATACTTGGCTCGTCCCGCAGGATCAGCCCCCGCAACAGATTTTATGAGAGACAACGTCGTCGCAATCATTCCCGCCCGCTACGCCTCGACCCGACTGCCAGGCAAACCACTGATCGAGATCGGCGGAAAGCCGATGATTCTGCGCGTCGTCGAACGCGCCAAACAGGCGGCTTCGATCAATCGCGTGATCGTCGCGACTGACGACGAACGCGTCTTTCAGGTCGTCGCCGGCGCGGGAGTCGAGGCGGTCATGACTTCGCCTGATCACGCGACGGGGACCGACCGTCTGGCCGAAGTCGCGGCGGGGCTGGACGCCGAGATCGACCGCGAGGGGTTCGCGATCTGTTTCTCGCGCAACCCGATCCCGTTTCCGCGCTCGGCGGTTCTGGAACATGGTTCGATCAGGGCGGCGCTGCGCGCCCGTCCGGAACTGCTCAGGGCGTTCAACAAACACACCGGCCTTTACGCCTACCGCCGCGATTTCCTGCTGACCTACGCCAAACTCCCCCCGACTCCACTCGAACAAAGCGAAATGCTCGAACAAATGCGCGCCCTGGAGCATGGCTTTAGGATTAAGGTCGTCGCCGTCGCTCACCGCTCGATCGGCGTGGACACGCCGGAAGATTTGAAGTTGGTCAGGCGGATGATCGGAAGGGCAGCATGACATTGTTCATTTGTCATCGTTCATTGTTCATTTGTCATTGCAAGAGACAATTCTTCAATTCTTCAATGACAAATGAACGATGACAAATGACCTCACCTTCTATTAGCGCGAGCGGTTGTGACTGACGCCGTAAATATCCGGCACAGTTCTCTGTTTTCCTCGATGATTCCTGTCAGCAGTTCCTTCTTCAGCATCTCGCTGCGGTTAATGACGCGAAGCCAGATTGACGTTTCATTCAACTCTTTCAGAACGATCCCAATCTTATGAACAAAATCGGCATGGCTTTCCGCTCCTCTGGCCTCACCATAATTTGGAGCTGGAGAAGTTCCGGATCGGAGGATTTGTCCGGCAACATGTTTTCCCGCGGGCGTTTGGGGCAAGTGGGCTGTGAGTCTGATGATTCGAACGGCAAAGTCTATCAGGCGTTCCTCAAGTTCGATGGCCTTGGTCTGCGTGTCCCTCACGGGTGTTTCTTTGTCCATATCTCATTCTTCGTTTTCATCAGTGGTTGATTGATCGACCTTCCTCAATGACAAATGAACGATGACAAATGAACAATGACTACTGCCACACCACCTCAAGAATTCTCAGATTCACGTTCTTGCCTTTCAGCCTCTCGGTCCCGAGTGATCTGACTCTGAAGGTCTCGTCGAGGGATTGCATGGTGTTTTCGCTGATCACGATCTGG
>WNGF01009511.1_pt1 | contig 11845 bp, 9 predicted proteins | sample 5400641 | NCBI WGS metagenome assembly WNGF01 (sample SAMN13153371, study PRJNA577476) | soil metagenome | isolation source: 80 cm soil or saprolite under grassland replicate 2 | place: USA:California | collected 2016-06-15 | reverse complement strand
TGACCTTGCCGTCCACCTGGAGGGTGAACCCTGGATGGGGGCCCTCGATGCGGCGGTACAGCCGCACCCCGTTCAGCTCGCCGACGAGCTTGTTTTCGTATACGCTGGTGTCCAGTGCTGTTGCCATGGTCGTGCTCCTTGCTGCTGCTAGAATCGACTATAGATCGCCACCGTCTCGCGGGCGTCGGCCTCGTGATCCATCTCGCGGTCATTCTTGCCCATCCGCTCGGCGTCGAGGGCGGCGCGGTGGGCTTGCGGCCCCTGGCTGCTCAGCGTCCAGGCGATCGTTTTGGCCATGTCGATGCACTCGGCCAGCTCCCAGGAGCCGTTCTCCTCGGCCAGCCGATCGGCGATCAGTCGGGCCAACTCCGCCACCTGCTGGGTCACGGAGGGCTGCCGCGCCTTCACCGCATCCAGCGCCGCGTCGATCTCGGCCGCGTTTCCGCTCTTGCCGGCCAGCTCCATCCCGACCCGCACAGCGACCCTCCGCTCGTTCTGCCAGTTCCTGGTCGCCATGGTGGACGTGTGGAGCCGCTTACCGATCCGGACCTCGATGCAGGGCGGCTCACCGTCGAACCCAGCGCAGTGCACCACGGTGATCACCGGCTTGCCCTTCAGTCGCTTGGACTGGCCGGCCCATAGCTCGGTCTCACCCTCGCGGAGCCATTCCTGTACGTACTGCTTGCTCCAAGCGGAAAGGCTTTACTCTGTGGCGTAGCGGTCGTAGGCCTGCCAGATCCGCTCAGCCGGCGCACTGAGCGCCGTGGGAGCGCCGGCGGCGGCGAGCAGGAGCGCCTTTTCAATCCGGTCGGCGATTTCTTCGGCCTGCCGGCAGATCGCGATCGGCAGCGCCACGTGCTCTCTCACGGCACGCTTGACGAGCGCACGGCCGTATTGTGGTTCGCTGAGCACCTGGAGGCAGCCGTGAATCAGCCAATGCCGAAAGGAGAGCTTGTCCGTCGGGCGGTCTTGGCTCATCGTCGTAACCTCACAAAATCGCGTTCGCTCCAGCCGTGTTCATCCGGCGTGAGAGAGACCATTATTTATAGTGTCAAGTAGCGGCGAAATTCAGGTTCCAGAATTGGGTTTAGAATTAGCCTATATGTTATCATCCACCTTTGTCAAAACGGGAAGTGAAAATGAACCAAAACTTTGGGGAAATTGTGAAAGTTGAGGGAATAGGTAGGAATATTGCATTTAACCCGTTCCCCTTGGGTAATCGTATCGTCGTGTGCCGCATTGAAGACCCTGAAAGTGATTGGCTCAATAGAGTTCACAATAGACCCGGGCCTTATAACCCTCATAGCCGGTTTTTCCGTGAAGATCGGGACAAATTAGTTCCTCTGGAAGGTGCGCCTGTTTTTGATCTTGAGGACCCTTTTGGCGCTTGGATAATTGATGAACAGAACCAGCCACAACTCCTATTTGGTGGAGTGAGAGTGAACTTTAACGCTGAAGGCGGGCCTCGAATTAGAACTGAGCTCTATTTAGCTCCCCATATATATGACCTTTCTCAAGAAAAACAACCGGTTGCTGTCGTTGACGATATGCGCGATATCCGATTCGCTCAATCGGACGCAGGAGATATGGTGATGCTTCCGCGTCTGACGACAGGAGAGGCATACCCTGGAAGTATCGGCTATACCCGCATAACAGTAGAGGAACTAAAAGATCCGCAACGATTTAAAGACAAAATTGCTCATTCGAAATTGTTGCGTTTTTCTCTTCCCGCCGGGATACGACTTGGGGCAAATGCTGTATACAGCGAACTATCGAGACTTGACTCAGGAGAAACAAAAGAGCTTATTCATATTGTTTGTCATTCGTCTGAAGCAGATCCATATACTGATGCACAAGGAAAGCGTATAGAAAATGATTTTGTCACTGGGATTATTCATTATAGGGCTTATGATGGCTATCTCGATCCTGAAAATCCAACTGCGACAATTCAGCTTCGGGAACTCGCACGAAGTTCAAACTTCCCTACAACGCCAGGTTCGATTAAAGGACCGAGATATAAAGATGTGGTTTTCCCTGGAGGAATTGCTGGTAACAGATTATACGCAGGCTTAGGAGACCGGTCAGTCGTTCGAATCGAAATTTCCGCTCCTACCCCACCCAACTTCCACACTGCTTAGCATTTAAACTTCGTACCCAAGATTTTGGAACAAAAAACCTCAAAGAGCTCGTTTATCACAGGGTGCTCCAATGTCCAGTGGTTGGTACGCGCCAAGCTTGTTCGCGCCTGGGCCGACTCCTGCACCGACCCCGACCTCGAATGGCTACTCGCCTCCAACCTCATCGTCCGCTGGTTTGTTGGCTTGCCCCTGCTTGGCCCCACTCCCGACCACAGCACCCTCAATCGCTTCCATGCCTGGATGGCAACCACGACCCCGATGGCCCTGTTTGCCGATGTGGGCACGTTTCTTGACCGCGTTGACCCTGAGCCGGCCGCCACCACATCCTAGATCGTGGATACCTTCGCGATGGCCAGTCCGGCCGCGCCAACCGTCAGCGTCATCCATCTGCTCGGGCACCTGCTCGTCCGGCTGGTCCAGGCCTGGCCGTCCAGCCTCCCCATGCCCGCCGTACTCACGACCCTCGACCTGCCGACATTGCGCCATCCTACGCGCTGGCACACCGCGGACGAACGCCAGCAGCGCCTCCAAACGGTCGTCAGCACCGCACAGCAGGTCGTGGCCGCCGTGAGACCCATCCTGGCGCCGCTCCCTGCACACGAGCGTGCATCCGTGGACGTGCTGCTGCGCGCGATCGGCAAGGTCATCGCTGACGAGACTGCTACCGACGCCGACGGGCGCATTCGCGAACGTCTGGCCGACGACAAAGTTACCTATCGTTGTCAAAGCGCGGTTGACCTGCAAGCCACCTTGCGCAAGCACGAGGGCAGCCCAGCCGTGTTTGGCGTCAATGCCGTGATTAGCACCACCACAACCCGTATTCGCGCCTGTGTAGCCCTCACCGGCAGCACCCCCGATAGTGAGACCCCCACGGCAGTTGTGCGTCAACTCCAGCCGGCCGAGGTGCCGCTGCCGCCGTACCTGATTATGGATCAAGCCGGCGGGCGTGGCCCAACGCGCGCCCAGGTGGACGTGCGGAGTGAGGGTCAGACCCAGATGGTTGCCTTGATCCCGCCGAGCGGCGGGAGCGACCCGCGGCGCTTCAGCGTTGCCGATTTCCGCTTCAACCGTGCGCAGACGAGCTGCACCTGTCCAAACGGCGTCGTCAGCACGCGTGTCTATGCGCATGGCAGCAACGACGGTGTCTTCTTCCGTTTTTTGGCCAGACAATGTCGCGATTGCCCGTTGTGGGATCAGTGTCGCGACCCACAAGCCAATCACACGGGCCATCGGACGGTCTTCATTTCGACCTATCACGCCTATTTGCGTGAGGGCGAGGCGTTCAACCACAGCCCGCTCGGCCAGCAGTTGCTGAAAGATCGCTGGCGGGTCGAACCGACGATTGCCTGGCTGGTCCGATACCACGGCTGCCGGCAGGCGCGCCGGGTCGGACTGGCTGCAGCGCAGTTTCAGCTGTTCCAAGCCTGCGCGGTGCGCAATCTGCTCATGTGGCTGAGCCGCCGAAGGCGGCAGGCCCACTCGTGAGTGGCAACCGCAGCATAGCATCAAGATGGATAGCCTGCTCGGGCAGGCTAGACCGTGCGCCGCGGTGCCGCACCTCGCCTGGCACACATCTTGTCTCGCGGCTCCTGATGGTCGCGCGACCCGATTGGCGGAACCGGAGATGAAGATAACGGCATGGACGACGGTCCCAACATGGTCGCGGGCGAGGTCGGCGCGCAAGCCGAGCGCGACCTGACGACGTTATTTGGCAAGCGCACCCGCGGCAAACGCGACGATGCCGGGTCCACCGAGCGAGGCGAGGACCGCCAAGCACAGTCACCTCGCCTGGGCCAGCCTCCGATCAGATGACCCTCGACCAACTCGTCCAAGAGGCCGACCTCAGGACGCTGCGAAAGGCCTATGACGGGGTGCTGCTGAAATGGCGCGGCCACCGGCTCCCGACCCTCGCTGAACTAAGCGCTGAATCATTACCCCGCCTATATTCGTGCCCAACTGCGCCGCCAAGTTCGCACTGACGCAGGCGGACGCTGCCGGCACTGCCACGGCCAGAAGTCCTGCTCACAATGCCACTGGAGTTCAAGCATCTTCATCCAGCGGCACGCGGCGGGGCTGCCGTGTGCCAGAAGCTCTGGCTGGCCTGCGCCCGCTGCAACGACTTCAAGGGTGACCGGACCGATGCCGTAAACCAAGAGATGGGTGAAACGGTGTAGCGGATCAACTTGCGTACCCAGATTTGGACGGAGCATTTCGCTTGGTCGCCCGATGGGACTCTGGCCATCGGCTTAACGCCCAGTCCTGCCAATATTTGGGAGGCAAGCCACGGCAGGTTCTATAGCGGTAAACGCGAAACACGTGCGCGATTTCCCTTTACCACGGTTGAAACCCCATTACCTATTCACTGGGCCAGCATAGCTCATTTTCACCCCGCCTTTGGGATAGATGGTAAAGGAGTTCAGGATGTGTCTCACAGGTTTATCCTCCGCCAATGCCAGGCGATGTCGCGCCAAGATACTACCGAGCACGATCTTCATCTCATAGGTAGCGAAGGCGGCCCCCACGCAGCGGCGCGCGCCGCCGCCAAAGGGCAGATACTCAAATGGTGTAAACTTCCGCTCCAAGAAGCGTTCTGGTCGAAAGCGCATAGGGTCAGGGTAGAGCGCTGAGTCGAAATGGGGCAGCGGGAGGACAGCCGCCACCGCCATGCCAGCTGGCAATTGATAACCCCGTAGCCTGAAGGGCAGTCTTAGTCTGCGGACGAGGGTGGTGCCCAAGACCGGATAGAGACGTAAAGCCTCGTTACACACCGCGCCAAGATAGGGCAGCTGCGCAAGCCTTTCGGGATCCGGCGATGGCCCCAACTGTGCCAGCTCTGTCTGAAGGCGCTCGGCGACTTGTGGTTCGCGCTGGAGCCAGTAGAAGGCCCACGCTAGCGAGACAGCGGTATTCTTGTGACCTGCGTTGAGCAGCGTCTTTAATTCGTCGCGTACCTCCTCGTTCGTCATCGTGCCGCCATCTTCATAACGGGCCGCGAGCAGCAGACTCAGGATGTCGTCTCGATCCCCTAATTCCTGGCGACGCGCCGCGATCTCGTCCAGAATCAGTTGATCAAAGCGGGCCGCGACATTTTGGAAGCGGCTCCATGCTCCGATGCCGGCAAAGCCCCGACGCAGCCAAGGAAACAACACAAGCGGCGCCGTGTAGGCGCGAAAGAATTCGAGGATTGTGTCTTCAAACAGCTGTAGCCGCTGTTTGTTCCGAATACCAAAGATGGTCTCCATGATCACATCCAGCGAGATAGCTTGGGTGGTGTCTACCATGCGGAAAACCCGGTCCGGTCTCCACTCGGCCGCATGTCTGAGTGCGATCTCTTGCATCACGTGTCCATACGTCTTCATGCGTGCCCCGTGGAACAACGGCATGATCAAGGCGCGCATTCGCTTGTGCGCCGCGCCTTCCAGTAAGGGCAACGAGTGGCTGCCAACCAGTGGCTCCAAGAAAGAGGCAACACTACGCTCAAACGTGTTCGGATCGGCCGTGAAGATTTCTCGTATACCCTCCGGGCTGCCAGTGACGACCATCGGGCCGGCCAGCGGCCTCAGTGTAAAAGGGTCGCCATACCGGCGTGCGTACTTCTCAAGCGTGCCGAACGGATCGCGGATGTACTCAAGGGTCTGCAGTGTGGTGGACCGAGGTCCGGGGGGTAAAGTGGACATAGCCTTACTCCTCCTAGTCAATAGATGAATGTCTGGATAGCAATACTCTACTCGAGTACACTCGCAGACGCATCGGTAGATCTACGCGATTGACTACCTGTTCGCGCCGGGCACGCCGCCCGAGGATATAGGTAGAATGGCCTACGACCATGTGCGGCACGATGCCAAACTGGAAGCATGAGGGGAGCAATCGCATAAGGTGTCGCCGTAGGTGGGCGGCACTCGCGAAAGCCGAAGAAGGTTGGCGTAGCAGTAGTGCTTAAATGAGCTGGTGCTCAATGGCGAAGCGAGTCGCGGCGGTGCGTGACGTGACGTCAAGTTTGCTGTAGATCGAACGTAGATGACCCTGAACCGTGCGGGGGCTAATGATGAGCTGCTCGGCGACCTGGGCGTCGGTCAAGCCCCGCGCAACCAGGCGCAAGATCTCGACCTCGCGCTCGGTGAGGCTGGCCGGGTAGGTCAAACTGACAGCTCGAGCGAGCGTTGCTGGTGGGTGCGGTGATATGTGTTCAGCGGTGGTCGACTCTGTCAACGCTTCGTCAATCGCGTGTTCCAGGGGCAGTTCTCTTCCCGCGGCCTGTGCGGTAGCCAGGGCGACATCGTCGAGCTCGGCGCGTAGGGTGTCCCCGATTCGCTCGTATTCGGTGCGATCAGCCGGGTCCAAGCGCCGATTGCTGGTTTCGAATTGGTGGTCGGCCGCGCCAAGCAGGCGAGCTGCTCGAGGCAGTTGTCGTCCTATGATCGCGACCCCCGCCACCCCTAGCAGATTCATTCCGATCTGCACATGGTCGCCGAGGTGCTGACAAAGCGCTATGCTTTTTGCAAAGCACGCGGCTGCTTGTGCACCGATGCCTTGATGCAGTGCGAGGAACCCCAGGCTAGTCTGTACCGCAGCGATGCCTGCCTGGTCGCCCAATTCCTGAAAGAGAACCAGGCTTTCTTCATACCACGCCTGCGCCCGCGCATCGTCACCCTGCTTGCGTGCCAGTGCTCCCAAATGATACATCGCGTTCGCACGGCCCCCTTTATGCCCCATTTTTTCTGCGAGCGCCAGCCCCTCACGATACCATCGGCCGGCCTGTTCTTCATCATGCTCTCGCCGTGCGATATCTCCGAGACTGAATAGTCTCCAAGTGAGATTATAATGCTCTCCCAGCGCCCGCAGGAGTTTTAAGCTCTCTTCAGAGTACACACGCGCCCGTGTATCATCGCCGAGGCGCGCCGCGAGATCCGCAAACAGACCAAGAATACCGGCATGCAGAAATGGATTCTGTACTGATCTACTGACCGTGTAGCACTCGTCCATATATGCTTGTGCTTGAGCAACCATGCCCTGCTGGAAATACAGCCATCCCAGCCGTAGGAGTATCATTCCCAACCGAAATCGGTCGTGTCCGTCTCGATGCAGCGCTAAACTCTCCGTGGCGAGCGTCAGAGCACGCGCCAGATCGCCGTGGCCCATCGCGCACTGGGAGAGTAAATAGAGTGCGTCAGCCGCGATCTGCCGATCGCCGACCTGTTGTGCCCAGAACAGCGCTTTCTCGCCAAGCGCTTGTGCGTCGATCCAATCACCCTGGATCCACGCCAGCATTCCGGCGCCGCCCACCGCCCACGCGCGCGCGACGGAGGCCGCAGCTTCGCTCCGATCAAGTCGTACCAGCGCACCGTTCAGCCACGAACGCCCCTCTGTAGGGAGCCCCTGGAGAAACCAGAAGAACCAGAGCGCACCGGCGAGGCGTATACTGGCCTCGATGCTGTCGTCCTGCATCTGGTACCATGTGAGCGCCGCACGCAGGTTATCGTGCTCTTGTTTCAAGCGTACAAGCCAGCGGAGCATCTGTGCGCCCCGGAGTTCCGGATCGGCCGTCTCCGCCAATGCCAGATAGTACGTGGCGTGCTGGCGTTGCAGCGCCGCGATCTCACCATGCTCCGTAAGCAACTCGAGCGCATACTCACGGATGGTTTCCAACATCAGAATCCGCGGCTCACCACCCAGGCCAGCATCCTGCTGCAGCAAGCTGTTGTCCACGAGCAACGCCAGCCCGTCTAGCACCTCCATGTGCAGCTTGGCGTCGGCACCGCAGACAGTCTCGGCTGCATCGACGGTGAAGCCGCCGACAAACACAGCGAGGTGCCGGAAGAGCGCCTGCTCGCCCGCATTCAGCAGGTTGTAGCTCCAGTCGACCGCACTGCGCAGCGTCTGTTGTCGTGCCGGCAGATCTTGAGCGCCGCCAACGAGCACTTTGAAGCGTTGGTTGAGGCGTGCCAGTAGTGACTGAGGTGGAAATAGCTTGCTGCGGGCCGCGGCCAATTCAATTGCCAACGGCAGCCCGTCGAGGCGAACGCAGATTTCCGCTACTGCTGGGGCATTATCATTCGTGACGGTGAAATCAGCCTTCACCGCCTGCGCACGTTCGATGAACAGCCGCACTGAGTCGTACTGGATGAGGCGATCCAGAGCTGGCAGTTGTTGCACATTGGGCAGTGCAAGTGGCGGGACCAGAAACTCACGCTCGCCGTACAGATGCAGCGCCGCCCGGCTGGTGACCAATATCTTTAGCCCTGGTGCCGCTGCCAGCAGTTGGCCGACCAACGATGTTGCTTGCAGCACCTGTTCGAAGTTGTCGAGCAAGAGCAGCATATGCTTTGCGCGTAGGTGGTCTTTGAGGCGCTCGATCAGCGGCAAGCTGCCAGCTTCCCGAATCCCCAATGTCTGCACAATCGTGGAAGTAACCAGGTCGGGGTCGTTAATCGGCGCCAGGGTGACGAAGTAGACGCCATCCGCGAATGTATCGAGCAGCTCGGCGGCGACTTGGAGTGCGAGGCGTGTTTTGCCGGTGCCGCCGGGTCCCGTGAGCGTGAGCAGACGCAGGTCCTCTCTTCGCAGCAGCATTCGCGCCGTCGCGATGTCACGCTCGCGCCCGATCAGCGCTGTCGCTTGCACTGGTAAATTGGTAAGGCCGGCATCCAGTGTTTTTAGTGGTGGAAAGGCGTCAGGGAGGTTCGCAATAACCAACTGAAAGATGCGTTCTGGACGGAGCAAATCCTTGAGGCGATGGGTTCCCAGATCCCGCGCGGCGACACCTGCGGGGAGATTGTGCTCGACAAGTGCGTGGGTGGTCTGCGATAGGAGCACCTGTCCGCCATGTCCCGCCGCACAGAGCCGCGCCGCGCGATGGACGTCCAAGCCGACGTAATCGTCCCCGGTGGAAGATGGTTCGCCGGTGTGTAGCGCCATGCGAACGCGCAGGGCAATGCCATCTGGCCATTGGTGTGTCGCGAGAGCCTGCTGTGCCGCCACTGCGGCGCCGACCGCATCACCCGCGCGCTCGAACGCTACGAAGAAGCTGTCCCCCTCGGTTAGGACTTCGTAGCCGCTCCCACGCTCGAAAGCAGCACGCAAGAGTTGCTGGTGTGCGGCCAGGATGGCAGGATAGTGGTCGCCCAATCGCTGCAACAGCCGTGTGGAGTCTTCTATGTCCGTAAAGAGCAGGGTGATAGTTCCTGTCGGCGGTTGAGACATACCCACCCTCCTGGAATGGCTGAGGCTACGTTATGGATGGTGCATGTAAATTATAACACGGAGGATACGCGTGCAAGTGTCCAGGCGCTTTCACGGGTTGCCGATAAGACCACTAACAGTAATTACTGTTGCCTATAATAGTAGTCGTAGCGGCGAGATCTTTTAGCGTGCTGATCCTCGACGGCAGCGACTTTCCCAAACAGAATATAGAGTCGGTCGGCATGGCGCGCCAGTATTGCGGCCAAATGGGCAAAACCGTCACGTGTCAGGCGGGCATGTTTTTGGCCTACGCTAGCCACCTCGGCTATGCGCTGTTATCGCGCACATCACTGATGTGGCACGCGAGCATTTGGGCGAAAGCGCCTTTAATAGAACCTAGACCGCTGGAGAGTTCCAGGCAACCACGCGCCATATCTGACAAGCCAGCGACTTCCATCTTATGTGGACACTACTGTGACCACCTTTGTACAGCAATGGATTACGCTTATACGAGCGTTGTCGGAGATCGTCGCACAGCCTCTGCTCGCATCGTTTTACGTAGCGTAGACTGGCTATTCCATCCCGTGCCTCTTCAGTTCCTCAGCACTATGCGTTGGAGTCTACTGCCATTTGTAATCCTAAAGACAGTTTGAACATGGCTCATGTGTAGCTAGCGTGCGGTGTGGTATCATGGCGATATGATTGACTTTCCGATAACTGGGCTGCTCGATGCCAGCATTTGCATGATCTGGCTGGAGCGCCACCTCCACCCAGAGGGATTTGCCTGCCCCCAGTGTGGGAGCACCAATCGCCGCCTGTTCCGCCAGCAGAAATACTTTCCCGCCTATCACTGTCGCGATTGCGATGGCTACTATACCTTTCATTCATCTGGTCTCGCGCCAGAGCGGCGAACATCGCTTCACCCAGAGGGTACCCGGTCTGTGAACATGCCGGGTACCCTCTGGGTGAAGCGAACCTGCCACGAATTGATCGACGAGAACATTCCGGTCGGGAGCACCATGCTGTATACCGATGAGGCCAACAGCTATCCGGGATGTCATCCGACACATGGGACAGTTTGTCACAGTGCTGGTGAATGGGCGCGCGATGACGATGGGGAAGGGATACGCGAGGTGCATTGCAATACCTGCGAAGGGGCGGGCACGGCCTTGCGCACATATCTGCGGGTGTTTCGTGGTGTCCATAAGGCGTATCTGCATCTGTATGTGGCCACGTATGAGGCGCTGCTCAACACCAAGCAGGTGACAGCCACCCACATCCGTCGCCTGTGTTTCGGCGGCCCAGCAGCAGGCATTAACGACACATGAGCCGATCATGTCATGCAGTAAGGGGATTGCCTATCAGCCAACAGAGGTAATCTGTTCGCCCATCGCGTCACCGTCAGCCGCTGGTGCGCCTCATTGCGAATGGCATCCCACATCGGCACATTGACGGTGTCAATTCCAATCGCAGTATGACGGGAGGGAAATGCTATGGCTGACACTGATTTTAAGCCACGTGGTGTCCATCTGGTTGGAAGTGTTCCACTCGAGAGCAACACCGCCGTATTTACCCTGGCAAGCACGCTCCTGGGCCGGCACCTGCAACGTCTCCCGGATGGTGAGACCGGTGTCCGCCTTGGCTGGATTGGTTGGCAGCGCCCGATTATTCTTGGTATGCCGCAGCTCGAGCAGACGAGCATCTTGGGTGGAGTGGGCGGACGCTACGGCACGTTTCCGCTCCTGCGGCTTCGCCCCGGCGTCACGGCTGACAGCATCCAGTTCCCGCCGCTCGGGTATAGTGCCGCAGCGACTGAGTCGTACGCCGAGTTCGCACGCCTGAAAGGCGAAGGCATCATTCCCGGCCCGGTCCGGTTCCAGGTCTGTCTGCCAACCCCACTGGCGCCCATTCATGGGGTCATTGTCCCAGAGGATCAGCCGACGGTGGAAGCAGCGTATGAGGCGCGGATGCTGACCGAGCTCAACGACATTCTGGCGGCTATACCGGCCCAGGAACTGGCGATCCAGTGGGATACGGCGGTCGAGTTCGCCATCCTCGAAGGTATGCTGCGGACCTACCTGGTCAATCCAGAGGAGGAGATTCTCACACGGTTGGTGCGATTAGGCAACCAGCTGCCGGCTGAGATCGAGCTCGGCTACCATCTGTGCTACGGCGACGCGGGCCACCAGCACTTCAAGGAGCCGGAGGATATGTCTAAGCTCGTCACCATCGCAACGGGCATCGGTGCAGGATTGGCCCGGCCACTGACTTGGATCCACATGCCAGTGCCGCGCAACCGCACCGACGCAACGTATTTCGCGCCGCTCAGGCAGCTCAGGCTCGGTGCGGAGACCGAGCTGTATCTCGGGTTGGTACACCGCACCGACGGCGTGGCCGGCACGCAGCAGCGGATCAAGGCTGCCCAGCAGGTGGTCAGCGACTTCGGCGTGGCGACAGAGTGTGGGTTGGGACGTCGCCCCGCCGAGACTATTCCCGAGGTTTTGCAGATCCACACCGCAGTCGCCGCG
>WNGF01014002.1_pt1 | contig 11848 bp, 7 predicted proteins | sample 5400641 | NCBI WGS metagenome assembly WNGF01 (sample SAMN13153371, study PRJNA577476) | soil metagenome | isolation source: 80 cm soil or saprolite under grassland replicate 2 | place: USA:California | collected 2016-06-15 | reverse complement strand
ACGCCGACACCATTTGCAGACGAGGAGATGAAGTCGCAGCCCGAACCGCTTCGGCAGTGACAAAGGCTGGTCGAGCGCGTCGGATTGGAGCCTGCTGGCCTGCCTGCAGGTGGGCATGATGGTTCGAAACCCTGTCTTGGGGGTGTGGTTCCACACCCACACAATCCAGCGCATCTTTGGAGTTTCGAGGAGTTTCATGTCTGTTTTCCAAACCAGTTCGTTTCGAGGCAGCGGCGCAGCGCCATGCGCGCACGATGGAGCATCACCCAGAGGTTGTTCTCTGAGATGTTCAAGAGCTTGCAAATCTCCTTGCTCTCCACGCCGTCCACTTCACGCATCGTAAATACGGTGGCGACGTTTTTCGGCATCTTGTTGGAACAATCGTGGAAGGTTTTCCAAAACGCCTGGCTGTCGAGGCTAGCTCCAGGATCTGACGACCATTCGAGCGGGCCGAGTTCATGAATCCACCCGTCCTTGAAAAGACCATCGGGGATGAACCTGTCGCTCTCCTCGTCGCAATAGAATTCCATGTCCGTGAAGGAGGTCTCGCGGTTCGCTTTGCGAAAGTGGTCGCATATCTTGTTCTTCAAGATGCCGACGAGCCAGCTCTTCTCCGCGCTGCGCCCGGCGAACTTGTCGCCGCCTTTGAGTGCTGCCAGGAAGGTTTCTTGCACCATGTCCTCAGCTTTCGTGGCGTCCCGTAAACGGACGAGCGCGAACTTGAACAGATAGTCGCCGTGTTCCTCCACCCAGCGTTCAGGGTCGGAGAGGCGCGGCGGCGACGCGGCTGTCGCGGCCGGCGGCACAGCCGCGGCGGTTTCAGCAGGATTCGTTTCCACAGGCGGTGTGCGTTGACATTCGTTCGAGGGCCGAGCCGGAACACGATGCCCGGCGATTGGCCATTGATGAGTCGGGCCAAAGAGAGAATCCTTACAACAATTCTTTCCGACGATGAGTCCGCAGCTACTGGACGAATGGTTGTAAGGACTCCTTCGACGTGCCGACCAACCCTCGCACGATGCGCCAGCGATTGAACTGAACCAAATCTGAAACCCATGAACGATACACTAAAAATGCCCCCCAGCCGCCGCCTGCCGATGTCGCCGCAGGAAGAAGACCTGATGCAGCAGCATCTCCGCGACGAGAACCTGCCCGAGGCGGTGATGCCGGCCTGTTCCATCAACAAAGTCCTCAAGGGCCAGAAGGCGCTCGTCACCGGTGCGAACTCCGGCATCGGCAGGGCGGTCGCGTTCGCGCTCGCGCACGCCGGCGCTGACGTGGTCGTGAACTACGTTTCGCGTCCCGATGCCGCCGAGGCCGTGGTGAAGGAGGCGATGCGTTGCGGCGCGAATGTCTATGCTCACAAGGCCAACGTCGCCAACGAGGCCGAGGTGCAGGCGATGTTCAAGAAGATGATCCAGGAGTTCGGCACCATCGACATCCTTGTTCCTCTGCTCACGCGAAGCCATCCGCGAGTTCAAGCGCCGCGGCATCCGCAAGGAAGTCAGTTGCGCCGCCGGCAAAATCATCTGCATGAGCAGCGTCCACGAAGTCATCCCGTGGGCTGGCCACGTGAACTACGCCGCGAGCAAGGGCGGCGTGATGCTGATGATGAAAAGCATCGCCCAGGAAGTCGCCCCGCACCGCATCCGCGTGAACTCCGTCTGTCCCGGCGCTGTCCGCACGCCCATCAATATGGAAGCCTGGGGCACGCCTGAAGCCTATCGCGAGTTGATGAGGCTGATCCCTTACAAGCGCATCGGCGAACCCGACGACATCGGTCGCGCCGCGGTGTGGCTGGCCAGCGACGACTCCGACTACATCCACGGCGCGAGCATTTTCGTCGATGGCGGGATGACGCTTTATCCCGGTTTCGAGACCGGCGGCTAATCAAGACCGCTCACTCACCCACGGATTACCCGCCCGCCCTTTGTGAATTACGGTGCTGGCGGTTGGGTGAGTGAGCCAATCACATCTGCTCGCGCTGTCAAACCCGTGCCCAAATCCGCCCCGGCTCCGGCTCTGGTAAGAGCTTGAACCCAACGGAACTCTTTGAACAAATGAACACCGAACTCGCCGAACAACAGGACGAAACCCAATCCGGCCAGCAGGACTGGAAGCGCTGGGGACCTTATCTCTCGGAACGCCAGTGGGGAACCGTGCGCGAGGATTACTCACCCCACGGCAATGCGTGGGAATACCTCCCGCATGACCACGCCCGAAGTCGCGCCTATCGCTGGGGCGAGGATGGCATCGCCGGCATCAGCGATGATTCCCAACGCCTCTGTCTCTCGCTCGCGATGTGGAACGGCAAAGACCCGATTCTCAAGGAGCGCCTGTTCGGGTTGACGAACTCCGAAGGCAACCACGGCGAGGACGTGAAGGAGTTGTATTACTATCTGGACGCCACGCCGACCCACTCCTACTTGAAGATGCTCTACAAGTATCCGCAGCGGGAATTCCCCTACGCGCAACTCGTCGAGGAGAACCGCCGTCGTGGCAAGGACGCGCCGGAGTTTGAGCTGCTGGACACGGGAATCTTCGACGATGACCGCTACTTCGATGTGTTCGTGGAATACGCGAAGGCCGGACCGGACGACATCCTGATGCTCGTCACCGTTCACAATCCCGGCCCGGAAACGGCGACGATTCATCTTCTGCCCCAACTGTGGTTCCGCAACACCTGGTCGTGGAAGAACGGCGCGGCCAAACCGACGCTTCGAATGGGTGAGGATGGTTCAATCAGGGCCAAACATGCCGAGCTGGGAGAATATCGGCTGTTCGTTGAAAGCGTGAGGAATTACCTCCCTCACCCCGGCCCTCTCCCCAAGGAGAGGGAGAAATATTCTGCCGCGCTCGACCAATCCACACGCCCCGACCTCGCCCTCGACGGGATGCGTGGCCTCCCTCTCCCCGGGGGAGAGGCCGAGCGTTCACCTGAGATCCTTTTTTGTGACAATGAAACGAATGTTCGCCGGCTCTACGGTCAGAACGAGGCGCAAGGTCATTTCAAGGATGCGTTCAACGAATGCGTCATCGCCGGAAACAAAGCGGCGGTGAACCCGCAGCAATGCGGCACAAAGGCGGCGGCGCACTTCGAGATGCCCGTGGCTGCCAAAGGTGCCGTGACCATCCGGCTGCGCTTGGCTCGCGGGACGGTCGCCAAACCGTTCGCCGACTTCGACAAGATCTTCACCCAGCGCCGCCGCGAGGCCGACGAGTTCTACGCCGAGTTGCAGAAGGACATCACGGACGCCGATGCGCGACTTGTGCAACGTCAGGTTTTTGCCGGGATGATTTGGAGCAAACAGTTCTTCTACTACGACGTGCCGGAGTGGATTAAGGGCGACTCGAACCAGCCGCCGCCGCCCGGCGAGCGCAAGTGGGGCCGTAACCGGGAATGGTCCCATCTCAACAACGCCGACATCATCTCGATGCCCGACAAGTGGGAGTATCCTTGGTACGCGGCGTGGGATCTGGCGTTTCACTGCATCCCGCTCGCGATGGTCGATGCCGGGTTCGCCAAGGCCCAACTCGTCCTCCTCACCCGCGAATGGTACATGCATGCGAACGGCCAACTCCCCGCCTACGAGTGGGCTTTCGGCGACGTGAACCCGCCCGTCCACGCCTGGGCAACGTGGCGTGTCTTCCAAATGGACCGCAAGCAGCGCCGCGCGCAGAGCCCGGACGATCCTGGCGACCTCGCGTTCCTGGAGCGCGTCTTCCACAAGCTCATGCTTAACTTCACCTGGTGGGTGAATCGCAAGGACGCGCAGGGCCGGAATATTTTTCAGGGCGGCTTCCTCGGTCTCGACAACATCGGCGTGTTCGACCGCAGCGCACCGCTGCCCACGGGCGGCTTCATCAACCAGGCCGACGGCACCGCGTGGATGGCGATGTATTCCCTCAACCTGATGCGCATCGCCCTCGAACTCGCACGCCACAACCACACCTACGAAGACATCGCCACGAAGTTTTTCGAGCATTTCCTCCACATCGTCGAAGCGATGAACAATGTCGGCGGCAAGGGCATCGGCCTCTGGGATGAGCAGGACGAATTCTACTACGACGTGCTCAATCTCCCCGATGGCCGCATGGAGCCGCTCAAAGTCCGTTCGATGGTCGGCCTGATTCCTCTCTTCGCGGTTGAAGTGTTGGAGTCGTCACTCCTCGAGGAAGTGCCCGAATTCACGGAGCGCCTGAACTGGTTCCTCAACTACCGTCCCGACCTGGCCAATCTCGTCTCGCGTTGGAACGAGCCCGGCATGAAGCAGCGTCATTTGCTTTCGCTCCTGCGCGGCCATCGCATGAAATGTCTGCTCCGGCGGATGCTCGACGAGACTGAATTCCTCTCCGACTTCGGCGTGCGCGCCATCTCGCGACATCACTTGGAGCATCCCTACGAATTTCACGCCAACGGCAACACGATGAGCGTCGGCTACCAGCCCGCGGAGTCGAACTCCGGTCTGTTCGGCGGCAACTCCAACTGGCGCGGCCCCATTTGGATGCCGGTGAATTATCTCCTCATCGAGAGCCTGCAAAAGTTCCACCACTACTACGGCGATGACTTCAAAGTGGAATGCCCGACCGGCTCCGGCCAGTTCAAAACCATCGCCGAAGTTTCCGATGAACTTTCGCGCCGTCTCTCCCACCTGTTCTTGAAGGGGGACGACGGCGAGCGACCCGTTCTGAAATATCACTCCAAGCTCGCGACCGACCCGCACTTCCGCGACTACGTGCTCTTCCACGAATACTTCCACGGCGACACCGGCCGCGGCGTGGGCGCCTCGCACCAAACCGGCTGGACGGGACTCGTGGCGAAGTTGCTCCAGCCACGGCGAGCGGCCGCAACACCCGCTCAAACAAAGCCGCGAGAGTCCACAGCCAAACCCCGCTCGACTGAAGCGGCCCTGGCCGAGGCATGATTCGCGCACTCCAACAGCACTGGCCCGAATACCTCATCGAGGGGTGGGCGTTGGGGACGTTCATGGTCTCCGCCGTGTTGTGCACGGCGCTCCTCGAATACCCCGGTTCGCCGGCACATCAGCTCATTCCGAACTCCGATGTGCGGCGCGCACTCATTGGTCTGGCGATGGGGCTGACGGCCATCGCGCTTATCTACTCGCCGTGGGGACAACGCTCCGGCGCGCACATGAACCCCGCGACGACCCTGACCTTCCTGCGTCTCGGCAAGATCCAGCCGTGGGACACTGCGTTTTACATCACCGCACAATTCGTCGGTGGAGTCTGCGGCGTGCTCCTCTCGAAGCTCGTTCTGGGCGGCGTCATCGCGCATCCCTCCGTGAGCTATGTGACAACCGTCCCAGGGCCTGCGGGCGCGGGCGTCGCCTTTCTCGCTGAGGCGGTCATCGCTTGCGGCATGATGCTAATGGTGCTCTTCGCCACCAACACGCCGAAGTTCGCGCACTTCACGGGACTGTTCGCCGGCGCGCTCGTCTTCCTCTACATCACTTGCGAAGCGCCGCTCTCCGGGATGAGCATCAATCCCGCGCGCACGGCCGCCTCAGCCGTGCCCAGCGGCATCTGGACCGCAGGCTGGATTTACTTCGCCGCACCGGTTGTCGGCATGTTGCTCGCAGCCCATGTCTATCGCGGCGTCAGCGATTCGTCCCCTCGTGCCTGCCCGAAACTTCACCACGGCACGAAGCAGCGCTGCATCTTCTGTGGCCATCCGGGGAAATCGAAGACTTTCAAGGCTTCTCCTGCCAGCGACGCGAACGCTTGTAAGGATTCACCGCAGGGCGCGACCCATTGAGCGCACGCCGTTGCGGCCAGTCCGCGCGGCAAAAAACGACAACAACAAACCATCACAACAAGACAAAATGAAACAAACACTCCTCACATCGTTCGCCGCGTTCGCGCTGCTGGCCGCCACCAGCGCGTGGGCCGCCGACCAGCACACCAGCACGAAGTTCGAAGGCGGCAAAGCCAACAAGGGCACCGTCACGCACACGGTCCAGAGCGGGAAGAACATCCTGACGCTCTCCGACGATTTCGTGACGCCCGACACTCCGGCGCCGCATTGGCAGGTCGTGGACTCGCACGGTCACGCCTACCTACTCCAGCGCCTGAAGATCAAAGGCGACAAATTCAACAAGCGCATCACCGTGCCCGATTACGTCCACGACATCGCCAAGGTGCAGATTTGGTGCGCCTGGGCGGAAGCAAATCTCGGCGAAGCCTCCTTCGACAAGCCGGTGCAGTTGACCAGCAACTAACGGACGGACTGAAACCCGGCGTCGTTCATCGGCGCCGGGTTCGACCTCTCACGCCATTGGCATTCGGAGAAACAAGACATGAACGTCGTGAAGGTCACGTCCCGGAGCGGCGCGTCCGAATAACGGATCGCACTGACACGCGGCCTTGCATCTGGGTTCCCTCGGCAGAAGGATAAGTCCGTGCCTCTCGTCCGCTGCTACGCTGATTTGATTTCCCGGTAGAGCCAAGCCCGCGCGAAGGCCCAGCGCCGTTCGACGGTCGGCTCGGAAACGCCGAGAACCTCCGCGGCTTCCTTGTTCGTCAGGCCAACGAAGAATCGCAGCTTCACCAGTTCGGCCAACCCCACATCTTCCGCGGCCAGCTTGTCGACCGCCTCATGCACCGCCAGCAATTCATCGTCTCTGGCTGCCGCGGCGATCTCGACTTCTTGAATGTCCACGCGCGCCTGCCCGCCTCCGTGGCGCAACGCGCGCTTCCGGCGCGCGTGGTCGATGAGAATGCGGCGCATGGCCTCGGCGGCGGCCGCGAAGAAATGCGCGCGCCCGTCGAACCTCGGAATCGCATTCCCGACCAGCCGCAGCCAGGCCTCGTGCACCAGTGCGGTGGGTTGCAACGTCTGGCCGGGTGATTCCTGCGCCATGCGCGCCGCCGCCAGCTTGCGCAATTCTTCATAGACCAGCGGAAGCAATTCATCCGCGCGGGCCGGCGCACCCTGGTCAATGGCGATGAGGATTTCGGTGACGTTGCTCATGACGGCGTGTGTTTGCAGCATCTCAACGTATCCAGATCGCAGATTCAGTCCGGCCCCCTTCCGCCGCCGCGATTTCCTCGAACGAGGGCGCGCGCACGAGTTGAATGTGCATTCCACGTTCATCGAAGCAGCTGATGGCGAGCGCTCGTCCATCCGGGGAGAAGTGCGCGGAGATGATGCCCGCAGCAGACGGAAGAAAAGTGGCGAACTCCTGATGTGTCGCCACGTTCCATAGTTTCACTTTCCGATCGTGGCTGGCCGTCGCGAGGGTTTTTCCGTCAGGAGAAAAGGCGACGGCGACGAGGCCTTGCACATGGCCCTTGAGGGTGGCGAACCGCCGGCCGGAAGGCAGTTCCCAAAGGATGGCTTCGTCCGCGGGCATCGCTGTTGTGGCCAGCAGCCTGCCATCGGGAGAAAACGCCAGCGCGAGCGCCGCAAAACCGTGATCGCCAAGTTCCGCAACCTGGCTCCCCGTGGCCGTGTCCCAAACCCAAACGCGGCTGCCTGAACCGGCGCCGGCGAGAGTCCTGCCGTCCGGGGAGAACTTCAGGTGGACGAGATAGCGGCCCACGGGTTCGATGCGCACGGCTTCCCGCCGCGTCGCCAAGTCCCAGATCTTCACTTCGCCATTGGCGCTGCTGGTGGCGAGCCGTTTGCCGTCTGCGGAAAAGCCAATCCCTCCGACCGCCTGGTCGTGTGCCGTCCAGCTTGTGGCTTTGGCGTCCGGGGCCAGTGGCCGGAGCTCGATCGAACCGTCGCTGCTGCCCACGGCGTAGAGTGGCTCGGTCGGCTTGAGGCCGTAGGACCCGCCTGAAAGACCCTTGACCGTCCTCAGGTTGTCCGGAACCGGAAAATCGACTCTCGCCCCGTTCTCCAGCGTCCACATACAGACACGGTTAGTCGAGAGGCCGACCAGGTGGCGTCCGCCGCCGAGGAATCCGAGCATCATGCCTGCGCCGCTCAGGACCATGTCCGTGTGGCGCGTCCCCGTGCTCCAGAGCTTCGTCGTGTCGTCGCCGCCGGCGCTGCACGAAATCACAATGCTTCCGTCCGGCGAAATCGCCCCGGCCCAGACCTCGCCGACGTGACCGCGCAGCCGCACCAGAAGTTTGTACGTGGTGGCGTCCCAGACAAGGACAGTCCGGTCCGTGCTGGTGGAGGCAAACGTCTTGCCGTCCGCCGCGAGCGAGATGGTTGTGACCGACCCGGAGTGTTCGCGGAGTGTCGCCACAACCTTTCGGCTTGCGAAGTCCCAGACCACAATCTCCCCCGTCCAATGCCCCACAATGAGGTGCTTACCATCCGTGGAAAAAGTTGCTGACATGGGAGGGAGGCCACCGCCAAACCCAGCGAATCGAATGGCCGGAAGCTCCTCCGGACCGGGCAATCGCCAGACCCGGAGATGGTCCGGAATCTCGGCGAAGTCCGAAGCGCCCGTGACGAGAAACTGGCTGTCGGGAGAAAATGCGACCGCGTTTCGCGCGTACCAGCGGGATGGTGACGTTCCCGGACAATCACCCGCGGGCTCCCACGTTTGCGTATTCCAAAGCCGCCAGCCTTCAGGCGCTCCGGTCACCAGCCAGCGGCCGTCCGGGGAAAACCGGCATCCTTGTTGCGTCGTGTCTGGCAGAGTTCGCACCTCCTGCCACGTCTCCGTGTCCCACAACGTCACGCCGGAGCCGAGCCCGCTCGCAAGAAGTTTGGCCTTTGGTGAGAAGGATAAAGTCGAGGCCTCACGCTTCAGCCGGGCGACGAGCTTTCTGGAAGCAGACTCGCGCACGAAAATCTCGTTCCCGGCGTAGGCGAACAGCTTCCCATCGGGAGAGAACGCTGCGCAGCTCGCCCAGTCGTCGTGGAATGTCTCGAGTTCGTCGCCCTGGCAGAGTTGCCAGAGGTAACGCCATTCGAAGCCGCGAAGGTCTTCCTGGCCGGCTTCGGGCCGCTGGCGGTCGAGCAAGTCGCGCGCGCGACCCAGGTTGTTTTCGGCGAGCGCCTGGTGCGCGACGTTGATTTCGGCGGCGTAGGCGTTGCGGCGGGCCGTGGCCCAGGCATCTTTTGCGACCAGCGCCTTCGCCTGCGCATCGGCCTCGGCGCGCACGGCCCGTTTGCTTTCGGACTCGAAGTGCTGGGCCATTTGCCGTTCGGCCTGTTCAGCCAGGCGCGCCTGTTGTCCGGCCTTGGTCGCGCGCACCGCCTGCCACGCAGCCGCAATCAAGCCGAGCAGCAGCGCTCCCGCAACAGCGCTTGCCGCGGCGAACGCCAGCTTGTTCCGGCGCACCAATCGGCTGAAGCGGTAGGCGGTGCTGGGCGGACGGGCCACGACCGGTTCGTTGATCAAGTGGCGCTGAATGTCGGCGGCGAGCGCATTGGCTGTTTCGTAACGGCGCGCGCGGTCCTTCTCGAGACACTTCATCACCACCCAGTCCAGATCGCCGCGCACGAGATGGACGAGTTTGGGCGCTTCGGTATGGCGGGCCCGCGCAACCGTGGTGAGTTCGACCTGGGCCAGCGTGTTCAGGCGCGTCGAAGGTCTCGGCGGCTCCTGGTCGCGCAACGTGCGGCGGATGCCATCCAGGCCGGAGCGGGCCAACTCGGCGGCGTCGAACGGCGGCTGGCTCGTGAGCAGTTCGTAGAGCAGCACGCCGAGCGAGTAGATGTCGCTCCGCGTGTCAATGTCCACGCCGCTCATCTCCGCCTGCTCGGGACTCATGTAAGCCGGCGTGCCGATGAACTGTTCAAAGGCGGTGAAGAGCGTCTTGTCGGTGAGCGACTGCTGGAATGCTTTTGCTGGTCGCAGAACTCAGTGATGCGGACGCCGCGCACCAGTTCCATGACAACATAAGGCCGCCCGGTGTCCGTCGCGCCCGCGTCGAGCACCCGGGCAATGTTCGGATGGTCCATCATCGCCAGCGCCTGCCGCTCGGCCTCGAAGCGCGCGACGACCTGTTTGGTGTCCATGCCCAGCTTGATGACTTTCAACGCCACGCGGCGCCGGACAGGTTCCTCCTGTTCGGCCATGTAAACGACACCGCAACCACCTTCACCGATCTGCTGGAGGAGTTTGTAGCGTCCGATATTGTCGCCGGGCTTTTCGGTGACAGGAACGAGCCGTGTGCCGGCCGGCCCAACGAGTCCAGCGGGCAGGGCCAGGAACGCGCCGGATTGTTCGTGGTTCGCCAGCAGATTCTCCACAGACTGACGCAATCCGTCGTCGCTGGCGCAGGCTTGGGCCAGGAAAGCGTCGCGCTCCGGGCCAGGCGGGCGTTCCAAGGCGGCGGAGAATATCTCCAACTGACGTTGAATCGGGCTTTTCATGGGGTGCCTTTCATTTCCATACACTGACCAATGCGAAATGGGAGGCCAAAAGCCATCACGGTATCTCAGGATTATTTCACAGCACCTGTAAGGAGGCCCCGTCACAGGCGACCAATTCAACAAAATGAACGATCACTACGACGTCATCATCATCGGCACCGGCGCGGGCGGCGGCACGCTCTTGAACAAGCTCGCGCCGAGCGGCAAGCGCATCCTCGTGCTCGAACGCGGGCCGTTCCTGCCGCGCGAGAAGGAGAATTGGGACACCAAGATCGCCTTCAACACGACGCGCTATTTCGGGCCGGAGGTCTGGTATGACAAGAACGGCGGCGAAGTCCGCGCGGGCATGTGTTATCACGTCGGCGGTAACACCAAGCTCTACGGCGCGGCGCTGTTCCGGCTGCGTGAACGCGATTTTGAGAAGGTGCAACACGTCGGCGGCCTGAAGCCCGAGTGGCCGCTCAAGTATCGCGACTTCGAGCCTTACTACGCGGAAGCTGAGACGCTTTACCAGGTCCACGGCAAGAGTGGACTCGACCCCACGGAGCCGCCGCGCAGCGGGGAGTTCCCGTATCCGGCGATGAGCCATGAGCCGCGCATCCAGGAAGTCGCCGACCATCTCGCGTCGCGCGGACTCAAGCCGTGCTACACGCCGCTTGGCATCCGCATCAACGAGGCGCAGAAATATCTCAGCCAGTGCCTCCGCTGCTCGACCTGTGACGGATACCCCTGTCTCGTCCACGCGAAGTCCGACGCGGAGGTTGCCGGGGTGCGACCGGTGATGGGTTTGGAAAACGTCACGCTGCTCACGGAGACGAAAGTCGAACGCCTGCTCACGAGTCTTTCCGGGCGCGAAATTACCGGCGTCGTGGCGGTGGTCGATGGGGATCGTGTGACTGTCACCGCCGATGTCGTCGTGGTTGCGTGCGGTTCCATCAATTCAGCAGCGCTTTTGCTCAAGTCCGCCAACGACCAGCATCCGAATGGTCTCGCGAATTCCTCCGGCATGGTCGGGCGCAACTTGATGAAGCACATCCTTGGCTCGCTCATCGGCGTCTCATCGTTCAAGGCGAATCCGACCAAGTTCCAAAAAACGCTGTCGCTTTTCGATTTCTATTGGGGCGATGAGGACTTCCCATATCCGATGGGCCAGGTGCAGATGCTCGGCAAGGTGGACAAGGAATCGCTGGAGGGCAGCGAGTCCATCTACGCGCCGCTCGACATCGACTTCGTGGCGAAGCATTCGCTCGACTGGTGGCTGACGAGCGAGGACCTGCCGGATCCGAACAACCGCATCACGCTCAACCGCGACGGCAACATCGTCGTGGACTACACCGAGAACAACACGCCTGCCTTCGACCGGCTCATGGCGAAGTGGACGGAGACGCTCAAGAGCATCGGGTGCGGCTGCCACATTTTGCCCAACGGAAAATATTTCAACGCGGGCACGGTGACGACGTTTACCATGAAGCTCGGCATCAACGGCCTCGGCCATCAAATCGGCACCTGCCGCTTCGGCGAAGACCCGGCGACCAGCGTGCT
>WNGF01008724.1_pt1 | contig 11848 bp, 14 predicted proteins | sample 5400641 | NCBI WGS metagenome assembly WNGF01 (sample SAMN13153371, study PRJNA577476) | soil metagenome | isolation source: 80 cm soil or saprolite under grassland replicate 2 | place: USA:California | collected 2016-06-15 | reverse complement strand
GCTCGACCCCGCAACACTCGATCGACGAATACGCATCGAGGAGTTGTGAGCCTGGACGAGCTGGGGGAGTTCGGTCTGCTCGCAGAGCTCGAGCGGCGAGGGCTCGCGCAGGGGATAGAGCATGACGCGGCGGAAATCGACGGTCTCGTCGTCACCCAGGACGCGCTCGTCGAAGGCATGCACTTTCGCTTCGACCTCGTCTCGTGGCGCGGACTCGGCTTCCGAGCGGCGGCGGCGAACATCAGCGACCTCGCGGCCTCCGGTGCGGAACCGTTCGCGCTCATCGTCTCGCTCGGTTTACCGAGGCACACGCACGCCGAGAACGTCTTCGAGCTGTACGAAGGGCTGAACGAGGCGGGCGTTCCGGTTCGCGGTGGCGACACGACCCGCGCCGACACGGTGCTGCTCAGCGTGACGGCGCTCGGCCGGTCCGAGCGGGTCCCGGGTCGGGCAGGCGCCCGGCCGGGCGACCGGCTCGTCGTGACCGGGCCGCTCGGAGCCGCGGGTGCCGGGTTCCGCGGCGGAGGGCTCGCGCGGCCTCCGCTGCGCGTCGAAGAGGGCCGCCGGCTCGCGCAGGTAGCGACGGCGATGCTCGACATCTCCGACGGGCTCGCGGCTGACGCGGCGCACATCGCGTACCGCTCGGGTTGCCGGCTCGCGATCGAGCTCGAGCGCGTGCCGCTCGCAGAAGGCGCGATGGTCGAGGACGTCGGCTTCGGCGAGGACTACGAGCTCCTCGCGGCGACGCCGGATCCGCTCGGCTTCACCGTGATCGGGCGCTGCGAGGAGAGCTCAGGCGTCGGGTTGACCCTGCACGGCGAGCCCGTCGAGCTCTCCGGCTGGGAGCACTTCCGCTAGCCAGCTCTCGAAATGGGCAAGCGGACGAAGGCCGACGACCGTTCCGCGCGGCTCCCCTTCGACGAAGAGCTTCACGGTCGGGATCGAGAGAATCTCGTAGCGAGCGGCGATCTCCGGGTATTCGTCGATGTTCAGGCGGACGACCGCCACCCGGCTCTGCAGCTGCTCGAGGATCGGCTCGAGCGCGCGGCAGGGGCGGCACCACGGGGCCCAGAAGTCGACGGCTACCGGCTCACCTCCGATGGCCTCGTCGAACGTCGTCGCGTCGAGCTCCCGCATGGCTCGCGCAGCGTAGCCGGGTTACAAGCGTCCAGCTAGGGCGGCGAGACGCAGTCGCGGGACCCTCACGACCGCTTCGAGGAAGATCGCACGGCTCATCTTCGAATGGCCCGCGGTCCGGTCGATGAAGCGGATCGGCACCTCGACGACCCGGAAGCCCTTGCGAAGCGTGCGATACGTCCCCTCGATCTGGAACGCGTAGCCCTTCGAGTGGATCGCGTCGAGATCGATCGTCTCGAGCACGCGGCGGCGGTAGCACTTGAAGCCGCCCGTGAGGTCGCGGACGCCGACCCCGAGCATCGCGCGGGCGTAGAAGGAGCCGCCGAAGGAGACCAGGCGCCGCCCAGCTCCCCAGTTCTCGGTGCCGCCGCCCTCGACGTAACGCGATCCGAGCGCGAGATCTGCGCCCGCCTCGCAGGCGGCGATGAGCCGCGGCACGTCTTTCGGATCGTGGGAGAAGTCGCAGTCCATCTCGAGGACGTACTCGGCGCCGTCGGCGAGCGCGCGGTGGAAGCCGGCGAGGTATGCCGGGCCGAGCCCTTCCTTCCGCTCGCGGTGGAGGACCGACACGAAGTCGAGCTCCCCGGCGAGCCGGTCGGCGATCTCGCCCGTCCCGTCGGGTGAATTGTCGTCGATCACGAGCACACGAACGCCGAGGGGCGCGAGGGCCCGCAGCATCGCCTCGAGGTTCTCGCGCTCGTTGTACGTCGGCAGGCAGACGGTCGCGACCGGCACGAGACCGGAGGCTACATATGATCGATCGCATGGCCGCTCTGCCTGGCAACACGGACGTGGCGGACCAGTTCGACCTGCTCGCCGACCTGCTCGAGCTCGAAGGGGCCGAGTCGTTCCGCGTCCTCGCCTACCGGCGGGCGGCAACGCGGATGCGCGAGACCTCCGGCTCGATCGCACAGCTTGCACTCGACGGCCGTGCGAAGGAGCTGCAGGGAATCGGCAAGACGATCGAGGAGAAGATCGTCCAGATCGTGGAGCAGGGCGAGATCGAGGCGCTCACGAAGCGCCGGTCGACGATTCCGCCCGAGGTCGTGCAGTTCATGCGGCTCCCCGGCCTCGGTCCGAAGACGGCTGCGCGCATCTGGCGCGAGCTCGGGATCTCGACGCTCGACGAGCTCAAGGCCGCCGCCGAGGCCGAGCGGCTGCGCGCGCTGCCCGGGCTCGGCGCGAAGAGCGAGGAGAAGATCCTCAAGGCGCTCGCCTTCCGGGCGGACAACCCGGACGAGGGGCGCCGCCTGCTCGGTGAAGGCTTGCCTGCAGTGCAGGCGGTCGTTGCGGTCCTGCGCGAGCATCCGGCCGCAGTGCACGTCTCGGAGGCCGGTTCGGTGCGGCGTCGCAAGGAGACGTTCCGCGATCTCGACATCATCGCGACGGCGACGGACCCTGCCGAGCTGACGACGTACTTCACGCAGCTCCCGTGGGTGGTCGAGGTCGCGGCGCACGGCGACACGAAGGCGACCGTCCTCTCGAACGAGGGCCTGCGTTTCGACCTGCGGGTTGTGCCACCCGAGTCGTACGGCAATTTGCTGCAGCACTTCACCGGCTCGAAGGAGCACAACGTCGCGATGCGCGAGGACGCCGTCCGTCGCGGCCTCTCGATCTCCGAGTACGGCGTCACCACGGTCGAGACGGGCGAGGTCTTCAAGACCGAGGACGAGGACGCGCTCTACGACTTCCTCGGCTACCAGCCGATCCCGCCGGAGCTCCGGGAGAACTCGGGTGAGCTCGAGGCGGCGCGGCGGGGCGAGCTGCCGGAGCTCGTCGAGCTGTCGCAGCTTCGCGGCGACTTGCACACGCACAGCCATTGGTCACAGGACGGCAAGAACACACTCGAGGAGATGGTCGCCGCGGCGCTCGCGCGCGGATACGAGTACTACGCGGTCACCGACCACTCCCACTACCTCCGCGACGGACGCCTTGCGCTTCAGCTTCAGGAGATCGAGGAGCTGCGGAAGAAGTATCCGAAGCTTCGAATCCTGGCGGGCGTCGAGGCAAACATCCGGTCGAACGGCGAGGTCGACGTGCCGGAGGAGGAGCTTGCCCGCCTCGACTGGGTCGTCGCGTCCGTGCACAACGCGCCCGAGAATCGTCCGACCGAGCGCGTGCTCGAGGCAATGGAGAACCCGTACGTCGATTGCATCGGGCATCTCACCGGCCGCCGGATTCGCACGCGCGGGCCACGGGACGTGGACGTCGAGCGGGTGGTCGAGAAGGCGCTCGAGGTGGGTTGCCTCCTCGAGATCAACGGCCAACCGGACCGGCTCGACCTTCGCGACGTGCACGCCCGAGCTGCGAAGGAGGCGGGCCTGAAGCTCGTCGTCAACTCCGACGCGCACCAGATCCGCGCGCAGGACTACGTCGAGCTGGGGATCGGCCAGGCGCGGCGGGGGTGGTTGACCAAGGACGACGTCGTGAACACGCGCACCTGGAGCCAGGTCGACAAGCTGCGCAGGAAACGACAATGAGCATCCGCGACGACGGCTACGCCGCCGTCGACTGGGTCGCCCGCTACCTCGATGGCGTCGGCGACCTACCGGTGCTCGCGCAGGTGGAGCCTGGCGACCTGTCGGCGGAGCTGCCGGACTCCCCGCCGGAGCAGGGCGAGCCGTTCCAGAACGTGCTCCGCGACCTCGACGAGCTGATCGTCCCCGCGTCGACGCACTGGCAGCACCCGCGGTTCTTCGCGTACTTCGCAGTCACCTCGTCGGAGCCGGCGATCCTGGCGGAGCTGCTGGCGGCTGCCCTGAACCCGGTTGCGCTCAACTGGCGCTCGGCGCCGGCGTCGACCGAGCTCGAGCTGCGCGTCCTCGACTGGGTGCGGCAGGTATTGGGCCTGCCGGACGGCTGGCACGGCCACATCGAGGACGCTGCATCCACCTCGACGCTCGCGGCGCTCATCGCGGCGCGCCAGGCGACCGGGCGGACGGTCGTCGTCTGCTCCGAGCACGCTCATTCCTCGGTCGAGAAGGACGCGCGCATGCTCGGGATGGAGCTCCGCAAGGCACCGGTCGACGACGAGTTGCGCATGCGCACAGACCTCCGGCTCGACGACGTCGCTGCGGTCGTCGCAACAGTCGGCACCACGTCGTTTGCGTCCGTCGACCCGGTGCGCGAGCTTGCAGAGCGCGCGCATAGCGCCGGCGCGTGGCTTCACGTCGACGCCGCGTACGCCGGTTCGTCCTGGATCTGCGAGGAGGAGCGGTGGTCGCAGGACGGCGTCGAGCTCGCCGACTCGCTCGTCGTCAACGCGAGCAAGTGGCTGCTCGTCCCGATGGACTGCTCGCTCCTGTGGACGGCGAGACCCGACGCGTTCCGCGAGGCCTTCTCGCTCGTGCCGGAGTATCTGCGCACGTCGGAGGACGTGTACGCGCTCTCCGACTACGGCCCCGTTCTCGGGCGACGCTTCCGCTCGTTGAAGCTCTGGGCCGTACTTCGCTGCTTCGGCGCCGAAGGCCTGCGGGCGCTCCAGCGCGAGCACATCCGGCTTGCCGGACGCTTCGCCGACTGGGTCGACGCCGACCCCGCGTGGGAGCTCGCGGCTCCTCAGCGCTTCTCGCTCGTCGTCTTCCGCCGGAACGGCACCGACGAGGAGAACGAGGCGATCGTCGAGCGCGCGAATCGCAGCGGTGAGATCTTCCTTTCGCACACGAAGCTCAACGGCCGCTACGTCTTGCGGCTGGCAATCGGCAACGCGCGCACCACAGAAGCCGACGTGAGGCGCGCCTGGGAGGTGCTCCGCAGATGATCGTCACGACGATGAACGACATTCCCGGCTACGAGGTCGAGGAGGTCTACGGCGAGGTGATGGGCCTCACCGTCCGCTCGCGCAACATCGGCTCGCAGCTCGGAGCCGGCCTCAAGTCGATCTTCGGCGGCGAGCTGAAGGGCATGACGAAGGCGCTCGTCGACAGCCGCCACGAGGTGATGGAGCGCATGACCGAGGAGGCGGAGGCAAAGGGCGCGAACGCGATCATCGCGATGCGCTTCGACACCTCGGAGATGGGCCAGAACTGGACGGAGATCTGCGCGTACGGGACAGCTGTCCGCGTCAAGAAAGCCTTCGGCTAGCGTCACATTCACGCCCTAGTGACAAGTTGTTACTAGGAAGGAGAACGGCGCCGGTGTTAGGCGCTGTTCGACGACTGCGCGGCCTGGTTTCAACCAGGCCGCAGCCGTTCGAGCTGCTCGAGCGCAGCATCGTGCAGCGCGACGCGATAGCGCCAGAACGCGCGACCGGTCGCGAGCAGGCGCTCGCGGAGCGGGCCGCGGAGCTCGTCCAGCGTGCCCCAGCGTGCGGCTGCGATCTCGGCGGAGTCCTCGGGTGCGAGCTCGTCGTCGTTCGTCTCCGCGAGGAAGACATGCGTCCGCCAGGCGAGCTCGCGGCTGCGGTTCCGGAAGACCGCCTGCGATGCGACGAGGTACCGGCGTAGCTCGACGTGCAGCCCGGTTTCCTCGAGCGCCTCACGCACGGCGCCGGCGACGAAGTCCTCGTCCCGCTTGATCCCGCCGCCGGGCGGGCGCCACACGTCCTCGGTGAAGTGCGGCTTGCGGATCAGCGCGATGCGCTGCGACGGGTCGAGGATGAAGAGCGTCACGTCGTGCGTTCGCGTCGGATTGTGGGTCGCGATCTCCCACTCGCGATCAGTGATCTCACCATCCCACGGCAGTACGGCCGGGTCGCCGAACTGTGCGCGGAGCGGCTCGAGCACTGCTTCGCCGACGTGCACTACAAACGCTTCAGGAGCTCGAGGAACTCGGCCGTGCTCGAGAGCACGAGCTCCGCGTGCTCGCCGAGGATCGTCGGTGACTCCTCCGAGAGCACGGCGACGCGCAGCTTGTGCTCGAGCTCCTCCACGGCACGAAACGCGTCGAGATCCGTCGTATCGTCACCCGCGACGAGTGCGCGGGAGAGGTCGGCGCCCTCCATCAGGCTTCGCACAGCGGTGCCCTTGTTCGAGCCGACGGGCGGCAGCACCTCGAGCACCTTCCGCCCGAAGCGCGCGACGAGCCCGTCGTCGCGCGCGCGTTCCGCCAGAGCCTCCAGCTCGAGTACCGCCGCACTCTCGTCTTCGCGGTGGCGGAAGTGGAATGCGACCGAGAGACCCTTCAATTCGATCTCGGCGGCCGGCCACGCCGCAGCCGACGAGAAGTCGACGATCTGCTGCCGCCAACGGTCGGCCTGGCGGTCGAGCTCGAGCCCGTGCGAGCCGACGTACACGACGCCGGGAACGCCGACGCGCTCCTTTACGTCGGAGCCGGCACGACCGCTCACGACGGCGACGAGACCGTAGCTTTCGACGAGCCGCGCGAGCTCGGCGCGCGTTGCCGGGGGCGCGTACGCATCCTCGGGCCGTTCGACGATCGGTGCGAGCACGCCGTCGAAGTCGAGGAAGAGCCCGGCCTCGCCCGGAGCTGCCGTCACGTGCTCGAGCAGCGCGTCGGAGGTCGCGGCCACGCCTCGTAGCATAGGCCGGTGCGTCTCGTCCTGATCGGGCTCGTCGCGGGCTTCTTCAGCGCGCTCTTCGGCGTCGGCGGCGGGACCGTGATCGTGCCGCTCCTGCTGCTCGTCGCGAAGTGGGACATCCGCATGGCGACGGCGACCTCGCTCGCCGCGATCGGGATCACCGCCACCGCCGGCGTGATTGCATACCTTCCGCACGGCGAGGTCGAGCCGTTGTACGCGCTGCTCGTCGGCATCCCCGCTGCTGTAGGTGCTGCCGGCGGGGCCACGCTCCAGCAGCGGTTGCCGGTGCGCACGCTCTCGTTCCTCTTCGCGGCGGTGCTGGTCGCGATCGCGATCCGGATGCTGCTGCAGTGACCTACGCACTCGCGATCGTGCTCGGCGTCACCGCGGGGATCCTGGCCGGCATGTTCGGCGTTGGCGGCGGGATCCTGTTCGTCCCGACGCTCACCTGGCTCGGACTGACCCAGCTCCACGCGGAGGCGACGTCGCTCCTCGCGATCATTCCGACCGTGGCGATCGGCGTCTGGCGCCAGAGCCGCTACGGCAACGTGCGTTGGCGGCCGGCGCTCGTCGTCGGCCTCGCATCGGTCGGCGCCGCCTTCGGAGGGGTGCAGTTGGCGGAATCGTTGCCCGAGCACGTGCTTCGGAAGCTCTTCGCCGTCCTCTTGATCGCCACGGCCGCACAGATCGCGTGGCGGGCCCGGCGAAAGCAGCCATAATTCGAGCGTGAGCATCGACGACGAGCTCTGGATCCCGCTGGTCGACGAGCCGATCGGCACGATCGTCCAACAGCTTCAGAACGAGGATCCGGAGATCGGCAGGCTCGTCGACTCGCCGCATCGCATCCTCGCCTTCCGGACGTTCGCCTACATCCGGACGGGGCTCGTCCTCGGCCAGCTCCTCTTCGAGCACGAAGTCCCCGACTACGACGGCTCCGAAAGTTGGGTCGACGCCCTGCTGAAGAACCCGGGCTACCACGCGGCGCTCTTGCGCGAGGTGCGGGCCGTCGCCGAAGAGATCGCCGCCGACCCGAAATACGCGGACGACGAGCCGCTCGGGCCCGATGACGCCGCGCGCGACCGCTTCAAGGCGTTCGCCCGGGAACAACTCGGCGGTTAACGCCCGGCAGCAAGGCCATAATGAGGTGCCCGGTGCGTCGCCTCTCGCTGATACCGGCTCTGGCCTCCATGTGCGCGCTCCTGCTCGTGGCCGGAGCCTCGACCGGCTCGGCCGAACGCTCGGCCGGGGCGACTTCGCGTGCCTGGGCGATCAAGGTGATCGTCCCGGGTCAGCCCGGCGGCGGGACCCCGGCGCTCACCGCCCCGGACGACGCGGTCTCCTTCGACGGCGCGTTCGCGTACCCGACCGACGGCTCGATCGTGAGCGCGGGCTCGGTCACGACGAGCGTGTCGGCGTCCAGCGGCACGCAGGCGAGCGCCGGAGCGACGTCGCAGGTCACGTCGCTCTCGCTTTTCAACGGCGAGATCGTCGCCGAGACCGTGACGGGCGAGACGCACGCGACCGCCGGCAGCGCGAGTGCGTCGGGCGACACGGGCGTCACCGCGATCACCGGGCTCGTCGTCCTCGGCCAGGCAGTGACCCCGACCGCGAATCAGCAGCTGGCCCTCGGCGACTGGGGCTACGTGATCGCACTCGAGCAGAAGGGTCAACGCGTGGACAAGCCGACACCCGGCCACCACGACTTCGTCACCGCGCTCGACGTCTTTCTCACCGCCGACCACGGCGGCCTTCCCGCACAGAGCGAGATCCAGATCGGCTACGCGGAGGCGAACGCGCAGGCGAGTGAAGTCGCGCCGATCCCGACGGCGCCATCGCTGCCGACGACGACGAAGGCCACGCCGAAGGAGCCGCGCTCCAACGGCATCCCGCCCGTGCTCAGCAAGCCGCTCGACGTGAACCCGACGCTCGGAAAGGGCGGCTACGTCTTCCCGGTCTACGGCGTGTCGTCGTACTCCGACACGTACGGCGCACTGCGCGGCGACGTGTCAGGCGGCTGGCATCACGGGGACGACATCTTCGCGCCGCTCGGAGCGCCACTGCTCGCCGTTGCGCACGGAACGGTGTTCTCGGTCGGCTGGAACGACGTCGGCGGCTGGCGGTTCTGGCTGCGCGACGACTACGGCAACGAGTTCTACTACGCGCATCTTTCCGCCTTCACACCGCTCGCGGTGAACGGTGCGATCGTGAGCGCGGGCGACGTGCTCGGCTTCGTCGGCAACACCGGCGACGCCGAGGGCACGCCGTACCACCTTCATTTCGAGGTGCATCCGGTCGGTCTGCTCGGGCTCGGCTACGACGGCGCGGTGAACCCGACCCCCTACCTCGACGCGTGGAGGCGTCTGCAGGACGTCCGGTTCGACGCGGTCGCCGGCTGGGCGCCTGCGAATTCGGCGAACGCGCCGAAGGCGGGTGCGGTCCTCCTGCAGAGCTCGGACATCTCGACCGCGAGCGGACTCAATCCGGCCTCGCTGCGGCGGGCCCTGGAACCGTCGCCGCAGGAAGGAGAAGGCGGGCTGCTGCTTCCGAGGACGCAGCCGCCCACCTCCAACCCTGTGCGGAACGTCGGCGGTTAGCCCCGCTAGCTGCCCGACCCGTTCCCGCTGTCGCCGCCCCGGTACGTGAAGTCGTCGCCGCCGCCGAACAGGCGATCGGAGAGCCACTTCCGGGTGGCGGAGCCGGTGAACGGGTTGAAGAGGATCCCGATGACGATGCCGATCAGGAGCAGGCCTCCGTTGCGGCCCTTGTGCTCCTCCCTGCCCTGCACACGGTCGGCGGCCTTGCGCAACTCGCTGACCGTCTGCCGGAGCTCGTCCTGGAGATCCTTGTCCGTCGCGACCCGCGTTGCGAAACCCGAGACACCGCGCTTGCCGATCAGCTCGTTGTAGACCGTGCGCGCCGACTCGTATGCATTCCGGACGTTGTCACGCAGCTCCTCGTCGTGGAGCGCACGGTCGACGTACGGTTTGACATTGCTCGCCGCGTCCGAGACTTTCTCTTTCGTCTTGGCCATTCTCGGCGGTTCCTTTCGGTTGGTGGCGAAGGCACTTCTACCCGTCGCAGTTCTTTTCATTCTCTCAGCCTGCGGGGGGTCTGGAGAGTCAACGGGCGGGCCTACCCAGGGGGTCCGCGGCGAGGGCTTCACGCTCCAGGCGCCCGAGGGCTGGAAGGTCAGCGGAGCCGGTACGGGCAAGGTCACGGCGCGGAAGCGCGGCGAGGTCGTTTCGGTCACGTCGTTTCCCCTTTTGAAGCGGTATGACCCCGGCAAGTTCGACGCTGCGGCGAAGGAGCTCGACGGCATTGCGGCGAAGCTCGCCGCGCAGGCGGGAGGCGACCTGACCGAGAAGACGACGACGACCGTGGACGGACAGCGCGTTCGGGCATACCGCTACGCCGCGGGGGCGAGCCAGATTCGTATCGGCTTCGTCCTCGCCGGGAAGCGCGAGTACCAGCTCCTCTGCCGACTCCCCGCCGGCGGCGCCGACCCGGATGGGGCCTGCGCGCTCCTCTTCGACAGCTTCACCTTGTCTTAGCGGCCTGTTTCTCGACCGCCGGCGCCGGCCTCGCGGCGCCGCTGCCGGAACCGTCGAACGCGACGTCGAAGACTTGCTCGATCGAGTCGACGAGGACGAAGTCGAGCTCCTTGCGTGTCTCGGACGGGAGGTCCTCGAGGTCGACCTCGTTCTCCGCCGGCAGGATGACCCGCTTGAGGCCGGCACGCTGGGCGGCCAGGACCTTCTCCCGCACGCCGCCGATCGGCAGCACCTGACCCGTCAGGGTGATCTCGCCGGTCATCCCGACCTCGTCGGATACCGGCGTGCCGCGCGCAAGCGAGGCGATAGCCGTCGCCATCGTCACGCCGGCCGAGGGCCCGTCCTTCGGCACCGCGCCGGCAGGAACGTGGATGTGCACGTCGTGAACGGCGAACCAGTCGTCGGGTAGACCGAGCTCGCTGGTGTGCGACCGCACCCAGGAGAGCGCCGCCTGCGCCGACTCCTGCATGACCTCGCCGAGCTGGCCCGTGATCGTCAGCTTCCCCTTGCCGGGGTACGCCTGCGCCTCGATGAAGAGCACGTCGCCGCCGGCCGCCGTGTACGCCAGGCCGGTTGCGACGCCCGGCGCCGAGGTGCGCTTGCGAGCCTCCCCCGAGAAGCGGCGAGGGCCGAGCCAGGAGCGCACGCGCCGTTCGTCGATGCGGATGCTCCGCTCGTCGCCCCGCGCGACCTTCAGCGCGGCCTTGCGGCAGAGATCCGCGATGCGGCGCTCGAGCCCACGCACACCGGCCTCGCGTGTGTACTCGCGGATCACGAGCCGCAGCGCCTTGTCCGAGATCGTGACCTGCTCCCGCTGCAGGCCGTGCGCCTCGATCTGCTTCGGCACGAGATACCGCTTCGCGATGCCGAGCTTCTCGTCCTCCGTGTAGCCGGAGAGGGAGATGACGTCCACACGATCGAGCAGCGGGCCGGGGATCGTGTCGACCGTGTTCGCGGTGCAGATGAACAGCACCTTGGACAGGTCGAACGGGAGATCGAGGTAGTGGTCGCGGAACGCCTTGTTCTGCTCGGGGTCGAGCACCTCGAGCATCGCCGAGGCGGGGTCGCCGCGCACGTCTGCGCCCATCTTGTCGATTTCGTCGACGAGCAGTACGGGATTCATCGACTCGGCATCGCGGAGAGCGCGGATGATCGAGCCGGGCATCGCGCCGATGTACGTCCGGCGGTGACCGCGGATCTCGGCCTCGTCTCGGACGCCGCCGACGGACAGACGGGCGAACTTGCGCTCGAGCGTGCGCGCGATCGACTGTCCGAGCGACGTCTTACCGACGCCTGGCGGACCGACGAAGCAGAGGATCTGCCCCGACGGGTCCTTGCGCAGCTTCGAGACGGCGAGGTGCTCGATGATCCGGTCCTTCACCTTCTCGAGGTCGTAGTGGTCCTCGTCGAGCACCTCGCGGGCGTGGGCGATGTCGAGGTCGTCCTCGGTCCGCTCGTTCCAGGGCAGCTCGACGAGCCACTCGAGGTAGGTGCGGATCACGCCGTACTCTGCGGCCGCCGGCGGCAGCCGCTCGAGCCGCGAGAGCTCACGGTCGGCCTGCTTTCGCGCCTCCTCGGGCAGCTCCGCCGCCTCGATCCGCTCGCGAAGCTCGTTGACCTCGGCCTGCTGTTCGTCGGCCTCGCCCAGCTCGGCCTGGATCGCCTTTAGCTGCTCGCGCAG
>WNGF01008722.1_pt1 | contig 11853 bp, 9 predicted proteins | sample 5400641 | NCBI WGS metagenome assembly WNGF01 (sample SAMN13153371, study PRJNA577476) | soil metagenome | isolation source: 80 cm soil or saprolite under grassland replicate 2 | place: USA:California | collected 2016-06-15 | reverse complement strand
GGCGGCAGAAACCATCGGCGGGAGATCGCTGCTGCCGGACAGGAAGGTCTCCAGGGTAGCCACGGTTCCGCTGGCCCTCCCGTCGAGATCGGCGGCGATCAGGCGCGGCGCGGCCAGGCCATGGGTCTCGGCCAGCCGAAGGGCTCGGGCGTTCGTGATCACCATGCTGTCGGTGATCCAGCGCGACACCGAGAGCTTCAGGATTAGGTCAGTGGCGCCGGTCGACGTTCCTTCGACTCGGAGGCGGAATGTGCCAGAGGGACGGTGGGTGCTGCGGGAGGGGTTCTCGACCGAAAGGACGCGCATCCCGCCGACCACTCCGGCCACCCAGCGCAGAACCGGCTCGCTGGGCAACGCTGCTGTGTGCGCTCCCCCATCGCCACCCATGAGACGCTCAATCGCAGCAAAGCTTATCCGCGATGAGCCAACCACGATCAAGCGGTGCGCTGACGACATTGCATGCGCCAGCGTTCACGAAGACACCTTGAGGCGACCTCAAGCTGGAGAGCGACTTGTCCATAATCCGAGCGTGATGTCGCCGGGCATGTTCTGGATTGGGTGGGACGATTCGTCTCCGGCGGGGGAACGTGAGCGAGCAGGGCGGATCGTCGCTAACGACCTCAACGAGTCGTTTCGGGCATGGCTCGATGACTGGTCGGCCGAGGGTTATGAAGCGCAGTGGCGCGAAGGCGTCGAGCGAATCATGGAGGGCAACCACGTGTCGGCGCTCGTGACGGCCGTTGCCGAGAGCCACGATGGGACGTTCAGCGGTTATCGGTGGCTGATGTACCGCGTCGGGGCGGACGTGATCCTTCGCCAGCAGCTGATCCTTCCCGAGACTGTTCCTGAGTTCGACCCGCGAGATCCGTACCTGAAGATCCACGAGCGAACCGGCGACGCGTCACAGTGGATCGTGCCGACCTCCGCACTTCGCGAGTTCCTCGCCCGCTGATGTGAACCTCGGATGCGCGAGCGTCCTCACGCCTGAGCCCGCTCGACTCGAGTGCGCGATTTGCTGGCTCGGGTCCGGTTCGTGGTGCGGGGCTTGTCTGTTGCGCTGCTTCTGATTACACGCGCGCGCGTGAGGCAGGGTGGGCTGTTCGAAGCGTCGGAGACCGGTGGACGGTGCTACCACGTGCTACCACGATCACGGCTAGCGAAGGGCAGCAGTCTTGCTAAGCGCAGTGATTGCGGCGCCGATCGTGGGAACCTTAGTCGGTGGCCCGCTCGGAGGCACGCTCGGCAGCGTTGCAGGAAGGCTGTTCGACGGCGGCTGTCGGGAGCGCAAGCATCCCTGAGGGCCGCCGTCTGTACGAACCTCTGTTGGCACTTCGCCCAAAAGGAAGCAGGCTTGCTTCCGCGAAGAGGAACGGGCCGTGTTGCCTGATCTGACGCGAATTTTGTACCTATTTGTACCCTGTGGGTCCCCGTGGGGTGCACAAATGCGATCCCGCTGCAGAATCACCCGATTCGCAAAGGATGACCGGGTTTGTGCACCCCACGGGCAGGCGGGCCGTTGGGACGACCCGCCTGAGGCGTGTCCGTTAGTTCGTGGGCTGGAAGTGATGCTTCTCCGCCCAGTGTGCGACCTTCTTGCCGATGATCGCTCCCTGCACGTCGGCCGTTCGGAAGTGGATTCCGGCATAGACCCGAGCGTCGATCACTTCCTTGATCGTTTCGGAGAAGCGGGTAAAGCTGCGCGAGGTGCCGGAGCCGGCGCTGAACGCGGTGAACGTCATCTTGTCCGTGCCGAAGAAGTCCTGCAGCGTTGCAACGATGGCTCCGCTGGCGCAGGCGTGGCCCGAGGGGTGTTCCGGGAACGGTGGTGTTGCGAGCAGCGGCTCCCAGGCCGGATCGGCGTCCGTCGCCGGGTTCCCGTCTGTGTCCGCCATCCGGATCGCCGTGATCGGCCGCCACGACGACCAGTACGCCTTGTCGTTCCAACAGCTGATGTTGGCATCGGCCGCCGCGAGTTCGGACAGCGCGAACAGGCGTGCGTCCTCCGCGACCGACAGCCCCTCGTTTGCTGCGACGGTCCTGATGATGCGGTTCCAGGAAGCTCCAGCCCAGTACAGCGCCTGTTCGGTCTGGTCGGCAGTGCGGGTCGGGCTGTTGCGGGCGCCGATCGCCTTCACCTCGGCGAAGTCCGCCGCGTAGGCGTCACTGTCCAGCGCATTTGGACCGTCGGAACGAAACTGCGACCCGCTCTCCATCAGGAAGGGCCTCACGTAGGCGACCCAGGCGAACGGGTCGCTACTGAAGAGCGGAACTTCCGGACGCCACGCTCCGGGGCTCGACCCGGCCGTGAACCTGAAGGGGCCGAATCGGCCGTCGTCCGTCCGCGCCGCGATCATCGCCGCGGCAGCCGCATCGCCCGCCGCAATCCCGCCGTCCTTCGACGGCCCGTTCGGCACTGACGCGAGCGACGCCTCGTACAACGGCTCGAGCGCGGGCTGCTGGGCCGGGAGGATGTTGACGAGGACGCGATAAGCCGCCGTCGCGGCCGCCGCGTCCACCGAGTCCCAGGGCTGCGCCGCCGGTAGCACGAGGTACGGGCGGTGGCTTCGATCGATCCCGTTGACCGCGTCATAGATCGCGCCGTGCACCATCGCCATGTGCACGAACAGGGGCGCGGGTGTTTGCCGCGCAGCGGCGAGTGCGTTGCCGGCATTGATGTTCCACTCCGTCACTGCGTCCGCGTGTGCCACTCCCGGCAAGGCGAGCGCCGCCAGCGCGGCTGCCATGGCGCAGATGCGGCGAAATCGACGTGTATTCATGACCTCTCCTTCGTTGTCTCTGTCGGCAGCGTCTCCGGCTGCGAGTTCTGTTCCCGTGTCATTCGTCTTCCTTTCGCTCGAGAGAACGCGCCGAGGCTCCGTCGATCACCACGACGTCGATCCGCCTTCGTCCGCTTCCGAGCCCGTGTGCGGGTTCGGCTCGGCGCCTCCTTCCGCGTCGACCGAGTGCCGTCATTGCGATGAAGCCCACTGCAAGCCCGGCGGCCAGAACGACCGCCAGAGCCTCCCAGTCGAAGCTCGTCATCTCCGCCCCTCCCAGTCGTCGTTTGCATTGCTCGGCGAGCATCGGCGGACGCAGTTGGCGGCAGGCTGGAATTCGCATGGCGGCCGGCTGGACGGAGGACTGAATCGGGGCGGCTAGGCACCGATCTCTGCCGCGGGCGGTCGGCGACGTGCTGCCAGGACTAGCGCCGCCGGAAACGCCAGAACGCGTCTCCGTCGACGGCGTGCCTGCTTCGTCTCGCGGAGATCCCGCGCGAGCCATTCGTTGCGTGCTTCCTGTGCGAGCCGCTCGGTGTGCTCACGCGTCAGGAGGCGCTGAGTGTCGAGGTCGTTGGAGAGCATGTTCCGTCCTTTCGGCTCCGTCGTTGAGTGAGGTCTCGCGGTGCTGGCAGACGAGCGTCAGGCGAGGCGGCTGGAAGACGGAGGGAATTCGTTAGGCGACCGGTTGGAGGTCGGTTGGAGCCGCCGCTAGTCCGAAGCTGTGGCCGGTGCTAGTTTCGAGTCGAAGGGACCGAAAGCAGGCATGGATTTCCGCATCCTGGGGTCGCTCGAGGTCTACGACAACGGGCGTCCGCTCTCACTCGGCGGGCATCAACAGCGCGCCCTGCTCGCTCTGCTCCTGCTGCGCGCGAACCAGGTCGTGCCGGTCGACGAGATCGTCGAGGACCTCTGGGGCGCGCAGCCGCCTGCGAGTGCGACCAAGAGCGTCCAGGCGCTCGTTTCGAAGCTGCGAAAGCTGCTCGCCGAGCCGGGCGCGGAAGCGGAGGATCTCAGCGACGACGGCATCCTTCTCACGCGTTCGCGCGGCTACGTGCTGACGGTCGTTCCCGGTGAGCTCGACCTCCATCGCTTCCAGGCCCTGACCGAGGAGGGGCGCCGGGCGCTTGCGGCCGGACGGGCAGACGACGCGGGTGAAAGGCTGCGGGAAGCGCTCGCCCTCTGGCGCGGGCGGCCGCTTGCGGAATTTGCCTACGAGTCGTTCGCCCAGGTCGAAGTCGCCAGGCTCGAGGAGCTCCGGTTGTCGGCGCTCGAGGAGCGGATCGAGGCTGACCTTGCGCTCGGCCGGCACCACGACCTGATCCCGGAGGTGGAGGCGCTCGTTGCGGAGAATCCCTTGCGGGAGCGTCTGCAGGGCCAGCTCATGCTCGCCCTCTACCGATCCGGCCGGCAGGCGGAAGCACTGCAGCTCTACCAGCGGGCGAGGCACACCCTGGTCGACGAACTCGGCATCGAGCCGGGACAGGCGCTCCAGCGTCTCGAGCAGGCGATCCTCCAGCAAGACGGATCGCTAGACCTAAGCCGGGAACCGGTACAGACGTTGCCCGCGCCCGAGCGTCTTAGCGGTGCCGTCACGTTCCTGTTCACGGACATCGAGGGGTCGACGCGGCTCGTGAAGCAGTTGCGCGAGGGCTGGGGCGCGGTGGTCGCCGACCACCAGCGCATCCTTCGCGAGGCGTTCGCCGCCCACCGCGGGCAGGAAATCGACACGCACGGCGACGCGTTTTTCGTCGCGTTCGGCACCGCCCGTGACGCCGTTCTGGCCGCGGCCGACGGGCAGCGCGCGCTGGCGGAACACGTCTGGCCCGAGGGTGCCGAGCTTCGGGTTCGGATGGGGATCCACAGCGGCCAGGCGGCGCTGTCGGAGGACCGCTACCTCGGTCTCGCGGTGCACCGTGCGGCACGAATCTGCGCGGTGGCGCACGGCGGCCAGGTGCTTCTCTCGCAGACGACCGTGAACCTGCTCGAGGACGAGGAAGAAGAGCTTCCGGGAGTCGAGCTGCGAGACCTGGGCGAGCAGCGGCTGAAGGACCTCGACCGTCCGGTGCGGCTCTCCCAACTCGTCGTCGAGGGGCTCCCCAGCGAGTTCCCGCCGCTCGAGAGAACCGGCGACGGCGGTCCCTACACCGGTCGCGAGGAGGAGCTCGCGGAGGCGGCCGAGGCCGTCCTCTCCGGCGGGCGCCGGCGCCGGCGGCTCTCGTTCGGGATCGCCGCGCTTGCCGTGGCCGGCGCCGCCGCGCTTGTTGGGCTACTCGCCTTCCGCGGCGGCGGCGAATCGATCACGGTTCTGCCCAACTCGGTCGCCGTCATCGATCCGAAGACGAACAAGGTCGTCGCGGACGTGCCGGTCGGAAAGAGCCCCGGGCCCGTCGCTTTCGGCGAGGGCGCCGTCTGGGTCGCGAACGTTGACGAGGAGACGCTCTCCCGCATCAACCCGCGAACCCGCCAGGTCGAGCGGATCATTTACATGCAGGACGTCTCTCCGAGCGATCTCGCCGCCGGCGAGGGGGGCGTCTGGGTTGCAAACGGCCCGTACAACGAGGTCGTCCGCGTCTCGCCCGATGCGAACAAAGTCGTCCACACGATCGCCATGGAGAAGTGCTCTGGGTACGACGCCAGTGTCGCCGTCGGCGAAGGGGGCGTCTGGTTCGTTTGCGGCATCGGCATTTCCCGGATCGATCCCGCAACGAATGTTCCTCACCGGTCCCGCTACCTCGGTCTGGCCCCGCGCGGGATCGCTGTCGGCCTCGGCGCTGTCTGGGTCCCGAACGGCGACAGCACGGTTTCACGGATCAGTCCGCGCACAAGCCAGCTCACCGGCAGCGGCACGGCTGCCGGCGACCCGCGCGGACTCGATACTGGCTACCGGGCGGTTTGGGTGAGTGCGTTCGGAGCCGACAAGATCTCGCGGCTCGCCGTGGCGGAAGCCGGCGTGGGGATCATTTCCGAGAGCATCGACGTCGGCGACGGACCCATCGATGTCGCAGCCGGCGCAGGCGGGGTCTGGGTCGCCAACAGTCGCGACGGCACCGTCTCGCGGATCGATCCGCACACGAACAAGGTCGTCGCGACGATCCGGCTCGGGAATAGTCCCCGAGCGATCGTGGTCGGCGGGGGGGCGGTGTGGGTAACGGTGCGAGCGCCTGAGCCTGGGGGGCTGAAGAATCAGAGCTCGAATGCACATTCGTAAGACGTCGCGCTGGCAGGCACCGGACTTCGCAAGCCTCTTCGCCGTCACCTCGATGGCGGCCGTAACGCTCACGACTCTCGCCACGGCCGATGCCGCCACACCGAAGGGGAAGCCGAAGCCCCGCCGGGGCGGCAAGGTCATCGTTGCCCTGAACCTCGAGTCGCCCAGCCTGAACCCGTATCTCGGCACAGGGAATGCGCCCGTCTCCAACCAGATCTTGGCGTCTGCCTACCACGTTGTCGGGAAGGAGGGACGGTCGGTTCCAGACTTGATCGTCGGCGATCCCAAGATCACGACAACGCCGTTCTCGCTCACCTACACGATCAAGAAGAAAGCGCGCTGGAGCGACGGCACCCCGATCACGGCGCGCGACTTCGTCTTCACCTGGCAGGTCCTCGCGAGATCGACGTTCAAGATCCCCGATGAGACGCGCGAGCAGTACGAGCCGATCGCGCACGCGAAGACCCTCGGCCCGAAGCGGGTCAGATTCGTCTTCCGGAAGCCGGTGCTGGAGTGGAAGGACCTGTTTGCGCCCGTTCTTCCGCAGCACGCGCTCACCGACGAGGACTTCGACAAGGTCTGGCGGGACCAGATCGACAACCCGAAGACCGGCCGGCCGATCTCGAGCGGGCCCTTCATATTCGAGAGCTGGAGCCGCGGCAGCCGCCTGACGCTCGCGCGGAACGACGAGTACTGGGGCAAGAAGGCCCACCTCGATCGCCTGGTCTTCCGCTTTCTCCTCCCCGACTTCGGCGCGCAGATCCGAGCCGTCCGTGCCGGCGAGGTGGATTTGATCGCGGGAGTCGCAGGAGTTCCGGTCAGCGACCTTCGCAACTCGCCCGGGATCAGCGTGCTACCCGGATTGACGAATGTGTGGGAGCACATCGACTTCCAGTTTGGCGCGAAGGGCGATCCCGCACTCAAGAAGCCGTTCGTGCGCCAGGCGATCGCACACGCAATCGACCGGAGATCGCTGACCAGCCAGCTGTTCAGGGAGATCGCCCCCGGGCTGAAAACGGGCCAAAGCGCGGTCTACCTACCGTTCCAACGTGGCTACCGACCGCACTGGAATCTGTGGACCTACAGCCCGCAGAAGGCGATCCGCCTGCTGCGCTCGCACGACTGTCGGACAGGCAGCGATGGAATCTTCAGCTGCCAAGGGCGGCGGCTTTCCTTCCGGTTCGCCTCGACGGCCGGCAGTGTGTTGCGGGAGCGCACCTTCGATCTCATCGAACCAGAGCTCAGACGGGTCGGTATCGACCTCGTCAAGGCCTTCAGCCCCCGGCAGCTGTTCTTCGACACGCTGCTTCCTCAGGGTGACTGGGATCTGGCGCTCTTCGCCTGGTTCTATGGCCTGGATCCCGCTGGGGTTGGGCTCGAGAACATCTGGGGCTGCAAAGGCAGTAACAACGTCACCGGCTACTGCAACCACAAGGTGACGACGCTCCTCCGGACGGCGTCAGCGCAGCGGAAGGCGAGCTTACGCGCGCGACTTCTAAACCGAGCCGACGCGCTGATGGCCCGCGACCTGCCGACGCTCCCGCTGTTCGTCAGGCCCGGCTACGTCATCTACAACAGCCGGATCAGGAACGTCAAGTGGAACCCGATCGACGCTCTCTGGAACGCGCAGGACTGGTGGATCGCCCCTCGGTGACTGGCGCGAACTCGAGGTTTAGCTCACCCAGCACGCCCATCAGTAGGCAAAGCGTGGGTAAGACTCAGGCTACGAGCCGGGTTCCGGGTGATCCGATGGACGGAGTCGGTGCTACCACGTGCTACCACGAGCCTGCGGGAGGCGCGCAAAGGAGCGCAAACGCGGCCGGCGCGCGGAGTGTGAAACTCCTGCACAGAACGCAAAAGGAGTAAGCCGCCGCGAAAACGCGCGAGTCCCCTGGGCCGATCGACAAGCTGGGGGTCACTGGTTCGAGCCCAGTGCCGCCCACTGAACCTGGGAATTGCGCAACCAGGTGCGGGACTAGCGGCGCTCCCAGTTCAGACTCGGCAACCGAATCGAGCAAGGGCGGCGAGAGCGATCCGGCCGCCGCTCGCATCTACGTCTGCGCCGCAGACTCGTGCTCGCCCACAGGTCGGGTGCGTCCCAGCGTCAGCGTCAGGAACGAGACGACAAGCGCGCCGCCGAGCGCGGCGACTCCCCACCAGACGCCGGAGATGTTGTCATCCCACCCGATCGCGCGGTCGATCGAGAACCGGCCTGGGCCGATTGCCGCGAGCGACACGGCGATCGTCAGGTAGGCGATCTCGAGCTCTGAGCCAACCATGAACCCCTTTTTGAATGTCACCGAGCCGATTGCGTTGACCATCACGGTCGCCAGCATCGCCCCGGCCAGCGGCGTGGCGAACCCGAGCGCGAGTAGCGTGCCTCCTGCTGCCTCGGACAGTCCGGCCGCGACGGCCATCAGCACCGGGGCGCGGTAGCCCTGTGACGCGAAGAACCCGCCGGTTCCCTTCGGTCCGTAACCGCCGAACCAGCCGAACAGCTTCTGCGTCCCATGTCCGATGAATGCGAGCCCGACCAACACCCGCAGCAGCAGAACCCCATAAGACATCGACTGCCTCCTCTCTCGACGCGTCCCGTAACGGCGCGCGCACATGCAGTATTCCGCGTCGGGGCGGAGCTCAATCGACTTCGCGCGGCCTCGGCGCGTGACCGCGATGAACGAAAGGTGCCCTCATGGCTTACCCAACATCGCGCAACGTGAGTTCTCGGTCGATGGTCGACGAGGTGGAGCGTAAGCCGCGGCCCCTCCCTCGCCACCTGGGCCCTGTCCACCGTGTTCGCCGAGGCTCCGTCACGAGAGATCGAGGCGCTCCGCTAAGACGATCGGCTGGTTTGCGCACCGCCAAGTTCCGTTCATACCGCTTGTGCGTGAACGTCCGGTCGCGCGCTTGGTGCCCGAGTTGACGCGGGGCGAGCGGAGGAAGAGAATCGGAGTCAGGAAGGACCGCGAGTTCACATCCTCGGCCGACGCGGCGAATGCTCCCGCGTCGATGTGTTTTTGCCGGGAGACGTGGCTCTCGCGGGTACAACGCGACGGTAAGCGGCTCTCGGCTCGCCCGAAGGAGCACCTAATGCAGCCCAGAACCGTCTCGTCTACTGAACTTACGTCTCTCTCGGCGGCGGAGCTCGCCGGACTCGTCAAGGCCCGCTCGGTCTCCTCCGCCGAGGTCGTGGACGCCCATCTGCGACGGATCGAGGAAATCAACCCGCTGCTCAACGCCGTGGTTCAGGTCGACGGAGCACGAGCGCCTCGCGCTGCCGCCGCGGCGGATGCTGCCGTCGCGCGAGGCGACCCGCTGGGGCCTCTCCACGGGATCCCGTTCACCGCGAAGGACAATCTCGAGACCGCCGGCGTGATCACCGCCGTCGGGGTTCCGGAGCGCGCCGACTGCATTCCCACGCGCGACGCGACCGTGATCGCGCGGATGCGGTCAGCGGGCGCGATTCTCCTCGGCAAGACGAACTGCCCGCCATGGGGCGCCGGCGGCGTGACCGATAACTCCGTCTACGGACGGACAAACAACCCCTACGACGTGGAGCGGACACCTGGCGGGAGCAGCGGCGGAGAGGCGGCCACGATCGCGTCGGGAGGGTCACCCTGTGGGCTCGGTTCGGACTCCGGCGGAAGCCTTCGCCAGCCGGCTCATTTCTGCGGGATCGCCTGCCTGAAGCCGACGGCAGGGCTCGTGCCGCTGACGGGGATGGTGCACTCCGATGGGGCTGTCGGCGCGATCAGCGACCCGCGAACGCAGGTCGGTCCGATGGCGCGCTTCGTCGGCGACGTCGCGCTCGTTCTCCAGGCTATTGCCGGGGCCGCTCCACTCGAGCCTGATGTCCCGCCGGTGCGGATGGCGGATCCGGCGGCCGTCGTGCTGCGCGGTCTCCGCGCGGCTGTCCACACTGAGAACGAGGTCGCCGCAACGACACCGGAAACGCGTGCCGCGGTGGAGGCTGCCGTGGAGGCGCTTTCGCACGCCGGCGCGCAGGCCGACGAGCTCCGTCTTCCTCCCGGAGGGCACAAGCTGACGCACGAGGTGTGGGCGTCGTACAGCGGCCGGATGCGAAGCGACGACCTCTATCGTGTCCTGCGCCGCTGGGACGGCTACCGCCGGCGGATGCTCGAGTTCATGGAGCCGTACGACCTGATTCTGTGCCCCGTCTTTCCCTCTGCCGCGGTTCGGCACGACGAGACGGATAGCGAAGGGCTCTGGGAGGGTGTCAGTTACACGACGCCGTTCAGCCTCACAGGCTGGCCCGCAGCCGTCGTTCGCTGCGCCTCTTCGACGGAAGGGCTTCCGATCGGCGTCCAGGTCGTCGCACGACCCTGGTGCGACCACGTCGCGCTCGCGGCTGCTGCCTATCTGGAAACAGAGCTGGCGGTTGGTCTCCACCACAGCTGAGCACGTAGCGGTTCGAATGACGTTCGATTGCCTCTGCCAGCCGGCGGGATCAAACCAGGGTAATCGCCTCCGAGCTTACGAGCGCCTGGTTTGCGCATTGCCAAGTTCCGCCCACTGAACTCGGCAGTGCACAAGCTGCGACTCTAGGACGCGTCGAGCACCGAGGCTCCTCTCGAACCTCCTCCTGCTCGGCTCTTCCGGGTCGACCGGCGGTACGACAAGATTGCCGTGATGAGCGAAACGAGCCGCGCGTCACTGCCGCATGGCACCGTGACGTTCCTCTTCAGCGACATCGAGGACTCGACGGTCCACTTGCGGCGCCTCGGTCAGGAGGCCTTCGCCGCAGTGCGGTCCGACCACCACCGGCCCCTGCGCGAGGCGATCACGGCACACGGCGGACGGGAAGTCGACACCGCCGGCGACGGATTCTTCGTCGCGTTCGATAGTGCACGAGCAGCGGTCGCGGCCGCGGTAGACGCTCAGGTCGCGCTCACGACGTTCACCTGGCCCGGGGGCGTCGAAGTCCGGGTGCGGATGGGCCTTCACACCGCTGAGCCGCATGTCGGCGAGGAGGGTTACGTCGGCGTGGGAGTCCACCGTGCCGCCCGAATCTGCGACGCCGCTCGCGGGGGCCAGATCCTGGTCTCGAACGCGACTGCGGGCATCATCGAGGACACAGAGTTGACGGGTGTTGAGTTGGTCGACCTGGGCGAGTATCGACTCAAGGGTCTCCCCCGCGAGCAGCGTCTCTTCCAGCTGACGGTGCTGAGGCTGCCGTCGAAGTTCGGTCCGCCGCGCACAGCAGATGCCGACGCGCAAGTCCCCGGTGCGGGCACGTTCGTTCACGCAGATCTGTTCGGTTGGCGAAATGTGATTCGTGTACTCGGCGACGAGGAGAGTGCCGCGCTCACGGCCGATTACCACGCGACCGTCTCTGCCGTCGTCGAGGCGAACAATGGCATTGTCCTCGAGCGCATCGCGGACACCGTTTTGGCCGTCTTTCGCAGCGCGAGCGACGGGGTGCAAGCAGCCGCTGCGGTCCGCGAACTCGTGCGCGATTTCGCGTGGCCGCCAGGCTGCGATGTTGACGTCTCGATTGTCATCCACTCTGGCCGCTGGTCGGGCGATCCTCGACAACCCGCTGCGGCGACGGCGCTCTCCCGCCTCTCGCGGTTCGCCAAGGTCGTCGAGCCCGGACAAGTGCTTGTGTCTGAGGCAACCGCTGCATTACTCGAGGGTGACCGCCGTGCGCCGGCCTTGCGGAGCCTCGGCGAACGCGCGATCCCAGATTTCGACAAGCCCGCGCAGTGGAATGCCCCCGCTTTCGTGGACATCTGAGCGCTTGGCCGGTGTTGTCCGGCTGGGCGGGGAGGATCGCGCACCATGTCCACGATGTCGTATCGCAAGCCGTACCCGCCCGAGTTCCGGCGTGAGGCGGTCGAGCTC
>WNGF01008721.1_pt1 | contig 11854 bp, 9 predicted proteins | sample 5400641 | NCBI WGS metagenome assembly WNGF01 (sample SAMN13153371, study PRJNA577476) | soil metagenome | isolation source: 80 cm soil or saprolite under grassland replicate 2 | place: USA:California | collected 2016-06-15 | reverse complement strand
GTAGAAGAGGTGGCTTGAACAGAGAGCGGTTCAGCCGTGACGTCGGGCAGGTGGTCTAGTCACGACCGCAGATCTCGCGATCCGCGGCGGACGGGTCGTCACCGAGGAAGGCGTTCGCGAGGCGGACGTCCTGATCGCCGGCGGCATCTTCGACGCCGTCGTCGAGCCGGGCCACGGCAAGGCCTTCGATGAGATCGAGGCGCGTGGATTTCACGTGTTCCCCGGCGTGGTCGACGCGCACGCCCATGTGAACGAGCCGGGCCGCGAGGAGTGGGAGGGCTGGAGCGCGGCGACCCGGGGTGCGGCCGCAGGAGGCGTGACGACGCTGGCCGACATGCCCCTCAACTCGCTGCCGCCGACCGTCGACGCGTCCGCGGTGTACGCGAAGGAGTCGCGCGCCGCGCGCTCCGCGATCGTCGACTACGCGCTCTGGGGCGGCCTGGTCAGCGCGGATCTCGCGCCCCTGCTCGAGCTGAAGACCACCGGTGTCGTGGGCGTCAAGGCATTCCTCTGTCCGAGCGGAGTTCCCGAATTCCCACATCTCGATGCCGGCACGCTCACGGCCGCGCTCGCGGCGGCCACGGTGGCCGGCCATCTGGTCGCCGTGCACGCCGAGGATGAAGCGCTCGTCGCGAAAGGGACCGAGCAGCTCCACACGATGAATCGACGCGACCGCGCCGCATGGCTGGAGTCCCGGCCGCCGGCGGCGGAGCGTCGCGCGATCGAGCGGCTCGCCGACGCCGCGCGAGAGACCGGCGCCCGGGTCCACGTCGTGCACGCCTCGAGCTCGGCCGCGGTCACGGCGGTCGTTCGTGCGCGCGAGCGCGAGGCGAGTGTCACGGTGGAGACGTGCCCGCACTATCTCGTCTTCACCGCCGAGGACGTCGACCGCGTCGGACCGGCGCTCAAGTGCGCGCCGCCGATCCGCGACGAGTCGTCGCGCGAGCGGTTGTGGCAGCACGTGCTCGCCGGCGATATCGATCTCGTCGCGTCCGACCACTCGCCGTGCACGGCCGACCTCAAAACGCGCGGCGACAACGACATCTGGGAGGCCTGGGGCGGCGTGACCGGGATCCAGTCGTTGCTGCCGGTGATGCTGACCGAGGGCGTGCATCGGCGCGGTCTGCGCCTCGCCGCGCTCGCGCGTCTTGTCGCCGGTGCGCCCGCGCGTTTGCTGGGGCTGTGGCCACAGAAGGGCGCGATCCGGCCCGGCGCGGATGCGGACGTCGCGCTCGTCGCGATCGATCGCGAATGGACCCTCGAGGCCGAACAGCTGCAGGCGCGCAGCGGCCTCAGCCCGTATGTCGGCCGGTCGTTCCGCGGAGCGGTCGTGCGCACGCTGGTGCGCGGAGTCACCGTGTTCGACGACGGCGAATTCGTGGAGGAGAAGAGATACATCCGATTCGGCCGTCTTGTGAGGAGAATGGACGCGTGAGGACACTCGAGGCGGTCGCGATCGACGAGCGCCGCCTGCTGCGCCGTCTCGACGAGCTTGCCCAGCGCGGCGCTCTTCCCGGCGGCGGACTCTATCGCGCGCTCTACACCCCGTCGCACGTCGCCGCGACCGAGCTCGTCTCGGGCTGGATGAAGGAGGCGGGACTGCTGGTGCGGCGCGACGCCGTAGGCAATGTCTGGGGACGGGTCGAGGGATCGCGCGGCGGGCGCGCCATCGTGACCGGCTCGCATATCGACACCGTGCGCGGCGGCGGCGCGCTCGATGGAGCGCTCGGGGTCGTCGCCGCGGTCGAGGCCGTCGCCAGCCTCGTATCGGAGCTCGGTCGGCCTCTGCGAATCCTCGAGGCGGTTGCGATCTGCGAAGAGGAGGGCAGCCGCTTCAACACGAACTTCTGGGGCGCGCGCGCGATCGCCGACCGCATCGAGCCCGACGAGGCCTCGCGCGTCCGCGATGCTGACGGCGTGACGCTCGCTGATGCGATGCGCGGCGTGGGCCTCGACCCGGCGAACGTCGCACACGCGATCCGCCGCGACATCGACACCTTCGTCGAGCTGCATGTCGAGCAGGGTCCGCTCCTCGAGGAAGAGGGCCCGCGTCTCGGTGTCGTCCGCACGATCGTCGGCACCGCGCATCTCGAGGTGGTCGTGCGCGGTCAGCCGGACCACGCCGGCGCGACCGCCATGGATCGTCGGCGCGACGCGCTCCTCGGCGCCTCGGCGATGATGCTGGCCATCGCCGAGGTCGCGCGCGACATGGGCCCGCCCGCGGTCGCGACGGTCGGCACCATCGGCATCGAGCCGGCGCAGGTGAACGTCGTGCCCGGCGTGGCGCGGTTCACGGTCGATGCTCGCCACAGCGACAACGCGCAGCGCGCCCTCCTCGTCGCCGAGATCACCAAGGTCTGCAAGGTCGCCGGGCGCGAACGCGAGCTCGCCGTCGACGTACGCACCCTGCGCGACCGGCCACCGGTGCAGCTCAACGAGCGAGCGACCGACGTCGCGCGTCGCGCCTGCGTCGCGTGCGGAGTCGCGCCGCGTGACATGACGAGCGGCGCCGGCCACGACGCCCAGGTGCTCAGCACCGCGGCGCACGCGGCGATGATCTTCGTGCCGAGCATCGGCGGTCGCTCGCACTGCCCGGAGGAAGCCACGGCGGCCGAGGACGTCATCCTCGGGACGCGCGCACTCGCGACCGCACTGCGCGAGCTCGCGTACACGTAGTGGCGATCCTGCTCCACGGCGGCACGCTGCTTCCGATGAGCGACGGCGCGCGCCCGTCCACCGGCGACGTCCTGGTGAGCGGCGCACGCATCTCGCAGGTCGGAACGGATCTGCAGACGCCGCCCGACACCGAGGTCGTGGACTGCTCCGGCTGCTACCTCCTGCCCGGCTTGGTGCAGACGCACGTGCATCTCGTGCAGACGATCTTCCGCGGCCTGGCCGAGGACCTGGGCCTCCTCGACTGGCTGCGACGCTTCATCTGGCCGCTCGAGGCCGCGCACGACGAGGGGTCGGTGCGCGCGTGCGTGCGACTCGGCCTCGGCGAGCTGCTCACCACCGGGACCACCACGATCCTCGACATGGGCACGACGCGCTGGGGCGACGTCGTAGCGGAAGAGCTCGTGCGCTCGGGCATCCGAGCGCGATTCGGCCAGGCGATGATGGATACGGGCGAGCACGTTCCCGCGGACCTCGTCGAGAACACGAGGGATTCCCTCGACGCGAGTGCCGGTCTGGTCAAGCGCTGGAGCAAAGCCGGCGCCGGTCGCATCGGTTACGCGTACGCGCCGCGTTTCGCGCTCTCGTGCACGCGCGAGCTCCTCGAGGCCGTGGGGATGCTCGCGAAGATGAGCGAGCTGCTCGTGCACACGCATTCGAACGAGAGCGTGGAGGAGCGCTCGGCGGTGCAGGGCGCGACCGGGATGTCGCCGATCGGCTACCTCGCGCAGGTCGGGATCGCGACACAGCGGACCGTGATCGCGCACGGCGTCCACGTCGACGATGAAGAGCTGGCAATCCTCCGCGAGAGCGGGAGTGCGGTCACGCACTGTCCCTCATCCAATCTCAAGCTCGGCTCTGGCGTCGCGGACGTGGTCCGGCTGCGGCAGGCGCATGTCACTGTCGGGATCGGCGCGGATGGCGCGGCGTGCAACAACGAGCTCGATGGCTTCGAGGAGGTGCGACTCGCGACGCTTCTCGCGCGCACGCTCCGCGGGCAGGGCGCGCTCACCGCAGCCGACGCGCTCGGAATGGCGACGCGCGAAGGAGCGCGCGCGCTGCACCTGGAAGAGGAGATCGGCACCCTCGTCGTCGGTCGCCGTGCCGACGTCATCGTGATCGACAGCGAGCGGTTAGCCGGCCCGGGCGGGGACCCCGTGGCGCGGATCGTGTTCGGCGGCGGTTCGCGTGGCGTGCGCGACGTCCTGATCGACGGCACGTTCATCGTCCGCGCCGGCGCGCCACTGCTCTTCGATCCGGCTGAGGTGCGCGCGAAAGCCGCTGAGGCCTTACCCGCGCTGCTGCAGCGCGCGCAGGTGGCCTAGTTCGCGGCGGCGCTCTGCGTCTGGGCGGCGCCGTGCGTGGCGGCGGTCGCGACGCGGTGGAGGAGCTGCGAGAAGTCGAACGGCTTGGGGAGCGTCGCATGGATGCCGGGAAGCTCGGCGCGGCTCGGAGTTATCGCGGACACGACGATCACAGGCGGATGGTCACCCGGAAGCTCACGCATCTTCGCGTAGAACTCGTAGCCGTTCATGATCGGCATCATCAGGTCGAGCAGGATCACGTCGGGCCGCCACGAGAGCCAGCGCAGCGCATCGCTGCCGTCGCATGCGCACGCCACTTCGTAGCCCTCCTCGCGAAGGAGGATGGCGTAAAAGTCGCGCAGGTCCGCGACATCTTCGACGACCAGCACCCGCTGCGGCGGCGTGCGATTTCTCATCGCTGCATGATGGACCTTCATGCGCCGGAAAGATAGCGACGAGTTAGCGGCTACTGTTACCTGGCGCAGGACACGGGCTGGCTTATTCGACAGCCGGTCGGGCAAGCGCGCGCAGCGCGACAACACTGTAGGCCGGGATCGGACGCGAGTATCCCTTCAGTACGAGCTCTCCCACGCTGTCGGATTCGACGGCGGCCTCGATCGCCGCGAAGACACGCTGACTCACGAGGACCTGGCCCGGCTTCGCCTCGGCCGAAAGCCGCTGCGCGAGGTTCGTCACGTTGCCGACGGCGCCGTAGTCGTAACGACCTTCGAAGCCGATGCGCCCGAGCGTCGCGTGTCCCATCGCGATGCCCGCGCCGAAACCGAGCTTGTGCCCGCGCTTCTCCCACTTCACGAACTCCTCGGCCATCCGTTCGCGCACAGCGATCGCCATGCGGACCGCGCGCAGCGCGTGGTCCTCCTGCGGGACCGGATCGTTGAACCACACCATGACGCCGTCACCCGCGAAATGCTCGAGCGTGCCCTCATGACGGAACACGGACGCGCCGACGGCCTGGTGGTAGTCGCGCAACACCGCGAGCGATTCCTCAGGCTCCGCGGTCTCGGAGAACGTCGTGAAGCCCCGCAGGTCGCAGAACACGACGCTGATCTCGCGACGGTGCGGCTGTAGCAGGGCTTCCTGAGACAGCACGAGCTCCGCGATCTGCGGCGATAGGAAGCGTCGCAACCGGCCGATGCGCTCGATCTCCTCGACCTGGTCCCGCACGCGACCCTCGAGCGTTCGATTCCATTCGGCGAGCTCAGCCGACTGTTGCGTGATCGTGTCGTAGTACTCCTTGAGACGAAGAAGCGAGCGCACGCGGGCGAGCAGCTCCAGCTGGTTGAACGGCTTCGCGATGAAGTCGTCCGCTCCGGCTTCCAGCGCCTGCACGCGTTCCTGATCACCGCTCGCAGTGATCATCACGATCGGCAAGAACCTCGTCGCCGCGTCGTCACGTAAGCGCCGGCAGACGTCGTACCCGTTCAGGCCCGGCATGATGATGTCGAGCAGCACGAGGTCAGGATGCTCGCGATGCACCGCCTCGAGTCCAGAGGTGCCGGAATCCGCCGTGACGAGCTCGTACCCGCGCGGGCCCAGGATCGCCTCGAGCAGCCGAAGGTTCTCGGGGGTGTCGTCGACAGCCAGGATCTTCGGATGCGGTCTCATGCGTTGGTGCCCCGCATGTAGCCTCGCACCTGATCGGGGAAGGCCTTCACGTCGATCGGCTTGGTGATGAAGCCGTCGAAACCGGCTTTGTCGAAGCGTTCGCGGTCCTCTTTCATCACCGACGCCGTCAGCGCGACGACGGGGATCGCAGCCGTCGCCGTTTCCTGCCGGAGCTTCTGGAGCGCGCTCACGCCGTCCATGCCCGGCAGCTGGATGTCCATCAGCACCAGGTGCGGCTTGCGCTCGCGGGCCAGGACGATGCCGTCCTCCGCGCTGGTCGCCTCGATCGTGTCGAAGCCGTGATACCGCAGCAGATCCCGCGTGAGCTTCAGGTTCTTGTCGTTGTCCTCGACGATCAGGATGAGCTCCTTCACAGGCGCACCGGCGCAGGTTGTCGCAGCGGCAGCGTGAACGCGAACGTGCTGCCTTTGCCCTGCGCGCTTTCGAGCCAGATCCGGCCGCCGTGGAGCTCGACGAAGCGCTTCGTCAGCGTCAGGCCGAGGCCGGTGCCCTCGCGTGAACGTTCGCGGCCGACCTGGCGGAATTCCTCGAAGATCCGTACCTGATCGGCCTCGGCGATCCCGATGCCGTTGTCCCTGACGTCGACGCGCACGTCCCCGTTTTCGCTCCGCGCGGTCACGTCGACGCGCCCACCGTCGGGCGTGAACTTCACCGCGTTCGTCAACAGGTTGTAGAAGATCTGCTTCACCTTGCGCTCGTCGGCCTCGAGCGTGCCGACGTCCGACGCGATAACGGCGTTCAGCTCGATGCTGTGCCGCGCCGCGCGCTCGCGGACGATCGTGAGGCCGCTCTCGAGCGCGTCGCGGAACGAGAACGTCGAGACGTCGAGCTCCATCCGGCCAGCCTCGATCTTGGAAAGATCGAGGATATCGTTGATGAGCGAGAGCAGGTGCTGGCCGGAGCCGAGTACATCCTGCAGATACTCGCGCTGCTTGTCATTTACGCCGCCGAAGATGCCCTCGAGCAGCACCTCCGAGAAGCCGATGATCGCGTTGAGCGGAGTTCGGAGCTCGTGGGACATGTTCGCGAGGAACTCGCTCTTGTGCCGGCTCGCGACCTCGAGCTGCCGGCTCTTGTCTTGGATCTCGTTGAATAGGCGCACATTCCCGATCGCGATCGCAGCCTGGTCGGCGAACGTCTTCACGAGCTCGATCTCGCGGTCGCTGAAGGGGCGGACCTCATAGCGAGCGAGGACCATGCCGCCGATCGTCTGACCCTCTCGCAGCATCGGAACGCCGACGACCGTCCGAGATTCGGTCATTCGCACGACGGTCGACCCCTTGAGCTCTTCGTCTTCCCTGACGTCGGCCACGTGCACGGTACGTCGCTCGGCGAGCGTGAACCCCATCACACCGCCGCGTGCCCCCAGCGGGATCCACTTTCCAGCAATATGGCCCTGAGTCCGCTGTTGGACGAGCTCGTTTTTCACGGCTTGGGGGAACTCGCTGCTATATGCGACGGTCGTGAACTGTTCCTGTTCGACGCGTGACAGCCATCCGATGTCCGCGCCTGCGAGACGGACAGCGTTGTTCATGACGATGTCGAGCACCGGCTCGAGATCGAAAGCCGATCGACTGATCGTCTTGAGCACATCGCTGACCGCGGTCTGCTGCTCCAGCGACTCCTTCGTCTCGTTGAAAAGCCTGGTGTTCTCGATCGCGATGACGGCCTGGTCGGCGAAGGTCGTCATCAGATCGATCTGCTTCGTCGTAAATGGGACGGGCGCGGTTCGCCACAGACCGATGAGCCCGATGAGCTCGCCCTTGCTGAACATCGGAACATTCAACATCGCGCGGTAGCCGACCAGCTGCTGCCCTGCGAGGTACTCGTATTCGGAGTCCGCGAGCACGTCGGGGATCTGAACCGCACGACGCTCGGCGACGACCCGACCGCTGAGCGAGCCGCGGTGTGGCGCTACTGGGATCGGACGGTCATTGGTGTACTTCACGAACGCAGGCGGGACCTTATATCCCGCTCGGAGCTTGAAGAAGCCCTCCTCGACGACGTAAATGAAAGCCATATCGGCATCACATAGGCGGGCGCCGCTCTCGACGATGGCATCCAGCGTGGGTTGTTGATCCGCCGGCGAGCGGCTGATCACGTTCAGGATGGAACTCGTCGCGGTCTGCCGCTCCAAGGCTTCTTTGGTTTCGTTGAAGAGGCGGACATTCTCGATCGCGATGGCCGCCTGGTCGGCGAAGACGTCGAAGAGCCGTAGCTCGCCGTCCGCGAATGGGCGTGCAACGCGACGCGTAACGCTGAGCGAGCCGACGGAGACCCCATCCCGAACGAACGGGATGATCAAGCGAGTGTTGGGGCCGTCCTGCGGAAGGTCCGGATGCTCGCGCGCGTCTTCGACATATTGACGCTGACCGGTCAGCATTGCTCGACCCACTAGCGTCCGCCCATCTATGGGAATCGCCGTTCCCGGAGGGGCCGCCACGTCGCCGAACGCCGCCATCGAGACGGCGGAATCTCCGACGCGGCGGTTGATGAGAGCGCCGTCTGCATCGCACAGCGCAGCGGCGCGGTCAACGATCGTTTGGAGCACCGCATCGAGATCGAATGCGGAACGACTGATTGTGTTGAGCACGTCGCTCAATGCCGTCTGCTGCGCGAGCGCCGCCTTCGTCTCATTGAAGAGGCGCACGTTCTCGATCGCGATCGCCGCTTGAGCAGCGAATGTCTGGACCAAGCGGATCTCGCTGTCGCTGAACGGGTGCACCCCTTCTCGCGCCAATCCGATGACGCCAATGACCGCGCCGTCCCGCACGATTGGAACGCCTAGCCGGCTTCCGTTCAGCCGCTGCGTCTCTGGATCGCTGGCGGGATCCGCTATGTGCGCCACGGTACCGTCGAGAAAAGCCCGGCCGAAGCCCGTGGTCCGGTCAGGCGTGATACGCAGCCCGATCTCGTGGCTACGGTTCCCGACGGGAAAGAGCGCCCGTACGATCAGGTCAGCTCCGTCGCGCTGCAGGAGTATCGCCCACGGGGGCGGGGAAAGGAGGCGCGCGGCGCGATCGACGATCGCTTGGAACACCGGCTCGATCTCGAAAGCCGACCTGCTGATGACGTCCAGCACGTCTGCCGTCGCTGTCTGCTGCTCGAGCGCCTCCTTCGTCTCGTTGAAGAGGCGAACGTTCTCCATCGCGATCGCGGCTTGGTCGGCGAATGTCCGCACGAGACGGATCTCGGCGTCGCTGAATGGTCTCTTCTCATTGCGTGCGACGCCAATGGCGCCGACGACCTCGTCGTCCTTGAAGATCGGAACGCCGAGAACGGTGTGGACGCCAGCGGCACGATTCGACGGCCAATCGTAAGTGGGATCTTCAAAGAGATCCGGCAGGTGGACCACGGTGCGATCCAGGGCGACGCGGCCGATGAGGGTATTGCGCGAGAGAGGTGTCGGATGAGTGCGCTCGTATTCAATGAGCTCCGCTGTGCCGCCAAACGAGCTGACGATCCTGAAGACATCGCTCTCGCGGCGGAAGAGATAGCCCCAGTCACCGCGGCACAGCTTCGTGGCGTTCTCGACGACGACATCGAACACCGCCTGGAGTTCGAACGCCGATCGGCTGATGGTCTTGAGAACCTCGCCGACAGCGGTCTGCTGCTCGAGCGCCTCGGTCGTCTCCCGCCTGCGGCGTATCGCTGTGGCGGAGGCGGACGCGACGAGAGCCGCGCCGACTAGGAGCACTCCGGCGAGGCCGAGGCGTAGCGCGCGTTGCTGGCCGAGCGCCGCGTCAAGATCGGCGTCGATGGCCGACGGCGCGTCGACGACCAGGACCGACCACCCGATGTCTGGAACCGGCGCGGCAGCTCGCACAACACGCCCGGGCTGCAGCGGATCGGCGACACCGGACACGAGCGAAGCGACCGCGGGAGAGCCCGAGAGATCGCGGTACGCGAGGTCGTCAGGACTGAAGGCATTCGAAGCCCGCAGCGCGAGATGGCCGCCGCGATCGACGAAGTACGCATCCTGGTACGCCGTCCGCAGCTGTGTGGCCGATCGTCCGGCGAGCGTGGCTAGCCGTACCACCGCGACGAGACGATAGTTGAGCGGCGGAGTTGTTCCGATCGGCGTGATGACGCTCGTCGCGACCGAGGTCGTACCAAGGAGGCTGTCGTACCAAGCGAACGCGTCACTCACCTCGATCGACGTACTGCCACGTGCTGGTGCGATGCGAGCGGACAGGTCGGTTCCAGTCAGTCCGCTCGCGAAGGGATCCGCTGCGATCAAGCGCGAGGCGGGGTCGATGACAAGCAGCCATGTAACCGCTGGATCGACGAAACGGTGCATCTCCTGAAGTTCGGTCTGCACCGCACCCCGGTCATCACGATCGAGCGCGTCGATGAGCGGCGTGGTCCGACCTGTCCGGAAGCGCACCGCGGCGTTCTGGACGGCGAGCGAGATCGCGGAGACTCGGTCCGCGAGGGTCCCAGCGGCACCGGCGGTTGCGCGAAGCGCGGTGTCCGATGCCGCCGCCTGTTGGCGCGCGGTCGTATCGGCCGCGGCAAGTTCTCCAATGACGAGGATCGGCAAGGCCGCAACGATCGCGACGAGCACGACAAGTCGCCAAGGCGTGGCAAGTAGCCATGTCGCGCGCTGGCCCAACCGCATTCACTTCCTCCGCGCCCGATGCTAGGCGTCCCCCAATGAGGACGGAAGTGATAATCCCAGCATGAGCGTTGCGATTGCCCTCGACCTGAACGACGTACTGGATCACCTTTCCGGCGCCACCCAGGTGACAGTTCTCGCGGGCGGCACGGACCTGATGGTGGACATCAACTTCGGCCGAAAGCGCCCCGAGGACGTCGTCGCGATCGATCGGATCACCGAGCTTCGCGGTCTCGAGCGAAACGGCCGCGTGCGCATGGGCGCGGGCGTGACCTATACGCGGATGCTCAGCGAGGACTGCGGTTCGGTCGCGCTCCGGGAGGCCGCGCGCACGGTCGGTTCGCCACAGATTCGCAACGCCGGCACGCTGGGCGGCAACATCGCGACGAGCTCGCCCGCCGGAGACACGCTGCCGGTCCTCGCCGCGCTCGATGCGACCGTCGTCCTGCGCTCCAAGACCGGCGAGCGCCGCGTGCCGTTCACCGAGTTCATGACCGGCCCGAAGAAGAACGTTCGCCGCGCGGACGAGCTCGTGGTGGCCGCGGAGTGGGACGACGCCGGTCCGGCGCAGACGTTCATGAAGGTCGGGACGCGCAACGCGATGGTCATCGCAGTCGCGGGGCTCGCGCTCGTCGTGGATCGGGAGCGCCGTCGCGTCGGTGTCGGCCTGGGCTCATGCGGCCCGACGATCCTGCGCGCGACCGCGGCGGAGCGGTTCGCGACTGGGCTACTCGACGCACACGGCTGGGACCGCCGCCTTGAGCCGAGCGACGCGGAGCTGAACGAGTTCGGCCGCCTGGTCGCGACAGCGTCGCGACCGATCGACGACGTGCGCGGCACGGCCGCGTACCGACGGCATGTGCTCGCCGTCATGGGCACGCGCGCTCTCGCGCGCGTGTGGTCGATCGCGTGAGGTTGAAGCTCCAGGTCAACGGCGCCGAGCGCGAGGCGGAGGCGCGGGAGCACGAGAGCCTGCTCACCGTGCTGCGCGAGCGGCTTGGTCTGTGGGGCAGCAAGAACGCATGCGAGCAGGGCGAATGTGGATCGTGCTCGGTGCTGATCGACGGCGACCTCGTCTGCGCCTGTCTCGTCCTGGCCGGCGCCGCCGAGGGCCGCGCCGTTCGCACCGTCGAGGATCTCGCCGAAGGCGAGCACATGCATCCGGTGCAGCGCGCCTTCGTCGATGCCGGTGCGGTGCAGTGCGGCTTCTGCACGCCGGGCTTCATCGTCGCGACCGCCGCGCTGCTGCGCGACAACCCCGAGCCCTCCGACGCCGAGATCCGCGAGGCGCTGTCGGGGAACATCTGCCGCTGCACCGGATACGGGAAGATCCTCGAGGCGGTGCACCGCTTGGCGTCGCGGGGCTACGCGTCGTGACCATCGCTCCGGCGAAGCCTCGGCTGCGCGGCGTCGTGGGCGAATCGGCTCCGCGCGCGGACGCGCCGCCGAAGGTGAAGGGCGAGTTCCTCTACGGGAGCGATCTCGCCCGCGAGGGGATGCTCTACGGAGCGACCCTGCGCAGCCCCCATGCGCACGCGCGCATCGTGAGTATCGACGTCGCGCCGGCGCGCGGCATGCCCGGCGTGCGCACGGTGGTCACCTCGGACGATCT
>WNGF01008719.1_pt1 | contig 11855 bp, 11 predicted proteins | sample 5400641 | NCBI WGS metagenome assembly WNGF01 (sample SAMN13153371, study PRJNA577476) | soil metagenome | isolation source: 80 cm soil or saprolite under grassland replicate 2 | place: USA:California | collected 2016-06-15 | reverse complement strand
TCACGCTCGGCTTGCCGCACCCATTGGCGCAAGGACTCCGGGGTACAGCCGATCTTGCCGGCGATCGAGACGATTGCCGCCCACTGCGATTCGTGCTCTGCCTGGCGCTCAAAGACCATCCGAACTGCTCGTTCACGTACTTCTGGTGAATATTTTGGTACTGTCTTCATGACTCCTTATCCTCTCAAGATTTGGAGTCTCCGACAAACCCGGGGCGGTTCACTTTTCCTTGCCATGTTCATGTTAATGCTCATGATTGGAGTCAAACACTCATGTTTGAGGGCTAAACCTGCTCACTTGGTAGGGCATTTACCAATAGGCGCCGAACGGCTCGGGCGGAGCCGGGAGCTTGATGCCAAGTTCTTTCAACTGCCGCTCGGCGCTAGCAGACTGAGCGCGTTCGCGGGTTACCATTTGCCTGCGTGCGCACCGCCGTCCACGTGCAGCACCTCCCCGGTCACTTGACCGGCTTCTGTTAGATAAACGATTGCGTCCACGATGTCTTTCACCTCGGAAATCTTTCCCATTGGTTGCAGCGTCTTGAGAAAATCCTTCGGGTCATCCTTGTGCATAGGCGTATCGACAATGCCCGGCGCGACTGCGTTCACGCGTATGCCCCGTTTCGCGTACTCCAGCGCCAGATTGCGGGTGGCGCCCTCAATGCCGCTTTTCGTGATCATCGGGACTGCAGCGTTCACCCCGGCGATCGGGCGGTTCGCCAGCGACGCCGTGACACTTACGATGATGCCGCCGGTGTTCTGCGCGAGCATCTGCCTGATGGCCACCTGGGTGATGTAAAAAAAGCCCTCGACGTTGACAGAAACGAAAGCCCTCAGATCGTCAGCCGTATACTCCGTGAAAGGTTTCGAGAAATAGATGCCGGCGTTGTTGATGAGCGCATCGATCCGGTCGAATCGGGATACGGCAGTTTTCGCGATCCTTGCGGCCGTGTTCGGGTCACTGATGTCTCCATCGACCAATGCAAGATTCGCTGACGCCCTGAAAGGATTTGTTTTGGTAATGTTTCGCGAATTCGCCAGCACGTTGTAACCGCGATCCAGAAACGTCTTCACAACACCTGCTCCAATGCCCTGCGAGCCGCCGGTCACGATCACTGTTTTCTGTGTATTTGCCATTTCAAAGCTCCTTATCACTGTTTTCTGTGTGTTTGCCATTTCTAAACTCCCCTTCTTAACCGAGAGAACTTGAGCGGCCAACGTGTCCATCTGTATTTCCTTCCGACGGAGAGTTCACGGCGGGCGGTTGATTATCGTTTGGCCGGACTCTGAACCAGATCGCGTAGAGTGCTGGAAGGAACAGAAGCGTTAGTGCGGTACCGACCGCTGTGCCGCCGATCAATGTGTAAGCGAGCGGCCCCCAGAACGCCGACTGCGTCAGGGGGATGAATGCAAGCACTGCGGCCGTCGCGGTTAAGACGACCGGCCGCGAGCGTTGTACCGTCGCCTCAACTAGGGCGTGGTATGTGTCGAGCCCTTCATCGCGGTTGATCTTGATCTGGCCGATCAAGATCAACGTGTTTCGCATCAAAATACCTGCGAGAGCGATGAGCCCAAGGATAGCGCCAAAACCGAACGGCTGGCGAAACAGAAGCAGGGTTGGCACAACTCCGACGAGTCCGAGCGGGGCGGTCAAGACTGTCATCGACAAAGCTGAAATCGATCGTACCTGAAAGATGATCACCACCAACATGCTCACAATCATGAGCGGAAAGACGGCGGCGAGCGCCGTGTTCGCCTTCTTGGAGTCCTCGATGTTCGCGCCGGCGGTGATGCTGTAGCCTAAGGGGAGCTTCTCGACGATCGGCAGGAGCGCTTTCGAGATTTGGGCCGAAACATCCGGCGGCTGCAGCGCGTCGTCAATGTCGCATTGAACGGTAATTGTTGACAGGCGATCGCGCCGTTTCAGGATTGGGTCCTCTTCACGCACCTCTACTTGTCCGACCTGACTGAGCGGCACTGCCTTTCCGTCGCGGCCGTTTAGGGACATGCCCATGAGTTTGGTGGGGTCAAGCCGTTCTGTCCCCAACGTTCGGGCGACGACATCGACGGCGCGGATATCTTCACGAACCTGCGTGACGGACGCACCGGTGAGCAGGAATTGGATCTGCTTACCGACCTCGCTTGGAGAAAGACCGATTTGGCGCAGTCATTCCTGGTCGATGACGAAATGGACGGACGGCGCTCGCTCCCCCCAATCGACGTTGGCTTGCCGCGTTGATTTCTCTGCTTTCACCTTCGCCAGCACTTCATCCGCGATCGCCCTCACTTTTGTCAGATCCGGTCCCGACACTCGAAACGCGACCGGCCACGGCGCATAGGGACCGAACACGAAACGAGAGGCCCGGACTCGCGCTTCCGGCGCTAACCCCGAGGAAAGATCCTGACGGAAACGAGCGAGAAGTTGCCCCTCTGACTTCTTGTCTGTCGTTGACACTATCAACTTCGCAAAATTTGAGTTAGGAAGTTCGGGGTTGTACGCAAGGTAGAATCGGGGCGCCCCGCCGCCGGTATACGACGTCACGATCTGCGTCTCTGGCTGTTTCCTGAGCCACGTCTCAAGCCGAGCGGCGATGGCGCTCGTCGCTTCTATGCTCGATCCCTGCGGCAGCGTCACGTCCACGAGAATTTCCGTCCGATCTGAGTTGGGAAAGAACTGCTTATCGGTGGCTCCCAAGCCGACAACGCCAGCGACGAAGAGAAGGATCACGCTCGTTGCGACAATGAACTTATGACGCACGGCCCAGCGGATCAGGGCTCGGAAGCGTCTGTAATTCGGCGTCTCATAGATAGCCGCGTATCCACCTTCCAGCGGCCTGATGTTGGGCAACAGCTTAACGCCCAGATACGGTGTAAATGTCACCGCGACCACCCAAGACATCAGTAAGGCGATACAGTCCACCCAGAACAAGTTTCTTACATATTCGCCAGGCGCTGACTGTGCGAAGCCGATCGGTAGCAGCCCAATAATCGTCACCAACGTTCCCGACAGCATCGGCCCGGCCGTGTGGCTCCACGCGTATGCGGCGGCTTTAATCCGGTCCCAGCCCTCTTCCATTTTCACGACCATCGTTTCGATCGAGATAATGGCGTCGTCCACCAACAGACCTAGGGAGAGAACCAACGCGCCGAGCGAAATGCGGTCCAAGCTGATCCCCGCCATCAGCATAACGACCAATGTCGCAGAAAGCGTCAGCGGAACAGCCGCAGCGACGACTATTCCGACGCGCCAGCCCAGGCTGATGAGGCTGATGGCCATTACGACGAGCAGCGCGACTAGGAACTTTACCTGGAACTCATCCACCGCATGCTTGACGACTTCCGACTGGTCGATCACTTTCGAGAATGTCATGCCGAGAGGCAGGCTCGCCTGGAGTCGCTGTTGTTCCTTTTCGAGTGAATGTCCGAATTCAAGACCGTTGAACGCATCTCTCATGACGACATTCAGCATCATGGCTGGTTCGCCATTGTGGCGAACGATGAAGTTGGCCGGGTCTTCGTAGCCGCGTGTGACATTCGCGATGTCTGACAACTTCAGCGTCCGGCCGTTCGACTCGATCGGGGTTGCGCGTATCTTCTCCAAATCGTCGAATGGGCCGTCCAGACGGATGTACACCCTTTGGTTCTTCGTGTCGATCGATCCGGCAGGCGTGATCGCGTTTTCCTGAACCAGCGCCGAGAAAATGTCTGCGGCTTTTACGCCGAGGGTCGCGATGCGCTCGTACGAAAAATCGACGAAGATGCGCTCGGACTGTTCACCGAAGAGGGTGACTTTCTTCGTGCCAGGAACTTGCAAGAGCTGCTGACGAAAGGCTTCGGCTTGTCTCGTAAGCAGCCGCAAAGGAAAATCCTTCGCCTTTAGCGAATAAACAGCGAAAACAACGTCTGTGTATTCGTCGTTGAGCACGGGCGGCAGAACGCCCTGGGGCAACCGGGACGCCTCGTCCTGGATCTTCTTACGGCCCTGATAAAACTCCTCTTGCACCTTGTCCGGCGGCGTATAGTCCTGAAGTGTCACGGTCAGGAACGCGAGCCCGGGCCGCGTAAACGTGTCCACATGGTAGTAGTACGTGAGCTCCTGCATCCGCTTTTCGAGCGGCTCGGCTACGAGGTTTTGCATCTCTTCGGCGGTCGCCCCGGGCCATGCGGCGGTCACGGTGAACACCTTGATGGTGAACGTGGGGTCTTCGGCGCGCCCGAGCTTCAGGTAGGCAACTACGCCCACGAAGATGATGAGAATCAGAAAGAACAGCGTGACGGAACGTTCGCGGACCGCGATCGCCGATAGATTGAAGCCCTGCTTTGCGTTCATCTCGTCTTCGAAATGTGGGTATTGGTCAGCGGGCTTACTCATCTATGGCGCCCTCCTTCTTGGCGACCTGCACTTGCTGCCCTTCGTTGAGGAGGTGCGCGCCTAACGCCACGACCGTTTCGCCGACTTTTACCCCCCCTTTGAGTTGCACATCCTCAGCGCCCATCTTGCTGATCTGTACCGGGCGAAACGTCACAGCTGGCGGATCCTTCGCCAGTATCCAGACGCCAGGTCCGGATCCCCGGTCTGTGATGGCGCCGATCGGTAAGGACACGGTGTCTGATTTGCCGTTAATTTGAATCGCGACAGTCGCGCCGAGCGGGGTATCCGCGTACTTCCCATCGAGGACATAGCGAGCCTCGAAAGTTCGAGTCACCGGGTCGGCCGCATTGGAGAGCTGTCGCAATCGGGCTATGAAGCTCCTCTGCCCGCCGTAGAGCTTGGCTATCGCGATGGAGCCAATTTCCGGTCGTACAGTTTCAGACAGGTAGACCGACGCTTCGCGGGCGCCAGCGTGCGCGAGCTTGATGACGGTTTCTCCCGCTGCGACGACGTGCCCCGGCTCGGCGAGCGTGTCGACGACGATGCCGTCGGCGTCCGCGTAAAGCGTGGCATACTCTCCCAAATTCTCCGCAGTGCGCAACGCGGCTTCAGCAAGATCGACCTGTGCGCGGGCGGTGGCGGCCGCCGCTTTGGCGTCATCGTATACTTGCTGGGTGGAAGCGCCTGTTTTGACAAGCCCCTCTTGGCGGGACTCTTCGGTAATCGCCTGAACTGCCCGGACATTCGCCGCGTTCAACTCAGCCTTCTTCATAGCTATGGCCAAGTTGAGGTCGACAGGATCGATCTTCATCAGGGGTTGGCCGAGTACAACTTCCTGACCGACGTCGACGAGCCGTTGGATGACCTTCCCATTCACGCGAAATCCAAGATTGCTCTGAACTCGCGCGGCGATGACACCGCTGAACTGCCTTGCGGATTTATCCGCCGGCGCTGCGATCGCGGTTATGACCATCGGCGGGTCGGTCCTCGGATCGGCCTCAGAGGGCTTAGAACACCCGGCCATGACGATCGCCGCGCAGACGGAGGCGGTTGTGAGGACACATTTGCCGACGCGTGCGGCTACGCCCCCTCGGCGTGGGCGGAACGCTTGGGGCGTTACAATCATTCGCATACGAATTTCCGATACTCCTGTTATCTTGCCATTAAGATGTCAATCAACATCTAAAATGGTAGTATAGTATAATTAAGGTGTCAACTGGCCGCCAAAATATAGGTGAGGCAGTCATCCCTTAAAGGAGCTTGCCAATGAGAAAGTCGAGAGAAGAGACCGCCAGGACCCGCGAGCGGATTATTGCAGCGGCCTCGGCGGAGTTCCGAGAGCACGGCATCGTTGCCACAGGTTTAGCTGACCTGATGAAGGCTGCTAGTCTGACGCACGGCGGGTTCTACAAACACTTCAATTCGAAAGACGAGTTAGTCAGGGAGGTCGCCGCTGCTTCGATCAGTTCAGGTACGGCGAGAATGAAAGCGACCGCTGACAAGGGTCCGGGGCGAAAGGGCCTGCGTGCTGTCGTCGAGAACTACCTCTCTCCCGACCACCGTGACCGGCCCCGCGACGGCTGCCCGTTCGCGTCGCTTGGAGTGGAACTTGCACGGGCGGACGCGAAGACGCGCGTCGCGGCCACGGAAGGCTTTCTGAGGTACTTGGACGTGCTCGCGAGTCGCTATGACACGCTGCGCCCCGATCAGGCCAAGAAGCGTGCGATCGCCGCAGCCGCGACCATGATCGGCGCACTCACAATGGCAAGGGTGGTGAAGGACCCAGAGCTATCTGACTCAATTCTCAAAAATGCAGTCGATTCCATCCTTCGATCATTTGAATAGATGTAGTGTCATTATAGTGACACTAACCCGAATAGGCCACGCGGCAAACTGGGTTCGCGTTGTGGCCCTGAGTCGCCGAACGTCGACGGCCGCATAGGATGCCGCCGCCGGAATGTGCCCGCTACAAACATGGTGGACACCAGTAATGACTTTAGTCTGCTCAATCACGGCGGTGATCAGGTTGCAGTCTGTCAGCTTTTACCCATTTCTTCCTCTCTACTCGTCATCTGGATCGGCCTGCCCAACCACGGCCTCAAGTTTCGCCTCTGCTTTGCGAAGGAGCGCGATAGTAGCATCCGACCATTTTGGCGCTTGCATGTTGCGGGTCTCATGGGTGTTGATGGTCGACCCTATCATCGCAAGGATCGCGTCTATTTCGTTGTAGGTCAGGTCCAAATCGGCTTGCATACAAAATCCGCCTCTCTATAGAAGCGTGGCCCGCGCAGATTCGCGCTCGCCTGAAAGAGCTTCCGCCGCTTGACGACTCAGCGCACTCATGCACGACCAGCCTTCAATCACTCGGAAGGCGCGGAATCGGGACCTCGCTCCGGTCGGGGCGCCGTGCGCATTCGCACGACCAGCCTTCAATCACCAGATAGATGTGTTCGGCGACTTCGAGCACGGACGTGCCGTGCGCATTCGCACGACCAGCCTTCAATCACTTCTCTCGTCTGGCGAAGAACGTCATCCAGGACACGTGCCGTGCGCATTCGCACGACCAGCCTTCAATCACTCGGCGTCCCGTTCAGTTTTCGCTGTCGTCTGTATGTGCCGTGCGCATTCGCACGACCAGCCTTCAATCACACACCGACACCGACACCGACACCGACACCGACACCGAGTGCCGTGCGCATTCGCACGACCAGCCTTCAATCACCTCTCCGGGGCCGTGAATGATCTTCACGGCCCTTCTGTGCCGTGCGCATTCGCACGACCAGCCTTCAATCACGAAGGGCTTCATCGAAGGAATTTCGCTCCACCCATCGTGCCGTGCGCATTCGCACGACCAGCCTTCAATCACTGCTTATCCACAAGCTCAAGTCTAACTTCACTTGCGTCCATCACACGCAAGTATGGCTTCAAATGCGCCGGAATCTTAAGAGGCGGCGCGCTGATACTTGCGCGGCCTTCTATCTTATTCAAGAAATAGAGACTCGTCGCGCAGTCCTGATCCCTCTTGTGGCCGTTTTCGCATACAAGCAGGAGCTTGCCGCCTGCTTCAATGCTTGCCCCACATTCTGGGCAAGTCTGGGTGGAATAAGCAGTGCTACCGTCTATCAAACGCGCCTCTTGATACGACTCGCAACCACAATGACAAGGACCTATCTGTCTGAAATGCTGTTGCGTGGAATGACTACACTCGCATATCGCAATCTTCTCAAAAACAAATTGTCCGAGCATATATAAGCCAGCAATTTGCCGATACCGCTGTGACGCCTCAAGCTGGCGATCTTCAGACGTTCGCTCGCCATATTTGCCGGTCTCCGCGTACTGTTTCTTGCGCTTCTCTTTCTTCCCACCGGCCGCCTCGGCTAGTTGCTTCAGATTCAGATCGCCCTCCCACACTACCCTGTCAAAAGTATTCAACCAGGCCGCGATCTGACGATAGGCGCCCTTCTTCACGTTATCCACATGCTTCTCGAAGGCGCGGATTGTTCCATTCAGACTCGCGGCCTCGACGTCCCAATCATCAATTGTCTGCTTGGCCACGCTGTCAATAGGAGCGAGCTTTTGGCGCAACCGTCTCAACCCGCTGTCACGCATCCTGACGATGCCGCCCATAATCTTTCTGGCGTCTTCGGGCCAGGTCTCTTTCTCTTCCTCGAAGATTTTATGCACGTTGGCTTTGCATGCCTCCAGGGCCGTGCCGTACCGGGAGTGGAGCGCTTGGGCGTCGTCAAAGGTTATCGGCTTGCTGTACTCCCAGCCGTTCTTTTGACAATGCTTCCTCTCTCGGCGGACCCGCTTGCTGGCGGCGCCGATCGCCAGCGGAACCCTCAACTCATAGAAGTGGCCGGCGTTGTCGGCAATCACGCCCAGGCGGATATAATCATCCATCTTTCGCCAGCCTGCGGAGTCCCAGCCGCAGACGCGACCAGTGGATTGCCGAGCCGGTTCTGGCGGATACTCCAGCCTGACCTGAAACGACCAGGACCATCCAAAGACTGAATCCCGTTTACCAGCGAGCGCGACCTGCTTGATTCTGCATTTGGCCGGCAAGTGATGTTTTTTCTGTCCGGATCGGCCGCCATAGGCAATGTGCAAGTTCAACTTCTCTCGGGTGATCCCGATACAGAAATGGCCATTGTTTAAATACTCTTGTGGAGCTGCGGTTTTGAGCTGACGCGTATCGCGCACAGCAGAAGTGCCGTTACCGCTGAGCAGCCATTCCGCTGATTTGCCGTCGTTGTAAACCAGCGGAATAAGGATCGTATCCATTTCGTCGGCCCGCTGAAATCTGGGTGGCCCATAACGGGCCGGATTCTTGCGCCAGTTTCCGACTGTGGTCATAAAGCGAACCACAACTCCTTCGCCGGCTCCCGCGTCCAGCCTGTCCTTGCGCTGCTTAGCGATTTCGCGCAGTGGCTTCGTGTTGATCGGCGCCCAGAGAATTGCCCGCTCTTGCTTGGATAGCAGCGGCTTACCTAATTCGTCTTTCAGATCTTTGCCGAGAATGTCGCGAAAAATCGCCGTGAAATCGTTCCAGAGCCGGCGCATTTCATGGGCTGTATCCCAGAGCGCTGACGGAATTGTTCCCTGTGGCCAGCATGCATAGGTGTAGACCTTGATGGGCCAGTCTTTATTCAGACGCTCGCGGCGCGCGAGATTTTTGCGCTGTTTTAGTTGCAGAGTGTCTTGCATCATGGGGTAGCGTTGCCTTTTGCGAAGCCGTTTACTCTAAGCCAGACAATTTTGTAAGCCACGCGAATCGCCTTTATCCATAGGCGTTCGGGATCGACTTCAACTCAACAAATAGATGACCTGCGTCTCGAGCTTCGTCGTGTCGTCGGTCCAATCGCCGTAGATTTCCCACGAGCACCCGCCGAAGGCGCGACCGGTCTCCGCGCGCCACGAATGGATCGCGTCATGTGCAGCAGCGAGTTTGTCATAGCTACCGACATGAGTGGTCATGGCGATCTCGCCTGCGGGCGTCTCTGTACAGATTACCTCGCCTTCGCCCTCAAAGGGCCGAATGACCTGAACGCCGAAGTCAATGTCCATCGCTGCATCACGATGGGCGGGATGATGGTAGAGGAAGCAATTATGCCCGTCGGCTCGCAAGCCTTCATGGCGGCGGAGGAACTCCCAGACGAGATCAAGCGCCGGCTTCCAGATGCGGCCAACGTCTCGACTGAGCGCTCGCCGCCGCACCGCGGCGAGCGGCTGCGCGCTGACGGTTTTGGTGACAACCTGATAATTCATTGAAGGTTCCCTCTTTATTCTTTCAATTTGGGCAACGAAAGCTATCGAACTTGAATTATATGGACAGCTCGAAGCATCTACTATCAGAGCTTGCATCTATTATTGGAAACCAGGTATCAAATCTCGGCTGTACCCTATTTCTGGCCGCCGAAAGATCCTGTAAACATTGGCTTTTGCGAGGTGATACGCTTAGCCGACATTTTTGTAACGCTTAGAGTAAAAATTTTCGTGAATGGCAGCCCAACGCCCATGATCTCTCCCTCCTCGACACTTGGTTCGCTTGATCATATAGATGTCATCTGACATCCATGCGCCGCACTCACTTCCGACCAGGCCTGATCAGGAAGAACGTCGGTATCAATCCCAGCGCTGCAATCGGCGCCATGATCCACCACCCCCGGTGAAAGGCCGCCACGCGCTCCACTGGTGTCGCGGGCGAGCCGACGATGGCGACGAAGATCGCGACGCCGATGGCCAGCGCGGCTTGCCGGATCATATTGATCACGCCGGAGCCCGTCGCTAACGACGACGATCGCAGGCCGGAGGCGGCGACCCCCATCAGGGTCGGGAATGTCAGCCCGACGCCGATGCCGGTCGGGATCATGCCCATGATGACAAGCGCGGCATTCGGCTCTAGCCCGATCACGCTGGCCCAGTAGGAGAGCCCGGCCACGAAGAAGAAGATGCCGGCGGTGATGACGGCCGCCGCGCCAAAACGGGCAATCAGCTTGCCGGAAAAAAGCAGCGACGTGATTGGGACCAGCAGCGGCCCCGGCGCGATCGCGAGCCCGGTCTTCTGCGCCGACCATCCCCACGCCGTCTGCTCCCACAATGCGACGGAAAGCAGCATGGCGCCGAAGGCGGCGGAGTAAGGCGCCATCACCAGCGCGGCGCCGGTGAACTGGCGGATGCGAAACAGCGCGGGATCGACGAATGGGCTGTCGGAGCGGAGGCAGCGCCAGACGAACCATGCAAGCAGGACGATCGCGGCAATGAAGCTGATGCCGATGCCCGGCGAACGCCATCCCCAGTCGTTCACTTTCACGATCGCGAAGGTGAGCGCGCCGATGCCACCGGTCACGAGCAACGCATCGAAGGGGTTAGGCCGCGGCGCTTCGTGGCCGGGAACCTCGGGAAGCTTCCACCAGCCGAGCAGCATGGCGACGAGACCGATCGGAACGTTGACGAGAAAAATCCAGCGCCAGTTCACGGTGACCAGGACGCCGCCGATGACCGGTCCGAGCGCCGCGGCCAGGCCGCCGATCGCGGTCCAGGTCCGCACCGCGCCGCCGCGGCGCTCCGGCGGAAACGCCGCCAGCAGCAGACCCAGCGAAGTCGGCGTCATCACCGCGGCGCCAGCGGCCTGTACCAGGCGAAACGCCGTCAGCGTCACGACACTGTCGGCGGCCGCGCAGGCCGCGGATGCCAGGGTGAAGAGGCCGACGCCGAGCAGGAAGCTTATGTTGCGGCGGTAGCGCTCGGCGACGCGGCCGAAGAACACCAGCAGCGCAGCGTAGGCGATCGCGTAGCCGTTCAGGACCCATGACATGTCTTCCAGCGGGGCGTCCCTGAAGTCGCGTCCGATATTGGGCAGGGCGACATTGACGATGAAGAGATCGAGGTTGGCGAGGCAGATGCCCACGCACACGATCGCCAGCACCGTGGCTGGTGAAGCGGCCGACGCGCGCGGCGCGGGCCGGGCCGACGCTGCGTCGACCTCAGCCGTGGAGATAACCAGGCTCGGACGTTCCATCTTGTTCATGGTTGGTGTCTTTCATGCCGTATGTCGCGGCGGTTTCAGCGGCCGCACCGCCTGCCGGGCGATTTCGCCGTCAAGCCGATCAATTCTCTCCCTCGCCGGCCAGCGCCCGCACCGCATGTCCTCGCTCCAGCAACTGCTCGACCGTGTAACCGCCCGTGTCGCCGGTCGCACCCGTCACTAGGAATTTCTGCCGAGCCATGATCTCTCCCTCATCGGCACTTGGTTGGCCTGACCACTTAGATATCTTTGCAAGCGAAACATTGGACGATTCACTTTCTCTGTTCGTCAAAGGCTCCTCAATGAGCGCACGAACGCCGCTAGGGCTTCACCGATCTTTTCGGGGCTATCCTCCTGAATAAAGTGGATTCCTTCGACAGTCACTTCGGTTTGATTGGGCCATGTCCGGCAAAACTCACGTCGTCGGCCCGTTAATACCGCACCCGGTTCTGCATTA
>WNGF01033385.1_pt1 | contig 11859 bp, 9 predicted proteins | sample 5400641 | NCBI WGS metagenome assembly WNGF01 (sample SAMN13153371, study PRJNA577476) | soil metagenome | isolation source: 80 cm soil or saprolite under grassland replicate 2 | place: USA:California | collected 2016-06-15 | reverse complement strand
GCGGCAAAGAGAAAGAACCGGCGAAGAGAAACACCGGATGGTGTCCGGCAGAGATCGCAATCGGACAGGGCTCTCCGGCCTTCCAGTAGCTCTCCATAATAATCCGGCCATGGTGACCCGGAGCAATAAAAATGCCCGCGGACTTTTCGTCATGAATCATCACCCGGTAAGTGCCGAGGTTGACCCAGTCGCCATTGCGCTCGCGCATGATCGCCACCGAGCCGGTGCCGATGTAGCGCCCGCCATCATCGTGGTGCCACAACGGCGCGGGGAACTTGAGCAGGTTGACCCGCTCCCCTTCATCGACATTTTGAAAGATCGCGCCATCCTTGACCGGCATCGGCGGAAACTCGTCGAGCTCATCGCTCCAGCCACGCATCTTGTCCTTCATGCTACGGATCAGGTCCAAGCCTTCAAGGCCAAGCGGCATCCCCAAGGTCAGTGACAAGCGCTTGGCGCTCGACATCGCGCCGGCGAGCAGACGAAATCCCGCCGGATAATCTTTTATCTTGTCGAACAGCAACGCCGGGCCGCGCGCTTTGGCATTGAGCTCGACCACGGTGCCGATCTCCTTGTTCCAGTCGGCGCCGTCGACCGTCTTGAGCTCGCCGTGCGCTTCGACATCAGTTAGCCAGGATCGTAAATCGGTTTTCATCTTTGCTCCCGAGTCTTTGAGCTACAGGCAAGACTCATTTCATTTCCCGCAACACTTCTTCGATGAAGCGCGGTTCGACAAATTTTTTGAAATCCACCGGGCCGCGCGCTTTCAGATCCGGGATGCTTTCCCAAGCGGTCTGGATGCCGTCCAGATCGGGCGTCGGCTCGGCGCGGACGTTCTTGCTGCCATCCTCGTAAATGCTGTCGAGGTCCGCGGCCGAAACTTTATGGATCTGTTTCAGATAGGCCTTGGCCGCTTCCGGGTTGCTCTTCCAAAATTTAATTCCATGGACCATGCCGGCCACCGCTCCCTTGACGATCCGCGGCTGCTCCCGAATCAGTTTTTCCTGCACCATCAATCCGATGTTGGCAAACCTCGTCTTGATCGTCGAAAGATCGAAGATAACGTTGAGGCCGGCATTTCTCGCCACCGGCACAAAGGCGGGTGTCACCACGGCGCCATCGACGCCGCCGCTAATCAATGCCGCCGAGCGGGCCGCGGAATTGCCGATCTGAAGCACTTGGACGTCCCGCTCGGGATCCAAACCCCACTGGCGGATGAGAAATCGCGTTTCGATGTCGGAAAAAGCGCCGTAGCGGCTTACGGCGACTTTCTTGCCCTTCATATCCTTCGGCGAGTGGATGCCCGGCCGAGCGACGAACAGATGCTGGAACCGATCGATGTTCACCGTGAGAATCTTGAGCGGCGCGCCGGCGGCGATCGCATTCAAAATGTCGCTGACGGAATTATTGGCGATGAGCGCCGAGCCCGAGACCACCGTTTGCGCCGCCAGCACGCCGCTCGGCACGTAGATCATGGTCATGTCGAGCCCTTGTTTCCTGAAGAAGCCCTGTTTCTGGGAGAACCTGATTACCTCGACGATTCCACCTGAACCCGAAGAAACGAAGTTGATCGGCGTCAGCTCGGCAGCCCGGGCCCGCTGAGCCGCAAGCAGGAAAACAAAAAGGACGCCGGCAAGAATTTTCCTACAAGCCATCTCTCCTCCGTACCCCCGGCTATTTGAATATCTCCGGCCACTTGTCGATCACCTGCTGTTTTTCCGCAGGGCTCGACTGCACCACCTTGGGAAAACTGCGAATCCAGTCATAGGGTTTGCACGCGTCGATCACGGCGCGCGAACCAAAAAAGATCTTGCCTTGATCCGGATAGATTGGATCGAGCGGACTCGAGTAGGAGTTGCGCATGATATCGATGTCCTTCTCGGGATTCGATCTCGTGCCGATCGCCCAAATCACTTCGTTGAGATCGGTCGGATCGATATCGTCGTCAACGACCACGACGTATCGGCCCAAGTGGTTTGCCGCAGCCTGACACTGCGCCGCCATGAATCCCACCTGCCGGGCGTGGCCCGGAAAGCGCTGGCGGATCGAGACCACGACGAAGAAATTCACTCCCGCCGCTTCGTGATACCAGACGCCTTTCACGTCGGGGATGCCGTCCTTCACCAGCGATTCCTTGACGTTGATCGATTTCATCAGCGCATTCACGTAGGAATAGTCGTGCGGCGGGCGCCCCGGCGGGGCGCCGAGATTGATCGGATCGTCCCGATGGTACACGGCGCGAACATTGATCACCGGTTCTTTGCCGCGGCCGGAAGCATAGTATCCCGTGTACTCACCGAAGGGTCCCTCATCGCGAAAATCATCGAAGGAACAGAAGCCTTCCAGGGCAAATTCGCTTGCCGCAGGGATCGGTAGTCCGGTCATTTCGCCGCGCATCACGGGCACGCTTTTGCCTACGATGGCACCGAGATATTCGAATTCTGAAATACCGTATGGGATGCCCATACTGGCGACGATCAAATAGAGCGGATGGTGTCCCAGCGAAACCGCTACCGGAGCCGGCTCTCCGCGGTCTTGATATTTCCTGATGTTGATCGCCCCATGGTGCGCCGACGAGATATGCAAGGTGATCGATTTCTCATCCTGCACCATCAACCGGTAGGAGCCGAAATTGATTCTGCCGCTATCGGGATCTTTGGTCATCACGATGCAGCCGGTTCCAAGGTAATTGCCGCCGTCATGGGCGTGCCATTTGGGCGCGGGAAACTTCAGCAGATCGACGTCCGCTCCCACTTGACGGTTCTGCAGCACCGCGCCGGCGGACGTCTCCTGGATCGGATATTGCGCAGCAGCTTGTTCGAAGCCGATCATTTTTCCCTGCAAGCGCGACACCAATTGATGATCGCTGTCGATGTCGCGATAACCGAGGGTCAGCGCCAACCGCTTGGCGTTGAGCATCGAGCCCGTTAGGACCCTGAAGCCTTTGCGAAAACCTGGAATCTCGTCGAACAAGAGTGCCGCTCCCCGGCGCTGGCCGTTGACCTCGGTCATCAAGCCAATCTCGAGATTGGCCTCGGCTCCTTTGACGCGCTTGAGCTGTCCTAATCCTTCCACTTCCTTGAGCCAATCCCTTAGATCCTGCATTGCTCTATTCACCTCTCTTCATGCGTAGCTGACCTGCGGCATGTCCGAGCGCATTCCCGCTTTTTGCAATTCGGCTTCAAAGCGCCGGCGGATCGCCGGGTCCTCGTCTTCGTACTCGATCATCGTGCCGCCTTTCTTGAGCGAAGTCGTCGTGCCGTCTTCGTGGAGCTTGGCCGCCAGTTGAAATCCGGTAGGATGGATTCTGCCGCTGTAGCGCAGCGCGATGTGGCGCGCCGGATTTGTCGATGTATTGAAGTGCTGATGAAACCATCCGCCCGGCGGGCAATAGATACTGGCCTCCTTCCATTTCAACTCCACGACTGCTTCTCCTCGTCCGCTCGTGTAGGGTTCGAGGCCGAGATCCTTGGGCCACATGATGACGTAGCCGTCGCCTTCCAGACCCAAGAGAACCGCGCCGGGCCCGTGATAATGCGCCTTTTGATAGCGGGCGGCGGGCCAGTTGGACACATGCGCGATCATCGAATTTCCCGCCATCTGGAATTGCGTGAGCTTTACTCCGGCGCCTTTCTTCTCGTGCTCATCGACCTGCGCGGCGAGAATGTCGGGAATGAAGTTGGTCTCCAACACGTGGGTATTGCCCCGCGCATAGCGTTTCTTGCCTTCGTTGAAATATCCCTCTTCTCCGGCGAAGCGATCGGCGAACACGAAGGCATTGTTAAAAACGAACTCGGGATTGCGGTAGGCGTCCAGGACCATCGGCGCGTTGGTGACGGCTAAAAATTTTACCGGCTCCCGCCCGCCGTTGATCAAGCGATGCCAGCTATTGAGCGGCGGCGAAAAGAGGCTCATCCGTCCCCACTCGAACAGACTTTTTTTCTTCCCCTCTTGCCATACTTCCGTTGCGCCCACGCCGTCCAAGATGCAGATCAGCTCTTCATAGAGATGCTTTTCCGGTTGCAGGGCGTCGCCGGGCGGAATCTCAGCCACGTACATGCCGGTAATTCCTTCCATGCCGTGAAGGTGGACGAAAGAGCCCAGGCCGCCGGTGCGCCGCCAAGGAGCAAGCTTGATGTCGCGGACATCTTCCATACCGTGACCAACCGCCACAGGAATGCCCTCGCTTTTCATCCACGGGTGATAGCCGGTCTGCTCTAACGCGTTCAGCAGTCTGTCGAAGTTCATATCTTGATGCTCCCTTCTACCTGCCATTCTGCCATCGTTTGCAAATTTCTCACCGCATTATTCGTGCTACGAGGAAAACTTACGACGCTCTGTCGATCGAGGTGTGACCCTGGAGGAACGAAGGCAGCGGCGCAAATGTTTCATTTTGTGTCCGGCGCTCGGCACAATCTTTGACCTTTTCGCTGCTGATCTCATAAACCACTCGCCGCGCCGGCATCTTAAAGGCACAACTGCTTTGCCTTCGTTCTGGAAGGGTTACACCTCGATCGCTATTCCACCGTGAATCATCTGCGTGAGCGCATATTTTTTTATCAGATCGCGTGTCGATGAGCCGTGCTCGATGTCGAGCTCGGAATGAACGGTAAAGTGCGCCAGTCCCCACTCCGGCACTTGGTAAAACTTGGTCAATGCCTCTGCCAGCTTCATTCCTTCCCCCCCTCTGCCCGTGCCGCCATCCTCGTCGAAGCTCAGCGCCGCCCCTTCCAACCAGCTATGGTCGCGCGCATAGGCCAGCCAGGAATCGACCAACAAGCGATATTCGGCAGTCAAATCCCGGAAATCTTCCATCTCGTCGCGCGAGATCCCCAAACCCTCGCCCAACTTTAGCCACAACGCTGCGTGGGGACCGACCTTGCCGCCGATTACCCGGTCGTCTTCTTCCTCCATATATTTTTTCATGCGCTCCATCCTGATCTCTTTCACCGGACAGTTGGCAAGAATATAGAGCTCCTTGCGCGGCACGTTGACGCGATAATAGTGGAGCTGTTTGACCCACATCTGAACCTGCGGTTTGCTGAGCAGGCCCTTGATCATTAGTACCCGCATCGCCCTTTCTTTGTGACGCGGCGGCCGCTTGCTCATAAGCTCTTCAATCAACTGATCTGCGCTCGTGGTCATTTGTCTCTCCTTCCTTATTCAACGCGCCAGCCATACGCGAGAAAGCCCCCCGTCCGGCATGTTGAATCTGCCGTCGGCGTCGGTCTCGAAGCCCAGGACCTTCTGCTGAAAAACAAAGTATCGGGGCACATAGGCCAGAGGAATATCGACCACGTCGTCGTGAAATACCTGGATGACTTTGCGATAAAGCTCATAGCGCTGTTTTGCATCTCTGGTCTTGACCGCCGTCTCCAGCACGCGGTCGATCTCTTTATTGCAATATCCGGACGAGTTTTCAGTGCGCTTTTTTGCCTTCACCTCTTCTTCGGCGCAGCCAAACTCGCTCTCGAACTCTTCGGCCGGATCGTCGGGAATATCGCCGCCGCTCAGCACCATCATAAAATCGCCGCTGCTCTCGCGCGTCACCCGCGCGCCCCTTTCGAGAATGGTTACTTTGGTTTTTATGCCGGCGGCGGTCAGTTGCTGGTGGATCACCTGAAGTTCTTCTTCTTCGGATTTCTGCCCGATCAACTCGCGATCAATTTCACGCGCCACGCACTGCCGCCGGGAAAAAGCTGGTCCGCCGGCTCGCCCAAACCCCAGAAGGCGCCGTCGATGTATTTTCTTTTATCGATCGCGTAGCGCACGGCCTGGCGCAGCCTCACGTCGTTAAAGGGCGGATCGGCGACATTAAAAAGCAACCGCCGATAACCCGCATGCTTGGCGACGCTGGTCTTGAGATCGCGGTATTCACCCTTGAGAATTTTGGCAATAAACGAATACGGCGTCCGCTCGATGATATCGAGATCGCCGGCCCGCACTCCGGTAAAACGCACTTGATCTTCCAGCACCGGTTTCAGGATGAGCTCGTCCAGATAGGGGAGACCTTTGCGCCAATAGTTTTTATTGCGCACGAAAGCGATCTCTCGCGCCGGCTTGTAGTCTTTGAATGCGAACGGGCCGGTCCCCGGTGGAAACCCGGCCAGATCGAGCTTTCCGCTTGGCACCGATCGACTGGGCACAATCGGAAACGGACGAATCGTCGCCACCATGCTGAGAAACCCCGCGTGCGGGTTCTTCAGCACGAACTCTACGGTGAGCTTGTCTTTGACTCTCACTCTTTCGACGCTTTTCAACATGCTCAAGCCGGTGGTCCCGTTGTTGGGATCCATCGCGTAATCGACGCTCCATTTCACGTCTTCGGCGCTGAGCTCCTTGCCATCGTGAAATTTGACGCCCTTGCGCAGCTTAAACGGGTAGCTCTTGCCGTCCGCGGACACGGTCCAGGACTCCGCCAGGCTGGGAACGAGCTTGCCGTGCTTGTCAAAATGGCGAGCACCAGTCGTCCGCCGTACTTTGGCGCTTCGGCGCCGGTTAAAAGATCCGCGGAAAATGGCAAAAACAACGACCAGACAAACAGAGAAATTCGCCGCATAAGTCCACCCTTTTTTGCGCCAGGCGTCACCGTTGTCTCATTTTCGATAAAGTTGGTCGACCAAGCCGGAGCGCACGACCTCTCTGACCGGTCCCTCGTCGATGAAATCCTGCGGATTGGCGCCTTTGGCTTTCGGATTGGTCAGCGCCGCTTCCTCCAACAATAGTTTGATGTCGTCCGGGCGTATCTCCGGCACCGGAGAAAGCAACTTATGAACATGGTAGTCGTAAGCTTGTTTCAAGATGTCGGCATCGTCGGTGCGCGTATATCGGCCCAATATCCGCATGCCGTCCGCCGGACGACTCTTGAGATAGTGCGTCGCCTCGATGATCGCCCTGATAAACTGGCCGACGATGTCACGTTTGTCTTTGAGAAAGCTTCTCTTGGCGACCAGCGCGGCTTGAGCGTAGCGAACGCCGGTTTGCGACAAGTCGGCCAACTCGCGCAGTCCTAATCGACGCGCGATGAACAGGTAGGGAACCGACATCACTCCTGACTCCACCACACCGTTCGCCATCGCGGGGACGATGTCCGCCGAGCTGCCGATTTGAATCAACACGATATCTTTCCCCGGCTCCAACCCCTGTCCCTTGAGAAAATGGCGCGTGGCGAAATCCATGGTTCCGCCGAAACGCGTGACCGCCATCTTCTTGCCGCGCAGTTGGGCCACGTCTTTGATTGATGAAACCGCATAGATCGAAAAAACCCAGGTATGGACGTTCGTCCCAAATATCGCCACGTCGGAATAGCCTTGAAGCTGTGCCACCACGCCGCCGGTGCCGCCGCCCGCGAGCACGTCGATTTAATTCGCCAGCAGGGCCGCCATTCCCCGGGTTGAAGAGCCAACCTGGATGAGCTCCACGGATAGATTGTTCTTCCTGAAGAAGCCGGCGTCATGAGCCGCCCACAACGGCAGGAACGACGCCGTCGGCGCCGGGTAAGCAACGCGCAAGGAAGCCGGATCGCCAGCGCTCTTCGCGCTCTCCTCGGTTGAATTGTTTCCAGCTCCATCAGCGGTAAACCTGTTTGACAAATCCCGACCTCACAACGTTTTCCATCAAGCCGTCGTAAATCAGCTCGGCAGGGTTGATCTCCAGCGCCTTGGGGTTTGTCTCAGCTTGCTGCTCCAAGACGGCAGTCAAGTCTTCCGGTTGAATGTCTGGAATCTGCGGCCAGACTTTTTGCACGTACTCGCTATAGGTAATGCTCAAAGCCTCCGGATCGGTCGTCCGGGTATAACGGGATAGTATGCTCAATGCTTCGAGCCGCTTGGTTTTGATAAAGTGAATCGATTCGATCAGCGCCTTGAGGAAAGACTCCATTCGCCCTTGGTTGTCGATGAGAAACTGCCGTTTCGCCAAAAAGGCGTTCGACGCGTATCTCGCACCGCTTTGAGTCAAATCCGCCAGCTCCTTAAAGCCGAGCTTTTTGACCGTAAAGTTCTGCGGCACGGCGACGACGCCGGCCTCGATGGCGCCGCGCACTAAGGCGGGAGTCATTTCCGACTGGCTGCCGACCTGCAGGAAGCTCACGTCCTTGCGCGGATCGAGATTGGCGCGCTTGAGAAAATAGCGAGCGGCGAAATCGCCGACGCCGCCGAACCGGCTGACCCCGAACCGTTTGCCGCGAAGGCCGGCGGCGTCGACAATCGACGGCTGGGCGTAAACAAAAAAATTGAGCCGGTTGTTCAAACTGCCGAACAGCGCGAGATCACGATAGCCCTGCAGGTAAGAGGCGATGCCGCCGACTCCGCCGCCGGCAACCACGGCCAGTTGTCCGCTGAATAGGGCGGCGATCGCAAGCGACGATGAGCCGACGTAGACAAGGTCGATCGCGACGCCGTGCTTGTCAAAAAATTTCGCCTCCTTGGCGACCCAGAGGGGCAGCTGCGTCGCCGTCGGCGCCGGATAGGAAACGCGCATAGGAGGCGCCGTGGCGCCGTATGCATTAACCGCTACGAGACCGAACGAAATAGCTAAGAGCAACAAAGCTATTTGAATTCTTTTGTCCATCTCACCGCCGTAAAGAAGAAAACTGGACCGCACCATCACTTTCGCTAAAAAATCAGCAAATCAAAGCCTATACCATTTTCCCCGCAGTTCTCGTTCTAGTCCAAGGCCTGGAACGACATGCCTATGCCGTCGACGCGAGGAACGGAGCGGCCAATCGTTGCAAAAATTCATGGACTGCATCGGTGATAATTTCAGCTTAAATAGCCGCGCTCGCGCCAGTATTGTGCTGCCGCCGGGTGGAGAGGGATTTCGAGAGGACCTTGAGGCGTATCCCGGCACATGCTGTCGAGCGGGAGCGGGCCTTCGCCCTGCCAGGGAATCCGGTCTTTTCTCACCTCAAGGGCATGGCAAAATGCTCGCACGATTTCATGGGAAATGTCGTCGCGCGTGAAAACCATCCAGCCGCTGAAGTCTAGGCTTGTAACGTCTTGATCCAGCTTAGAACATTGCATCCTGGTGATGGCCGCGCGGCGAAATCCCATGGCATCCAACCTCTCGAGCAGTGGATCATCTAAGGGGAGAAAGCGCATACCCGAGTTTAAAGCCTCGTTTCCCCAAGTGCTGAGCGCCTCATCGAAAATCGCGTCGATTCTTCCGCTCGCTAATGCCTCCATCCGCTTCGGTCCGTTAGCCACGCGATCGTCGTAGCGCACCTCTCCTCCCCATTGGCCGATTTCTTCGAGCGTAAAACCGGCGGCCGCGAGTACTTCTCGGATGAAAAGATGCACGGAATGAGTCAGGTGGCCTCGCATTGAAACCCGTAGAGGATAACGTTTTTCCCGAATTGCCAGAAGCGATGTAAGGCCTGTGCGTTTGCTTACGGCAAAGCCGATTCTATCCAGTGACGGGATAACGGTGATGGCCCGCAAGGGGAGCGGTTGTTTGAACGGTCCTGTGCCGCGAAAAGCCAGCGTCGCCGGCGCGGCCGGATTGATGATGGCGAAGTCTGCTCTTTTTTCCCCGACCTCCCAGATTCCTTCAGGCGAATCACTGGCGAAGAAGCTCAGAGACCATTCTGCAGTTCCCTGTTCGCGAACCTGGACAAGAGTCTGTTTGTAGGGCCAACCATCGCCTCCGACGAGCTCCGAGGCCGTTTCAAGCATCAGGCGCGACCGGGTTACGACCGGACGCGCGTAACGCGTGGCTCGTTGGATTTTTTGTTTCTCCGCCATAACATTTACCTATAAATCGCTCCACAAAGCCGGACTTCGTTACCTTCGCACCATCGTGCCCATCTCACCGCGCATAGAGTTTCTCGACAAAACCGCTCGCGATAACATCCTTGACAATCGAGCCATAGATCAGCTCTGCAGGATCGATCTCGCGCGCCTTCGGATTGGCTTCGGCCAACTCTTCCAAAACCAGTCCGACATTCTGGTGTAACGGGCAAGGATCTTGATCCCGTCATCGCGGCGCACCCTGATAAATTGCATCGCCTCGATGATCGCTCGAACGAAGCCCTCGGCGGGGCCCTTGTTCTGAGCGAGAAACTGTCTCTTTGCCAGAAAAGACGACGAGGCATACCTCGCGCCGCTCTGGGATAGATCGGCGAGCTCGCGAAAGCCGCTTTCCTTCGCCTTGATGTCGTAGGGGAATGCCATGGTGCCGACGTCCACCGATCCGGCGATCAGCCCCGACAAGATGTCCTGCACCCTGCCGACTTGCACCATGGTCACTTCGCGGCCCGGATCGAAGCCGTTTTGCCGCAAGAAATGCCGCGTGGCGAAATCCATTGTGCCGCCGAAGCGCGTGACCCCGATACGCTTGCTGCGCACTCCCGCCACGGTCGACACCGATGGATGAGCATAGATGGAAAAAACAAACTTGTTGTTCATCGCGCCGAAAAATACCAGGTCGCGCTGGCCCCTCAGATAGGCGTTGGGTCCGGCTGAGCCGCCGCCGCCGAGAATATCGATTTCTCCGGCGAGATAGGCGGCCATGGCGATCGGCGAAGAGCCGACGTGGACCAGCTCGACGTCAAGGCCGTGCTTGCTGAACAGCCCGGCCTCGCTGGCGATCCACAACGGCAAATAGACAGTGGCCGGCGCGGGATAAGAAACGCGCAAAGTTTTGCGTTGCGCCAGAGAACTCGCCGGAAGCGCGAGAAGAATGATGGCGGCGACAAATAAAAGGCTCCGTGCCTTCGCGCTGACTGTCCGCTGAATCGTGATGGTCGATGCTCGCGCTTCTCGGTTCAAGGTTCCACGTTCAAGGTCCCAGGTGCGCGCCTCGCGCACCCTGAGCATCGAAGGATCTATTACAAGGGGTAAGAAAGATCCTTCACTTGGTTCAGGACAGGCTTTGAATCTTGAACTTTTTTTATTCATCGCTCGACTCTCCTTGCTCGACATGCATAAAGCCGAGATTCTCCATCAACGGCCGGTTGTGATGAACCAGGAAGCGAGCCGGGCGATCGCCTGTGTTGAAATGTTGATGCCAGCTAAAAACCGGAATACAGAGAACATCTCCTTCGCTCCAGTCGTAGCGCCGATCTTCGATGAGACTGTAACCCTGTCCGGAGATGACGTAGTTCACCTCTTCGTACATATGCCGATGGGCCCCAGAGCGCTTGCCGGGGGAAATCTCGGCGAGCAGCGTTCCCAGCACCCGCATGAGAAATCCGGTCTTTGGGTCGATCACATAGCGCACTCGGCCCATCGGCGTCTTCTCGAACTCGACTTTCGCATTATCAACTAACACGCGGCTGGCGCGCCGCCGCTTTTCTTCGCCGCCGGAAAAAAACAGCTGTTCCTTGTAGAGCGCATCGGTCGGATTGAGCGGTTCTGTCGTTGCCGCCGCTTGGATACTTACGCGCGTCGAGTCGTCCGCGCCGGGAATCAACGACTTCATCGCGCTCTCGCTCTTATGGCCGAACACCCAATAGTCGGGGTAGCGCTCGTCCTCGTACACCGCCAAGCCAAGAGCGAGTGAAAGCGGCCCCGTCGTCGCCGCCAGATAAATGAAATCCTCGTTCCCGGTATTGAGATGGCGATGCCAGGAAAACATCGGCACGCTGATGAAATCTCCCGGCGCCCAGTCGTAGCGCACGCCGTCGATGATGCTGTGACCGTTACCCTGCAGAACATGGATGACCGCTTCCACCGTGTGGCGATGGCCGAGAGTCTTCCAGCCCATTCCCTCTTCTTCGCCGGCCGGAATACGGTTGATCCAGAAACGAAAAGTTCGGTGATTGAAACCCAGGCGTGGATCGACGAGATAAAGATGCGAGTTGTTCTCAAACTGAGAGCGAATCTCCTCGGCCTTGATCTGCACGGGCGCCTGCAGCCT
>WNGF01008715.1_pt1 | contig 11861 bp, 12 predicted proteins | sample 5400641 | NCBI WGS metagenome assembly WNGF01 (sample SAMN13153371, study PRJNA577476) | soil metagenome | isolation source: 80 cm soil or saprolite under grassland replicate 2 | place: USA:California | collected 2016-06-15 | reverse complement strand
TTCCCCCGCTCGGTCACGTACAGGGGGAGGTCCTCCAACCCCACGCTCTCAGTCCGCCCGTTCAAGAACGAGACCTCGGCCCTGGGCTCTTCCCCCCAGGTGACGGCGGTGACGATGGAGGTCAAGGGGACCACGGCCGCAGGAAGCACATCGGCGCCGAGCAGGGCGTTGACGAACGTGGTCTTCCCTCGCTTGAACTCTCCGACCACGACCACGTTGAACAGCTCCTCGGCGAGCTTCTTGAGTAGGGAGCGCGCTCCCTCGGCGACTCGGAGAAGGGACCGCTCCTCCCCGAGCGTGGCCAGGTCGCGGAGGGCGTCCTCCAGGTCGGTTCGGGTCTTCGCGTAGGTCGGTTCGGCCATCAAAGAAGCTCCTACCTCCGGTGCTCGGTAGGAGCTATCAGCCCGGCTCGGGCGGATCAGGCGAGCTCCATCGCCTCGGTCCGCGTGACCTCCTCCAGTATAGAGGTCCAAAGGGGAAGGCCGCTATCCCGACGCGTCAGACGCCGCCACAGGATCTGGGCCATGGAGCCGGGACCGGGGTCGTGTCCTACAATCTAGTCACAGGCGATGAGGCTCGCCATGCTCGCGTCGCCCCGGCGCTGATGGCCTCTACCAGTGGATGTCGAGACCGGGGAGGAGCGCATGGTGCGAGCGGATTCGTCAATCGGCCGGTCCGAGTCCCGCCGTCACTCTCCTCTGACGACATTCCACAGCATCCTCTTCGACCGGCTCGACGACAGTCGCGACACCGACGTGCGGGACGAACCCCCGTCGTTCGCCGACCTGAATCTGGATCAAGTGCTGGAGTCGATGACCGCCGGCCGCGAAGAGTACGACCTCAAGCCCTTCTTCTACATACCATTGCGCGACGTCACTGCGGTGCGCTACCGGCACGAGATCCTGCGAGACCTGGAGAACACCGGCGTCGCGGAGCCCATCCGGGCCTTCGCAGAGCAGATGGGCAGGATGCGCGAGTTCCTCGCAATGGTAGACAAGCTCCGCTACAGGTACCAGAAGGAGCGCTGGTTCCTGGACTCGGTGGACGTCTATTGCCGCGCCGTCAGGACGTTGGCCAATGAGCTGGCCGGACTCGAGGCGGCATCGCGCGGGCTCCGGGCGTTCCGCGATTACCTCGAGAACTTCGCGGCCTCTGCGGGGTTCAGACGCAAGGGCTCCTCGATGCCGTGGCCGCGGTGAGATATGGCGTGCACATCAAGGGAAGCCGCGTCACGGTGAGCAAGTACGGGGGGGAGGCCGACTACAGCGCGGAGGTGGAGAGGACGTTCGCGAAGTTCAAGCAAGGAGCGGTGAAGGACTACCGGGTCAAGCTTCCCGACTACGCGGACATGACCTGGGTCGAGGGCCGCATCCTGGAGTTCGTGGCCCGGCTGCATCCCGACCTCTTCCAGGCGCTCGACCAGTACTGCACGCGCCACCGCGACTATGTCGACGAGACCATTGCCGCGTTCGACCGACAGGTCCAGTTCTACCTCGCATACCTCGAGTACATCGAGCAGTTCAAGTCGTCGGGATTGCCTTTCTGCTACCCGCGTGTGTCGGCTCGCTCCAAGGAGGTCGGCGCCCGCGAGTCGTTCGACCTGGCCCTGGCCAACACGCTGGTGCCCGAGCGCTCCGCCGTCGTCTGCAACGACTTCTCGCTGAAGGACCCGGAGCGGATCCTTGTGGTCACCGGGCCGAATCAGGGCGGCAAGACGACATTCGCCCGGATGTTCGGCCAGCTCCACTACTTGGCCAGCCTGGGCCTTCCCGTCCCCGGCCGGGAGGCGCGTCTCTTTCTTCCCGACCGGGTGTTCACTCACTTCGAGAAAGAGGAGGATCTGGCCACCCTGAGAGGGAAGCTCGACGATGAGCTGGTCAGGTTCCACGGCATCCTGGGCCGGGCCACTAGCGACAGCATCATCATCATGAACGAGATCTTCACGTCGACCACGCTCGGCGATGCTCTCTTCCTCGGGACGGAGGTGCTGAGACGGGTTGCCGAGCTGGGCTCGTTGGCCGTGTGCGTGACGTTCGTCGACGAGTTGGCTTCCCTGAACGAGGTCACGGTGAGCATGGTGGCAATGGTGGCCCCGGACAACCCAACGGTAAGGACATTCAAGGTCGTGAGAAGGCCTGCGGACGGACTGGCCTTCGCCGGGCTATCGCCCACAAATACGGTCTCACTTACGAGTCCCTGCGGAGGCGAGTCGCTCGATGAAAGCCTTCCTGATGCATCGTGGTGAGGATTTCGATCTAGAGCTGCCGCTCCCTCCGAACGAGGACGCGCTGGCGCAAGACCTCGAGCTGCCCACGCTGTTCAACGCCATGTCTGTCGGGGACAAGTTCCTGGTCGAGGTGGCCAAGAGGGCTGTTCTCTCCAGCCTGGCCGACCCGGACGCGATCCTTTACCGGCAGCATGTCCTCGCCGACTGTCTCGGCCAGCCTGCGATCGTGAGATACATCTATGGTCTTGCGGTGGAGGCGATCCAGGCCGAGAGAAGGATCTGGGGCGTGTGGATGGGCTCGGCCGACTCGGTCTTGAACAGAGGCGTGCAGGTGCTGGAGCTTTTTGTCCCCTTCCTGAAGAAGCTGCGGACCATCGCCGACGAACACGCGGGGGAGTTCCGGTCGGAGGGGTTCGTGCGGTTTTTCGCCATGCTCTCGAAGGAGCTCGACGACCGGTACTTCGAAACGGTCGAGGGCCACCTGAAGGAGCTCAAGTTCAAACGGGGCGCGCTGATGAGCTCTGAGCTCGGCAGGGGCAACAAGGGAACCCGCTACGTGCTGAGAACGCAGCCGGAAGAGGGTCGCTGGAGGTGGATGTCTCGACTAAGCCGCTCCAGCTACAGCTTCCAGATCCCCGATCGGGACGAGAATGGGTTCAGAGCCCTGTCCGACCTGCGGGGAAGGGGCATAAACCTGGTCGCCAACGCCCTGGCTCAGTCGACCGACCACATCCTCAGCTTCTTCCGGATGCTGCAAGCGGAGCTGGCCTTCTACGTCGGGTGTCTGAACCTGCACGAGCGCCTCACAGAGAAGAGGGAGCCAACGTGCTTCCCGGTGCCTCTCGCCGCCAGTCGGGGTGCGCTCTCCGCGCGGGGGCTGTACGACGTATGTCTCACCCTGAACATGGAAGACCCGGTCGTCGTCAACGAGCTGAACGCCGACGGCAAGTCGCTCGTCATGATCACCGGTGCCAACCAGGGGGGAAAGTCCACGTTCCTGCGAGGCGTTGGACTGGCCCAACTCATGATGCAGTGCAGGATGTTCGTGCCGGCCGAGTCGTTCCGCGCCAGTGTCTGCGATGGGTCTTCACGCACTACAAGCGGGAGGAAGACCCCACCATGAAGAGCGGCAAGCTCGACGAAGAGCTCAGCAGGATGAGCGACATCGCCGGCAGGATCGAGCCGAGCTCCATGCTGTTGTGCAACGAGTCATTCGCCGCGACGAACGAGCGGGAGGGGTCCCAGATCGCTCGGCAGGTCGTGCGGGCGCTGACCGAGGCCGGCATCACGGTCCTCTTCGTCACGCACCTGTTCGACTTGGCCCACAGCCTGTACCTCCGAGACATGGACACGGCCCTCTTCCTTCGTGCCGAACGGCGCCCGGGTGGCCAGCGCACGTTCCGACTCATCGAAGGCGAACCACTGCCTACAAGCTACGGCGAGGATTCCTATCGGAGGATCTTCGGCGCCACCTCCGATGCTGCAAAGGTGGACGTCCTGGAGATGGGATCGTGACGCCAGCGCGGCGCAACCGACGACGAGGGCGCTGGCGCCCCTGGCGCTCAGCATCATGGTCGCCCGCTGAGACCCCCCAGCGACCGCAGGAGGAGCGTCCGGAGCTGCTCGCGTTCCTCCTCGGTGAGGGCGCCGAACAGCTCGGCGTTCATCCGCTCGGCCGCACTGGCCCGGGCCCGGAGGGCCCGGCGGCCCGCGGGGGTGAGGTCCACCGCGTACCGCCGGCGATCGTGCTCATCCCGCTTGCGTTCCACGAACCCCGCCGACTCCAACCAGTCGACGAACCCCACGAGGTCACTGGGGTCGAGCCGGAGCCGTTCGCTGATGGCCTGCTGGCTGGCCGAGCCGAACTCCTCGAGGCAGGTCAGGACGGCGAAGTGAGGGAAGCGCATCTGCTCAGCGGGCGTCTGCGCCTCCTCCATCCCCCGATGGCCCAACCGGAACGCCTCCCGCATCAGCAGGAACATGGCGGCGCTCGGGAGGCGCAAGAGACTGGCGGGGTACTCGGGCCGTTCGCCGCTCGGCTCCCGCGTGCGCAACGCCCTGGCGAACCGCCGATTCGGCCTCGGCGGTCCACCGCGCGCTGCGTCCGGGTCCCTTCGGGTCCCGCGGCGGCGTGGGTTGACACTCATGGGCATCGTCCTTATCGTGGGCGCATCCCATGATTTACCATACCCAGGGTTCGGATGCCAGCACCGCCGTCCGGGCGGACGAGAGACACAGGGTGTCCGAGCGCGAGCCGGTCATCTCCGTGACCGGGCTGGCCAAACGGTACGGGGAGCTCCGGGCGGTCGCCGGGGTGGACTTCGAGGTGTTCCGCGGCGAGACGTTCGGATTCCTCGGGCCCAACGGAGCGGGCAAGACAACCACGATCAACATGCTGTGCACGTTGGCCACGCCCACCGCCGGATCAGCCGCCGTAGCTGGCTTCGACATCGTCCGCGAGCGCGACGACGTGCGGCGGAGCATCGGCCTGGTGTTCCAGGACACCACGCTGGACACCTACCTCACCGCCGAGCGGAACCTTCGATTCCACGCTGAGCTGTACGGCGTGCCCCGCGCCCAGGTCGATGACCGGCTGAGGCAGGTCCTGGAGATCGTGGGGCTGTGGGACCGCAGGGACTCCAAGGTCATGGAGTACTCGGGCGGGATGATGCGGCGGTTGGAGATCGCCCGCGGCCTACTCCACTACCCCCGCGTGCTGTTCCTGGACGAACCGACGATCGGGCTGGACCCCCAGACGCGGTCGCATATCTGGACCTACATCGAGGAGCTGAAGCAGCGGGAGGACATCACAATCTTCCTCACCACCCACTACATGGACGAGGCCGAGCACTGCGACCGCATCGCCATCATCGACAACGGGGCGATCGTGGCCATGAATACCCCGGAGGCGCTGAAGGCGAGCGTGGGCAAGGACCGGGTCCAGATCCAGACGCCCGACGACCCGGCCGCCATCGCCGCTCTGCGGGAGCGGTTCGGTCTCGAGGCAGCCGTACACGAGGGACAGATGACCTTCTCGGTGGAATCGGGGGAGCAATTCGTTCCCCGGTTGTTCGCCGAGCTCGGGGTCCCCATCGAGGCGGTTCGCGTGTCCCGGCCCACGCTCGACGACGTGTTCATGTCCTACACGGGCAGGACGATCCGCGATGCCGAAGCCGTGAACCCGCTCAGGGCCATGGCGAAGCTGTGGCGAGGGAGGCGGTAGCCGTGGCGGTGGAGACGGCAACTCCCAGGGCCGGCACGATACCCACTCGATCGGCTCGCCGGACATTCCTCCACGACGCCCGCGGGTCCAAGATCGTCTTCCAGCGGGAGATGATCCGCTGGTGGCAGGATCGCTCGCGGTTCGTCGTCTCTCTCGTGCAGCCGGTGCTGTTCCTCTTCGTGCTCGGGACGGGGCTGTCGAGCCTGGTGTCCAGAGGGACCGGCGGGTTGTCGCTGCGCACGTTTATCTTCCCGGGCGTGCTGGCGATGTCCACGATGTTCACGGCGATGTTCTCGGCCGCCTCCCTCGTGTGGGATCGGGAGTTCGGCTTCCTCCGCGAGATGCTGGTCGCCCCGGTGAGCCGCGGGGCGATCCTGGTCGGGAAGGCCCTCGGCGGCTCCACCGTGGCCACGATCCCGGGAGTGGTGATGCTGGCGTTCGCGGGTGCCGTCGGCGTGCCGTACGACCCACTCCTGATGCTCGTGCTCGTGGCCGAGCTGCTGCTGCTCTCGTTCGTCCTGACGGTCGTCGGACTGGTCATCGCGGGCCGCATCAAGCAGATCCAGTCGTTCATGGCGCTCACCCAACTGTTTCTCCTGCCGATGCTGTTCCTCTCGGGCGCTCTGTTCCCGCTGTCGAACCTACCGGCGTGGCTGCATGTCCTCACGCGCGTGAACCCGCTCACCTATGCGGTCGACCCCATGCGCCGGGCGGTGTTCGAGCACCTGGACGTCTCGACGGCGGTCCTCCACCGGCTGAGCCCGGGGGTCACGTGGGGCTCGTGGACGGTCCCGATCGGCCTGGAACTCCTGCTGGTCCTGGCCATGGGAGGCCTCTTGCTCGGCGTGGCCATCGCCGAGTTCCGACGCGTCGAGTAGGGACGCGAGGGGCGGCCATCTTTCTTGCGAGTTCGGGTTGCCGACCGACGTCTCCATGCGCTTCGGACCCAACCGCCGGGCTTTACACCCGGCCCAGGAGGACGCCCAGCGTCAGGAGCGCGGCGACGGCGCCGGCGATCACGGCGAACCGCGGATCCCGGTCCTTGGCGAAGAGGAGGATCAGTGCGAGCACCCTGCTGATCGGTGTCGCCAGCAGCACGAGGATCCCTACGGCCATGAACGCAGAGGGCCTGCCCGCCGCCACCAGCCTTGGGACGTCCAGGAGACGAACGGCATGCGCCCGGAGCCTCCCCTCAGCGAAGGCGAGCACCACTCCGGTAGTCATGGACAGGCTTCCGAGCCCCAGGCCGGCTCGGAGGAGGCCCTGGACCAGGCGACGCTCCCGTAGGCAGGGGCCGATCCTATCCACGCCAAACCCCGATCGCTCGGAGCAGCATCTGGACGGACACCGCGACGAGGATGATGGCGAGCAACCTGGAACGATGCCGCCCCCGATGCCCAGCAGCGCACCAAGGGCACCGGCCCCCACGCCTGACAGCAGGAGCAACAGCAGGCCCAGGGCATCGAACGTCAAGGACGCCCCCCCATGCGCGATGCCCGAGCGTCGTTGCTCGGCTCGAAGAGGCGCTGGCTCAGTGTGGCCCGAGGATGCCTATCTCGGCCGCAGCCCCTCCCGCCTCGGGCGCGAACCCGATCGTGACGCGCACCTCGCCCTCGAGACGGTCAACGGTGAAATCGAGGAACGGACAGCACCGACGCTCGGCCTCGATGAGCGCGGTAAGAACCCGTGCTGTCTCCCCGCCGCCCCGATAGACCAGCACTTGCCCATGGGGCCGGGTCTCCATCAGAAGCAGGGCCCGGCGGTCGATGGCCCCCCACTGCCGCCGCCGAGCGGCAAGCTCCTCGTCGGTCAGTGAGCACGCGTAGGTTGGTTCGGTCATCGACGTCACCTCCGGGAATAATGCTGGCACTTCAAGTACACTTGAAGTCAAGTGTCATCGAACGAGCTGCTTCCCATCGGCGAGGTCGCCTCGCGCGCCGGGCTCCGTCCGTCCGCGCTTCGGTTCTACGAGGAGGCCGGCCTGCTGCGTCCCGCCGCTCGGGTGAGCGGTCGCCGCCGGTATGAGCCATCCGTCCTCGGCCGCTTGGCGGTCATCCGGCTGCTGCGCGACGCGGGGTTCACGATCCGGGAGATGCGCCGGCTCCTTGGGGGCGGCACGGCGCGTCGCCGGTGGCGCCCCCTCGCCGAAGCCAAGCTCCAAGAGATCAACGCCCGGATCGCCGAGGCGCAGGAGACTCGCGAGCTGATCGAGCGTGCCCTGGCCTGCGACTGCGAGACCTTGGAGGGGTGCAGCACCCTCAGGCAGGGGTACGGAACCCACCGCCGCGCAGCGAGCCGGCGTCCCCCAGGGCATCGGGCCCGCGGTCGACTCGCCTGATCAACAAATCATCTGTCCATGGATCCGGTGACCATCTACGGGGTCGGGGCGCCCTCGTTCATGATGCTCATGAACGCCTTCGAGCGGCGAGATGCTCTCTTCATCCTGGCCTTCGCCTTCGGCTGTGCCCTCGCCAGCGCCTACGGATTCTTGTCCGGCGCGTGGCCCTTCGGGTGGTCGAAATCATCTGGTGCGGGGTCGCCCTGCGCCGGTTCAGAAACGTGGGCCGGTCAAGAGAGGGCTGATCTCCCAGACGAGATGCGGTCCCTGAAGACCGCGCACTGGCTCCTGCCGAACCGCTGTCCCGTGAGCAGACTCTCGCAGCCCTTTCCTAGACAGAAATAGGAGGCATCGCGGTGTGCATCGAGGACCTGGAGAGGCGATGGGGAGCAATAGGAAAGGAACAGGAGAGGAATCGGGGACCGAGGCTTGCCCCAGTGCTTGGCCGATCACTCTCATGTCAACCTTGTTGCTCAAAGGGAGCGCAGGAACACCAGCTCAGGCGATTCGAAGACGCGTCCTAGATAGACAGTGCCCGGCCCCGGACGGGGCTAGAACCGTGCCTCGCCGGTCCCACGAGAGACCGTCGGCCGACGTCGCCAGGGCAATCTCGACCCGCCGCCCATCGTCGCTGGCATAGAACATGCGGAATGTCCCGGAGATGTCGAGGACGCACGGATGGGAAACCGCAAGCTCCCCCTCGTCAGGTTCGAGGACGGTCCCCACGCGATCCCAAGACGCGCCCGACTGGGAGATCGCCGCGAGAATGGCAGCCCGCCGGTTGTCGTGCGAGCCGTCGTAGCCGGAGAAGAACAGCCACCATCGCTCGCCGGTCATCACAACACAGGGATCGCTGGCCCCGGCGGCATCCTCACGGCCGCGCTGCATGATGGTTCCCTCAGGGATCCACTGCCTTCCGTCGATGGACATGGCCATGTGCAGGCGAGCAACATCGCCGTCGAATCCCGCGTAGACCATCAAGTAGCCGCCCGGGGTCTTCACCACACAGGGGGACTCGACCCCGTAGTTGTCGCTGTCGCCGGCGAATCCGGCGTCGAGCGCCACTCCTACCCGTTCCCATGTGCCGCCCCCGGGCTGAATCGCCTCAAGGATCCGCCAAGTCGTTCCGTCGTTCCCCGAGTACCACATTCGAAGAGTGCCGTCGTCCTCCTCGAGCACCCACGGCCGAAGCGCCCGAAGGCTGTCGGCCTCGCCGGAGACTCCCGGGGGGAGAACCTGCCCCTCGCGCACCAATTCCACGGATCAACTCTAGCCTTCAGGGAAATAGCCTTCTCCGGGGGTGTGGCCGGATGGGCCCTCGGAGGCGGCAACCTTCAATGATTGCTGCGCGGCCGACAAGCTCTATGTCCGGACGGTCGGAGCTTCGCTAGGACGCCTCGACCATCCTGAACGACCGTCAGAACGGGAAGGATCGAAGTGGTCCAGTCACTCAGGGTGAACCGCGGCATCAGGACTGCCTCCCCACCCCCCAGCCGATCAAAGGTTCACGTCGCGCGGTTTTCAATTGACGGGAAGGGCGTCCCTCCCCGGGAGTGCGGCCGGGGGCCGACGAACAGCAACTAATGCCAGCGACGGCCAGGAAGGGAGGGACCTGCTCATGGCTGCTGGGACCGTGAAGTGGTTCAGCTCCGAGAGGCGCTACGGGTTCATCTCCCAGGAGAACGGCCCCGATGTGTTCGTGCACGCCAGTGCCCTCCAGGGCGAGGGGACATCGACTCTTTGAAGAGACGCAGAAGGTCGAGTTCGCCATCCCGCAGGGGCCGCCGGGGCCGAAGGGGCCCTCAGGCCACCAACGTTCGGCCCGTCGCCTACGGCGGCATCCCTGACTTCCGAAAGCCCGAGGTCCTAACGCGTTCCGGTTCGCTCGGGGCCAGTCGCTCTTCTTTGACCAAAGCCTGCCGGGACTGGCGGGGCGGAGGTGGCGGAGTCGATGGCAGGTTGGTCATCCGGGGGGCGTGGCCGCTCCATTCGAAGCGTGATGGTCCTCGCCGGACTGCCGGTCGGTTTCCCTTCGCCCCGTCAAGCGAGAAACCGAACCCCGCCAGCGGCTGAGGGCGTCTGCTTCGTGCTGTGGCTGGAAGTTGAGTCAGGACCCCACGGGTATAATCGGCTCGGAGGCGCTCTGGGCGCGGCAAGCGCCACCAGGGCGCCTTCTTCGCCCGAGGGGAGGCCGTGGTCTGTCGATCCGCGGGGGCATCCAGGAGATCAGGGGGGTCGAGCGTCGGCCCGGAAGGAACGGGATGTTTGAGCGATTCACCGACCGCGCCAGGCGGGTCGTGGTCCTCGCCCAGGAAGAGGCCAGGACGCTCAACCACAACTACATCGGCACCGAGCACATCCTCCTCGGACTGATCCACGAGGGGGAGGGCGTGGCCGCCAAGGCCCTCGAGGCGCTTGGGATCTCGCTGGAAGCAGTCCAATCCCAGGTCGAGGAGATCATCGGCCAGGGGCAGTCCGCCCCGACGGGCCACATCCCCTTCACCCCACGGGCCAAGAAGATCCTGGAGCTCTCGCTCCGGGAGGCCCTGCAGCTCGGGCACAACTACATCGGCACCGAGCACCTCCTCCTCGGGCTGATCCGGGAGGGCGGCGGCGTGGCGGCCCAGGTGCTCCAGAAGCTCGGGGCGGACCTGAACCGCGTTCGTCAGCAGGTGATCCAGCTCCTTCAGGGGTATGCCGGCAAGGGCGAGCAGCAGCCCGGTGGCGAGCCGAGCCCGCAGGGATCGATGGTCCTGGACCAGTTCGGCCGGAACCTCACCCAGCTCTCCCGGGACGGCAAGCTCGACCCGGTGATCGGCCGGGAGAAGGAGATCGAGCGGGTCATGCAGGTCCTGTCCCGCCGGACGAAGAACAATCCGGTCCTGATCGGCGAACCCGGCGTGGGCAAGACCGCCGTCGTGGAGGGGCTGGCCACCAAGATCGTGAAGGGTGACGTCCCCGAGACGCTTAAGGGCAAGCAGATCTACACGCTGGACCTGGGCGCGTTGGTTGCCGGCTCGCGGTACCGCGGTGATTTTGAGGAACGCGTGAAGAAGGTCCTGAAAGAGATCAGGACCCGCGGCGACATCGTCCTGTTCATCGACGAGCTGCACACGCTGGTCGGCGCGGGAGCCGCCGAGGGGGCCATCGATGCTGCCTCCATCCTCAAGCCCATGCTGGCCAGGGGCGAGCTTCAAACGATCGGCGCCACCACCCGGGATGAGTACCGCAAGCACCTGGAGAAGGACGCGGCCCTGGCGCGGCGGTTCCAGCCGATCTACGTGGACCAGCCCACCGTGGCCCACACCATCGACATACTGAAGGGCCTGCGGGACCGGTACGAGGCCCACCACCGGGTGTCCTACACCGACGAGGCTCTGGTGGCCGCGGCGAACCTTTCGGACCGCTACATCTCCGACCGGTTCCTGCCGGACAAGGCCATCGACCTGATCGACGAGGCCGGCTCGCGGATGCGGATCCGCCGCATGACCGCCCCGCCGGTGGTCCGGGAGATGGACGAGAAGATCGCCGAGGTCCGGATGAAGAAGGAGTCGGCCATCGACGCCCAGGACTTCGAGCGGGCCGCCCGCCTTCGGGACGACGAGCGCCGGCTGCTGGAGGAGAAGGCCCAGCGGGAGCGGGAGTGGAAGTCGGGCGAGATGGACGTCCTGTCGGAGATCGACGAAGAGGAGATCGCCGAGGTCCTGTCGGCCTGGACGGGCATCCCGGTCTACAAGCTGACCGAGGAGGAGACCCAGAAGCTGCTCCGGATGGAGGACGAGCTGCACAAGCGCATCGTCGACCAGGTCGAAGCGGTCAACGCGGTGTCGAAGGCCATCCGGCGGACCCGGGCCGGCCTGAAGGACCCCAAGCGGCCCAGCGGGTCGTTCATCTTCCTGGGGCCCTCCGGCGTGGGCAAGACCGAGCTGTCCAAGGCCCTGGCCGAGTTCCTGTTCGGCGACGAGGACGCCCTCATCCAGCTGGACATGTCCGAGTACATGGAGAAGCACACCGTCAGCAGGCTGATCGGCTCCCCGCCCGGCTATGTCGGGTACGAGGAGGGCGGCCAGCTC
>WNGF01041008.1_pt1 | contig 11865 bp, 10 predicted proteins | sample 5400641 | NCBI WGS metagenome assembly WNGF01 (sample SAMN13153371, study PRJNA577476) | soil metagenome | isolation source: 80 cm soil or saprolite under grassland replicate 2 | place: USA:California | collected 2016-06-15 | reverse complement strand
AGCGTCCGGCGGCGACCTCGACCGTGCTGCGGCCGCCGACGATCTCGGCCATGGTGCCGTCGGCCACCACCCGGCCGTCGGCGAGCACTACCAGGCGGTCGCACTGCTCGGCCTCGCTCATGCGGTGGGTGGTGACCAGCACCCCGGCGCCGGCCTCGGCCGCCGCCCTGATGGTGTCCCACAGCAGGGCGCGCCCGAGGGCGTCGACGCCGGAGGTGGGCTCGTCGAGCACCAGCAGGTCGGGCCGGTGCGCCAGGGCCGCCGCGAAGGCGACCCGCCGGCGCAACCCCAGCGGCAGGTCCGCGACCGTGCGGTCACGCGCCGCCGCCAGCTCCTCGTCGCCGGCGAGCGGCATCCCCGGGCCCGTGCCGTGGCCCCGCACGGCGAAGGCGCGCGCGCTGAAGGCGAGGTTCTCGGCCACGGTCAGGTCCTCGTACAGGCCGAGGCCCTGGGGCACGTAGCCGAGCCGCGCGCGGGTCGCCCGGGACGGCGGGCTCCCGAACAGCTCGACCGTGCCGTCTGAGACCCGGAGCAGCCCGAGGAGGCAGCGGATCAGGGTGGTCTTGCCGGCCCCGTTCGCCCCGAGCAGGCCGACCACCTCGCCGGGGAGGACCGTGAGCTGGACGCCGTCGACCGCGGTGAAGGCGCCGAAGCGCCTGGTCGCCCCGCGCGCCTCGGCCAGCGGCATGGTGGTGGTCACGCGGCCCTCCCTTCGCGCCCGCCCGAGGCGGCGCGGTCGCGCCGCTCCACGGCGGCGACGATCACGGCGTCCTCGAGGTCCGGGATCGCCAGGCCGGCGGCGTGCGGGGTCGTGCCTGGGTCCCGCAGCCAGGTCCGCCAGCGCGCCCCGTGGCGCCAGGAGAAGCCGCCGGCCGGCCGCTCGGCCGAGTCCAGCAGCACCCCGGGCATGCCGGCGACCAGCTCGTCGGGCGCGCCCACCAGCAGCGGGACGCCCTGGTCGAGCACCAGCACCGAGAGGGCGCGCTCGGCCTCGTCCAGGTAGCTGGTGGCCGCGACCACGCACGCGCCCGCCGCCGCGGCGCCGGCGACCAGCCGCCACAGCTCCGCCCGGCTGACCGGGTCGACGCCGGTGGTCGGCTCGTCGAGCACCAGCAGCTCCGGCTCGTGCAGCAGGGCCATGGCGAGGGCCAGCTTCTGCCGCATGCCGCCGGAGAGCTGGCCCCCGAGGCGGTCACGGGCAGCGCCGAGGCCGGTGCGGTCGAGCAGCCGGTCGGCCCGCTCGCGCAGGACCCGGCCGGCGAGGCCGTAGGCCGAGCCGCTGAAGGCGAGGTTCTCGGTCACGGTGAGGTCGCGCCACACGCCCGGGCCGGCCGAGACGTAGCCGGTGCGCGCGCTGTCGGGCCGCCGCACCCGGCCCCCGTCCGGGCACACCACCCCGGCCAGCGCCCGCAGCACGGTCGTCTTGCCGGCGCCGTCGCCGCCGACCACCGCGGTCACCGAGCCGGCAGGCACCTCCAGGTCGACCCCGGTCACCGCCACGCGCCCGCGGTAGCGCACGGTCAGGTCCTCGACCCCGTAGCTCGCCGGGGCGCCCGCGCTCATGCCCCACCACCGGCGGCCGGGGCCGGCTCGGCCCGGCGCGCCCGCCGGCCCCGGCCGGCGGGGGCCAGGTCGCGCCGGAAGCGCACCACCGCCAGGGCGGACACGGCCAGGCCGAGGCCGGCGAGGGCGGCGAGCGGCACGGCCAGCGACGCCAGCGAGGCGCCGCGCACCATCACGCCACGGCTGATCTGGATGAAGTAGGTGAGCGGCAGGACGTAGCCGAGCCAGCGGACCCCCGCCGCCATCGCGGACAGCGGGAAGATCAGGCCGGAGAGCAGCACCTGCGGCAGCAGCGTCATGAGGGCGAGCTGGATGGCCTGGCCCTGGTTCTCGGACACCGAGGAGATCAGCACGCCGAGACCGAGGGTGACGAACAGGAACAGCAGCGCGCCGAGCGCGAACACCGCCGGCGAGCCACGGAACGGCACGTCGAACAGGAGGATGCCGGCCGCCACGACCACCACCAGGTCGACCGTCGCCACCACGAAGTAGGGCAGCACCTTGCCGAGGAAGACGTCGCGGGGCCGCAGCGGCATCACCGCGAGCTGCTCCATGGTGCCGGCCTGACGCTCGCGCACCACCCCGAGGCTGGTCGCCAGCGTGCCGACGAACACCAGGATGATGCCGACCAGCCCGGGCACCATGATCACCGGGGTCTCCAGCCCGGGGTTGAACAGCACCTCGGGCCGCGGCGCCTGGGCTGCCGCGCCGGCGGCCGGCCCGGCCGTGCTGAGCGCCTGCACCGCCGCGCGCGCGCCGAACAGGTCGCTCCCGTCCACCAGCACGGCCGGCGTGGCGCCCGTGACCACGGCCACGGTGGCGTGGCCGTCGCGCAGCTCGGCGACCGCCTCGGCGCGGCCGTCGCCGGGCCGCACGTCGACAACCTGGAGCCGGCCGGGGAGGCGCCCGGCGACCTGGTCGGCGCCGGGCCCGACCACCACCGTGCGCACCTCGGGCACGTCGAAGCTGGCCGCGTAGCCGAACACGACCAGCAGCACCAGCGGCATCACGATCAGCATCGCCAGCGTGCGGTGGTCCCTGCGGAGCTGCCTGAACTCCTTGATCACCATCGCGAGCACGGCGCCGCCCCCTTCCAAGATCCAGTCCCCAGCAGAACTCAACAATGTATGAATTCTACGCTGAGTGAAATCTCTGTCAAGGAGTGGCCGGCGCCAAATTGCGTCGTGCCGTGGCCGCCGCCGGCGTACGGTCAAGCCTGCGGGCGGGGCCGCTGGCGGCCCCGGCGGAGCGGGAGGGCACGTGATCGTGAACGGCGAGCTCGGCCGCGCCTACGAGTTCCTCGTCAAGGGCGACATGCGCGGCGAGCGCACCGAGGCCGCACGCTTCGGCCTGGCCGTCTTCACCGACAGCCTGCCGCTGCGCTACGACTCCAACTACCTGCTGGTCGACCGCCTACCCGACGCGGTCGCGGCCGGCGACCTGGCCGAGGAGGCGCGACGGCTCGGGCGTCCGGCGGTCATGGTGCGCGACGAGGGCACGGGCGAACGGCTCGTTCCCGGCTTCGAGCGGCTGGACTGGAACGTGAGCCGCGGGCTGGTGATGGCCCACCGCGGGCGGCCGGCACGGACCGCGGACACCCGCCTGGTGCGCGAGGTCGACCAGGCGTTGCTGCGCCCGGCACACCGCCGTGAGCTCGCCGGCTACCCCTGGGCGACGCCCGAGGTGGTGGAGCAGCTCCTCGAGGCCAAGCTGCGCATCGCCGAGGCGGTCGAGGTGCGCTTCCTCGCGGTGATGGTCGACGGCGAGGTTGCCGCCTACGCCGACCTCTACCACGACGGCCGTACGGCGCAGATCGAGGACGTCGCCACCCTCGCCGAGCACCGCGGCCGCGGCTACGCCAGCGCCCTGGTCCTCTACGCGCTCGGCGAGGCCCGCCGTGCCGGCTGCGACTTCACCTTCCTCGTGGCCGACGCCGAGGACTGGCCCAAGGAGCTCTACCGCCGCCTCGGCTTCGAGGACCTCGGCCGCTACGTGAAGTTCCACCACCCCGACTGAGCGGTCACGGCCGCACGGGGGTGCGCGACACCAGCTCGAAGGTGGCCTGCTCGTCGTAGGTGGTGTGGCCGACGAAGGTTGTCCGAGCTGGAGCGGCCCTCCGTGCAGCGCCAGCGCAGCACCGCGCCCGGCCGCGCCCCGGTGAGCAGGCGCCGGCCGGGCGGGTCGCAGGCGAAGCGCTGCACGCCGGGCACGAAGAAGTAGGTCAGGCTGGTGGCGTAGGCGAGCTCGCGCGCGTCGCCGCCGCCGCTGCAGAAGTCGTAGGTCTCGGTGTGCTGGTCGAAGACGGGCACGGTCTCGCGCCAGCGGCAGCCGCCCAGGTCGGTGATCACCCGCACGGTCTCGCCGGGGTAGGCCCGGTCGACCGAGAAGCGGTCGACCGTCTCGTGCCCGCCGCTGCGGTAGCGGTACACCCCGGCGGCGGGCCGCGGCCCGGGCCCCGCCGGATCGGTCACCGACTGCGGGAACCGCGCCCTGGCGGCGGCCACGTCGACCGGGGCGAGCACCGTCCTCCCCCACAGCAGGAAGCCGTCCGCCGCGGCGACCAGCAGCCCGACGGCCAGCAGCGCCCTGATCCACCGGGGGGCTACCGCTCGGCTGTGCGTGGCCGCCCGCCGCTTGGGTTGCGGCCTCGCTCTTGAGCCCCCCGGACCCCCCCGCAGGCCCGCGGCGCTCACCCGCCCGGCGCGGGAACGGACACGCGGCGCTCGCCGAGGGCGGCGCGGCGGGCGGCCACCAGGTTGCGCCCGGCCGCCGCGAGGCGGCGCCGGCGCGGCACCCGCACGCGGCGGTCGAGCACCTGGTAGCCGGCCCGCTCGACCTCGTCGAGGATGCCGCCGTAGAGCGCGAACGCGGTCCGCACGCAGGGCCGGGAGGAGGGCGCCAGCAGCTCGATGCCCGGCTCGGCGGCGCGGTAGTGGGCGCGGGCGCGCTCGACCTCGAAGGCGAGCAGCTCCCGCACGGCGGGCGCGGCCGTCGCGGCGGCCAGGTCCTCCCGGCGCACGCCGAAGCGCGCCAGGTCCGCCACGGGAAGGTAGACGCGGCCGCGGGCGAGGTCCTCGCCGACGTCCCTGATGAAGTTGGTCATCTGGAAGGCGAAGCCGAGCTGGCGGGCGTGCTCGCGACCGCGGACCGGGTCGGCCGGCTCCAGGATGGAGGTCAGCATGATCCCCACGGCCGCGGCCGAGCCCTCCATGTAGCCGAGCAGGTCGTCGTAGGTCTGGTAGCGGTCGACGGCCAGGTCCGTCGCCATCGCGTCGGGCGCGCACGGTGTGGAGCACCGCCGGCAGCACCGGGTCGTCGCAGGGCTCGCCGCGCAGGCCGGCGAAGAAGCGCTCACCGAAGGCGCGCAGCGCGGCCGCCCGCCCCTCGACGCCGAGCCGCGGGTCCGGGTCGTCGACCAGCTCGTCGGCGTAGCGGCTGAAGGCGTACAGGGCGTGCACGTGGCGCCGCTTCCAGGCGGGCAGCAGCAGGGTGGCGAGGTAGTAGCTGCGGCCGTGGTGGCGGTGGAGCCGCCGGCAGCGCTCGTAGGCGGCGGTCAGCGTGCGCGGCTCCTGCCCGCCTGCCAGCGCCGCGGTCCGGCCGGCGGCCGCCCCGGCGATCACCGGGCGAGCACCCGCTCGGCGGCCAGGCGGCCCGAGATCAGCACCATCGGCACGCCCACGCCGGGGACGGTGCCCGCACCGGCGAAGAACAGGCCCGGCACGGTGGGGCAGGCGCCGGACGGGCGGAACCAGGCGGTCTGGCTGAGGCGGTGGTCGAGCGAGAAGGGAGTGCCGCCGGACAGGCCCATCGCCGCCCAGGCGGGCGGGTCCGTCACCCGCTCGACCTCGCTGTCGGCGCCCAGGTCGCCGTAGCCGAGCCGGGCCAGGCGGGCGAGCAGCCGCTCGCGCAGCAGCGGGCGCAGCGCCGCCCAGTCGTGCCCGTGGGTGGTGTTGGCGGTCGGCTCCAGCACCGAGAGCGTCGCGTGGCCGGGCGGTGCGGAATCCGGGTCCTCCGGCGTCGGGTAGGTGACCAGCACGCTCGGGTCGGGCTGGACCTGGCCGCGGCGGGTCAGCGCCTCGAAGTCGCCCTTGTAGTCGCGACCGAGGTGCAGGGTGTGGTGCGCCTGCCCGTCGAGCCGCCGGGGCAGCCCGAACTGCACGAGGTAGCAGGATGGCGCGAAGCGCAGGCGCCACAGGCGCCAGTCGTGCGCGGCCGGCGGCAGCAGCTCGGCGTAGGCGCGCGGCAGGTCGGCGGTGACGATCACCTCGCGCGCCGCGAGCCGCTCGCCGGAGGCGAGGCGGACGCCGCTCACGCCGGCGGCGCCGGCCTCGACCCGCTCCACCCGGGCGCCGAAGCGCAGCTCCGCCCCGGCCTTCTCGGCCACCCCGGCGAGCGCCTGGGGCAGGGCGTGCATGCCGCCGCGGCGCGGGAACACCACCCCGGCGACCGTGTCCATGTACGACACCACCGCGTAGATGCCCAGCGCGTCGAACGGCGACAGCCCCACGTACAGGGCCTGGAAGGTGTGCGCGCGCCGCAGCCGCCAGTCGCTCAGGTGGGTGGCGACCAGGCTGTGCAGGCGGCGGAAGCCGCCCAGCGCTGCCAGCCTCGCCAGCGCGGGCGGCTGCACCAGGTCGCCGAGGCGGCGCTGGTCGCGGCCCACGAACGCGGGCCACCCCGCCTCGTACATGCGCCGCAGGTGGGCGCGGAAGGCCAGGTAGCGCGCCGCCTCGCCGGGGCCGGCGAGCCGCTCCACCGAGGCGGCCATGCGCTCGGCGCCGGGCACCACGTCCAGGTGCGAGCCGTCGTGGAAGCCGATCCGGTAGTAGGGATCGAGCGGCGCCAGCTCCAGCCAGTCGTCCAGCTCCTCGCCGGCGGCGCCGACCGTGGCCGCGACCACCTCCGGCATGGTCAGCACCGTCGGGCCGGTGTCGAAGCGGTAGCCGCCCGCCGTGACGCTGCCGCAGAGGCCGCCCGGGGCCTCGGTGGCCTCCAGCACGACCACGTCGCGGCCGGCCGCGGCCAGGTGGATGGCGCTGGAGAGGCCGGCAAGGCCGGCGCCGACCACCACCGTCGGCGGGCTCACCGGCTACGAGCTCCGGTCGGTGACGTGGTCGGCGAGGGCGGCGAGGGCCGCGCGGGCCTGCTCGTCGATGCCGTCGCTGGCAGCAAGGGCCGCCTTCGCCTCGGCCAGCAGCTCGGCGACGCGGTCCTCGGTCCGGGCCAGCGCCCCAGAGGTGGCGATCACCTCCCGGACCGCCTCCACGTCGTCGTCGGTCAGCTTGGCGTCGCCGAGGGCGCTCTCCAGCAGCCGCCGCCCCGCCGGGTCGCTGCGCTCCCTGGCCTGCAGCACCAGGTAGGTCTCCTTGCCCTCGCGCAGGTCGTCGCCCGCCGGCTTGCCGGTCACCTCCGGGCTGCCGAACACGCCGAGCACGTCGTCGCGGAGCTGGAACGCCTCGCCGAGCGGCACGCCATAGGCGGAGTAACGCCGCGCCAGCGCCGGCGACCCGCCGGCCAGCGCCAGGCCCAGGTGCAGCGGCCGCTCGATGGTGTACTTGCCGGACTTGTAGTTCAGCACGCGCCGCACGGCCGCCTCGCCCGGTGCGCCCCGCCTGGCCTCGAGCAGGTCGAGGTACTGCCCGCCCATCAGCTCCGAGCGCAGCCGGTTGAACACCTTGAGCGCCGCCACCAGCCGGTCGTCCGGCAGCCCGGCCTCGGCCAGCGCCGCGTCCGCCCAGGTGAACGCGAGGTCGCCCATCAGTACCGCCGCGCCCGTGCCGAACGCCGCCGGGTCGCCGCGCCAGGTCCAGCCACGGTGCAGGCCGGCGAACTCGACGTGCATCGCCGGCCGGCCCCGGCGCACCTCGGAGCCGTCCATGATGTCGTCGTGGATCAGGGCGCAGACGTGCAGCAGCTCCACCGAGCAGGCCGCCCGCACGACCGCCTCGGCGCGCGGCCCGTCCGGCCGCCCGCCGCCGCCGCGGTAGCCCCACCAGACGAACGCGGGCCGCAGCCGCTTGCCGCCCTCGAGCACGAAGCGGCGCAGCACCCCGGCGGGCACGTCGAGGTCGGCGTCCATGAAGTCCAGCGCGCCCAGCTCGCGGTCGAGCAGCGCGACCAGTGCCCGGTCGACGCGGGCGCGGAGGTCCTCGGCGTCGACCGGGTCGTCCGGGAGGGCGGTCTCGCTCACGAGGTCGGTGGCATCCTTTCCGGCAGGTGGCCGGGAACGCGGCGCTGCCCGGCCCAGGCATGGTAAACGGATGTGGCCGATACCGTCCCTGGAGCGTCCAGTTTGGCCCTCGCCTCCCGCCTGACCGAGCTCACCCCTACGGTACGCGTCACCACCAGCGTCCTCTACCGCACCGCCAGCGACATGCTCGACCTGCTCGGCGTCAACCACATCACAACCGAACCAGGGAGGTGAGCCGGTTCCTGAGGTCGGGGAAGCCTATGGGCTACATCCGTGCCGGCGGACGGTTGGAGGCCTCCTGACGACATCACCTACGGGTCGGCGTGGAGTCGGGGCTGCACGCGGAACATGTGCCCATGCCCCGGCACGATGAAATCTGCCAGGTCCAGCACGCTGCGTCTGCTTGCCTCCTGCTGTTCTGGAAACTCGCTGGAGGAACGCCAGACGCTCTCATCGTCCCGGTCGCCTTCACTCTCGAAGAGGTCGCCCACGACAGCATGGATTCCGCTGTCGGTCCTGACGATGACGCTGATGTCCTGCCCGGCATGACCCGGAGTCGGGATTACATCGATCTCGTCATCGATCTTGAATGGCTGGCCGCCAGCGAAGTCATGGACGGTATACAGGTCTTCCTGGCAAATATCATGCGAGAGGATCAGGGTGGCGCGAGGGAACAGGTTGATGTTGCCCACATGATCAGAGTGTCCGTGGGTGCAGACAACGAAATCAATGTGGCGCGGCGTCAGGCCCTCCTCAGTCAGCCAGACCGGAATCTTCTCCTTGTTCCAAGGGCCTCCGGTATCAATGATGACGGTCTTAGGACCCTTGACCAGCGTGATGCTGCCGTCGGCGCGCTGCTGCATTGGGCTAATCCAGCGCGTGTAGCCGATCTTCAGAATGATTACTTCATACTTGGACATTCCCGTCCTCACCATGAGGAGCACTGGCCATACGTGGTGTTGGTGGTGCCAGACGAGCGACGGCGGGGTGGGGACTTCCGGGACTGGGCCGAGATCAAGGGCTGGGCGGCGGAGATCGCCGCCGCCCTCCATCCGGCACGCTGAACGCCTCAGACCAGCTCCGGCTCTGGGAGCGGTTCTTCCGCCGGTGGAGTCTGGGCGAAACTCGCAGCGCAGCAGGCTGTAGACGTCGTCGGCGAGGTACTGGGCCTCGCTGCCGCAGCGCGGGCAGGCAAGCATCGGTCCTCCTCCTTCCGCTATGGGTGCCGCGGTGCGGCCCTGGGCAGAGCATCCGCCTCGCCACCGATCCCACCCACGGCCAGAGGTCCCCGTCCTACCGGGCCGTTGCTCCTAGCCTCACGGGTCGCCGGTGCTCGCCTGGCCGGGGCTGACCTGGGCTTGGCTTGACCAGGACAGCAGCGTGCGCATGTAGTTGGCGCGCTCGAACCCGGCCGGGTCGGGCATCGCCGCCTGGCTCATGCTGCCGCGGACCTCGGCGAGCGGGGTGAGGTCGTGCTCGGCCAGGATGGCGAGCAGCTCGCCCTCGACGGTGCGGACGTGCTCGGGGCCGTGGCGGAGCAGCGCCGAGGTCATCATCGCCACGTCGGCGCCGGCGAGCAGCACCTTGGCAGCGTCCAGCCCGGTGTGGACGCCGCTGGTCGCGGCCAGCGAGGCGCGGCCCAGGTGGCCGCGAAGGATGGCGATCCAGCGCAGCGGCAGGCGCAGCTCCTCGGAGGTCGACAGCACCAGCCGGGGGACCGCGCCCAGGGTGTCGAGGTCCAGGTCCGGCTGGTAGAAGCGGTTGAACAGCACCAGCCCGTCGGCGCCGGCGTCCACCATGCGCACGGCCAGGTTGGCCAGCGCGGTGAAGAACGGGCTCAGCTTGACCGCCAGCGGGGCCGTCACGGCCGCGCGCACCGCCGCGACCAGCTCCAGGTAGCGCGCTTCCAGCTCGGCCGCGCCGACCCGCGGGTCGGCGGCGACGGCGTAGAGGTTGAGCTCGAGCGCGTCCGCGCCGGCGTCCTGCATGCGCTTGGCGTGCCGGACCCAGCCGCCCGGCGTGACGCCGTTGAGGCTGGCGATCACCGGGATGGCGACCGCCTGCTTGGCCTGCTCGATCCGTTGCAGGTAGGACCAGGGGCCGGTGTTGTAGTCGTCCAGCTCCGGGAAGTAGGACTGGGCCTCGCCGACGTGCTCGGCGGTCGTCTCCAGCAGCCGGTCGAGCTCGACCTGGTCGTGGGTGAGCTGCTCCTCGAACAGCGAGGGCAGCACCGCGGCGCCGGCGCCGGCGTCCTCGAGGCGGCGCAGGCCGTCGAGCCCGCCGGTCAGCGGCGACGCCGAGGCGACCAGCGGGGAGCGCAGCTCCAGGCCGAGGTAGCGGGTCCGCAGGTCGGGGGTCACGGCGCCTCCTCCTCCTCCGACGGCGCGGCCGGGGCCAGCGCCGGCGGCGGCAGGTGCGGGGCGGTGCGTGCCAGGCCGGCGAGCTGCTCGTACCAGCGCCAGCGCTCGCGCACGTCCTCCTCGGCCAGGCGCATCAGCCGCTCGAACTCCTCCGGCGCGGTCCGGGCCAGCATCGCGAAGCGGGCCTCGCTGGCGGCGAACTCCCGCAGCGGCTGCGACGGCGGCTTGGAGTCGAGGTGGAAGGGGTGCTCCGCGTCGGGGTGGTAGCGGTACAGGGGCCAGTGGCCGGAGCGCACCGCGTCGCGCTCGTGGGCCATCGAGCCGGTCATGTCGAAGCCGTGGGCGATGCAGGTCGAGTACGCGATCACCAGCGACGGGCCCGGCCAGGCCTCGGCCTCCATCAGCGCCTTGACGGTCTGCATGTCGCTGGCACCCACCGCGACGTGGGCGACGTAGACGTTGCCGTAGGCCATCGCCAGCATGCCGAGGTCCTTCTTGCTGGTCGGCTTGCCGCGGGCGGCGAACTTCGCGACCGCGCCGCGCGGGGTCGCCTTCGACGCCTGCCCGCCGGTGTTGGAGTACACCTCGGTGTCCAGCACCAGCAGGTTGACGTCCTGGCCGGAGGCGAGCACCGCGTCCAGCCCAGCCGAGCCGATGTCGTACGCCCAGCCGTCGCCGCCGACGATCCACACGGTGCGGCGGACCAGCTCGTCGGCCAGCCCCTCCAGCTCGCGCGCGTCGGCGCCGGCCACGCCGGCCAGGCGCCCCCGGAGCGCCAGGACCCGTTCGCGCTGGACCGCAACCGCCGCCTCGGCGCGCCCGTCGGCGTCGAGCATGGCGCGGGCGAGGTCGTCACCGACCTCGGGCGCCAGCCGTTCCAGGAGCTGCCGGGCCCGCGCCTGCAGCCGGTCGGTGGCCAGGCGGATGCCGAGCCCGAACTCGGCGTTGTCCTCGAACAGCGAGTTCGCCCAGGCGGGACCGCGCCCGTCGGCGTCGACCGTCCAGGGCGTGGTGGGCAGGTTGCCGCCGTAGATCGACGAGCAGCCGGTGGCGTTGGCGACCAGCAGCCGGTCACCGAAGAGCTGGCTGATCAGCTTGAGGTACTGGGTCTCGCCGCAGCCGGCGCAGGCGCCGGAGAACTCGAACAGCGGCTGGCGGAGCTGGGAGCCCTTGACGGTGTCCGGCGCCACCCGGTCGCGGTCCAACTCGGGGATCTCCAGGAAGAAGTCCCACCGCTGGCGTTCCCGCTCCAGGAACTCGTCGACCGGGGTCATGTTGATCGCCTTGTGCTTGGCCTCCTCCTTGGAATGCGCGGGGCAGACCTCGACGCAGACGCCGCAGCCGGTGCAGTCGTCCGGGGCGACCTGGATGGTGAGCCTCATGCCGGGCAGGTCGCGGGAGCGGAAGTCCTTGGACGCGAACCCGTCCGGGGCGGCCTGCAACGCGTCGGGGTCGAAGACCTTCATGCGGATGGTCGAGTGGGGGCAGACGATCGCGCACTTGCCGCAGTCGATGCAGACCCCGGATCCCAGATGGGGATCTCGGCCGCCAGGGAGCGCTTCTCCCACTTGGCGGTGCCGGTCGGGAAGGCGCCGTCGACCGGCAGGGCGCTGACCGGCAGCAGGTCGCCGTTGCCCTCGAGCATCCGCGCGGTGACGCGCTTGACGAAGTCGGGCGCCTGCTCCGACACGGTGGGCCGGCGGTGGCGGGTGGCAGTGGCTGCGGTAGGCACCCGCACCTGGCTGAGCGCCT
>WNGF01015552.1_pt1 | contig 11865 bp, 16 predicted proteins | sample 5400641 | NCBI WGS metagenome assembly WNGF01 (sample SAMN13153371, study PRJNA577476) | soil metagenome | isolation source: 80 cm soil or saprolite under grassland replicate 2 | place: USA:California | collected 2016-06-15 | reverse complement strand
GCGGCGCCACGTCTCGCCGCCGTCGTCGCTCTGGAGCAGTGTCGCGTCCAGTCCAACCGCCCAAACGATGGAGGGATTGGTGGGGACGTACCCGACGTCGATGAGGAGGTTGGGTCCGGGAGCCGTCTTGGGCGTCCAGGTTGCCCCGCCGTCGGTGGTCTTGATGATGGTGCCGCGGTCGCCGACGGCGATGGCGGCGCCGCCGTCCTGGACCGCAAGGCCGAGCAGGCCGAACTGGGTGCCGGAGTTCTGGATACCCCACGTGGCGCCGCCGTCGTCGGTTCGCAGGACGATGCCGGCCTTACCGACGGCCCAGCCGTGCGCGGAGTCGGCGAAATCGACGTCATGGAGGTCGTTGCCCTGCGGGGTGGGGTTCTGCCAGGTCCAGGCGCCGTCGCCGGTGCTGATGCCGAGCGCGAGCGATGGGGCAGGGGGCGCGGCGGACAGGGCGAGCAGAGTGAGCGAGGCGGCGAAGGCGAGCCAGTGCCGGAGGCGCAGCGCCACGGCGGGTACGGTCGACCGGCGAGCAGTCATGGCGCGGACTCCTACTTTCTCGGAGAGGTGGTTACGAGCGCGCAGGTTACGACGGCGTGGCGTCAGCGGCAACCGGAGCACCCATCTGGGAGGCATGCCTGTGGATCAGACCAGAACGGCGGCCAGCGCAACGGCAGCGCGGGCAGACGTTCGATGGCTTGCGATCTTCTGATCTGTCTTGTACGCTGTTGATACGCCTTGTAAGAAGTTGGTTTGACATGCGAACGACCGTTACACGTCGTGGCCAGACGGTGATCCCGGCCAAACTACGGGGACGCTACCACCTCGACGAGGGCTCGCAGGTCGAGTGGCTGGACACGGGCGCGGGCCTGAAGGTGATCCCCGTGCCGGCCGATCCGATCGCCGCGCTGCGCGGCACCGGGCGCGGTGAACGGCTGACCGAACGGTTGCTCGCGGAACGGGCGCGTGACCGCGGGCGCGAGTAACCGCTTCCTGCTCGACACGTCGGCCCTGTTCGCGCTGATCGAGGATGAGCCGGGCGCGGATCGCGTCGAGGAGCTGCTGCGCGATGCGGAGGTGCTGATCCCGGCCGTGGCGGGTCTGGAGGTGTACTACGTTACGTGCCAGGAGCGCGGCGAGGACGAGGCGGATCGCCGGTTCACTCTCGTGCGTCAGCTGCCCGCGCAGTGGCTCGACCAGTTCGACGAGCGGGTCGTGATCGCCGCCGGGCGTCTGAAGGCAGCGCACCGCATCTCGCTGGCCGACGCGATCATCGCGGGGTATGCGGTTAGCACGGGCGCAACGCTCGTGCATAAGGACCCCGAGTTCGAGGCGGTCGCGGCGATGGTGCAGCAGGAGCGGCTGCCGTACAAGCAGCGGACGTAGTCCGGTGCGCGACCTGGTAGAAGGGCGGATCTAGAAGACGTCTCGAGGAAAGGAGCGGCCGCGGGCGATGAAGGTGAAGGCGATTGACTTTGTGGTGGTGAACGTGAGCGACATGGAGCGGTCGAAGGCGTTCTACCGGGACACGCTGGGGATGGAGTTTCCGGTGTGGGAGGACAGCGCGAACTGGCAGGAGTTCCTGGCGCCGCCGGTGGCGATGGCGCTGCGGGTGGACAAGCAGAACCCGGGGGCGAACGCGGCGATTGCGCTGGCGGTGGACGACGTGCCGGCGGCGGTGGAGGAGCTGCGGGCCAAGGGAGTGAAGGTGCTCATCGAGGCGCGAGAATTCGCGACGTGCTTCGAGGCGCTGATTCAGGGCCCGGACGGGAACCTGCTGCTCCTTCATAGAAGGAAGGACGGGACGGCGGGCTGATGGTGGCTGACCGCTCACTGCGGCGGCGTGAGGCCGCGGACGCGCCGGTGGTGACGCCTAGGCGGAGAGGTAGGCGCGGAGGCGGTCGGTGACTTCGGGGGCGCGGAGCTTCCAGAGGGCGTTCTTTTCGATTTGGCGGACGCGCTCGCGGGTGAGGCCGAGGCGGCGGCCGATGGCCTCGAGGGGGTAGATGTTGCGGTCGCCCATGCCGAAGCGCATCTGGACGACGAGTTTCTCGCGGGTGGTGAGAACGGCGGTGAGGGTCTGGTCGGCTTCGCGCGCGAGGAGGGAGGCGTGGGCGAGGGCTTCGGGAGTCTCGCCCTCGTCGGCGACGACGTCGGCGAGGGTGTGGGACTCGTCGTCGCCCGTGGGTAAGCTGCTGCTGGGCGGCGGAGAGGCGGGTGAGCTGCTCGCGCACGTGGACGGGGGGGCGGACGACACGGCCCTTGTCGGCGGCGGCGCGGCCGACGGCCTGGCGGATCCACCAGGTGGCGTAGGTGGAGAACTTGAAGCCGCGGCGCCAGTCGAACTTCTGGACGCCGCGCATGAGGCCGATGTTGCCTTCCTGGATGAGGTCTATTAATGGAAGGCCGCGACCGGTGTACTTCTTGGCGACGCTGACGACGAGACGCAGGTTGGCGCGGGTGAAGGCGAGCAAGGCGGCCTCGTCGCCCTGCTCGACGCGCTGGGCGAGATCGACTTCCTGCTGGCGGGTGAGGAGGGGGATGTCGTGGATGTCTCTGAGGTACTGCCAGAGCGAATCGGTGTTGAGCGGGGCGCGGTCTTCGGCGGCGCGGTCGAGGCGCGCGCTGAGCAGCGGATCGGGCTCGAGCTCGACGACTTGCTCCTCGAGCTCTGTCTCATCGGCGACGATGGGGACACCGGCATCGAGGACGGCCTGGCGCGCGGCGTCTAGCTGCTGGTCGTCGGGGGGCTCTTCACTGTCGTCGAAGAGGACGTCGAGGTCCTGCTCGAGGAGGTAGCCCTGTTCCTTGCCGCGTTCGAGGAGCTCTTCAAGCGGCGAGGGGATGCGCGTAGCATAGCAGGGTGTCACAGGAGTGACGCAGCACTAGGCGGCGCCGCGAGCAAGGGCGCCGAAGGGGGCGGCGCTGGCGGGAACGCTGATGACGGCGGGGCGCTGGCCGGAGGTCGTGGTGGCGGTCGCGGCGGCGGTGCGTGAGGTGGTGCCGGTGATCAATTGTTCGGCGAGGGTGAGGGCCTGCGCAGTGACCTGGTCCATGTTGTAGTACTGGTAGGTGGCGAGGCGGCCGACGAAATGGACGCCGGGGGTGGAGTCGGCGAGCGCTTTGTACTTGCGGTAGAGGTCGGCGTTCTCGGGGCGCGGGATGGGGTAGTAGGGATCGCCGTCGCCATCGGGCTTGGGAATCTCGTAGACCAGGCTGGTCTTGGGGTGGCGCTGGCCGGTGAGCGCCTTGAACTCGGTGACGCGATCGTAGGGTGATGCCTCGTCGGGAAAGTTGACGACGGGGGCGGGGAGGGCGCGCTCCTGGCCTTCGGGCAGATCGAGCGTCTCGTGCTTGAACTCGAGCGAGAGGTAGGGGAGCTTGCCGTAGCGGTAGCCGAAGAAGGCGTCGACGGGACCGGTGTAGATCATCTCGCGGTATGAGACGAGGTGCTGGAGGTCGCGGTAGTCGGTGCCGAGCACGACGGTGATGTTGGGGTGGGAGAGGAGACGCTCAAACATTTTGGTGTAGCCGTGGAGGGGCATGACCTGGAAGGTGTCGCCGAAGTAGCGGTCGTCGGTGTTGGTGCGGACGGGGATGCGGGCGGTGACGGAGGCGTCGAGCTGGGAAGGGTCGAGGCCCCAGTGGCGGCGGGTGTAACCGCGGAAGAAGGTCTCGTAGAGGTGGCGGCCGACCTTGGAGACGACGACGTCTTCGGAGGTCTTGCACTCGTCGATGGGCTCGGCGACTGACTCGAAAAAGGACTCGCACTCTTCGTCGGTCTGGAGGTCGAGACCGTAGAGGGCGTTGACGGTGGTGCGGTTGATGGGGACGGGGAGGTGCTGGACACCGCTGGCGGTCTTGACCTCGGCCTTGACGGTGTGCTCATAGGGGCGCCAGTCGGTGAAGCGCGAGAGGTAGCGGAAGACGCGCTCGGAGTTGGTGTGGAAGATGTGGGGGCCGTACTTGTGGACGAGGATGCCGTCTTCGTTCTCGTGGTCGTACGCGTTACCGCCGATGTGGGGACGAACGTCGCAGACGATGACCCTGGCGTTGGCCTGGGTGGCGAGGCGCTCGGCGATGACGGCGCCGGCGAAGCCGGCACCCACTACGAGGTAGTCGTAGGTGGGTTTCGCGGTACCGGCAGCGCTGGCAGCGGCAACGCCGCCAGAGCCGCCAGAACCGGACGTGCGGTGGGCAAGGGGTCTGTCAAACAATCGGCTGGACTCCTTTTCTGTGCGCGAGGTAAAGACACGGCAAACCCCGCGCTATGACCCCCCGAGGATGGACCGATCCGAAATCCGTAATCGGATCGAGCGGACGTGAGACGTCCGCGTGAGACGCGTACCCAAGCGCAGCGAGGCGCGATGCGGGTAGCGGGTCCAGCAGTGGCTGCCGGACGCGAGACTGCGTAAGCGTACCATGCACCCTGAGTGGGTAACGGCACGGCTTCTGCCGAATTGGGGGCGCAATGACGACGCAGGCGGAACAGGCGGAACTAGGCGAGGAGGTAGGGACATTCGCGGCGTTCGAACTTTCGGAGCCGGTGATGCGGGCGCTGGCGGAGCTGGGGTTCGAGGGGCCGACGCCGGTGCAGCGGGACACGATCCCACCGCTGCTGGCGGGGCGCGACGTGATCGCGCAGGCGCAGACGGGGACGGGGAAGACGGCGGCGTTCGGGATTCCGATCGTCGAGCGGGCGGAGCCGAAGCTGCGCAAGCCGCAGGCGCTGATCCTGGCGCCGACGCGGGAGCTGGCGGTGCAGGTGGCGGAGGCGATGTACGAGCTGGGCAAGCATCGCGAGCTGCGGGTGCTGCCGGTGTACGGGGGGCAGCCGTACGAGCGGCAGCTGCGCGGGCTGCGGGATGGGGCGCACGTGGTGGTGGGGACGCCGGGACGGGTGCTGGACCATCTGCGGCGTGGGACGCTGGAGTTGAGCAAGGTGGGGCTGGCGGTGCTGGACGAGGCGGACGAGATGCTCAACATGGGGTTCTTCGAGGACATGGAGGCGATCCTGGGGCAGCTGCGCGAGGCGCGGGGCGAGGAGGAGACGCAGATCGGACTGTTCTCGGCGACGCTGCCGCCGCGCATACGGGACCTGGCGAAGCGGTTCATGCGGGACGCGGTGCGGGTGGACGTGACGACGGGGCGGCTGACGGTGCCGGACGTGACGCAGGTGGCGTATGAGATTGGTGGGATGGACAAGTGCGAGGCGCTGGCGCGGGTGCTGGACGTGGAGACGCCGGGATCGGCGATCGTGTTCTGCGCGACGCGGCAGAAGGTGGACGAGGTGGCGGACCGGCTGGCGGCGCGGGGCCACCGGGTGGCGCTGCTGCACGGCGACGTGCCGCAGCGGGAGCGCGAGCGGGTGATGCGCGGGTTCCGGGAGGGGCAGACGGAGGTGCTGGTGGCGACGGACGTGGCGGCGCGGGGGCTGGACGTGGAGAGCGTGACGCACGTGATCAACTACGACATCCCGTGGGACCCCGAGTCGTACGTACACCGGATTGGGCGGACGGCGCGAGCGGGGAGGGCGGGGGACGCGATCACGCTGGTGACGCCGCGGGATTACCGGGCGCTGCGCATGATCGAGCAGGTGGTAAAGGTGCGCATCGAGCGGAAGCGGCTGCCGAGTCTGTCGGACGTGGCGACGCGCCGGCGTGAAGCGGCGAAGGACGCGGTGGTGAAGTCGCTGGAAGAAGGTGGGCTGGACGCGTACCTAACGCTGGTGGGGGAACTGGGGGATGCGCACGATCCGATCGAGATCGCGGCGGCGGCGCTGCGCTTGTGGGACCAGGCACGGACGGCGTCGGGAGCGGATGGGACGACGCTGACGTCAGCGATGTCAGTGGCGGTGGCGGCCGAGGCGGCGGCGGCGGAGTTCAACGCAGACGGAACGGCACCGGAGCGCGGGATGACGCGACTGTTCTTCGCGATGGGCAGGACGGACGGACTACGGCCTCAAGATCTGGTGGGGGCGATCGCGAATGAGGCGGGGCTGCGAGGAAAGGACGTGGGGGCGATCGACATCTTTGACCGGTTCTCGTTCGTGGAGGTGCCGGCGGCGAGCGCGGAGCGAGTGCTGGCGGCGCTGGGGCAGGCGACGGTGCGGGGCAAGACGGTGGCGGTGCGGGTGGCGCGTGAAGATGAGCAGACGGCGCGGGCGGAACGCCCACCGCGGGGGCCGCGGGGGCCACGGGGCCGGGCGCACGCGGCGCGGCCGGTGAAGGGACGGGCACCGAGGGGAGCAGGACCGGCGCGAGAAACGCGAGAAAGCGGACGCTAGCGCGCTCGCAGGTGGTAGGCTTGAGGGGCGCGCGCTGCCCAGCCGGCTCACGCATCTGTACCTGGCTGGTTTGAGGAGCACGCATGGCCGAACCGGACCCACCCGTCCGCGCGCAGTACTTCGCACGGCATTTCCGCGCTGCGATGACCGACGCGGATCGACGCGCGGACGCGCAGCAGCACCTGGACTCGCGGAGCAGCCGGATCGCGGCGTACATCACGTCGCTGGAGACGTCGCTGGCGGCGGCGCCGGGCGGCAGCGTGGCCGCGCTGCTGGAACGGCGGTTGGCGCAGGCGCGGCGGGACCTAGACGCGTCAACGCGCTCTCATCTGGCGGCGGCGGTACCGGCGACGGCGAAGCCGCGCGTGGCGCGCGCGCGTGGCGCGGCGGCGGAACAGTCGGCGGAGCCGCCGGCGGAGGAGCGGACGGCGCAGGCGGGCGCGCTGCTGGTGGTGCAGCCCACGGCACCGCTCGTGGTGGCGGTGGTGGCGGCGGCCATCGACGAGAGTGGGAGCCAGGGCGTATGACACTGGTAGCAATGAAGCCGTGGGTGCGGATGAAGCGGAAGGCGGCACTGGCACACGCGGCGAGTAGGGACGCGACGGCGACGACGGCGGCGTGGATCTACCTGACGACCGGGGAGCAGGGGTACAGTCGGGAGTACGCGACGGCGCGGGTGGAGAAGCTCACGTGGCCGCAGGGGTGCGACCAGTGCGCGCAGCTGATCTCGCAGTCGGCGCTGGACGGGGTACGCAGCTTCAAGGTGTCGCGCGGGCTTTCGCCGACGACGCTGTACCTGTGCGCCGGGTGCGTGAGTGACCTGTGCACGGCGGGCGGAATCCCGACGCCTGAACCCGGGACGTAAGCGCGGCGACGAGGGAGCGAACGATGGCAGGAAGCGTTGACATGTGGCGGCAGGCGCAGGTCGGGCGGGAGGGGCCGGCGGCGTGGGAGCGCAATGCGGCGAACAAGTGTTTGGGGTGTGGCGGCAAAGCAACGAGCAGCGACTACGTGTGGGCGTGGGGGGATGGGCGGCGTACGTCGGTGACGCTGAAGGGGATGTACTGCCTGCGCTGCGGGCCGCCGGAGGGAGAGCCGCAGGGGGCGGACATCGCGGCGGCGGTGCGGCGTTCGGCGGGGGACACAACGGCCTAGAACGACCCGAAGTGTGTTAGGCTCTGTGTGCAGACAGAAGCGCACGCAGGCGCAGACGCACACCGCGTAGTCTCTCTTGACGCCGGTACGTCGCCACACCGCGAAGTGGCGCGCACGGCCGTCAGCACGTCCCGCTCGCAGGTCCTGGCCTTTTCGGAGGTCCGCTCCCGGGTAGCGCTCGGGCTGTCGGATCACACCAGGCACCGCGCCGCTAAGGACGTGGTGCCAAGACGAAAGGCACAGGATCTACCCATGCAAGGCTCAATCGTTCGACTCGTCCGCGACCGCGGATTTGGCTTCATCAAGGCGGAGAACGGCGCGGAGGTCTTCTTCCACGCGACCGGCGTCACGGGGAGCACCCCGTACGACAATCTGACCGAGGGCCAGCAGGTCACGTACGACAAGGAAAACGACTCGCGCGGACGCGGCGAGCGCGCCGTCAACGTTCAGGCGGCTTCCTAAGCCAACGGCGCCACTCCGGCGCCGCTGACAACGAGAAAGGGCCGGACCCCCTTGGGGTCCGGCCCTTTCTTTGTGCGCGTTTGGCGGCGTCGGGTTAGGTGGGTGGGACGAGCATGGCTTTGTAGAAGTTCTTGCCACTGGCGCTGCCGCCGGCCATGAGGCGGATGGAGCCGACGGCGAAGAGGGACTGGACGACGGCCTCGAAGGCCGGGTCGTGCACGTCGCCGGCGCCGACGAGGGCAGCCAGGTCTGAGGCGGGCATCCAGGGGGAGAGGCCCTTGCTGCGATGGGAGTAGGCCTCGAGGGCGGCGAGGACGGCGGCCTGGCCGCCGGGGGTCACGAAGCGGGCCTGCATCACGCGGCGCCTCGGCGGAGCTCGAGGTTGGCGCGCGAAAGGAGGTCCAGGAGCGACTTGGTGCGGGCGCCGGCGGTGGCGATGGCGGTGAGATCGGTGCGATCCATGCCGAGACGGTAGTCGCGCGTCAGAACGATCGTCTCGCCGGCGACCTGGTCGATCAGGGCGGCGGTGACGGCCATCTCGGGTGGGGCGGGGTTGAGGGGAGTGTTGAGGGCGGTGAGCTGATCGGTGGCGACCTGCATGGACTGCATGGCAGCGGCGGCGCGGAAGACCCAGACGGGGTCGCCGATGAGCACGGGCCGTTCGGCGATCTCGCGGTCTTTCTCGCGCAGCGCACCGAGGGCGTTGGCGTAGCCCTGCAGGGCGAGGCCGGCGCGGGAGCGATAGACGCGGAGCGTCTCGGCGCTGGTGACGAGGCGGGCGGCGGCGGCGCCGGCGACGGAGGTGGCCTGCGCGAACGCAGCGCGCTCGGCAGAAGTGGGGACGGCGGTGCCGGATTCCTGGGCGCTGCTGGTGGTGGCGGTGGCGGCCGCGGTGTTGGACGAGGCCGCAGGTGGCGCCTCGCATCCGGCGAGAAGGATGGGCAGCAGCGCGCCAACCCCCACGGCGGAAATCAGACGAGGACTACGAGAGAGATTGGGGGACACACTCCACCTCCGGCGGCGGTGCTGGCCAGCGGTGAGGTGGGCGGCGGGGGCTGGAAGCCCATCGCCCGGTCTCGCCACAGTGGGGAGACGAATGGAGTGTAGCAGCGTTTTGGCGAGCGCTCGTGAACGTTGTTCATACGCCGGTACGGGCGCATGCCGGCGCTGCCGCGCGGCTTACGCGGGACCGACGTGGAGGAGGACGGCGAGGTAGTGGAAGGCGCTGCCGGCGAGGACGAAGAGGTGCCAGATGGTGTGGCCGAAGGGGAGGCGCTTCCAGGCGTAGAAGGCGATGCCGGTGGTGTAGGAGAGGCCGCCGGCGAGAACGAGGACGAGGCCGCGGGTGTCGATGGCGCGGATGAAGGGGCCGATGGAGACGACGATGAGCCAGCCCATGAGGGCATACAGGCTGAGTGAGAGTGGCTCGGATGGCTGGCGGACGAGGATCTTGTAGACGATGCCGGCGGCGGCGAGGAGCCAGATGGCGCCGAGCATGACGAAGCCGAGCACGCCGCGCAGCGTGAGGAGCATGAAGGGGGTGTAGGTGCCGGCGATGAGGAGGTAGACGCAGCAGTGGTCGACGACGAGGAAGAGGCGGTTGACGGCGGAGCCGATGGAGAGGTGGTAGCCGGTGGAGCCGAGGTAGCAGGCGACAAGGGTGGCGCCGTAGATGGTGGTGGCGACGGTGTGGAGGGGGCTACCGTGCCAGATGGATTGCCAGAGAAGAATGACGAAGCCGGCGAGCGCGGCGGCAGCGCCAACGCCATGGGTCAATGAGTTGAAGCGCTCTTCGAGGGTCAGACTACGAAAGATAGATCACCTACAACGACGGGATAGCGGACGGGATAGCGACGGACTGCGGGAAGCATGGGCCTGTGCGAGGGCGATGACGGCGATGACGGCGGGAGCGCGCAACACGCGGCGGCGCGCGGCGGGTGGGCGGACGTTAGTTGGCTTCGGGCGGGAGCTCGGAGCGGAGGGTAGCGAGGTGGGACTCGGTGGAGTGGCGCTGGCGGTGGAGGCGGCTTTGCTCGGCGCGGAGCTCGAGCATGCGGGCGAGTGTTTCTGGGGGTGGCGTGTTCTGGCCGCTCTGTGCGGCGCGGCGGCACTGGGCTTCGAGCTTGCGCAGCTCGGCGACGAGGTAGGGGCGGCGGCGCAGGCGGGTGAGGAGAAAGGTGCCGGCACCGGCGGCGGCGAGGAAGGCGAGGCGGCGCGAGTCGGCGTCTTCGGGGCCGAGATGGAGCGCGGGAGCGGGCGATGGGAGGGGAGTGGAGGCGGCGATTGCTGCGGGCGCGCGGAGGTGGAGGGCGGCGACGTCGGAGTCTGAGGCGGCCATGACCTCGCGGATGCGGCGGAGGGCGGAGGTGAGGTCGGTCTCGATGGTGAGCGAGACGAGCGCGCCGCCGTGGACGGTTGCCTCGGCATGGCCGGAGGTCGGACCGACTCCGGCAATGCGGCGCTGGGCGGCGGTGGAGGCGCGGTAGTCCCACTCGAGGCGGCCGTCGGCGGTGAACTGCAGGGATTCGATCTCGGCGTGGTGGCCGTCGCGGAGGAGGGCGGCGACCGAGGCGAGGACCTCGTCGCGGCCGGCGGCCCAGACGATGTCGCCGTGGTCGAAGCGGAGGGCGCTGAAGGGGACGACGAAGGCGGTGCCGTAGGCGTCCCAGATGCCGGCCTGCTCGCCGATGTCCTCGATCCAGGGGGAGCGCTGGCGGATCTGGGCGTCGGGGGCGAAGAGGAGGGCGACGGCGTTGGCGTCGCCGGCGTTCCAGGCGGCGACGTAGGCGCGGACGAGGGCGGCCTCGGGGGTGAGCGGGAAACGCGCGCTGAGGTTGGAGCCGGCGGCGTCGGCGATTTCGGCGTTTTCGACGCTCTGGCGGGGGGGCGCGGCGGAGACGGTGCCGGCGAGGAGGGTGTAGAGGGCGAGGCACACGGTAACGAGCACAATCCAGGGGGAGGCGAGAAGGCGCCGAGGGTGGTGTGCCATCTGGCGGGGATCATAGGGGAGCGGTGCGGCTGTGTTAGGCTTTGGGTGCAGACAGAAGCACTCGCAGGGCTCACCAAGCACACGCGCGTAGTCTCTCTTGACGCCGGTCCGTGGCCACACCGCGAAGTGGCCCGCAACGGCCGTCAGCACGTCCCGCTCGCAGGTCCTGGCCTCTTTGGAGGTCCGTCCCCGGGTAGCGCTCGGGCTGTCGGATCAAACCAGCGGCGCCGCGTCTCCAAAGACGGGGGCCGACACTAAACCACAGAGGTACAGGCACATGCAGGGTTCCATCGTTCGTATCGTCCGCGACCGCGGCTTCGGATTCATCAAGGCCGAGAATGGGCAGGAAGTGTTTTTCCATGCCACCGGCGTGAAGGGTTCGGTGCCGTTCGACAACCTGACCGAGGGTCAGCGGGTGAACTACGACACGTCGCAGGACGCGCGCGGGCGTGGTGAGCGCGCCGTGAACGTCGAGCCAGCGGCGTAAGGCCGCAGGCAAGAACGGCATCTGGTCGTCGCGCAGGCGGCGATCGGTGACGGAGGAGGCCGGCCGCCCCAACGCGGCTGGCCTCTTCACATTTTTTAGAGCGGATTGAGCGGAAGAGGATTGAGGACGTGAGTTTTCAGGATCGCGAGCTGACCTGCAGCGACTGCGGCAGGCCATTTACTTTTACGGCGAAGGACCAGGCGTATCACGCGGAGCGTGGGTTCACCAACGACCCGCGGCGCTGTCCGGACTGCCGGGCGCAGCGGCGCAGCGAGCGGGGTGATGGCGGCGGCGGTGGCGGCTACGGTGGCGGGAGCGGCGGTGGCGGCTACAGCGGTGGTGGAGGAGGCGGCAGCTACAGCAGCGGCGGGGGCGGTGGCTACGGCCGCACGGACCGGCCGATGTTTGACGTGACGTGCTCGAACTGCGGCAAAGAGACGCAGGTGCCATTCCAGCCGCGGGGCGATCGTCCGGTGTACTGCTCGGACTGCT
>WNGF01008708.1_pt1 | contig 11867 bp, 20 predicted proteins | sample 5400641 | NCBI WGS metagenome assembly WNGF01 (sample SAMN13153371, study PRJNA577476) | soil metagenome | isolation source: 80 cm soil or saprolite under grassland replicate 2 | place: USA:California | collected 2016-06-15 | reverse complement strand
CGACGTCGCACTCGACGACGTCGACCTGGTGTGGCTTCCCCCGCCGCCGCCGCAGGCCACGAACAGCAAGCCGACCGCAGCGACGAGCCTCATGGCGTTGGCAGTCCACCGCCACATGCGAATCTCCCTTTGCAGCGCGTCGTTTCGGCAGGAGAACTGAGCGACCCTCACGCCTGAGAGTGCGCGCCGGTCGACCAGGCCGTCGCCTGGCCACATAACACGCAGTTCCGCGTCGGTAGCGCCCCATCGCTTGATTGCACGACGGATGGGCATGACCAGGGCTGCGGCAAGCGCCGCGAGCAATGCCACTGTCCATGGCGACGCCGAGCAACCGGTTATTGCCGGTGATCTTCCGCAGGCAGTTGGGCAGTACTTCTGGCATACGTGTGGGTCACGCGCCGCTTCAGCCGGTTCACCGGTCCGCGTGCGGTCTCATGATGCAGGAGCAAGGACTGAGCGACTGAGGTCGTCGAGTGAACGCCTTACGCCGCCGACAAAGACCCCGAGGTCCGGGCAGAGCTGCAGATCGGCCACGACGGTGATGTTGAACCGGCCTGCGTACCAGAGGGCGCCAACCCCGATCGAGATGTTGGCCGTGATGGGCACCAACGGGAAGAGCTCGAGCACCGGGGCGCCAGCGAAGTACAAAGGTACGGGCGGACCCGGGACGTTCGCGACGTAGGCGTTCATGAACCGCTGTCGGGGCATGAAGCGCAGGAACGCACGCTGAACCAAGACGCTTCGGAAGAGCCTGTCCGCCGGCGGCCGGCTCTTCTTCTTCCTCTCGCCGCTCTCTGCTGCGATTCGTTCAAGCCGCCGGACGTCATCGGCTTCGCCGACTGGAAGCGGCACGACCATCCCGGCGTCGACGTTGCCCCGTGCCTGACCGGGCTGCTCTTGGTGGAGTGATACGGGAACGAACGCCCGCAAGACCAGGCCGTTGATCGGTTCCCCACGACTCTGGAGCAGGGCGCGGTAGCCGCCGGCCACAGCTGTCAACACGACATCGTTGACCGTGGCCCCGTGGGGGTGTGCGATTTCCTTGAAGACGTCCAGCGTGCTGCGGATGGTGGCCAACCTGCGATCCGAGCCGATCCGGCGATTCACGCTCGTGCGCGGCGCCCGACCCTCGGCGAACAGCTCCCGCGTTGCCGGCCAGGCGCGCCGTAAGCGTTGAAGCGTCTTGATCGGTGCGGCGAGGGCCAAGAGCACACGCCGGGCCGCTTGGGACCGTCGGCGCACGTTGTCCGCCAAGAGCTGCCGCTGAGACGGCGGCGGTGCCGGTGTCCACGCGGGCACGGGTGCCTGCGGAGGTTCCGGCACGGTGTCCACGAATGCGCTGAGCGTCGCGACGCCGGCCACGCCGTCGGCGATGGCGTGATGCAACTTCATGAACAGCCCGACTCGTCCATCCGCCAAACCGGGCAGGAACCACATCTCCCACAAGGGCCGCGACCGCTTCAGCGGGCGCCGGCGCAGCCCCTCACACGCAAGCAGCAGCTGTGTGTCCTCACCCGGCGGCGGGACCCGCACGACCCCAACGTGGTCGTCGATGTCGAAGGACGGAGCGTCCACCCATAACGGCCATCCGAACCCGACCCGCGGCGCGAGCAGCAGCTGACGGAAGCGGGGGACGAGGTGCAACCGTCGCCTGATGTGCTCGCGCATATCCTCGATCGGGAACCGACCAGCCCCGTCGATCAGGCTCGCACCGTCGAGGATGGCCAGCGCACCGATGTCCTGCGGCCACCCCATTTCTTCGGGCCAGACGAGCATCAGGTCGGCTGCGCCCAAGCGTTCGATCACGGTCGATGCGCGTCGCACAACCACCGATCCGTCCCGTCGCGTACGCCCGATCGTAAGCCGTTCGCTCATCCCCTTCGGCCTCCGGTGCCCGTATCTAGCCGGACTCTACCGACGACGCCGCCGATGGCCCTAGGGCCTGAAGTCACCGTCGTGTGGGCCGGAGGTCGCTGGATAGGTTCTGGGCGTGCTCCCGGTCAGCTGGACGACGGTCCGACTCTTCTTGCATGTGCTGGGGGCAACTGTGTGGGTCGGCGGTCAGATCACGCTGGCCGGGCTCGTTCCCGGGTTGCGCAGCGTCTCGTCGGACGCGCCCCGGATGGTGGCCCGGCGCTTCAGCGCGATCGCGTGGGGTGCGTTCGCCGTTCTCGTCGCGACTGGCATCTGGAACATTCTGGCGATCCGGCCGGACTGGTCGAGCTCGTACGGGACTACCTTGATCGTGAAGCTCGTCGTCGTCGCAGTCTCTGGCTTTGCGGCCGCGCTCCACGCTCGGGCCAGGTCCGGTGCAGGCCTCGCAGCGTTCGGCGCGCTCTCCGGCCTAAGCGCGCTCGGGGCGCTTTTCCTCGGCGTCCTGCTCTCGGCGTGAGCTGCGATCCCTCTGTGGGCTGAGGACACGCCGCGCGATACCTATGAGCGAGTGTTCGACGGAACTACCGAAACGGCACCTCGGATTGCGCCCTAGTCGGGTGCGAACAGCTGGAAGAACTTCGGGAAAGTGCCCAACACACCGAGGGCGATAAGCACTAGCGCGATGAACAAGGCTCGGCGCGTCTCGAGCGGGCGGTTGCGGTAGACGAGGTGCAGCACTCCCCACGCCACGAGCCAGACGATCACGGCGACGATCGTCTTACCGGACAGTGGACCGACCCGCTTGCTCCACTCGAGTCCGTCGGCCACGCGCGTACTGGCTTCGGCCAGTGTGGTCACGACTCCGAGCGCGAGTGCTCCGATACCGCCGGCGATGATCGCCGCCGAGATCGGACCCTCGGGCCGATCGGGATATTCGACGTCCGCCTGAAGAGGTGCGCCTAACTTCTGTTCTGTCACTGACATCGATGCTCCTACTTCACGGGGGCGACCTTCGTGATGAAGGCACCGAGGGCTCCGGCGATCCCGGCGAAAAGGAACGCCAGGACGAACAGCAGCATTGCGGTCTTCCGCACGCGGTCGTGACGGATGAGGTTTGTTCCGTAGTACACGACGATGAACGCCACGACCGTCGCGAGGATCGGACTGATCCAGGCGATGTGCTCCTTCCATTCCATACCGAAGTCGTGCCAGTCGGCCGTGCTCGGATCAGCGAGAAGCTTCGACTTAGCGCTCGTCGGCGTTTCTTCTCGGTACCACGGATAGACGATCCAGGTGCCCGTGATCACGGTCAGCCACGCCACAACGGCCATCCCGACCACGCCGATCTTGAGTCGACGCATGCGTTCCGCGACGCCGGCTTGGGTGAGAAGCGCGGGACGCAGGCTGTAGAGACCAGCCAGGCCGCCGGCGAACGCGAGGAGGAATAACGCGCCGAGCCCCATGCCGTGGATGAGGCCCCACCATTCTCGATTCGTGAAGCTCATGATCGCCGCCTACCGACGAATCAGTTCGGAGCGCCGGCGGTACTCGTCGTCCTCGATCTCGCCTCGTGCATAGCGTTCGTCGAGAATCTCGCGAGCGCCGCGCGCCACGCGTGCTTCCTTGTCACCCTGGCGCACGAGGGTAACGGCGACCCAGGCGACGAGGCCCCAGAAGACGAGCATCCCCACGCCCATCCACCACCAGGCCCAGCCCATGTGGCCTTCCCACATCACTGCGTCCTCCTTGTGTCTTGGTCGGATTCTCGAGCGCGGTTACCTTTCGACCCAGAGTCCCTCGGTGTGCTCGATGAGCTTCGCTTGAAGCCTGTTCGCGACCTCGTTCAGGAAGCCGTGAAGCGACTTCTCGGCCACACGATGTCCGGCCACGGCGTCCGCAACCGCGCCGATTGCACCGAGCGGCGCGCGGTATTCGCCCACGAGGCGCAGCTCGATGCGATTGCCCACGACATCACTGATGTGCAGTTCACCCTCCATGAACGGGAACAGATTCGGATGCTCGGCTGCCTTCCAGTGCAGCGGTATCCGCAGGCTGTCGGGCTCGCTGATGAGCGGACCGACCTCGGCTCGTACGCGGCGGGTGATGGCGCCACCACCGATCTCGAATCGAAGCTCCTCCAGCGGGGCCCTGACGACCGAATCAAGGTCGAGTTTCAGGATGGCGGCGGCGTGCCAGTACGTGCCGCGGATTTGCTCGGCGAGATCAATCGGGTGCTTCATGTCCCTCCTTTGCCAAGTGCCTCACCCTGCGTGCGCAGTACATGCGACGTCGGACCAGGGAAGAAGAGGGTCTCGTGGCCGGTGTCGTCCCACCTGATCACGTAGTGCTCACGGCCGTCGTCAACCCGCACGTCGAGGATGTCACCCTTCCGTGCCGGCTCGCTGACATGAAGGCTGTCAACGATGAGTTCGTCTCCGACCTCGGGCTGCATCTGACGTCCTCCTTGCGCTTCTCTCTTGCGTTCAGCCCGATGATCCGACTTGCGGGGCCGTGACAGAAGGGCCGGCAGTCACGTCAGCGTGGGACCGATGGCCCTCCGGCGGATTCCCGGCCTTCCTCTATCTTGAGTTGTCGAACCGCAACGTTCGGAGGCACAGGGTTGCCATGGCCGAACCCGACGCGAGCCTGCGGGTCACAGACACGGGGAGGGACGCCGGCGGGTCTCCGGCCGGGTGGGCGGCCGACGTCGTGTCGGCCGATGGCCGAACGGTGCGTCTTCGTCCGATCAGGCCGGACGACGATGAAAGCGTGCTTCGGCTCTACGAGCGATTGTCGCCCGAGAGCATGTACCTGCGTTTCTTTCGCCGGTCCCGGCTCAAACGGCCCGTCGGACCGAGCAGCTGACCCAGGTCGTCCAGCATCAGCACGTGGTCATCGTGGCCGAGCATGGCGACGAGTTCGTCGCGATGGCGCGCTACGACCGCGAGGCGCCCGGTGACCGGGCGGAAGTCGCGTTCGTCGTCGACGACGCCCACCAGGGTCGAGGCTGGTGATCGTGTCGGCGGGCTTCGCCGAGACGGGTGGTGATCAAGCCCGGATCGAGCGAGGGCCTGTACCGGCCGGAGGCGATCGCCGAGACATACCGAGAGCTGCTCGCCCGCGCTCGGCGCTTGCTCGAGCCGGTCGTGCTCGACGCCTCCTGGACCGAGGAGAGGCACCGGGCGTCTGCCATCGCAGTCGCGCGGGACACGTCCAGCGAGCTCGTCGAGCTCGAGTGCAGGGCGCCAACCGAGGTCATGGCCGAGAGATTGCGGCGCGCGCATGCAGCCACCGACGCGTCCGACGCGACTCCGGGTGTGGCCGCTGCAATGGCAGCAGCCGCGCACCCGTGGTCGTCGACGCATGTGATAAAGACCACGACGTCCTTGGACGTGACACTTACCCGTGCGGAACGCGTCGTACGCGATCAACTTTCGGCGTAATGGACGAGCACGCGGTCGACTCGTCGAGAGGTTCGAGGGCGCCATGTGTTCATGTCGGGGGACGGAGTCGGCAACGTCGTGAGCTCACTTCGTGAGGGGAACCCGCCATTTGATCACGGTGCCACCGCCGGGCGCGGGCGCAACGGTGAAACTTCCACCCAGTCCTGCGGCGCGGTCTTCGAGGTTGCGCAATCCCCTCCCCGGCCCGTAGGAGCTGGGCAGGCCGGTCCCGTTGTCGACCACCCGGAGAAGAAGGTCGGTCCCTGCTTGGACCAAGACCTCCACTCGGGACGCTTTGGCGTGCTGGACGACGTTTGAGAGTGCTTCTTGGAGCGCGGCGAGAAGGTGCTCGGCCACTTTGTCCGAGACGACCGAGTCGACGGGCCCCTCGAACCGTAGTTCCGGCGCGAACCCGAGCGACTCGCGCGCCGCATCGACTTGAGCGAAGATGTCAACCCGCAACCCTTGTTTGCGCGGCGCTTGCAACGCAAAGATCGTGGTGCGGATCTCGCGAATGGTTTCGTCGAGATCCTCTGCGGCACGAGTGATCCGTTCGTCCGTGTCATCGCGCGCATTCGACGGCAACATCGTCTGAAGGTCCAGACCGGTAACAAAGAGGCGCTGGATGACTTTGTCGTGGAGGTCGCGAGCGATCCGCTCACGGTCCTCCAACACCGCGAGCTCCTCCACACGTTGCAACAGCCTCGCGTTGTTCACCGCGACGCCCGCAGCCGAAGCGAGGGCCACCGCCAAATGTTCGTCGTCCTCAGTGAACTCCTCAGCGCCCTCCTTCTCGCAGAGGTACAGGTTCCCGAACACAGTGTCTCGGACGCGAATGGGGACACCGAGGAACGATCGCATCGGCGGATGGTTCGCGGGGAACCCGTACGACTGGGGGTGCGTCGTGAGATCGCGTAGGCGCAAAGGTTTCGGATCGACGATGAGGAGCCCGAGGATCCCGTGGCCCTCGGGCAGATGCCCGATGGCGGCATAAGTCTCGGAGTCGAGGCCGACCGTGATGAACTCGCTCAGACGCCGGTCGCCGCCGATCACGCCGAGCGCGCCGTAGCGAGCCCCGACGAGGCTGCAGGCCGATTCAACGATCCGGCGCAACACGATCGGTAGGCTCAGGTCGGAGCCTACGACGATGATCGCGTCGAGCAGTTGCTGGACTTGCGGGTCGAGCTCTGTGAATGGCAACGGCACATTCTGATCTGGGAGCCGAAGGTGGGCAATCCGCTGCGGGTGTTCCTGCTCGACGACCACGAGATCGTTCGCGCAGGCCTGACGCGGCTCTTCGAACGAGCGGGAGACATCGAGGTCGTCGGCGAGGCCGGAACTGCCGAGGAGGGGCTCTCGCGTATCCCGCCGACGCGACCCGACGTTGCGGTGCTCGACGTCCGGCTACCAGACGGCGACGGCGTGCAGGTGTGCCGCGAAATCCGTTCACACCACCCCGAGATCCAGTGTCTAATGCTCACATCCTTCGCCGATGATGAGGCGCTGTTCGACGCCATCATGGCCGGGGCGTCCGGTTACATACTCAAACAGATCAAGAGCGATGACATCGTCGAGGCAGTGCGGGTCGTCGCCAAGGGCCAGTCCCTGCTCGATCCCTCGGTAACAGGGCCGGTGCTCGAACGTCTCCGCAAGGGACCGGAAGAGGACGAGCGCCTCGCCCAGCTCACTCCCCAGGAACGCAACATCCTCGAGCTCATCGCCGACGGGCTCACGAACCGCCAGATCGCCGAGCAGATCCACCTAGCCGAGAAAACGGTCAAGAACTACGTCTCGAACCTGCTCGCGAAGCTCGGGATGGAGCGCCGCACTCAGGCTGCCGTCTACGCCGCCCGCCTCGCCGAACAACGGGGAGAGCGGCCGGCGGAGTAGGGCCTGCCCGCCGCGAAAACCACCATCGGTCCCACGAAAGTGGGACTTTCGCCTCGGGACGCCAGGCCACCGCGTCGCGACTATGGGATGTGAGGACTGGACCCGGAGCGAGGGAGGACTGATGCAGACGGTTGAGTACCGAGCTGGCCTCGAAGTGCTGGGGCGCCAGGAGTGCCTGCAGCTCCTCGCCTCGCACCCAGTCGGGAGCGTCGCCATCGTGGTCGACGGGTCACCGACGATCTTCCCCGTGCAACACCACGTTGTCGACAGCGACACGATCGTGTTCCGCAGCGACAGCACGAAGCTTCCCAACTTGAGCAGCGGCGTTCGCATGTCACTCGAAGTCGACGGCATCGACGACACAGGCCGCGACTGGACCGTGGCGGTGCACGGCATCGGACGCGAAATCGTGCCCGCGGAGCTCGCGCGGCTGCGGGAGCTCGGGCTGGAACCATCGAACCTCGGATCCAAGGGGCGCTGGATCCCCATCGTGCTCAACACGATCGCCGGGCGACGCATTGGCACGCCTGCCTGAGCCGGGTCCCGGTGGCGACACACCCTTGCTGAACGGGAAAGCCATGAGCTGCTCGGCAGCCGCGTCATGGGTCGCGTTGCGATCGTCGTCGATGGAGAGGCGCGCGTCTTCCCCGTAAATTATGTCCTTCACGGCGGCGACATCGTGTTCCGGACCGACGAGGGAACAAAGCTCGATGCAGCCCGCAAGGGCGCGAAGGTCACATTCGAGGTGGACGACAGCGATCCGCTGTACCACCGGTTGGAGCGTGATGGCCATGGGCCGACTGGAGGCGGTGACTGAGCCGCAAGAGCTCAACCGCATGGGCGCAGTTCCGGTCCGGGCTTGGGGCGGCGACGGTCGGCACTGCGTGCGCATGCCGATCATTTCGATCTCCGGCCGACGCACCAATGAACCAACCGGAGGGAGCTAGGACCTCACTAAGCAGCGATTACTGGGAGCGAGGCAGTGAAATGGCGCGAGCGGAGGCATGGCTCGAGGAGCTCACCTACGACGACTGCCTGGCCCTCTTACGCCAAGGCGCGGTTGGCCGCATCGCCGTCGTCGTCGACGAGTTCCCGGTCGTGCTGCCGGTGAACTATCGCCTCGCCGAGACGAGCGGCCGTACATGGGTTGCCATCCGAACGCGACCCGGCAACATCCTCGACCGGGCCTCCATGCACGTCGCGTTCGAGAGCGACAGCATCGATCCCGGGCACCGACAGGGCTGGTCGGTGCTCGTGCGCGGCACGCTTCACCGCGTGGATCCCGATGCCGCCGACTTTCGCTCCCGCTTCGACCCTGAACCCTGGATGGCAGCGGAGCGTGACGCCTGGCTCGTAATCGAACCGTTTTCAATCACCGGCCGCCAGCTCCATCCGGCCGAGCGGGAGTGGCCCTTTCACCCCACCGCGTACTTGTAGAGGACAGCCCCAATCCCTCCCTCGCGCATGCGGGTGGGCCAATTCGCCGAAACGTTGCGCGCGCATCGTTTCGGCAGACGAACTGAGCAGCCCTCGCGCCTGAGGGTCCCGCTCGCACCCGTGATGACGGCCACCTTCCCCTCGAGGAGCCGCGAGTCGCTGAAGTCATGAGCTTGGCGCTTCGTTGCGTTCATGGTGTCCTCCAACGCGATCTCCGGCCACTCAGTCGCGACCAAGAAACGGATCCGTCGTCTTGATTGCCGAGCAAATCGGACTGATGGGTGCTCTACACCGCCCAAGGTCCGACCCCACCGACGCGGTCGATGCTGAAGCGCAGGACGAAGCCAGGCGGCGGGTCATCGATGGCCGGGAACCGCACCTCCGGCCCCAGATATACGTGCGCGAGTGCTTGGAGAAGTTCGGGAGCGCCACCTTCGGTGACGCGGCCGGTGCACTCGGCGACGAGATAGCGCTGGAGCCCGCTGGGCTCAACGACGTCGGACTCCATCGACACCACTGCGCGCGGATCGCGACGCAGGTTTCGGACCTTGACCCGCTCGCCGAGGTGTCCCGAGACGAGTTCATCACCGTCGAGGCCCATCCAGACGACACTCACCTGAGGGGAACCGTCGCCATTGACCGTGACGAGATGGGCGAGGTGGCCTTCAGCCACGAGCGCCCGGACGCTTTCGGGGATGGCGACCATCGCGCGCGCTCCTTCTCTTGGGTCCAGTCTTTCGCATCATGACCGAGTCGGGAGCACGCAACTACAGCCTGTGCGCCGGCGAGCATGGGACCGGGACTGGCCTCGAGTCCCCAGCCGATGGCCAATAACGTCCCCGCTGGTGGTCTCGCACTCCTTGAGATGAGGCACGGGACCGGTCGTTACTGGTTCGCAGTGGCGACGTTGTCGCATCGCATCAGATATGTGCGTTCCACTCCGTGCAGAAGGTCGATGGGACTGCCGCGGGTCCGGTGACGTTCAGGTGGCGCGCTGCGCTTCGCCCAGCATCTTCACCATGGCGGGGTCGCGGTGGTCGAAGAAGCTGCTCGTCCCGCTATCGAGACTGGCGATCGCCTGCGTGTTGGCTGGCGTGAGGTCGAAGTCGAACACTTGGAAGTTCTCTTCGATACGGTCACGTCGCACGGACTTCGGGATGGCAACGACCCCGCGTTGGGTGAGCCAGCGCACGATTACCTGCGCGACGGTGCGATCATGCTCCTCGGCGATCGTGCGCAGCACTTCATTGTTGAAGATGCTGTGCTTGCCCTCAGCGAACGGTCCCCACGATTCGATTTGCACACCTTTCTCGTGGAGGAACGCTTGGGTGTCGATCTGTTGGTGGAACGGGTGCGTCTCGATTTGGTCGACTGCGGGAGCGATGTCGTGGTGAACGAGGAAGTCCATGACCCGGTCGGGGAAGAAGTTGCTCACTCCGATGGCTTTCGCTCGACCATCCCCGTAGAGCTGCTCCATCGCGCGCCACGCGCCGTAGACATCGCCGTACGGCTGGTGGATGAGGTACAGATCGAGATAGTCGAGTCCGAGTCGCTGCAACGAGCGGTCAAAGGCTCGCTTCGTGCTCTCATCTCCGGCGTCGGCGACCCAGAGCTTCGTCGTGACGAAGAGTTCGTCGCGCGACACGCCAGCCCGTTCGATTGCCCGGCCGACCGCTTCCTCGTTTCCGTACGACGCCGCCGTATCGAGCAGGCGGTAGCCGATCGAGATGGCGTCGCTGACGCTTCGCTCGCACTCTTCCAAATCGGTCATCTGGTAGACGCCGAACCCGAGGAGCGGCATCTCGACGCCGTTGTTCAGCGCAACTGACGGAACATCGGACACGCGCAGACCTCCAAAAGGCTTGTTCCCTGGACATATACCCCGAGCGCGCCTCACCACCGCACGGATTGCCCGCGCCCGCTGTTCTCGCCACGGCACGCCAGCGTCCGGCAACGTGCCTCGATGCGCCCAGCCGTGGACCGGCATTCCGCACGGCATCGGTACGATCGTGCGTGCGAATGCTTGCCTCCGATGCGTACCGACCTGACGAGTGGCACGACTTTTTCATAACGGTCGGAGGTCCAGCGGCAGTACTGACGGGTTTGGTGTTCGTCGCGTTGTCGCTCAATCTCGCCGTTGTCATCCGTGATGCCACGCACCGGTACCGTGCGATCGGCACGCTGACGAACTTTGCAGGGATCTTTGTGTTGTGTGCAGTCGCACTGATGGGCGGCCAGAACCACGTTGCCATCGGGACCGAGTGGCTCATCGCTTCCAGCGGCGCCTGCGCTGTCTACGTGTACGGCTACCTACGGGCGCGAAGTGCTGGCGGAAGCCCAACGACGCTCAGTCTCTTGCGCACCGTTAGTGGCACGACGTTCTACGTGGCCTTGATCGCCGGTTCCGTAGTTCTTCTCGTCGGCGCGACCGCAGGGCTGTACATCGCCGGTCTTGCCATGGTGACCATAGGCGTCTACTCGGTCTCCGGAGCTTGGTTGCTGCTCGTCGGTGCCTACGGAGATGAGCGAGAACGAAGCCCCCACTGACCCGGCCGTTACCGGAGCGCTCCTCGCCTCGTGACGCAGATCGCCCGTGCAGGGTCGCCACCGCGCACGCGAAAGCGGTTCTGCGCTGGCGGAGGAACGCGACGGTCGTCGTTATGTGCGGGCGTTAGGGCGCGGCTCGTTGTCGGGTGATCAGCGCGGTTTGCGGGTGGAGACGAGCCGTGCCCTCATGAAGGGGTTGTCGAACCATGCGCCGGGGACCGAGTTCGTGCGTGTTGACGTCTCCAGCGCATGCCGTTTGTGCTCGCCGCTGCCAATGGTTCACACCGTCCGCACATGGGCCTCGCCTGTCGTGCCGCGGGTCACGATCGCGGCATGCTCGATTCCTCGCAGGCGCGGCATGCTGCAGCCGGGACGTGGCGGGGAGGCCGCGGTCCCAACTGCGAGAGGAGAACGCCGTGGAACCAATCAAGGTCGGCTGGCTGGGCGCCGCGCTCGACGGTCCAGGCGGCGGCTACGACAAGATTCACCGCCTCGCGTTCGACGAGGCGACCGAGGCGGGACTGCTCGACCGTCCTGTCGAGTTCGTGCTGCACCCTGAGAATGGGCTTCCCGAGGGTTCCGCGAAGAACGCGACTGACGGGTTCCGCCACCTCGTCGACGAGGGCTGCATCGCGGTGGCAGGTGCCTACAGCTCCGACAACGCGATCACCGTCG
>WNGF01022843.1_pt1 | contig 11869 bp, 12 predicted proteins | sample 5400641 | NCBI WGS metagenome assembly WNGF01 (sample SAMN13153371, study PRJNA577476) | soil metagenome | isolation source: 80 cm soil or saprolite under grassland replicate 2 | place: USA:California | collected 2016-06-15 | reverse complement strand
ATCAGCTCGAAGGCGTCGTTGATCCGGTCGAGCGGCAGGACGTGGGTGATCATCGAGTCGATCTCGATCTTCCTGTCCATGTACCAGTCGACGATGCGCGGCACGTCGCTGCGGCCGCGGGCGCCGCCGAACGCGGTGCCCTTCCACACCCGGCCGGTCACCAGCTGAAACGGCCTGGTGCTGATCTCCTGGCCGGATGCAGCAACGCCGATGATGACGCTGACGCCCCAACCGCGATGGCAGCACTCCAGCGCCTGGCGCATCGTCTGGACATTGCCGATGCATTCGAAGCTGTAGTCGGCGCCGCCACCGGTCAGATCGACCAGATACGGGACGAGATCGCCCTGCACCTCGCTCGGATTGACGAAATGGGTCATGCCGAACTGCTCGGCGAGCGCGCGGCGGCGCGGGTTCAGGTCGACCCCGACAATCATGTCGGCGCCGACCATCCGGCAGCCTTGCACGACATTCAGGCCAATGCCGCCGAGCCCGAACACGACCACGCGCGCACCGGTCTCGACCTTGGCGGTGTTGATCACTGCGCCGATCCCGGTGGTGACGCCGCAGCCGATGTAGCACACCTTGTCGAACGGCGCGTCCTCACGGATTTTCGCGACCGCGATCTCGGGCAGCACCGTGAAATTCGAGAAGGTCGAGGTGCCCATATAGTGGAACAGCGTGTCGCCGCCGAGCGAGAAGCGGCTGGTGCCGTCGGGCATCACGCCCTGGCCCTGGGTGGCGCGGATCGCGGTGCACAGATTGGTTTTGCGCGACAGGCATGACGGGCATTGCCGGCATTCCGGGGTGTAGAGCGGGATCACGTGGTCGCCCTTCTTGAGGCCGGTCACCCCCGGCCCGACATCGACGACGATGCCGGCGCCCTCATGGCCGAGGATCGCCGGAAACAAGCCCTCCGGGTCTGCGCCGGACAGCGTATAGGCATCGGTGTGGCAGATCCCGGTCGCCTTGATTTCGACCAGCGCCTCGCCGGCCTTCGGCCCGTCGAGCCGCACCGTCTCGATCGACAGGGACTGCCCCGCCTTGTGGGCCACCGCCGCACGCGTTTCCATGCTCCACCTCTTCTCGATGGGCGGCCGCTCAGCCGCAAGACGCCAGTATAATGCAGCGCTAATTTGGTACGAGAGTTTCACTGGGCTTGCGTTCGGGCCGCAGCAGGCATATGTCTTGGCATATGCCAGGACGAATCCGATGATCGAGCGGCATGTGAAACTGTTCCGGAACGGGCGTAATCAGGCGGTCCGCATTCCCCGCGAGTTCGAATTGCCGGGTGAAGACGCGATAATGCGCAAAGAGGGACCACGATTGGTGATTGAGCCCACCCCCCGGAAATCGCTGGTCGAACTCCTCGACTCGTGGGAACCGATCGACGATGAATTTCCCGATATCGACGACCTGCCGCCGCTCGACGATGTTGAGCTTTGATGCCCCATTTCATGCTCGACACGAACATTCTTTCCGAGGCGATTAGGAATCCGAAAGGGCCTGCCTCGGATCGGATGCGTGCTCTTGCTGACGAGATATGCACCAGCATTATTGTCGCGGCCGAACTCCGGTTTGGTGTCGCCAAGGGCGGTCGTCGCCGGCTCGCCAATCGCGTAGAGGAATTGCTTCGCACGCTTGAAGTGGTGGCTTTCGACGCACCGTCCGATGTGGCTTACGGGGAGGTGCGTGCGCAGCTCGAACGAGCCGGCGAAACAATCGGTCCGAATGACATGCTCATCGCGGCGCATGCGCTTTCGCTCGGACTCGTTCTCGTCACCGACAATGAGCGGGAGTTTACACGTGTGCGGGGTCTAACGCTCGAAAACTGGCTTCGCTGATTGGCCACGCTCCGAGGCACGCCGTCTCGATCGTCGTAAGTTCCATCGTCGTCCCGGCGAAAGCCGGGCCTCAGTTTTCACCCGCTGGGACAGCGGATAAGTGGATACCGGCTTTCGCCGGTATGGCAACCAGGGTTTGGGAAAGGGCAGTACATGGCGCGGATCGCGGTCGGCGGGTTTCAGCACGAGACCAACACCTTTGCGCCGCAACGCGCGACCTGGGCCGATTTCGAGCGGGCCGATGCCTGGCCGGGCTTTGTGCGCGGCGCCGAGCTGATCGACGCGGTCGAGGGGTTCAACCTGCCGATCGCCGGCGCGGTCAAGACGTTAGCGGGGCTGGGCCATGAGCTGGTGCCATTGTGCTGGTGCTCGGCGCCGCCCTCCTCATATGGCGAGCGCGACGCCTACGAGAAAGTTGCCGGCTGGATCCTCGACGACCTCGCGGCGGGAGGGCCGCTCGACGGCATCTATCTCGACCTGCATGGCGCGATGGTCGCCGAGCATCACGAGGACGGCGAGGGCGAGTTGCTGCGCCGCATCCGCGCGCTGGTCGGCGACCGCATCCCGATCGTCACCAGCCTCGATTATCACACCAACTTGACCCCGGAGATGGTGCGCTACGCCAGCGCGATGATCGGCTACCGCACCTATCCGCATATCGACATGGCAGCGACCGGCAGCCGCGCCGCCCAATTGCTCGACCGCCTGCTGAAGGACCGCCGGCCGCTCTACAAGGCGTACCGCCAGATCGATTTCCTGATCCCGCTGGTGTGGCAATGCACCTTGATGGAGCCGGCCAAAGGCATCTTCGCGCTGATCGAGGACATCGAACGCGGCAGTGACAAGAGTGGCGCGCCGGGCGGCTCGCACAACCAGGGGATCGTCAGCATCACCCATACGCCGGGTTTTCCGCCTGCGGACATTGCCCAATGCGGCGCGGCGCTCGTCGTCTACGGCCATGACCGGGGCGCCGCCGAAGCCGCGGCCGACCGCCTCGCGGCGGCGATCCGCGAGCGCGAGGCCGGGTTCGCCGGCAAGCTCTACACACCCGACGAGGCGGTCATCGAGGCGATGCGCCTCGCCCAGGGAACGACGAAGCCGGTGCTGCTCGCCGATGTGCAGGACAATCCCGGCGCCGGCGGCACCTCGGACACGGTCGGGCTGCTGCGGGCTCTGATTGCGCGTCGGGCAAAGGGCGCGGTGATCGGCATGATCGTCGATCCGGCAGCCGCCGAGGCGGCGACCGCAGCCGGGGAGGGGGCGCTGCTCGATTGCGGGATCGGCGCCAAGATCGGCTATGCCGGCGAGGTCCCGGTCGAGGCGCAATGGCGGGTCGTGCGGCTCGGCAGCGGCATGTTCACCGGCAGCGGCCCGATGTATGGCGGCGCCAAGTTCCGTATCGGGCCGATGGCGCTGGTGACCGACGAGGCGAGCGGCGTCTCGGTGGTGCTCGCCGCCAAACGCATCCAGGCGGTCGACCAGGAGATATTCCGTCATGTCGGCGTTGAGCCGGCCCAAGTGCCGATCCTGGCACTCAAATCGACGGTGCATTTCCGCGGCCATTTCCAACCGATCGCGGAAACCATCCTGTGCGTGCAATCGCCGGGGGCACATGTCACCGACCCAGCGGAACTGCCCTACCGCCATTTGCGGCCGGGCATTCGCTTGCGTCCACTCGGCCCGGTTCACGAATAACCTCTCTCCGCAGCGCGGCGGAGGACGGGGCACAGGCATGCCGGGTAGGAGCCAAAATTCCCTGAGAACCGGGAATTTTTCGCAAGTAGCAGGGAATTTCCTGCCTTGCCCGAGGATGCGCCCGACGGACCGCGAGCGGGTGATTTTTCCGATCCTCCGTCCGAGCCTCGATCATCCCACAACAGGCGGTTGCGCCGCGGAGGACCGTCGCCTGCATCTGCAGGGAATTTACAGGCGATTCGCGTGCCGGTCGCATGGAAAGGGTGCTCCGAATGAACGGCGACCGCCGACCGGGTGATGCGCAACCATCAATTGAACGTCTCAATCCCCGTCACCTGATATATCAGGTCGGAATCAGGTGAACCTTGATATCCCGCAGGCGCCGGGAAAACTCGGCGATCTCCTCACGCGACCATTTCAGCCGCACCCGTTCGGTGGAGCCTGGCCGTTTCCCCAGGGACGCGCCGGGGCGCCACTCGGTAACGGGTCGAATGGGGCGCGGCGCAAACCCGCCGCCGCAGTTGGGGCAGACATTGGACAGCACGTTCTCGACGCACTCGGCGCAAAAGGTGCACTCATAGCTGCAGATGCGGGCGTCGGGTGCGCTGGGCGGCAAATCCTTGTCGCAAAATTCGCAGTTCGGCCTGAGTTGCAGCATTGGCTCGCCCTTAGTCGGATGCCCGACGCAAGCTCCGCCCTTAGCCTGCCGCGAGCCGGGCGGCTGCCGCTTCGACCGCCTCCCGCCGGCTCGCTGCCAAGGTCGCATTGCGTTCGCGCACCCGCGCCAATACCGCGGGCGGCGCGGTCTCCGGACAGCCCGCGTCGAATGGCGGCGCCGGCGCGTATTCGATCTGCAGCTGGATCGCCTGCGTCGTTTCCGGCCCGACCAGTTCGGCAGCCAGGCTGAGCGCGAAATCGATGCCCGCGGTGACGCCGCCGCCGGTGATGATATTGCCGTCGCGGACCACCCGAGCGGGGTCGGGAGTCGCGCCGAACGGCACCAGCAACTCGCGCCAAAGCCAATGACAGGCGGCGCGCCTGCCGCGCAACAGCCCTGCCGCGCCGAGTGCCAAGGATCCCGTGCACACCGAGGTCACGAACCGCGCAGTCGCGGCGAGCCGGCGCAGTTCGCCGAGAAACGCTTCGTCATGGATGGCGTTGTCGGTGACGCCGCGACCACCGGGCACGCAGATGATGTCGCAGGCCGGGATATCGGCGAGCTGCCGCACCCCGGCGAAAGCGAGGCCGCCGCTCTCGATCGTGCCGCCATTGGTGCTCGCGAGGACCACGGTTGCACCCGGCAGGCTCGAGAACACCTGGTGCGGCCCGGTGAAGTCCAGTTGCGTCACTCCCGGGAACAGGGCGAAGACGATAACGAACTGTTGATCGCTCATGGTGTCCCTCCACGTGATTGACGCATGATCGTACGGGATTAGGGTTTGTCTGAAATGACCTATTTCCCTCATTTACTGACATGCGTGTGATAGGCGTCCTAATCTTTCCCGATTTCCAGCTGCTGGATGCGGCCGGACCGATCACGGTTTTCGAGGCTGCCGGACGCGAAACCGCGACCCCTGCGTATCGGCTGCGGGTGATGGCCCGCGCCGCCGGACCGGTGACGAGTTCGTCGGGAGTACAGCTCATCGCCGAGGCATTCTCGGCCGATCCGCTCGACACCCTGATCGTCGCCGGCGGCTGGGGCACGCGGCAGGCATCGGTCTGTCCCGAGACGCCGGAGTTTGTCCGTTCCGCCTGCGGGCGGGCGAGGCGGATCGCCAGCGTGTGCTCGGGGGCTTTCATCCTGGCGGCGGCCGGGCTGCTCGACGGTCGCCGTGCCACGACGCACTGGGCCCGCGCCGCCGAATTGGCCCGGGCCTATCCGCAGATCCGGGTCGAGCCCGACCGGATCTTCGTCCGCGACGGCAATGTGTGGACGTCTGCCGGCATCACCGCCGGCATCGATCTGGCGCTGGCGCTGGTTGCCGAGGATCTGGGTGAGGGCGTCGCCAAGCGGGCGGCGCAACATCTCGTGGTTTATCACCGCCGTACCGGCGGGCAGTCGCAATTCTCGGCGCTGCTCGAAGCGGACGGCGTGACCGGCCGGTTTTCCCCGGTGCTGGCGTGGGCACGCGAGCGCCTGGACGAGCGCCTTTCGGTCGAGCGGCTGGCCGATCGCGCGGCGATGAGCCCGCGCCATTTCGCCAGAGCCTTCTTGACCGAAACCGGGATGACCCCGGCCAAGGCGGTCGAACGCCTGCGTCTCGAATCCGCGCGCGAACGGATCGAGAGCAGTGCCCAGCCGATCGAGAGGGTCGCCGCGCATACCGGCTTCGGCGACCCCGAACGCATGCGCCGAGCCTTCATCCGGGTGTTTGGCCACCCGCCGCAGGCGCTTCGGCGTTCCGCCAAGATCAGCGCCGCGCCCCGAGCTCCCTGAAGCGGGTGGCTGAGGTGCTTCAGCGCCTTCCCTGGCGGCGCAGGAAGTCGATGAAGATCGCTGCGAGCAGGCCTTCCTTCCTCTCCCAATCCTCGAAGGCGACATCGAGGTCCATGCGGTCTTCCGGCATCACCTCGTGATACTCGGCATTCGGCATCAGCCGGTGCGCGACCTGGCCGGGCAAGCGCGGGTGGACCCGGTCGTTGCCCGGGGCAATGCAGGCCGGCATCGTCATCGAGCGCAGCTGCGCCGGGCTGAGGCCGATCACCGGGTAGTCGGCGCCGGCCTGGAAGCTCTGCCGCCACCGCGTCATGCGGGCGATGAAATCCTGCGGCTCAAATGCTATCAGCCTGGCGCGGCTGGCCGGGTTGGCCTTGATCACCTCGCCCCAATGCTCCATCGCGCAGACCGCCGCCATGCCGCCCTGCTGCGCCGCCTCGATATGTGAGGTGTAATACTGGTTGGTCAGCCGCTCGGCGGCGTAGGCGCCGCCAGTGATCCGCCATAAGAGTAGGCCGCGGACGTCTTCGGGCCGGCGCAACGCCAGGATCATCGCCAGCCGGCAGCCCGACGAGCTGCCGCCGATATAGGCCGGCAGCGCATCGAGCTGGCCCAGCAATTCGTGCAGATCCTCGGCCCATTCGTCGTTTTCCGACTCGCCCTCGATCGCGATGCCCGATGCGCCGGTGTTGCGGCGGTCGTAGGCGATCACCCGATAGCCGGCCTCGGCGACCTTCTCGGCCAGCGAGCGGACTCCCGCCCCGGCGCGCCTGCCGCCCGGCTGCAAGGCGACGAACGGTCCGCGCTCGCCGAGGATCTCGTAATGGATGTCGACACCGCGGATGCTGGCGACCGGCATGGCTGTCCTCCCTCTTCGATCGAATGCGTCGATGCTAACCTGATTTTGCCTCTGCGAGCCCTCAATTTCCCTCTCCGCCCTTCAGTGCGGAGAGGGAGGGCCCTCGGCGGAGCCGTGGGAGGGTGAGGTGGGCCAGCTACGGCCCCTGGAATTCCCCACCTCACCCCGACCCTCTCCGCCCCCAGGGGCGGAGAGGGAGAGAGCCTTCTCAGGCGGCCATCGCCAGCGTGACGGCGCCCCAGGCGGCCAGGACCACGCCGGTGACCCGGCCCATCCATCCGCCCCAAGGCAATGTCTTCTCGATCAGCACGAGCAGCGCGATCAGAGCGATCCAGGTGAGGTTCATGATCCCGCCGGCGAACAACAGCGCCATCAGCATCCAGCAGCAGCCGAGGCAGTAGGCGCCATGGCCGAGGCCGCTCGTGAGCGCGTGGAGGCCGCCCTCGCGCCAATGGAAAAGTAGGAAGTCGAGCGGCGAGCGACAGTGGCGCAGGCACGCCTCCTTGAGCGGCGTCCATTGATAAATGCCGGCAGTGATCAACACGGCGCCGACCGCAACCCGGCTGGCCAGCGCCATCGTGTCGGACAACAGGCCGGCCTCATCGAGACCCCATTGCAGCAATGTCGCAACCGCCGCAAAGCCGAACCACACCGCAAGATAGCCGAGTACGAACGCTGCGGTGCCTTTGCCAAAGGCGCCGCCCGCCGCGGCGCGTTTCCGGGCGATGCCGGCGACCAAGAGGGTGACCGGCGCGGCCGAGGGCAGCATCATCGCCACCATCATGACCGCCCACATCGCGAACACGACGAGGCCGTAGCCGAGCGACCATTCCGGCAGCATCAGCATGATCTGGCCGCCGCCCATGTCCATTTCTTCCATATCGATGCCGGCGCCGGCCAGCAGCCAGGCCCAAGCGAGGACGATGACGAGCGCGAGGCTGGCGAGCACGATGGCGCGGTCGTGACGCAAGGCGGCGAAGAACCAGTCGGCGGTCACGGCGGGGCGGTCTTTGCTTGGTTCATTGAGATTGCTTCGCTTCGCTCGCAATGACAGCAAAACCGGCTGTCATTGCGAGGAACGCAGCGACGACGCAATCTCGCGCCAGCTGGGCTTACCCGGCGACGCCTTGCGGCGTCTGCACCACGGTGGCGAGGGTGCCGTGGCCCTGCGCTACGTCAAATTTGACGCCACCGGTGCTGTGGATACGCGAGCTGCAGATCTCGCCCAGCCGGTGCTCGAAGCCCTCCGGCATATTGACCTGGATATGGTGCGGCGCCCCGGTCACCGGGTTCTTGATCGGCTCGTTCTCGCTTTCGAGGACGCCCGGGATCGACAGCTTGGCACGGCGCCCGGGCATGTCGAAGCTGAAACGGATCGGCGCGAAGATCGGGTCCAGCATCTTCGAGACGATCAGGGTGAAGATGTGGAACAGCGTGCCTTCCGCCGAGTTCTGCCCGGACAGGATGCCGAACAGCGCCGCGCGCTGGTCCGGGCTGGCTCGCTCGTCGATGATCGCCTGGACGGTGCCGTTGCCCTCGTGCAGCGGGCCCGGGAAGTCGACCGTGACGAAAAAGCTCAGCCCATCGAGCGGCAGATCCCCGAAATGGCCGTCGAGGATGTACATGCCGAGGAAACCCTTGCACGCGCCATGCGTCGGTCTCGCATTGAAATCGCACGGGCAGCCGAAGGCGCAGTTGCAGTTCTTGATCCACTCGCCCGTGAGCCGCCAATCAGTCTGTGGCATGAGCCTCCCCCTGTTCGAGTTCGACGTGACAAAACCATAGCTTCCTCGCGTCGCGCCTCGCAATGACGGCGCGGAGCGATGTGCTTTGCACAAGCCGGTTCTCCCGATGGGCGGAAGTCTATAAGCTGCCGCGGTCACGCCGGCGGGCAAGCCCGCGCGGCATAAAGCGGACGCAAAAGGGCGAGGGAGCACCCCATGAAATTGCTTTATTTCAACGACTTCAAGCTCGGCGTGCTGAAGGGCGACAACACCGTCGTCGACGTCACCGCGGCCGTGCAGGACATCCCGCACACCGGGCCGGGCGATCTGATCAACGGGCTCATTGAGCGGTTTTCCAGCTATCGCCAGAAGCTCGAGGACGCCGCCGCGCGCGGCCAGGGCGTGCCACTGGCGAGCGTGCGCGTCCGGCCGCCTTTGCCGAAGCCGGCCAACATCGACTGCATGGCGGTCAACTACATGGAAGACGGCACCCGCAGCGCGCCGGCGCCGATCAATGCTTTCGCCAAATCGGCGAGCGCGATCATCGGCAATGGCGACACGATGGTGCTGCCCGACGTGCCGGCGACGATCTTCGAGGGCGAGGCCGAGATGGCGGTCATCATCGGCAAGCGCGCCAGCCATGTCAGCGCCGCCAATGCAATGGATTACGTCTTCGGCTACACCAACTTCATCGACGGCTCGGCGCGCGGATTGCCGCCGGTCGGCAACGTCTTCTTCCAGATGAAGTCGCGCGACACCTTCGCGCCGATCGGGCCGTACATCGTCACCAAGGACGAGATCAAGGATCCGCAGAAATTGCAGATCCGGTTGTGGAACAACGGCACCTTGATGCAGAACTTCAACACCGACGACATGGGGCACAAGATCGCGCGCTGCATCGAGTGGCTGACCTCGATCCACACCTTGGAGCCTGGCGACATCATCGCCACCGGCACCAACCATCGCGGCCTCAACCCGTTCATGGACGGCGACAAGGTCGAGATCGAGACCGAGGGCCTCGGCCGGCTGACCTTCAACATCAAGGACGAGCTGAAGCGCAAATGGGAGCGCAAGACGCGGCTCCAGATGCATGAAGCAGCGAAGGAGAAGACGGCCGGCAACTATCCGGACATCACGCCGCAGGCCGCGGGCAAATACGCGAAGACGGCCTGATAAACCCCTCTCCCGCACCGCGGGAGAGGGTGCCGAGCGTAGCGAGGCGGGGAGGGTATTTTAGCCGCTCAACGCTCACCCTCCCAGCCCTACGGGCTGGGCCCCTCCCTCTCCCGCGGTGCGGGAGAGGGGCTTAATCGCCGGAACGGCTACCCGGTCAGGCGCTCGATTTCGGCGACGAGCTCTGCGGTGGTGCGTTGGCGGGCATAGCCCCGATTGTTGCGCAACGCCCATTCGTGCCGCTGCCGGCGAGGACCAGTGACCGCGCACCGAGGTTGCGCAATACGTAATCGATGCTGGTCGAGATGAAGGGCGAGGACGAGGTCTTCGGGATCACGATCTCGTCCGCGGCCGACGCGATCGCATCGAGCACCCGGGTGTCCCAGGAGCCCTTCGGCACATGGAGGCCGCTGATCTTGTAGTCGAGGCTGCGGTCGCGGCCGTCGCGGGTCAGGCTCTCGATCACCGTGTACATCACCTCGACGCCGCCCTGCCGGCAGGCCGTCTGGAGCCGCCGCAAATTCGGTAGCGCGGTTTCTTCCATCGTCCGAAAAAAGAAGCCGAAACGCTCCTCGATCTCGGGCGCGGTCAAGTCGCGGTATTCGCCGCCGTCCCGCCGGGCGGTGTAGTTCTGTACATCGACGATCAGCAGCGCCGCATGGCGCGGGTCGATTTCCACCTCGCGGCTCGGAGGATCGGCCATCTCGCCGCTAGTCGGAAACAGGCACGGAAAATCGTTCGACGTGAATGCTGGCGGCGCGTTGCTGGGCTTGCCAAAGGTCGTATTGCATTTGCAAGCGCAGCCAAGTCTCCGGGCTGCTCCCAAATGCCTTTGACAGCCGTATCGCCATTTCCGGCGACACGCCGCTGTGACCGTTCAGCAGTTCGGATAAAGCCTTCCGGGTCACGCCCAGCCCAGCGGCCGCCGCCGTCACCGAAAGACCGAGAGGCTTCAGGCATTCCTCACGGATGATTTCGCCGGGATGCGGCGGGTTGTGCATGTCAGTCATGTTCGGTCCCGCCTAAGGGTAGTCAACGAGGTCGACATTGGTTGCGTCTTCACCGTCGAATTCGAAGACGAGTCGCAGATTTCCCGATACGGAAACCGCCCACTGACCTCGTCTACCGCCGCGAAGCGGATGAAGCCGCAGCCCTGGTAATCCAATGTCACCGGGAGCTTTGCTGGCGTTCAGCAGCGCGAGGATCCGCCGCAATCTCGCCTCGTGTTGGGCTGGCACTCCGCCGAGATCGCCCGACTGGAACAGGCGCTCCAAACCGTTATGTCGGAAGCGCTTGATCACGGGTGTAACCTATAACGTTACGCGTGATAAAAAATCAAGCTCCGTCAGCGAGAGTTTTCGCGCAAGCGGGCGTCGGCGGCCGGCAGCAGGCCTGCGAGGCGCGCCGCCCAGGCCGTCTGGCCCGCCGGTTCGGCGATCAGATCCTGGCGGATCTCGATCTCGACGTAAGGAAGGCGGAACGCGTGCTGTTCGGCGTGTACGACTACAGTGTAGTCACTCGTTTCGGTGACCGCGTAAGGTGCGTTGTCGCCGACCCGAAGGTCCCCCTTCGCCCGCAACAGATCGAGCATGATATGGGCGAGGCGGGTGTCGCGGTTGTAGAGGATCCCGATTTCGACTTCCCGCGCGACGCCTTTGAATACCGGGGTGAAGCTGTGCATCGACACCAGCAGCGTGCGCCGATGCGCCCGGTGACAAATCAGGTCGGCGATGCTGTCGTGATAGGGGCCAAAGATTTCGCAAAACCGAGCGTCGCGCTCATCCTCGCTCAATCCCTCGTTGCCGGGGACCGGCGTCAGTTCGCTGACCGTCGGGATCGAGCTGTCCCAGTCCGGCCGGCGGTTGCAGTCGATGACGAGCCGCGAATAGTTCTGCAATACGGCCGTGGCATCCAGCGCTTCGGACAGACGCTCGGTGACGCCGGCGATGCCGATGTCCCAGGCGATGTGGCGCTCAAGGTCGCTGTCGGGCAGGCCGAGCGTGCCGAGCCGGCGCGGGATGGCGCGGCCGGCATGGTCGCCGGTCAGCAGGAAATCGGAGCGGCCCTCCGGCCGCAGCACCCGCACCGGCGCGGGATCGCCCTCGACGAGGAGGCGCGGTGTTACGGACATCGCGCGGCG
>WNGF01010141.1_pt1 | contig 11869 bp, 13 predicted proteins | sample 5400641 | NCBI WGS metagenome assembly WNGF01 (sample SAMN13153371, study PRJNA577476) | soil metagenome | isolation source: 80 cm soil or saprolite under grassland replicate 2 | place: USA:California | collected 2016-06-15 | reverse complement strand
TGATGCGCGAAGAAGAGCAATTCGGCCGGCGAGCCACCCTCCGGCGGCAGGTACCAGAAATTCAGTCCCTCGAACTGCGACACGATCGGCACCGGGTACTCCTCGCTCTCGCGCAGCGCTCCGACCAGGTAGGCGATCTGCTCCGGCATGAGCTCTTTCACGTCGGTTGTCTCACTTTCTGTTGCTGTATGTTTGGCTGCACTAGAAGATGCAGTTGGCCAGCGTGTTGGTGATGTTCATCAGGATGGAGCGGTCAACCCCGTTCGCCATCGCGCCCTCGATCGCCGCGAGCCGCTCGTAGACGCCCGCGATCGGGGAGGTGAAGTCCAGCAGCCAGAGGCGGCCCTGGCGCTCGGCCTCGTCGCGGTCGGCCGCGAAGCGGAAGTTGGCCAGCATCTCGCTCCGCTGGCCGATCATGTGCGCCAGCTCCTGGTCGCTCAGCGGATAGGTGCTCGTAGCGCCGGCTGGGTTCGGGAGTGATTGATTCATTGTCGTCGTTCCCTTTCGCGGTTGTAGTTGTACGTTGAGGGTCGCTCGCGCTGTTTGCGCCCAACTTTATTATAGCACATTCTCAGATTGCTGTCAAACATTTCAGCGTAACGAGATGTGCCATTACTTATTAGGAAGCCATGCGGCCCCAGAGAACCGTTGACACAGGGCGATTACGCAGTGAGCGGCGCACGAATAAGCGAGTAGAAGTACATCGCCATCACGGTCTGTTCTTTCGGCCGCTTGGTATCGGGGGAGTAATAGATGCCAAGACAGCGCAGCGCGCCGGCGGCGTAGCCGGGGTGCTGCAGTGCAGGGTGCTGCAGTGCAATCGTGGTTCTGGCGTGCTGCTCGGCGATGCCGGCCAGCAGCTCACGCGCGGTCTCTTCCTGGAGCAGCGCGTCACTCACATTGAAGCAGCAGCTGATCATGCGTAGCGCCATGCGGAGATTGTATCACGAGCGTTCGCTTACCTCGCCACGTGGCCAATACCGCCGGCCGGCGGTGGTCTCGCCGGCAACGTCGCTCCACGCGAACAGCTGACCTTGCTCGATGATCGGAGGCCAGATCGGGCCGGCAGTGCGCGTCATCAGCGCGCCCTGCCAGCGCGCCCGGGCAAGCAACTCATGCTCGCGTTCCTGGCGCGGCGGCTCGACTTCTTCGAAGGTGGCCATCCGCAGCAGGCGCTTATTGGACTCATTCAGGAACGCCATGGCTCGATTGGCAGATCGCGGCTGGTGGGGCTACACTATCGCCTGGGAGGGCCGGAGTCGGCTCAATGTGCGCTGGGGAGCCGGGCTGCCCCTGTTCATAGAATGCCATCCTCCCGCCCAGGCGACCCGATTTGGAACATTGCGGACTGGCTTTGACCAGTGCCCCTCATCACTCGCAAGCTTGGGGGTGTTGTGTATCCCCGCCAATCACTGGACCTGGGCCTCGAGCCATCCGATCGCCTCCCGCGTGTCATCGTTCATATCATGTGAAAGGAGGTTGTATGCGCACCATTGGGCTCGACTTAGCCGTCCAAACCGCCCATAAAGCGGTTGTTCTGGACGAAGGTGGGCACTTCTGTACCCCGATCCTGACCGTCCACACTCGTCCCAGCGAGCTCTCTCAGCTGCTCGCGCAGGCGCGTGACGGCGCATCCTCAGCCGAGGTGCAGATCGTGATGGAGCCGACTGGCATGGCCTGGTTTCCGGTCGCCGTCTATCATGCGCGGCAAGCGGTTCCGGTCTATCTGGTCAATAGTCAGGAGGTGGCCGATCTCCGCCGCTACTATAAACGTCATGCCAAAAGTGATCGAATCGACGCGCGCGTGTTGGCCCGTCTTCCGCGGGTCAACCCCGACAAGCTCCACCGCTTGACGCTGCCATCTGCCACCGCCTTGGCCTGTCAGCGCGGCTGTAAACAGCTTGACCACCTCGCCACCCAGATCACCGCCATCAAGAATCGGCTGCAGGCGATCGATCGCTTTGCCTGGACCGGACTGGAAGAGCAGGTCTTCGCCGATCCATTTTCGCCGGCGGCGCGCTTCTTTCGCGAGCACTGGTACGATCCACGGCAGGTGGTGCAGGTCGGTGCGAACGCCATTCGTCAACAGTGGGAGGCGAGGGCGGTGGATGCGGATGATGGAGATGCCTGGGTCGAGCCGCTGCTCACGCTCGCCCAGCAGGTGCTCACACTCTACGGCACGGATGGCCAGTTCCTGGATTTCGGGCAACTGCAGGCGGAGGTGCAGCGTGACCAGGCCTGGCTCACTTGGCTGGAGCAGCAGCACCATACGCTCCGGCTGCGCACGGTGCGGCCACTGTACCGGGCGGTGCATCCCAGCCGCAACCTGGAAACGCTCAAAGGGGTGGGACAAGACAGTGCGGCCGTCTACGCCAGCTTTATCGGCGATCCGCGCCGGTTCAGCTCGACCCGCCTGTTTCGTGGCTGGAGTGGTATGGTGCCCTCTAGCGCGCAGAGTGCCGAAAATGAAGCGAAAGGTCTGCATGTCACACAGGCCGGGCCAGATCTGATCAAGAAATACGCCTATCTGGATGCGGAGATCGCCCGTCGCTACGACCCGCAAATCGCCGCGATCTACTACGATCAGATGATGCACAAAGGCAAGCACCATAAACAAGCGGCATGTGCCTGTGCGACGCACTTGCTCGACCGAGTGCTAGCCGTGCTGCGCGCTGACCAACCATATGACGTGCGTGATACCGATGGGACACCGCTCACTGGTCAGCAGGCGCGGGCGATCATTATGGAGCGCTATACCGTGCCACAGGAGGTACGCCGGCGCACCGGGTACCCTCTGGGTGAAGCGCAATCGGCGTCAGCAGGCAGATCAACGGGCCGAACGGCGGACCACGTAGGCGAATGAGCAACGGCCGTTGGTCGACGGACAACTGAGCTCATCGCCACAGCGATGAAATAAGCACGACCTCCGACGTGTTCAGGATCCGCGCGGAGGGGGTGTGGTGTCAAACAGCCTCACGCGGCTGAGGGTGGGAGCGTGTGCCCTGCGGAATGGCCAGGCTGGACCCAATCATAGGTTTGAAGCTGCGCTGGCGAGCCCGGCGCGCCGTTCATCACGACCCTTGCGCCGCGTGGTAGCCTGGGCCGGCCGGGAGCGGAAGCCACCCGTTTGTGGCCGGCGTGGGCCTACTCCTGCGTCTATGGCATCCTGGGTAGCTGTCCCCCGCTCCCGGACAACGAGGCGTCAGCACGCGCGCGCAAGGGCGGCGGGCCGGGCGGAGATGATACAAGACCCCCTTGACAAGAATTAGAACATCTATGATCGATCAGGAGACGCGGTGCTTTCAATCCTACCATCGAAGCGTCTCCTGGAACTGTACGAACACGCTCGGCGTTCGCATCTCCTGTTGATGGCGCGGCCAATCAGAATCTCGTACCTCGACATGCCCGATGGTTTGGCGCGGTCGACTGCCGGACGTGCGCGGTGACCGTTGCCCGCGCGTATGTGCGCTTCCCAGCCGTCGTCGCTAGGATAGCTCCGCGTACCGAGGCTCCGCAGGTGTCCGGCCATCAAATGCGTGGGCATCGATGAGGTGCGATGTCAACGGCGCGACACCCGGCTCTAGGAAGGCGTTGCGCCGTGCTTCGAGGATCTGGTCTTCCACCGTTACGCGAGCATGCTGGCGCATGTGCTCGCCCCACGTGAGCACGAGAAAGGTTTCCACGTAGTGGTCGGGGTCGGCCGCGTCGCGGAAGATGCCCCAGCTGATGGCCCCTTCCCGGCGGCGGAAGGTGCGCATCGCATCCATCGTCGCGATGAAATCGCTGGCCCGCTCGGCGGGAACGCGATATTCGATCGTGATCAGCACCGGCCCGTCCGCCGCGTCAGGCGTCATCGCCATCTTAGGATCGGGCCAGTGCCCGGAGGGCGACAGGTCGCGGCCCTGAACCACGTGCAGCGGCCAGCGGATGATCGCCGCCAGCCCGCAGACCAGCGCCAACGCGGCAAACGCGAGGGCCGTACTGCTTCCAAACCGCTCGGCCACCGCGCCCCACGCGAGGCTGCCCACGGCCAGCGTGCCCTGGAAAACCAGCAGGTAGATCGCCAGGGCGCGCGCGCGCACCCAGGCCGGGGATGCGGTCTGCGCGGAGAAGGTCAGGGTGGACAGCATGACCAGCCAGGCCAGCCCGCCTGCCATCGTACTGACGAGCACCAGCGGCACGAACCGCACATAGGCCAGCGCAAGCGTGGCTCCGGCGAACACGAGCGTGGCTGTGGCGGTCAAGGTGTCAACCGACAGCGCGCGCCGCAGGCGCGGCAGGAGCAGGGCGCCACCCACGGCACCCAAACCAAGGCTACCCAATACGATACCGTACCCGGTTGCGTCAAGGCCCAGCTCGTGCCGCGCCATCGCCGGCAGCAAGGACCAGAGGGCGCTGGCACCGAGAATGAAGACGCCATTGCGCACCAAGACCGCCTGCAGCGCGCGGTCATGGCGCGCGTAGCGCAGACCTGCGGCGGTGGCGCCCAGCATAGCTTCGGGCGGGGCAGTGCTCGGAACCTGCGTGCGCCGCCAGCGGAAGATGACCCCGACCACCGCGAGGAAGGACGCGGCGTTCAGCAGGAAGGCAGCTGCCGCACCGGCCGCAGCAACCACGAACCCGCCCAGGGCCGGCCCGACGGCTTGGGCCACGTGGTACCCCGTGCTGTTGAGGGCAACTGCCGCTGGGAGATCCTCGCGTTCGACGATCTCGGGGATGATTGCGTTCCAGGCCGGTGAGGTGAGGGCGGTTCCCAGGCCGATCAGGAAGGTGAACAGCAGTAGGATCCCGGCTGATGCCAGGCCCGCCAGGGTCAGCACGCCCAGGACGAGGGCTGCGAGGAGCATCCACGTCTGCGTGACGAGCAACAGCTTCCGCCGGTCGACGACGTCGGCCAGCGCCCCAGCGGGGAGGCCTACGAGGAAGACCGGCAGGCTGGTGGCCGTCTGCATGAGCGCGACCAACAGCGGCGACGGGGTGAGGGTGGTCATCAGCCACGCCGCGCCGACATTCTGCATCCAGGTGCCGGTGTTGGACACGACCCAGGCGATCCAAACCGCGCGAAAAACCGAACCGCGCAGTGGGCTCCACATCGAAGCGCCGGACGCGGGGCTGCCGGCGTCGCGTCCATCCGACGAGCGGGGATTCTGCACCTGCATAGGCGTGGCGCTCTGCCTTTCATTGCCAACATCGGCCGTGCACGGGTGGCAATCCGTACCTCAAGCTACGGATTGCCACCAGAACACGCATTGTTGCTGCTCAGAGATTGGTCTGTTGTTCCAGGAATTCTGGGTACCGGGCCCCTTGCACCGTAATCTGCGCGGCAGCACGCTCGATCTCGCGCAGATCGTTGGCCGTGAGTTCGACGGCAACCGCGCCGATGTTCTCGTCCAGGCGAGCGAGCCTTCGCGTGCCGGGGATGGGAACAATCCACGGCTTCTGGGCCAGCAGCCAGGCCAGCGCAATCTGGGCAGGCGTGGCGTTCTTCTGCTGCGCGATGCTGCCGAGCAGATCGACCAGCGCCTGGTTCACCTTCCGTGCTTCCGGCGTAAAGCGAGGGATGCTGGTCCGGATGTCGGTACTGTCGAACGCGGTGTTCTCGTCGATCTTGCCCGTAAGAAAGCCCTTGCCCAGTGGGCTGAAGGGGACGAAGCCGATCCTGAGTTCCGCAAGCGTTGGCAGCACCTCCTCCTCGGGGCGTCGCCACCACAGGGAATACTCGCTTTGTACGGCCGTGACCGGCTGCACCGCGTGGGCGCGACGGATCGTCTGGGCTGCTGCCTCCGACATGCCGAAGTGCTTGACCTTGCCCGCCTCGATCAGATCCTTCACCGCTCCCGCCACCTCTTCAATCGGCACGTCAGGATCGACACGATGTTGATACAAGAGGTCAATCGCCTCAACCCGGAGCCGCTTCAGCGAGCCCTCGGTCATCCGCTTGATGTGCTCGGGTCGACTGTTCAGGCCGCCTTTCTCGAAATCGTGGCCGAATTTGGTGCCGATCACGACCTGGTCGCGGACGGGGGCCAACGCTTCGCCCACCAGCTCCTCGTTCGCGAACCGACCGTAGACCTGGGCGGTGTCGAAGAAGGTGACGCCGCGCTCGACAGCTGACCGTATCAGCGCGATCATCTCCTGTCTGTCCGGCGACATACTGTACCCACCGGTCATGCTCATGCAGCCGAGCCCGAGGGTCGAGACGTCCAGGTTACTGTTTCCAAGCGTTCGCTTCTGCATTGGTGTTTCTCCTTCGAGATACCGTCAGTCGGCTCACCGCATCTATCAGGCCAGCCTGAGGCGTTCCAACTCTCGCTGCTGGCTCACCCGCCCCACAGACATTATAGCCACACGGGAGCGTGGGCTGGTAGGATGAGAGTGGAGAATCATTGTACAATACTGCAAGATACCAATGAGTATAGGAGAAGCGATCATATGGATTCGCTACGTCCTCAGCTGGTAGCGTGCGAGGCGCAGCATGCGCAGGCCAACCGACAGGAGTTGGTTGCGCGTATCGCGCAGGCCATCCGTGAAGATGGGAAGCTTGAACCGTTGCACGGCCTGTACCTCCACCGCGTCTCCTCACGGGCGGAACCAGTGCATGGCGTGTCCACCCCGGCCTTGTGCGTGATTGCCCAAGGCAGCAAGGAGGTCTTGCTCGGAGCGGATCGCTATCAGTATGACCCCGCACATTACCTGCTCACGACGGTCGAGCTGCCGGTCGTGAGCCAGATCCTCGAAGCCTCGCCGGCGCAGCCCTACCTCAGCCTGCGCGTGCACCTCGACCCAACCCTGGTCGGCTCGGTGCTCGTGGAGGCCGATGTCCCATCGCCGCACGCTCACGGCAACGTGAAGGCCATCGACGTGAGCCCGTTGGACGCGGGCCTGCTGGATGCGGTGGTGCGGCTCCTCAGGCTTGTGGACTCCCCCACCGACGCGCAAGTCCTCGCACCGCTCGTCATGCGGGAAATCGTCTACCGCCTCCTGATGGGGGCCCAGGGTGCGCGGCTCCGTCACATTGCGGTTCTGGGGGGATATACCCACCATATTGCCAGGGCGGTTGATCTCCTGTGAAAGGACTTCAACCAGCCACTGCACATTGAACGCATGGCCCAAACGCTTGGCATGAGCGTCTCGGGTTTTCACCACCAGTTCAAGGCCGGCACCGCCATGAGTCCAATGCAATTTCAGAAGCGGCTCCGGCTCCAGGAAGCCCGCCGCCTGATGCTTGGTGAGCACCTCGACGCGGCCAGCGCGGGCTCCCGCGTGGGCTACGATGATGCGGCGCACTTCAACCGGGAATACAAAAGCCTGTTTGGCCTCCCGCCCATGCGCGATGTGGAACGGCTGCGCCAAGCTGCCACCGAAAGCACGCTTCACGAGGCGGTCAGAAGCCAGTAATTGGCCGACGTAGATAGCAATGAACAGCATGAGTAATGCTGTTCCATCGCGTGAGGCTAGACCGCCAGCACTGAATGCACCGCCGTGGGAGGTGTGCCCTTTCCAGCTCGGCCTTCCGAACCAATCGCCTATCTTCTGCCTCATCGCTCATAAACGGTCGTTTATAAGCGATAAGATGCGGCGCGTCCGTTCTCACGGCCGTCACATCGAGCACCAGGCGGGCAACGGCGGCTGTCTGGCGAAGACGACGCGCCGGGCCGGCGCATTGGCCGCTGTCGCAGGCATCCGAGCGTGACAGCGAGGACAAAACTGTGAGATGAATCGCGCCACGGCCGGCAAGGTGGCGTGTTCACGTAGTGCTTCCTTCGTTTTGGCGCTTGGAAAAGGTAGGTCAGATAAGCCGAAGCTTTGCTGACTGATCTTAGCGCACATTATTGAATCTCAACAAGAATCAACCAGGGAGTGTGGCTCAAGTGGTTGCCCGCCACTTGCAAAGTGCGAGACCAAGGTGTCTATGTTTTGTCATGCGTCGTAAAGTTGTGCCACATGATGCGCCATAAAGTTCTGCCACAGCTTCCATCCTTAGGATGGTGCGGGCCGGTCCGGCTTCAGCGCACCTTTGCGATAGCGTACCTCCAGCCGACAAATGCATTCCGCCGTGATTTGGCTGGCCGCATGCCGCGCCAGTTCCTGCCCTTGCGCATCCTGCACAACCCAGGCGGCTGTCGAGACATCGTAGCGCACCCACACCCGCGATTTGGCATACGCCCGTCCTACACCGTAGGTGCGATCATACAGCGTGATTTGGCCCACGCTACTGACCTGCCGCACCCAGCGCCCCTGCGCCAGATAAGCTTGCACTTTTCCCAGATCCCATACCTTCGCCTCCTCTTCACTCACATACCGCCGCCCATTCGTGTACAGCCCAGGATAAGCTGCGCCTCGGCTCTGCCCCTGTTTGGCCGGATACTCCTCTCGTTGTGTCTGCACCACCCAGGCAATCCGTTCGCTCCAGAGCGCAAACGAGGGGCACGTGCTCGGTTCACCCCACTGGTCAACCAATCCATTCATCCGTTCGACAAAGCCATTTTCCTGCGGCCGGTGCGGATGATTCCAGATCAACGCAATCCCCAACCCCATCCACCACAGGGCCAGGGCTGGCGGCAGATCGTTCCAACTGCCCCAGGGCGCCCCGTTATCTACGCGCAGTCGCTCAGGCAAGCCCCACTCGGCAAACAGCTGGCGCATCCAGGCTTGGATGCTGCTCGCTGGCAGCTGTGTCCAGTAGCGCAGGGGGAAAAGGCGTGGCATCAACTAGGGCACCTGAGGCTTCATCGACGACTGAGAGTACACAACTCCAACTGCCATCCTGCAAGCGAATGCGTTCCTTGGCATCGAGTTCCCAGACCTGATGTGGCTGCTGGCCACGAGTGCGCCTGGGTGCAGGCAGGCGGCGGCGCGCACGCTGAAGGCCCTCCTGCTGCCACCAGCGCTGCAAGGTTCGCCAGCTGGGCAGAGGCTGGGCAGGAAACTGCTTGCGCAACTGCAGCTGGATCAGGCCAGCACCCCAGCGCAGATGGTCACGCTTCAGGGTGGTGGCCGCCTCTTGCAGCAGGCTGGGAAACGTGCGCTGTAACGACCCACAGTGCAGATACTGGGTCTGCAATCCGGCATCACCGCTGGTGCGATAGCGCTGCCAAAACGCACGCACCGTGCGATAACTCAGCTGGAGCTCGTGGGCGATGGCGCTCAAGGGCTGACCAGCCTGATGGCGCTGGATGATGTCTTGGCGGATCGGGTAGGGGATCGCTCGGGGCATGATGCACCTCCTAGATGGATCTACCGATCAGCCAAGAGCATACACCTACTGAACCGATGTGGCAAAACTTGGTGTCGCAATGATGTGGCATAACTTTACAGCAGATGACATGTTTCACCCAACTTGCAGTGAGAGGAGAGCATGACTTTCGGACAAGATATGCCTTCCAATTTCGACTTCCGGACAAAAAATGGTGCCATATGTAGGACAAAATATGATACAAGTCACACGGCTTTGCGCTCCTCGCCATGCACGTGGGCAAACCGAAACGGAGGCCTCGCGTCTCCATTCTCCAACGCGGTCTCGGTGGCGTCGTTCACGCACGCCCGGACGCCACTCGCCGTGCCAATCGGGATCGGATCGCTGATCTTCTCACGCTCCATCGGGGATGCCCGCCAATGTGTCGGACGCAGGCGCGTCCAGCGTCTCCAGCACCTCGCGCACCGCGTCGAGCGCGACGAGCACCACGACTTGCTGGCAGCATGACCGGTCGTTGTGGATGATGCCGCTTGGCAACGCCGAGGGCAACAGCCGGACTTCCCAGCCGGCCTGACCGCTGCGCCGCTCGCCGCCGCCACCGCGCAGCTCGGTCCATGCCTCCGTCCACTGCAGCACAATATCGCCGACGGTCACGGTGTCCGTGCCGGTCGTCACCTCGCGCTCGACGCCCAGCCGCAACAGCGCTGCGGTGATCACGCTGGCCAGCCTGCTCGCGCGTGGCGCGAGAGTCGCTTGTGTGGTAGTCACAGGTAGCTCCTCAGAATTGACTCTCGTCCGCTTCCAATATGCCGCTATCAATCGCCATCTCGACAACGTGATCAATCGCGTCGCCGCCCTCCGTGAAGCCAGCCGTGCGCAGCTGCTCGGCATAGTCGTGCATCTGGTTGGCGAACCACCAGTTGCGCTTGAAGCGCGGCGGCGCTGGAAGCGCCGGATTGAGCGGTAGGCGCTGCTTGCGCGCCCGCTTGCCCGTCGCGGCCGCCGCCTCGAGCTTCTCCCTCCAGACTTGCTCCAGGTCTGGAAACAGCACGCCCTGCTGCTGCTCGGCGACTTGCTCTTTGAACAAGTCGCCGACCACACGGCGGAACTCCGCGATCGTCGGCCGCTTGCTCACCGAGGTCAGCACGCGTACCGCCACCGCCTGCCGGTTGTGATCGAGATTGACCATCAACTCGGCCAGATTGAGTTCCAGCTGGCCCCTGCGCAGCATCTTCTGATAGTCCTCGTGCAGCCGCAGCAGCGCCAATCGGGCGTTGATCACCTGGGTCTTGACTCGGGTGTGCTCGTAAATCTGCTGCACGCTCCAGCCGTGCTCGTCGATCGCGCGCTGAAAGCCCTGCGCCTGGTCGATCGGGTCGGGGTCTTTGCGCTGGTTGTTCTCCACCAGCATTGCCGTGAAGGCCTGCGTGTCGTCGAGCGTGCGGATGACGACCGGCAACAGCTTCCAGCCCAGCAGCAGGCACGCGCGGAACCGACGTTCTCCATAAACGAGCTGGAATCTACTTTCGCAGCAACCCGAGGTCGTGTCGCCGGTGCCGGATGCTTTTGGCTGTTCGTCCAAGCGCGGCGCCGAGGGCTTCGTCGTCGAGCTGCTGCCAGTTGTCGCGGATGTATTGCTCGTCGGTGTCACTCCAGTAGCGGATATAGCGGAATCCGCTGTCTCCAGCGATACCAAGGACTCTTCGTTGGTGCCGAATGGCGGTGGGGGTTCTGTTGATGACTTGGGCAATGACGTGATCGGACTCGCGCCAATGCTCGCGGAGATAGTCGTTCTCGCCGGGAGTCCAGAGGTAGCGGGTGCCATCGTCGAGCCGCTGCTGGATGTAGGCGAGTGCCCGTTCTGCGCCATCCCGTTTGACCCGCAAATAGGGCAGCATATGCCGAAGTCCGTGCTGAACTTCGTAGGCGGCGTTGATTTGCCATTGCCACTGGATCTGCGCGCGCCCTTTCCAATATCTTGTCTGGCCGTGGATATTCCCGATGCCTCCCCATTGCTCTTTGAGCCAGCCGCAGAGTTCCTCGCCGTTGTTTTTGGCGCTTTGGGAGATGCTGAAACCGAACCGGTTGTCAGCGATGACCTTGAAGATGGTTCCTTCGCCGTCGAGGAGCCCCGCGGTGTAGCAGATGACCTCGATTGGCGGTCGTACAAAATGTTCCATAGGTCCCGTTCTTCGAACGTTTGCGGCATCACAGAATGTCCACAGGGATAGCGCAACACCTGACGCACGCACGGCACCTGCAGCAGCCCACGCTCGGCGATATCCCTGGCCAACTCCTCCAACTCCTCCTGGTCGAACACCGTGCGATTGTTCAGGCCGGTGTCGATCAGCGTGACTGGGATCTCGACGATCTGTTCCTTGGCGCGCTTCGGCTTCCGCCGCGAGGCCTGCGCCATCTCCGCGGTCATGCCGCCAGCCTTTCGGCCAGCGCGATCGCGGCCGCCTTGTCCTGCCGCCAGCGCTTGGTGGCCGGAACGACGTGCTTGACCTCACCCCCAACAACCACGCCGTAACAGCAGCGCTTCCCGATCACCGAGATCACCTGAATGGCGCCACGCTCCCACACCGTGGACTTCTTACCGCTTGGAAGCGTGTCCTGCGCCAAAGGGGCGGCTTCCACATTTCGAGCCGGCTCGGGCTCGTCAAGGATCCT
>WNGF01008704.1_pt1 | contig 11871 bp, 4 predicted proteins | sample 5400641 | NCBI WGS metagenome assembly WNGF01 (sample SAMN13153371, study PRJNA577476) | soil metagenome | isolation source: 80 cm soil or saprolite under grassland replicate 2 | place: USA:California | collected 2016-06-15 | reverse complement strand
CATTGCCGCGCTACCGGACAGCGCGCGCGCCAAGGTGCAAGGAATCCCTCTTCAGGTCATCGAAGACTCGAAGGACGTGAACGCATTCGCGGGCTGCACCAAATCGAGCACGCCGTTCGTCGGTATCACGAGCCCCTTGCTTCTCATCATGGCGCGCACGTCGGAGGCGCGCGCGTTCGACGAAACGTTCAACACGTCCAAGTACAACGAATTAGCCGCGGGCATCGCCAACGAAGTTCGCGCACAAAAGGGGGTGGCCGGTCCGCCCGCCGGCTTCTTCCCCCTGCCGCAGGCGCTCGACCCGCGCAAGCTCGCGCGGCAGAAATTTCTTTTCGACGAGCAAATCGCATTCGTGTTGGGACACGAGCTCTCCCACCATCATCGTGGGCACACCGGGTGTGCCAACGGCGCGAGCAGCAACGTCATCACCGCCCAAGACATCGGCCGCGTGCTTTCGAGCAGGGTGCCGCTCTTCAACCAGCCGAACGAAATCGAGGCCGACGTCCAAGGAATCTACAACGTGCTCGACACTGGCGTCCGTCGCCAGGGGGGTCGATGGACCGAAGAAGGGGCGGTCATGACGCTCGAGTTTTTTTCGCGCTTGGAGCGGCTCGGCGTCGAAACCCTCCTTCTCGGATTCATGATGACGCATCCCCCTCCCCAAATTCGTCTGCCCATCGTGCAGAACGCCGCTCAGCAATGGCGCAGCAACGGCGGCAAAGCCCCCGCTTTCCCGTTCCAACTGCCTTCTTAGATTAATGCGATTTCTGCGCCTCAGCGCACCGAGCGATGAGCCACGACTTCGCGGCTCCGGCGGCGATCACGTAATCATGATTATTGAAGCACAACAGATATTCCAGGTCCGATCCGACAATGTACACTACGAAGCCAAAACACTCCGCTAGAACTGACGCAATGTCGCGACCACACTCGAATGCAAAGGCTCTCGATTCGAGATGTGGTGGAACGAACATTACGCATGGGTCGCCCGGCCGAAATTCTGCAAGCCAGCGCCAGCCATCCACGTCGTGGCAGCCGGCACTATCAAGCAACCGATCCCAGAGAGTACGTTCTGGTCGCGGATCACCGAACCAGCATTGCCCGCGACGAACAACCGATCATCCGGTTTGCCTAGAAACGTCTCGTAATTCCGCAGGGGAATTCCTGCTCCCTCAAACTCGCCATGAGTCATTCGGTCGCGTGCCGCAGCCACATCGATACTTCCAACACCGAGTGTCGACATCGCCCGCTTGACTTCGCCTGATTTCTCATCTGTGCGATCAAAAAAGCCTGAAACAGCTTGCGGTTCGCTTTCACCATTAGAACCTCAGGTTGTTGACGACGAACTGAGCCCCTTGTACCGCCAGATCAGCGACTCCCTGCACAACCTGCCCTCCGGCCTGAACCACGGGTCCTTGGTGTACCATTGACAACAATGTCCCCGAAGAAGTTGTTTCGCGGCGGCGGACTACTCGATGCACCCCGTCCGCATTCCAAATATCCTTCAATTTCTCAGCAGCGGCCACGCAAGAATTTTTGAGTCGATGGCAGATTCCACCAGACGACGATCGCTCCGGCGACGGCTGTCGCAGCGGCACTTACGGCGACCTCGCCCACGACAGTCTGACCAACGAAATTGTTTCGCGGCGCACCCTGGAATCCCCCGTTCTGGTGCGTCCGGTACCGCTCTCCTGTCCACTATTTGACTCCGCTGCGTACCGCCGGCGCGCTTATGGACCCTGCTCCATGAGAAATCTCCACACCGTCGCGAAAGACCGAAAAACTCGACCCCGGCCACCCGTAAATAGTTAGTTTGCGGTCGGCATATTCGAGCTCCGGAAAACCTACGCTTGGTCCGTGGAATCGCAGCTGAATAGTAGCTCCCCCTGGAATATCGTACTCTTCAGCCCAAGGTTCGACCACAACGACAAGACGGTCAGCCTCTGAGTTCTGGATCGATAGACGCGCTTCTTGTTCACTCATCGCTGCTCCTTTATTCCAGCAATTTGGCTGCTGCATCCATGAGCGCCGCCCTTCCGGCTGCCGATGGATTCTTGGGCGTTGCCTCCACGACCGCTCGGTAGAATTCCGCCCACGCCTTGGCGACTTCCTTTGTGACGCCGGCTTGCTCCAACTCGGCTCTCGTTAGGGTTTGAATGCGCGCGAGGGCGGCGTCCTTACCAGTACCCCAGCGCATGAGCTCCCCAAAAGCCTTGTTACCCATTCCAGAAGGTAACGGAGGTTTCGGGATGTTGAGCACGTTCGCCACCCCGGCCTCTGCCGCTTCCCCCCCAAGTCCAAGCATACGACCGAGCCAATTGAATGCTGCCGCAATCTCGCCGGCGGCCGGCAGTATGGTCAGCTTCAAGCTGAAGGTCCCGGCTTCTTCGTTGCACCTACCCAGTCCGGTCGCACACATTCCTCGAAATGTGTCGTTCAGCGGCTGGTCACCGAAGAAATTTGACCGCGGCGGCGGTGCACTCCCCTGCGATCCCCCCCTCTGGGGCACACCGCCGATGCCAGCCCCCGCAACGGGCGACGAAGCAGCGTTTCCCCCTGAGCTGCTCGGATTGTCATCCACGACGCCGCTGGGGATCACGCCCGTTCCTCCTGGCCCGCCACCGCCCGGGGTCGGGGGGGCCACCCCAACCGTGTCGCCGCTGCCCAAGATACCTTCGGCGGTAAGGTCGGCCACCCTCTGGTTCGCTTGGTTGAACGCCGGTGGCGGCTCTACGCCAAGGGAGTTTTGCCCAGTGTTCGGGATATCGGGAAACGGCGATCGCCTTGTGCTCGCGTACCCACTCGGGTCGGTCCACCGGAGCGGATTGTTGTACACGTACGCATAGCCGTCGTAGTTGGAACCCGTCCAGGGATCCTGCCTTATCGGATCGGGTGTCAAGAACCTGCCAATCACCGGGTCGAAAAGCCGGCCGCACATGTTGATGAAGCCGGTCTCGTCGTCCATCTCGTGGAACGTAAATCCGCGGGTGACCGTGGAGCCCGAAACGCCAGGAATGCTGAATGGCGCTCCGACGAGACTCCGATTCGCGAAATTGACCCGGCGGCCGTACGGCTCATAGCGCAGCTGTGCGTTGTTCTGTCCCGACGCGGATGATATGGCATCCAGTGAACCGATGATGTCCTCGTGGAAATAGAGGATGTCGTTCTGCGAAATCCCCGGCCCACCCGCCAATGCACTCCACGTCTCTTGGGCAACGGTGCGATCCTCACCCGGTACGTAGAAAATGTGGGTGACCCCATCGGGTCCTCGACGCATCTCGTAGAGGTCCCCGACATAGAATGTCTCCTCCGGCACACTGCCTTTAGTGAGGTCCGCCTTGTACGTGCGATGACCGCCCGCGTCGTACTTCAGAACATCGAGCGGTTCCCCTTCCGCTGCGCCGATGAAGACGGGAAGGCCGAAAGACGTATAACCTTGCACCCCGACATGGAGACCAAAGGCGCTAGTTGTCTGGTTGCCATTGGAATCGTACGTCAAGTCATGTGTCACCGTTCCAACGTTTGAGTTTGTCGAGGTTATCTTGGAAACGGCATGCGCTTGACCAGGTGCATTATAGTCGAACGAGCTGTAGGTAAACTCTGAAAATGGGGCGGTGATTGTCCTGAATCGTCCCCCGAGCGTACCGTCGCCTCGCGGATCGTATCTGATATCGCCAGTTACAGCTGGCGAAAAAACGCTCCAGCGGTACAGCATGTCGAGATCGGTATGTTGAAACACTTCGTCGACCGGATTAGCAGGGTCGTAGCGGTCGTGACGACTACTCACATTTCCATTGTCGTCATGGTCATAGGTAACACTTTGCACGGGCGAAGTTATCGAGTTGAGCCAGCCTCGCGAGGGATCGAAAACGCGCCGCGTCTGGACGCCCGACCCTGCCGTTTCCAGCGAGACCCAATCGTCAGGGGTTCTCTCGTTGGCGAACCAATAGGTGGACGGGGGTGGGTTGCCCGGCCTCGAGCCCGCTGAGGTGGTGCTGAGCAGGAGCCCCGCCTGATCGTAATCAAAGCGCGCTGCCAGGCGATAGGTGCCTGCAAGTGGGTAGTCCACCCGATCGACTCGGCCGAATCCGTCATAGTGCTGCTCAATCACGAACGTCTGATGTTCGCTACTGGGCGTCGCGATGTCCCAATTGATAGTCTGGACTCGGCCGAAATAATCGTAGCCGTATGTTTTCCCAACTCCGCCGAGCGAGTGACTGAAGCTGCTGGCGAGCTTCCCGATGCCGTTCGGCGCCGTGTCCCACACGTACGTCTGCTGATCTCCCATGCCCGCAAAGTTTTGGCGGTCGGTCACCCGGCCGAGCGCATCTCTGACAAAGCTGGTCTTCGCGCCTGCCGCGTCAAATTCGGCGACGACCTCACCAAAGCCGTTGTACGACGTTGTCGTTGAGCCAAAGTCGGCATCGAGCCACGAGGTTCGCCGACCCAACGCATCGTAGTGGAAGGACACTTCCACCGATCTCACATCGTTTGGCGGCAACACACTGGCGAGCTGGCCGAAAGGACCGTAGACATAGGTTGTCACTGACTGGCCGGGCGTCCTCCCATCGCCGCCGCGTTCTTTCTCGATCACTCGGCTGATATGACCGAGGTCGTCCCGATCGACTTCGACCTGGGCCCCGTTTGGCTTGGTGATCGTTGTCGATGTTTCGGTAGGACTCGCCAGCCCCCCGCCATTTGCCAGCACGTCGTAGCTATAGCGTTCTATCTTGTTGTCGGGAAGTATGACCTTGAGCAGTCGTCTCAGATTATCGTATTCGTACCGAGTCGTCGCGCGGCTTCCTACTTGACTGAAGGGATCAGACCAGCGAGTCGTCGACGTCACCTGCCCGGGGATTAGGGAGTAACCGGTGAGGTTTTGGTTCATGCCGGCGCTTCCAGCTCTCTCCCGCAGAATCTCATGGTTGTTGTGGTTGTACGTTACCCGCAGGTGAGCCCCACCAAATTGGTCCGACTGCACGGCGTACTCCGGCAAGGATCCGCCCGATAACTCCGAACCTGATGTAGCGGGTAAGTACGAGAGCTTTATTTCTCCCGCACCCGGCGGCCGCACGCCGGCGAGCCGACCAAACCCATCGAACTGGTAGGTCGTCTCCACGTGATTGGGATCTCTCATCGAAATCAGTACGCCTAACCCAGCGTGGTAGTTGAATTCCGTCACCTGCTCGAGAGGGTTTTTGATCGTCGTCGGAAAGACTCCACTGTCAGGATCGTAGGTGATTTCCCATTGTCGAGTCAGGGTCTGTCCAGGAGGCGCCGCCGGATCTTGAGCGGTGGCCTTCGCCGTCGTCGTGATACGAGTCGGCTGCCCCCGCCCGTTGGCCTCACGAAGATAGACGGTCGTCGATTGCACGCTGTCGTCGCCCGTCGGCTCGACGGTGAGGGTCTTCTTTAGCAGTGTGCCGGAATAGTAGTCGAACGTCGTCGTTCTGGTCGCAGTCGCCAATGTATCCGTGGTGCTGCTCTCCACTGCCTTTCGGCAGGCCCCAAGCACCCAGTTCGTAGGGTCGTTGTCGATGATGGGACAGGAGCTCTTGTAGATGTTTCTCTTCGTTACGGTGGTGGCATCGGTGACGTTGTTGTAGCCGTCGTACGTGAGAGAGGTTGCCGCAAAGAAAAGCGTCTCGTGCGGCTGTTCCGAATCAAACAGGGCGTCGGCGAGTGGGACCGTTGGGACCGTGGTGAGTCGCTCTTGTTGAACGTAGGTGTCACGTGTTCTCACCGAATAGATCGCCGAACCGGGCAACGGGACGGCTTCGTAGTGGTGCGTCGTGATCATCCGGTACGGTAGCCCGGCTGATGGGCCCTGCTCCCGCACGATCTCGCCCTGCTGGTGCGGCAGCATGGCATAAGGGTACGCGCTACCTATCCTGGTCGTGTTGTCGTAGGTGGTCACGCTGACTGCGCCCGACTGGCCGTCCGTTACCGTTTGCTTGGCGAAGCCCAGCCAGCCTCGGAGTGCGTCACTACGAGCCCCGGCATGCTGAACGGAAAACGACTTGAGTAGTGGAGCGTGTACCGCATAGTCACCGAGATCGGTACTTGTCGAATATCGATCGACCACCCACATGCCTTTCTTCAGACAGTAGAGCGGATAGTTACAGTCCGTCGCGCGCATGTGGACATTGGGATCGGCAATCGATTGATACGATATTTCAGTTCGTGCGTGGGTGCTCGTGGTGATGCCCACGACTTGGTCCGCCTTCTTGCCTTGGTGGATGTAGAGGTGAAAATGGCTCGAATCCGTGGCGGGACGTTCGACGAAGTCGACCAGCCCGTCACCATTGAAGTCCCCGATCTGTGCGAATGCGTAGTTCTCGTTGAACTTCGCCGCCACGGGAATGTGGGCGCCGGTCTGGAGCGTGACATAGCCACCCCTGACCAGATTGCCTCGTTCGACGGTGCCAATGGCAGCGGTGAGCGCGACGATTTCAGATCGTGAAGGTGCTGCGCCCATAAAGAGGATGTCCGGGAGGCCGTCCTGGTTGACGTCGGCGACCGCGTAGCCGGGCTGCTTCTCGCTGTTGAACCTGTAGATGTCCTGTGTGACCACAACTCCCGAAACGAACGGAGCGCCCTGCGCATTGGCGGGGCCCGTAAATCCAGCTCCAGTGTTCGCCGAGAGTGCCGCACCCTGGCTCTGTAGCGACGAGTAATACGGACTATCCGAGACCTCGAGCGCGTCCGTCAGGCCGTCCCCGTTGACGTCAATCATGACGTAGTACCGGCCGCCCGGATTACCGTCGGCAATCCTCAGGGTCGTAGGAACGATGGCGGTGGCACCGGAGCGCTTGAGCTGGAATGCACCGTATCGTATCCCTGATCCACCTTGATGCAGAAAGGATTGCCGCCCGCTGGCATCAAGACTGATCATGTAGCTAGGTGCGCTTCCGATGGGCAGAGGGATAACATCCGTGGTAAGCGGCTGGTAATCCGATGGCTGGAACTGCGCGTCCTTCGAAAAGATCCAGGCGCCAAAAGGGTGGACGTTATTTCTCGCATAGTTCCAATAGAAAGCAGTGCCAAAGGGCGTGACAGGCGTCATCAATTCGGCGAGACCATCGCCGTCGAGATCGGCAAAATAACTTGACGCTGGTGCCGGAAAGGGGAATTCACAGACGCTACCCGCGCCGCCCCGACAAAGGTCGCCGTTGGGAAAGCTGGGATCAGGCGAATACAGGGTTGCACCATTATTCGAACCTGCAGGACTGAGGTACGACAGGTCGGCCTTTCCGTCGAGATCGAGGTCCGTCAGATATATCCCTTCGATCTTACCGCTCGTCTGGGAACCGAGAACGAGCGGAAACTCGATTGATGAGAGGCTCGAGCCGAGGCTTCGACGATACACGTAGGTACCGAGATCGCCGTTGATGCTGTAGGCGATATCATCCTTTCCGTCACCATCGATGTCCCGCACCCAGAACTGCGAGTTATCGGCAGCTGTCATTAGCGCAGGGTCTACCCAGTCCGAGTACTGGCTCGAGCCGTCTTCCCAATCGAACGTCGTAGGGTTCTTACAGGTAATCGACTGGTCACATTCGGTCAATGAGCGCAAACGGGGGCGGCCCGTTACTGGTCCCATATCATATACGAGGTCGTAGCTTCGAAGGAGCTGCAGCGGGCCAGGGGGCAACTCGCCGCGATGCGGGTTGTGTCCGATTGCCTCAATGCGGGTCAGCAGTAGTGTGTGCTTGATGCCCAGCCCAGAGACGAACATGTAGCTCGCGTCGGAGCGGGCGGCACCATAGATGAAGCGAAGACTCGTCGGTCCGTTCATCGAACCCGCGTTATATCGAATCTCCTCGGGTAGAAACTCGACGAACTGAAATGGATATGGGAATCGCGGTGACGTGCCGAATTCGTTCCTGTATGCGATCGTCATCACATTGGAGGTGTTGCCGCTGATGCTGCCCACACGGTCGGAAACGGAGCTGAGACCCCAGGCGTACGTGACAGGCACCCCCTCTGAGGGTACCGGCGGATTCGGATCGGCGGGATCCGAAGTAGGCACGGACCACGTGATCCGGGGTCCCGACGCGCGCGCGTTGGCGGTTCCCCCGTACGTGAGTATCAGTCCATTCTTGAGATAAATGGTGAAGCTATCCGGTGCTGTGGTGGGGCCCACGAGGATGACCTTTGCGAAGCGGTCGACTTCCGTCCGGAATTCGTTGGACGTGGACGGCACGGGAATGAGCCTTTCGCCGTCCAGGCAGTACGTAGTGCCATTGAAGTCAACCGGGCCAGCCTCACCATCGAGTGCTATCGATGTTTTGCAACGTGTGATCATCGAGATCGGAAGTCCGCTTAAGGACCAACCGACACCGAGCGGCCCCGAGGCCGCACCGCTATTGTACTTCAAGGCAAGCGATGGTTGGACGAGGCCAGGAGGGCTCCAAATCGGAATTTGGTAGCTTGCTTGCCCATCGGCGGTGAGCGAAAAATCTCCCGGAGTTGGCCCGACCACAGGTTGACCCGGGTCGGCACTTGGGATCACCGGATCCTGGCACCCTCCGCAATCAGGGCTGCACGACACACATGTTTCAGTTCCGTTGCAAATGCCATCGCCGCAAGTCGGCTGGCAAGGTCCGCAGTCCGCTGCGCAGGTCGCACACGTCTCCCCGCCGTTGCACACCCGATCGCCACATTGGGGCAGGCAAGGTCCGCAGTCGCCCGGACACGTGTTGCATGTTTCGGTTCCATTGCAAAGACCGTCTCCACAGGCCGGTGGGCAGACACCGCAGTCACCTGGACAGGTGTGGCACGTCTCGCTCCCATTGCAGGCATGGTCTCCGCAAGTTGCCGGGCACGCGCCGCAGTCGCCAGGGCAGGTGGCACATGATTCGTCTCCGTTGCACGTTCCATCGCCGCAACTTCCAGGACAGGGGCCGCAGTCGGTTGAGCAAGTACAACTGGTCTCAGTGCCGTTGCAAGCACAATCCCCGCATCGTGGAGGGCAATCGCCCGGGCAGGTGTTCGAGTTCTCGGTGGAATCGCAGACACCGTTGCCACAGCTGTTGCATGCTCCGCAATCGCCGGGACAGGTCGCGCAGGTTTCTCTGCCAGCTGTGCAGATATGGTCACCGCAGGCTACTGGAGGGCATCCAGAGCAGTCGACGGTGCATTTCGAGCAGTCAACCGATGCTACCAAGGCAGAAGCCAACGATGCCGAGGACACGGCGTTTGCTCTATCGCTTGTTGGCGCCGAGCTGCAGGCACCAAGTACGAAGAGCGCGAGTGCGAGCACGAGACGGAAGTTCACGACGACCCAGCAATCAGGGTTCATCGAACAGCGAAAGTGCACGGGCCGGACGGACCGCGGGCGTTCAAAAGAGCTCATACGAGGCGTCATGTTCTCCTCCACCCGCGCCGGGCAAGATCAGCGCGAGATAAAGTCTATCCGAGGCGGATTCAAGGATGCTGCAAGCTGGCTCATAAGCCGCCATTTCGGCTGCTACACGAGTACGGCACGTGGAGCAAGTGAAAAAATATTGTGGCCAATGGGCATTTCTGAAATGCCTATCGGCAGACGGTCCCCGCTCGTTGCGAACCAAATCGTGCAATCGAGCATTTGGGCCAAGGCGACGCTCCTCGAGCCGGAGAATGGCTGGAATCGGCTGGGAGGGCGGCGACAGCATCGGGTCTTCTGGGGAGAACTTTCGCCTGGTCACGTGTTCCGAATGGGTGAGGCGGCATATGCCCCGACGCTCCTCGATCGAGAAGAGGCAAGGGACGCAGACCAATTTTCATCACGGCGACACCCTCCGCCAGCGGTTTCGCTTAACGGGTTTATGGCAGCTGAGGCGAGGCTTCGCCTTGCCTCTGACAAGCAGGGACGCCCCAGGTTCTGCTCTTGTCCGTTTCATATAGCCATTCTACCGCGACGGCGTATGGCGCCCCGAGTGACTCGGGACACTGACTGGGTGCTATGGGGGGCTAAAAGAAGAGCGCGGAACCGAGGTCGACTCGATTCCGCGCTCTTGCGGCTGATCGGTGGTGTCTTTTCTTAGTGGACTCGCTGAATTCCTTTCTGCAGCGTCGTCGCGCCAGCGGCCGACGGCGTCGGTGCCGTGAGCGGCTGGGCCGCGCACACGAGCTGCTTGAGATCCGCGTTTCGCCTGGCGAGGTCGTTGAGCGTGCGTACTTGGCCGGAGAACGGATCGAATACCGACGTCCCGGTCAGGAACGGCGACAGCACCGCCTCCGAGCCCTGGAAAAAGCGGGGCGAAATCTGGAGGAAGGTCGTGTTCGTCTCGGGACCATGACAACCGTTGCACGTGTTGAGCGACAGGTGGTGACGCGCCTCGTTGTTGCGAATGCCGGGAGCGGACCAGAAAATGAGGTCATTGAACACCGATCCCGCCAAGAACGGCCGGCCCTCGAACTGCTCCGGTACGGTGTGCGTTTCGGCGATGATCGCGGCCTCGTTTTGGTTCACGAAGTCCGCGAGCGTGGAGCTCCCATTGAAGGCAAGGTCGGGTGTGAGTTTGACCGTGCTCTCCTGGAAGAAGCCGGCGTCCGCCGAAAGCATGAACTCGCGAAACTCCCACCGCGGGAAGAGCGCGATTTCGTTGGTGCGAAGCTGACCGAGTGCGCTGCCATTGACTCTGCCCGGCGCGGCGTTCCGTCCGCTGAAGCGCAACGTGACCTGTTCGAGCGCCGCGTTGTACTCCTCGGAGGGAAAGGGGTGCCCCGATAGCCCGTGCCAGAGATTGGCCCACGCCATGACATCCTCGGGCGTTTCGGCTGGCAGCTTGTACTCGAGGATGACCGTGAACTGCTCGGCGCCGAACGGGCCGAGCACACCGAATACGAACCTGCCTTCGCCGGCGTTGCCGTTCGCCAGATTGCGCAGGTCGATGCGGTTCACGATCGCCTGAAGACGAAGCGGCGATCGATCGAGGTCGAGCTTGCCATCAGCCGTCCGCGGCCAGTTGTTGAGCACCACCCTCTGGATGTCGGGCCTTGCGCGCACGATGAAACCGTTGACGGTTTGATCGGTGAGCCAAGTTTTGAAGAGTTGTTCGGTGAGGGCCGGAGCGTCTTCCGGTGTGGGGGCGAGGTCGCGGATCAGGCGCCCGAACGTCCATACGCCGCGACTCTGCGGATGGTCGGTCGGAATGGCATCGAAGGTGGTGCGAACGGGATCGTCGACCACGCTCGTGCTCGTGATCATGAGCTCACGCTTGGTGCGAACGAAGCATCCCGTCTGCTCGGCGAGCTCGTAGATGAGCTCACCTTGCAGCGACTCGAAATTCTTCGAGAAGCTGAAGATGTCGAACGGCACGTGATGCACGCCCGGTTCGGCATCTTCGGTGCTGCTCACGTTCGCCTGGAAGGTCACCGTGGTGCCCGGCTGCACGTCGAAGAAAAACGTCGGGGTGACGCTCGTGACGATGCCGGTATTGGACGATGAACCACCGCCGCCGGAGCCGCCGCTGCCGGCCGAACCACCGCTGCTAGAGGAGCCGCCCGAACCGTCCTTGCCACCGAACGAACCGCCGGAGCCGCCCGAACCCGATGCACCGCCGAAGCCACCGGAGCCGGAAGCCGTCGTGGTCGTGACCATGCTGCCGCCATCGAACGAACCGGTCGTCGTTTCCGACGATCCAGCGGAACCACCAGAGCTACCGGTTGTCATGTCGATCGGGCTTCCCCCAAAACCGCCGGTCGTCGTCGTCGTCGATCCGAAGCCGCCGTCTCCGGGCGGAAACACCTGCTGAAAGAAGAATTCGTACGCGTTGGGCTGGCACGCACCGATGTCGTTGTTCGTGACGGCCACGTCATAACGCACGTTGGTTCCCGGCTGCACGAGGCCACTCGTGGGGGGGTTCACGGTCAGTGTGGACGGAC
>WNGF01008700.1_pt1 | contig 11872 bp, 15 predicted proteins | sample 5400641 | NCBI WGS metagenome assembly WNGF01 (sample SAMN13153371, study PRJNA577476) | soil metagenome | isolation source: 80 cm soil or saprolite under grassland replicate 2 | place: USA:California | collected 2016-06-15 | reverse complement strand
AGGACCTCACGAAAGCCGCTGGCGATCTCCACGAGGATCGCGGTGTCGCGCGGCATCACCAGATGCTCGTCGGCGGGCGATCCGTAGCACAGGTGATAGCCGAGCTCGACGCGCGCGGGCACGGCATCCCCGAGCCGCGCCAGCTGGGCGGTGATCCGCCGATCGTAGTCCGCCGGCCGGTCGGTAAAGAACCCTTCGTGGATCAGGACCTCCTGGCACACGTCCCACTGGATGGCCAGGTCGCCGCCAGGGATCGACGCGACGATGTCGCCGAGCGCCCGCATCAGCGCGCGCTCGTAGGCGACGACGTAGGCCTCGCGCGCCTTCGGGCTGACGTACATGTAGGCGCTCGCCATGGGCGTGGGCAGACATACTTGAAATCTCACACCCGCCGGGATGACCCCGACCGAGCGGAGCCGGCGGAAGACCCTGTACGAGGCTCTGGCCGCCGCGGCATAGCCGGTCTCGAAGATGACCGCCTCGGGATCGAGGCCGGGACGGAGGCGGAGCAACGGGGTCTCACGGAGGACCCGGCCATCCCATTGACGCAGCGCGAACAGCGGGACGGTGGGATCCAGCTCCATGTCCGGATGGCTCTCCAGCATCGTGCGCTGGAACCAGATCCACCGCCGCCGCTCGCCCGTCTCCCCGTCCGGGATCCGGTGGAGGTACGGACCGACGGCCGCGGCCACGGTCCGGAATACCGTCTCGGCGTCGGCGAGCGGCACACTGCCGACGAGATGCACGCCACCGTCGGCCCTGGGCATCGTCGTCACGTCTCCGCTATGCCACAACCGCGACCTGTTTGACAATCGCCGCCAATCCGGCGAGGCTGTGGACCCGTTCCCACACAAGGAGGTCCGTCATGCGTCACGAGGTGATCTCGGGTGACTGTCACGTCGATCTGTGCTGGTTGCCCCCCGACCTGTTCACGACGCGCGCGTCGGCCGAGATGCGCGATCGCGTGCCCTACGTCGTCGACGGGCCGACGGGCCCGATCTGGGTGACCAAGAAGGGCGCGAACCTCGGGCGGGTCAACGGCATGGGCTCGGCGGGCCGGGAGTACGTGCCCGGGCGGATCCATCGCGCGGATCGCATGGCCTCGACGGGACTCTACGAGGACGGCAAGAAGGGCATCCGGCGGCTGACCGATCCCGAGCTGCGCGTCAAGGACCAGGACCGCGACGGCGTGCAGGGCGAGGTCCTCTACGGCATCCTCGGCGCGACGGGGCGGCTGAACGACCCCGAGGCGGCCATCGAGACCATGCGCATCTACAACGAATGGCTCGCCGAGTTCTGCTCCGCGCGGCCCGAGCGCTTCGCCGGACTCGCCTCCATCCCGAACCACCCGCTGGACGCGGCCATCGCAGAGGTCGAGCGCGTGGTCAAGCGGGGGGCCCTGCGCGGCCTCGACATCGCGAACTCGCCGGACCTCAAGCCGCTCTGGGATCCGTACTGGAACCCGCTGTGGGACGTGATCGACAGCTGCGGCCTGCCGCTGCACTTCCACACCGTGGGCGGCTACACGCCCGATCACATCCGGAAGATCGTCCTCATCGGCTCCGACCCGACGCGAGCCAAGCTGCCCGACGCGCCTGACGTTCCGCTGCCCGTGGCGCGGGCCGCGTTCGCCGCCAACCTCACGCAGTTCCAGATCAACATGGCGAACATCCTCACCTCGATGATCTTCTCGGGCGCGCTCGAGCGGCACCCGCGGATGAAGCTCGTGCTCGGCGAGAGCGGCATCGGCTGGATCCCCTACGTGCTGTGGCGCATGGACGCCGAGTGGGAGGACCAGTTCAAGGACCTGGCGCTCACGATGGCGCCGAGCGGGTACTGGAAGCGGCAGTGCTGGGCGACCTACCAGACGGATCCGATCGGCATCAAGCTCCTCGACGAGCTCGGCGCCGACAAGGTCATGTGGGGCTCCGACTTCCCGCATCCCGACGGCGTGTGGCCCGACTCGCAGGAGTATCTGCAGCGCGAGCTCGGTCATCTGCCCGCGGACGTGCGTAGCCGGATCGTCTGCGACAACGCCAAGGCACTCTACGGCTTCGGACGCTGAGGCAGTGCGAGCTGAGGGGCGGCCGAGCTGCCGTAGGCACGAGCGCCCCGAGGCGAGCGGTGAAATGATCGAAAGGGGAACACAGGGATGGGAACGCACCGACTCTACACGGGCCCCGACGGGCAGTCGCACATCGAGCCGATCGATCTGGCCAAGGCCAAGGAGTGGACGACCGGCCTGCCCACGACCAAGATCTCGTTCAGCGACTGGCCGGTCGGCCGCAACATCGACTGGCACCCGGCGCCGCGCCGCCAGTTCGTGATCATTCTCTCCGGCCAGCTCGAGATCGGGCTGGGCGATGGGTCCAAGCACGTCTTCGGCCCCGGCGATGCGCGACTCGTCGAGGACACCACGGGCAAGGGGCACACCACGCGCGTCCTCGGCAACGAGCGCTGCGTGACCGCGACGATCCCATTGGCGTAAGGAGAACTCCGACATGGCCAGCAAGATCATCTTCGCCCCCACCAACGCCGACGAGATCGTCGACCTTGCGCGGTCCATGACGCCGCCCGGGTTCGAGCTCGTGGTCGTCGAGGTCGGCACGCCGAAGTTCTACGACCAGGCCGCGGACGCCGAATACTACCTCGGGCTTTCCCGTGGGATCGGCGGCGAGTTCTTCCGGTCGGCGCCCAAGCTCAAGCTCGTCCAGCTCATGAGCGCCGGCTACGACCGCGTCGACATCGAGGCGGCCCGGAAGGCCAAGGTGCCGGTGGCCAACAACGGCGGCGCCAACGCGATCGCCGTGTCCGAGCACACGCTGATGCTGATGCTGGCCGTGCTCAAGCGTCTCGTCCTGTTCCACAACAACATCGTGGCCGGCAAGTGGCGCGTCAGCCTGACCGAGCCGCGCGTGCACGAGCTGTCGGGCAAGCGCGTGGGCATCGTCGGCCTCGGCAACATCGGCAAGAAGGTCGCGCGCCGCGTGCAGGCCTTCGATGCCGACGTCCAGTACTACGACATCGCGCGGCTCACCGAGGACCAGGAAGACGCGCTCGGCGTGCGCTTCGTGCTGTTCGACGAGCTGCTGCGGACCTCCGACGTGGTGAGCATGCACGTGCCGCTCGACGACAAGACGCGCGCGATGATCTCCGCGCGCGAGCTCGGGATGATGAAGCCGACCGCCATCATCGTCAACACGTGTCGGGGTCCCGTCATCGACGAGGACGCGCTGTACAAGGCGCTGACGAGCGGCCAGATCGGCGCGGCCGGGCTCGACGTGATGGTCGAGGAGCCGCCGAAGAAGGATCACCCGCTCTTCAAGCTGCCGAACGTCACCCTCACGCCGCACTCGGCCGGCCCGACCTGGGAGAACTGGACGGCGCGCCTGCGCAACGGCTTCGACAACATCCAGCGCGTCGCCGCCGGCCGCGCCCCCAAGTGGACCGTCTTCGACATGTCCCCCTAACGAAACCGCCCTGGCCGTGGGCCAACCGATGCGGTTCCGCCTGAAGGTCCGCCATTACGAAGTGGACGAGTACGGGCATGTCAACCACGCAGCCTACGTCCACTACCTCGAGACCGCCCGCATCGAGGCCCTGGAGGCCGTCGGACTACCGCTCAAGGCGATGCGGCAAGACGGCTACATCATCGTGGCCGTCGACCTCACGGTGAAGTACCACTCACCCGCCCGCTCGAGTGACACGCTCGAGATCGTGACCCACGTCCGCGAGATGAGCGGCGTACGATCCGTGTGGGCGCAGGAGATTCGCGAGGTCTCGAGCGGGCGGCTCATCGTCACGGCCGAAGTGACGGGCGCATTCATGACGGAGAGCGGCCGTCCCGTCCGGATCCCCGACCCGATGCGCGAGAAGCTCTCGACGCTGTGCGCTGTGGACGGGGACGCGCTTCCTCGACGATCCGCGAATTCCGCTCGATAACAATCAGACCGAACGTGGGTTGAGAGGTGTCGTCCTCGGACGACGGAATCTCGGCCCCGACGTGGCCGCGCTGTTCTACAGCCTGATCGAGTCGGCCAAGCTGTGCGGCGCTGTGTTTGCCCGCCGGCCTCTCGCGTGGCAGAGTAGCGCGCGATGAAGACCAGGGCTTTCCGCGGCGTTGCGATCTTCACCATCGCCCTTCTCGCCGCGCCGCTCGTCGCCGGGGCGCAGCAGACGAGGAAGGTACCGCGGATCGGCGTTCTGAACATTGCTCCTCGATCCGGGCCTTTCTTCCAAGCTTTTGACCAACGACTACGCGAGCTGGGCTATGTCGAAGGTCAGAACGTCGCCATCGAGGTCCGGACCGCCGAGGGGAGGGTCGAGAAGCTTGCCAGTCTTGCTACCGAATTGGCCGGCCTCAAGGTGGATGTGATCGTCACGCCCACCGAGCCCGCAGCGCGTGCCGCGAAAGAAGCAACCAGCACGATCCCCATCGTAATGGCGGGGATCAACTACGACCCGATTGCGCTAGGTTACGTTGCTACTCTCGCTCGGCCGGGTGGGAACGTCACGGGAGTATTCTTCCGCCACATCGAGTTGGACGGCCAAACGGCTCGAGCTGTTCAAGGAGATGGTGCCGACCGTTAAGCGCGTCGCTGTCTTGTCCGATCCTCTTACGATCGACCAGCTGAGGGCAGTGGAAGCAGCAAACACGCGGATGCATTTTAGGCTTCAGCCGCTGGAGCTGCGACATTCTCCGTATGACTTTAGGAGCGCGTTCGGTATCGCGATGTGATCCCACGCCGAGGCACTCTTCGTGCTGGAGTCCTCTCCGATATTCCGCGAACGCATGCAAATCACGCAGCTCGCCCTGAAGAACCGACTACCCACGAGTTTCGCGTTCCGAGAGTACGTCGACGCGGGCGGGCTCATGGCATATGGCGCGAGCTTCGTCGACATGGCTGGGCTCGCAGCCGTGTACGTCGACAAAATCCTGAAGGGTGCGAAGCCCGCGGACCTGCCCATGGAGCAGCCCACCAAGTTCGAGCTGGTGATCAATCTCAAGACTGCCAAATCTCTTGGGCTCACGATCCCACCATCGGTGCTGCTGAGGGCGGACGAAGCCATCCAGTGATCTTGAAATACGGCGACGATCACCCCGGCCAAGGTTCAATTCCTTGACGGTCAGCGACAAGGCAGTCAGCTCGTAAGCGCGTCGGCGTACGACGCTCGGCTCGAGCCCCTCTCGCCTACATCAGCCCGTACAGCTTGCCGGCGTTCTCGCAGAGGATCTTGCGCTGCACGGCGGGGCTGAGCGAGCCGACGTCCTGGGCGATCCACTTCTGTGAGTCGGGCCAGATGCCGTCGGGGTGCGGGTAGTCGGAGCCCCACAGGATGTTGTCTTCGCCGATGAGCGGGACCATCACGGCCACCGACGGCTCGTGCTGGTACGTCGAGTAGCCCTGGCGTCGCCACAGCTCGCTGGGCTTCAACGAGAGGTTGAGCTGGTAGTAGCGGTCGTCGTACTCCTCGTCCATGCGGTCGAGGATGTAGGGCAGCCAGCACACGCCGGCCTCGCCGAGCACGAACTTGAACTCCGGGAAGCGATCCAGCGCGCCCGAGAACACGATGCTGGCCAGGAACTCGGCGGCGACGATCTGGAACATGGTGGTCCGGGCGGCGCGCCACCGGAGGTCGTACTCCTTCTTCATGGCCTCGTCGGAAGGCTCGCGAACGGGATAGCCCGTGGTGTGGAACGAGATCGGCATGCGGCACTCCTGGGCCGCAGCCCACAGCGGATCCCAGGCCGCGTGATAGATCGGGTAGACGGCGGTGGAGACGGCGAAGTCGGCGCCCTTGAGCCCGAGCCTGGCGGCCCGCCGCAGCTCCGCGGCCGCCGCCTGGGGATCGTGATTGGGGATGCAGGCGAGCCCGACGAAGCGCTGCGGATTGGTCTTGCAGAAGTCCGCGGCCCAGTCGTTGTAGATCTCGTAGACGCACTGGATCAGCTCGACATCTTTCAATCGCAGGCCGATCCCGAGGATCCCGTACATGACCTCGGCGTCGATGCCGTCGAGGTCCTGGTCCTTCAGGCGGAGCTCCGGCGTCGTCGGGTGCGGGCCGCCCTCGTAGAAGCCGACCTCGAACATCTTCTCCACGTGCTTGGAGAAGCCGCGCTGCACGCGGTCGAAGCCGAACCCCAGGCCGCCGAAGACCCCGAGCTCCTTGTCCTCGGCGTACCAGCGCGGGCCATCCGGCGCGGGGCGAACCTGTGGCACCTTGTCCCGGAACTTGGCAGGGGCGTTCTTGACCCAGAGATCGCCGGGCATCCAGGTCATGTCGATGTGGCAGTCGGCCGAAATAATGCGATAGTTCATCGGCGTTGACCTCGCTCGCCTCGAAGGGTGCCAAGAGCTTATCCTAGAGCGGCCCGCGCAAGCGAGCCCGGAGGCACGGGATGATCTACATGGTGGAGATGGCGTTGCTCGACACGGCGCGGCGTGCCGAGTGGGACGCCTGGTACGTGGCCCATCAGCACCGGCTGCTGTCCATCCCGGGAATCCGCGCGAGCCAGCGCTTCGAGGCGATCCATGCCGCGGAGTCGCCCTTCGTGGCGCTCCACCAGGTCGACTCGCCGGAGGTGTTCACCAGCGCGACCTACCGGGCCCAGGCGGGTCCGAGCAACACCGGCGAGTGGCAGGCGAGGATGGGCAACTGGCATCGCAACCTCTTCGACATGGCCGAGACTCCCGACGTGCCCACGGACGCGCGGCTCGTGGTGATCGAGCACGACGCGGGCTCGGCGGTGACAGAGGGTGTTCAGCCCTCGTGGACGGAGGCGGTCGGGCTCGATCGCAGCGTGCGGCGGCGCGGGCTCGCGGTGCTGCCGCGGGCGACAGCCGAGGGACTCGTCGGCACGCCGAGCGTCCGCGTGCTCAGACCGATCGGCCCACGGCTGCGGGCCGACGGTCGGCACCGATAATCGATCACCGAGGAGCGCATCGCATGGGAAAGCTGGACGGGAAAGTCGCGTTGATCAGCGGCGGCGCGCGCGGGCAGGGCGCGGCCGAGGCACGGACCTTCGTCCGCGAGGGCGCCAGGGTCGTGTTCGGCGACGTGCGAGACGCCGACGGCAAAGAGGTCCAGGCGGAGATCCACGCCGGCGGCGGGGATGCCGTCTACGTGCATCTCGACGTCACCAGCGAGGGCGACTGGCGAAGCGCCGTGCAGGTGACGACCGACCGCTACGGCAAGCTCGACATCCTCGTCAACAACGCCGGCATCGTCATCCCGCGGGTTCCCATCGACGAGCGCACCGTCGAGGAGTGGGATCGGGTGATGGCGGTCAACGCCCGGGGCGTGTTCCTGGGCACCAAGCACGCGATCCCCGCCATGCGCCGCGCCGGCGGCGGCTCGATCGTGAACATCTCGTCCATCGCCGGGATCGGGCAGTCGCTGCACCAGGAGCCGGCCTACGCCGCCAGCAAGGGCGCGGTCCGCATCTTCACCAAGGTGACCGCCAGCCAGCACGCCAGGGACGGCATCCGCTGCAACTCCGTGCATCCCGGCCCCGTGGACACCGAGATGTTCCACAGCGCGTTCTCCGACCCCGAGGCGATGCGGCGGCGGCTCGATCGCGTGCCCATGCGCCGGATGGGAACGGTGGACGAGATCGTCGCCGCGGTCCTGTTCCTGGCCTCCGACGATTCGTCGTACATGAGCGGCGCCGAGCTCGTCATCGACGGCGGCGCGCTCGCACAGTAGAAAAGGAGAGCGACCATGGCCATCGGCGTCCACCACGTGCATCTCAAGACCCGCGATCCCAAGAAGACGATGCAGTTCTACGTCGACAACTTCGGCGCCACGCTGATCGCCGAGGTGAACCCACGCAGCTATCGCGTGAGCCTGCACGGCCTGCAGCTCAACATCACGAGCCTCATCGACACGCAGACCCGGGAGCAGCAGTACGGGATCGAGCACCTCGCCGTCGACACCGACGACTACTCGGCGACGCTGGCGCGCCTGCGGGCCAATGGCGTGCGTGTCCTCGAGGAGCTCACGCCGACCAGCGGCCGCCGCGTCTGCTTCCTCGAGGCTCCCGACGGCGCCCAGGTCGAGCTCATCGAGAAGGTCTAGCGCGTGGCGTCCGATCCAGTCGACGTCGTCAAGCAGCAGGTCGCCGCCCACTGGAATCGACGGGCGGCGCACTTCGACGAGGACTTCGGCCATAGCATTCGCACGCCGGCCGAGCGCGCCGCCTGGGACCGCATCCTCGACCTGGTCCTTCCCGGGCGAGGCATGATGGAGGCGCTGGACGTGGGCAGTGGCACCGGGTTTCTCAGCTTCGAGCTCGCGTCCCGCGGACATCGCGTCGTCGGCGTCGACTTCGCGCCGGCGATGATCGCTGAAGCGCGGCGCAAGGCCGCGGCGAGCGGCGTCTCGATCCGCTTCGAGGAAGCCGACGCCGAGCGGCTCCCGTTCCCGCCGGAGAGCTTCGATCTCCTCATGAGCCGTCATCTGCTCTGGACACTTCCGCATCCGGAGGCCGCGCTGGACGAGTGGATCCGGGTTCTCCGTTCCGGAGGGCGTCTGGTGGTGGTGGACAGTCAGGTCGACGCCCGGGCACTGGCAGCGGGAGAGAACGCCCGCGGGAGTCAGGAATACGCGGCCATCGGTGACCGGCTGCCATTTCTCGGAGGCCGACCGCGAGAGGAGATCGAGACGCTGCTCCGACGGCATGGCCTCGTGAACGTGGCCAGCGATCCCCTGCTCGATCTCGTGGCCGCGCAGGCGCAGCGGATGGTCGAGGAAGGCCGCGAGCCGGTGACGCGTCAGCGCTACGTCGTCTGGGGCGACAGCCCACGCTAGAGGCGGAGGGTGTACGCCCGGGACGGCATGAGCCGCTGTTTGCGAGGATCGACGGTCAGCCCGAGGGCTTCGAGGGTTTCGACACCGAGGATGGGCTCCGCGACCTCGCCGATGAGGATCGTTGCCGGCGCTTCCCTGTCACCGATGCGAAAGATTGCCACACCGGCGCCAAACTTGGCCCGCCGCCCGTCCGCGAGGGTCATCGTAACGGGGCGGCGATTCCGTCTGACGCGGAGCGCGTGCGCCAGCGTCTCGGGGATGACAGAGAACGTCGCGCCGGTGTCCACGAGCATGCGGACCGTGGCCGTCTTGTCGCCCGACAGTGTGACGCGCTGATGGATGTGGCCCATGCGTCGCTCCCTGTCTCCGGTCGCCCGTTACGTCGTGTGGGGCGACCGCGTGAGCTGATACACCTCGACCTCCGCCGACTTCCCCTTCACCCGGACCGTCGGTAACCGCTCGAGCGCGACGCCGCCGTCGAGCAGCCGGCGTGTGGTGTCGCTCACCAGGATGTCCGAGCCGAACTGCTTGTTGAGGTCCTGGATCCGCGAGGCGAGGTTGACCGCGTCACCGACGAGCGCGTAGGCGAGGCGCTCGCTGGAGCCGATGTTGCCCGCGAGCACGCGCCCGGTGTGGATGCCGATCCCATGGCGCAGCGGCGTCTTGCCGGCGCGCTGCCGGTCGCCGTTCCAGCGCTCCAGACGCGCGCGCATCTCGAGGGCGGCGCGCACCGCCAGCGCGGCGTGATCGGCGCGCGGGACGGGCGCGCCGAAGACGGCCTCGATCTCGTCGCCGATGAACTGCAGCACGAGCCCGCCGTGCCCGCGGATCGCCGCGTCCATCTCGCTGAAATAGGCGTTGAGGTCGCCGACGACCTCGCGGGGCGGCGTGGCCTCCACCCACGGGGTGAAGTCGCGCAGATCGGCGAACAGGATGGTCACCTCGTGCAGCTGGCCCTCGAGCGAGATCCGGCCGGCCAGGATCTCGTCACGCACCTCGGGGCTCACGTACTTGCCGAACGTCTCCCTGAGAAACTGTCGTTCCCGGAGCCCATGCACCATGCGATTGAAGCCCTCGGCCACCGCGCCGATCTCGTCGTTGCTCACGACGGTACAGCGCGCCTCGAGGTTTCCCCGCTCGACGTCGCGCATGGCGGCCTGGAGCTCCCGCAGCGGGGCCGCCACGCTGTGGGCCACGAACAGCGCGAGCCCGACGGCCACGGCGATGCCCACGGCGGCGATGAAGATGCTGGAGACGAGCAGGGTGCCGACCACGGCCGCCGCGCTGGTCGGATCGAGCCCGGGGAGCGACGCCGCCCGCCGGTAGGACATCATGCCGAGGACCGAGAGCGGTACCACGCCGACCAGCAGGAAGATCACCAGCAATCGCGTGCGCACGCGCAGCCGGAACACGCCGGGGACCGCGCTCGGGTCGCCGTCGGGAAAGAATCCCGGCAGCTCCTTGCGCCACAGCTGCTCCGTGATGAGGAAGACGAGGGCGGTCGTGGCCGTGCCCGCCACGAGGGTCGTCCCGAAGATGAAGCGGAGCGCGCGCTCCGGCGTCAACGCGCCGAGCAACAGCGGTCGGACGACGCCCCACAGGATGCCGGCCAGCGCCCACGCGCCGAACGTGATGCCGGCCAGCGCGTAGGGCAGCAGCAGCGCGCGCCGTCGGGCGTCGGCGGAGGTCGGCCGGCGGTCCTCGACCGACTCCAGGGCTCGCGACCACCGGCTGATCGAGACGTAGACGATCGTCGTGAGGACGCTGAAGCCGACGACGAAGAACGCGATCGATCCGCGGAGGGACGCTTCCGTGGCGATCGGGGCCATCGGGTCGAGGAAGGTGAAGTAGGCGAAGGCGACCAGGGCCCCGAGCAGGTTGGCGGGCACGAGGATGATGAAGAACTGGCGACCCAGCGTTGACTGCATGGCCCCGTCACGCATGCTCCTCGAAGTCTAGCTGAAAGCGCCTCCCGCCCGGTCCAGTGTATGAATTTGTCGGCATTCCCGCGGCCTGGCAAAGCCACTATGGTGGAGCGGGCGATGCGACCCGAGGATCACCGTGCCTGCGAGCTGCGCTACCGCGACCTGCTCGGGCGTCTGCGCGACATGGCCGAGCGCCTCGAACGCGTCGAGCGGGACCAGCGCACGATCCTCGATATTCTCCGAGACTTCCGCGAGCTGGTCCGCCTGGTTTTGACCCGGGTGAGAGCGCTCGACCACAGGACTGACGGCGGGGCGGCCCGGCGCATCCCATCGAATGGCCGCGACGAGAGAATCGCGCGTCATTTCCGGAATTGATCGAACGCCGGCATGGCCGGAGCGAGCTGACTCTGGGGGGCCGTGGCCCCCCCTCGGGAGAAATTACCGCTCGAGCGAGATCGCGACGTCGCGGTCCTCGCGACCGCGAGCGAAGATCTCCAGGGCGTCCGGCAGCTCGAAGTAGATCTCGAGCGTGTTGCCGTCGGGGTCGTGGAAGTAGACGCTCTTCTGGCTGACGTGGTCGATCGTGCGGGTGATCTCCACGCCGTGCTCCCGGAGCGTGGCGTAGGCGTCCTTGAGGGCCGCCTCGTCCTCCACCCGGAAGGCGATGTGACCGAGACCACGCACGCCGGGGGTCTGGCGCTCGGCGGCCTCGGCGTCCTTGACCTGGAAGAGGTCGATCGCGTGGCTCTGCCCGGGGAGCGCCATGAACGTGCCGCCATGCTCGGGGTCTTCCTCGAGCACGTGGAAGCCGAGGACCTCGGAGTAGAACTTCTTGGAGCGCTCCAGGTCCATCACCCGCAACAGGACGTGACCGATTTCCTTGAGCTGCATCATTGTCATCCTCCGGGTCGCTTGGTCTCGCCACGGCCGGCGGGGCGCCGGCGACGGGCACAGTGTAGCGCCGTCGGCCCTCAACCGGAAGGCATCGCCAAGAACGGTAGTGTCTCAGTTCGAACCCTGACTGCCCGTTCGCCGGGCGGGAGAGATGGGTGGGCCTTCGGAAACCCGATCGGACCGTCTAGCCGTCCGCCTGAATGTCGGTAAGCGGTACGCCTGGCACGACGTACGACGACGGG
>WNGF01010188.1_pt1 | contig 11874 bp, 3 predicted proteins | sample 5400641 | NCBI WGS metagenome assembly WNGF01 (sample SAMN13153371, study PRJNA577476) | soil metagenome | isolation source: 80 cm soil or saprolite under grassland replicate 2 | place: USA:California | collected 2016-06-15 | reverse complement strand
GCAGGACGTTATCCTTTATGAGAATCCCGGTTCGCCCGCTGACTACGGCCTGGACCCTGCCACCACAGTTTTGGAGATGTATTCCGAGTTCCACAATCCACCTGCACCGCAATCCAGCCGAGAAGCGACGACGGACAACGTGACCGAGGATCAAACATTGGACTTTGGCAAAATGCAGATCGGGCATGGCAAGGCGTACTTCTTGAAGGACGATACGTTCAAATCGGCCGACGTGGTCAAAACGTGGGCAAGCATTGATGATAGGATATTTCTCATTGAATCCGTTCCTTACCAGGATGTCCAGCCGATGCTCCAGAAGATGGAACTTGGCAAAGGGCAGGTAGCGAGTCGTTCGGCAAAAGACCGAAAGGGGTTGGTGGCTTCACTGCGTTCGCGTGAGCAGACGATGAAAGTAGCCAGTATCACGCCGGGGCGCATGAAACCCAGTTCCGGAGTGGTCCTCGACTATTCCACACTGAACACGAGTCAGACCAATTATACGTTCAAATGCGATACGACCTACTTTATATCCGGGAACGTAAGCTTGTTTGGAAGCAACACAGTTTTTGAAGGAGGCACTGTTCTAAAATATACCAACAACGTGACCCTCACCGTCAGCACCCCGATTACTTGGCAGGGTTCGGCCTATCGACCGGTGGTGTTGACGGCCCGCGATGATGCGACTGTAGGGGAAAGCATCACGCCCAGCAATCCATTGTCCGGGTATTACGCCGCAACGGCCTTGAACCTGGATGCCAACACCGCCAACACGAATTACGTCCTGCGCAACCTCCGTATCGCCAACGCTCAAAATGCCATTGCGATCAACGGCAAGTCAAGCCATGCGATCAGCCACGCACAACTCGTAACCTGCCAGAACGGCATCGGCGCAACAAACGCGGAATTCAGTCTGCGCAATGCGCTTTTTCAAAACGTGCTGACCAATTTCACCGGTTCGAGTTCGACGGGACGGGTGGAGCAAATGACGGTTGATAACGCAACCTGGCTGAACAAAGACATCGGCACGAATCTTTTTCTGACCAACTGCCTGCTTGTGGCTGTAACTAACATCGGAAGCTATTCCGGAAACACCGTGTCAAATGTATCCAGCGGCAGTGGAGTGTTCCAACAAGTGGGGGCGGGGGCGCACTATTTGGCGGCCAACAGCGTGTATCGCAACGCCGGGACAACGAACATCAACGCCTTGTTGGCGGGGGATTTGAAGAAAATGACGACCTATCCACCGATCCTTTATTCCAACATGACGATTTCAGTCGATATGGTGTTAGGCCCGCAGGCGCAGCGAGACACAGATACGCCGGACATAGGTTATCACTATGACCCCATCGATTACGCTGTGAACTCGCTAGGTGTCACCAATGCGACGTTGAGCCTTACCAACGGAGTTGCACTGGCGACATTTGGATACACCGGCATCTGGTTGCAGGACGGCAGCCAGTTATTCAGCGAGGGCGGCCCGCTTAATCACAATCATTTGACCCGCTTCTTCAATGTTCAGGAACAAGGGACGAACTGGGGTGGAGGCATACTGGGACAGACGGCGACGATCAACTCTTACAACTACAATATTGCGCCCGCCAACGCTCAGATTCGCTTCACGGATTTCGATGGGTTGAGCAACTGCGGCCATCACCTTTACACGCTCAACACGAACTGGACCTTCAACTCACTGTTCTTGCAGGACTGCACCTTCAACAGCGGCAACGTCACATTGGACGGCCCCACCAATTCCACCTTCACGCTGAACAACAACCTGTTCGAGCGAGTGACTGTTTGGATTCAACGCGCTACCCAGATCAGTTTCTACAACAACCTGTATCGCTACGGCTCGATTATTTCGTTCAATGCCGGCACCAACAACTGCGTTATCAAGGACAACGCCTTTGATTCGAGCAGCCTGACCGACTTCGGCAACGCGTTGACGGCCAGTTACAACGCCTACATCAACATGGGAGCCAGTCGCTTTTTCCCGACTAACGCCAACGACAAGGTGTTGACCAGCTTCAATTACACTAATGGGCCGCTGGGTAACTATTATCAGGTTTCGACGAACCTCTATGACGCCGGCAGCCGCAGCGCCAGTGAGGCCGGGCTGTATCACTACACCGTGCGCGCCGATCAAGCAAAGGAGACAAATTCGACGGTCGATATTGGATACCATTACGTCGCTGCACTGACATCTGACATCGGTTTGGTCGGCTACTGGAAACTGGACGAAACGGGCGGGACAATTGCATCCGACAGTTCAGGCTACGGGTTTAACGGGACGCTGCTAAATGGACCTGTTTGGACGAGCGGGCCGGTGGGCGGCGCTCTGAGTTTCGACGGATTGAATGACTCGGTCAGCGTGCCGGATACGCAGACGCTGCGTTTGGGCACCACGATGACGATTGCCTTCTGGGTACGCAAGGATGCGAACCCAACTTATTACAGCATGTTGGTCGGGAAGGGATCGGGCAACTATCGCAACTACAAAGTTTGGTTGTACACCGCCGGCACAATCCTGTTTCAGTTCCAGCGAACCGACGGTGTTGGTCTCAATCTTCACAGCACAACTGCACTGCAACCAGGGTCCTGGTATCACGTCGCGTGTACTTATAACGGGAGTACCGCTGCCATTTACATCAATGGCGTACTGAATGCGTCAACGTCCTTTTCGGGAACGCCGATTACGTCGAACGATCCGCTTACCTTTGGCTATTCGGGTTGGAACGAATTCTTCAAGGGCGCTCTGGACGACGTGCGGATTTACAACCGCACCCTGAGGGCCGATGAGATCGCCTCACTGGCCTCCAAGACGTACGACAGCGACGGGGACGGTATCCCGGATTACCTGGAAGACCGCAATGGCGATGGGGTTTACGGCACGGGCGACTTCGCCAATTTCAATTCCTCCGACACCGACGGGGACGGCGTGAATGACTATCTGGAATACGTACAGGGTCGCAATCCAAGGGCGGCGGGAACCGTCCCGGACACTAACAACCTGATTCAGCTCCGGGTGTACACGCCCTTGAAATAACTGACCCTTCACGCCCGAAACTTTCCGGACCGAATGAAAATCACCTCCTCCTTTATGTCTGAATCCACGATCTCCAGCAAACGGACAATGCTTTGTCCTTCACGCTTAGCGCTGATACTCGCCTTATTCACACTACCGGCTCACTTAATGTCAGAGCAGGCGAAGTGCTGCCTCAAACTCACACCTGAAACCAAATCGGTCATCGACGTTGAGTTCAAACTTGGTTTTTACGAATATTCCCAAACAGATCCTCCCAGATGGAAGGTTTACAAAAGAGACAATTATACAATACAGTTCACCTATAACGGCAGTTACGACAACGTTTACCATGATCGGCTCCAGTGGAATGAAGATGCAAGTTATGAAGACACCTGGACGTACGATCCGGAGACGCGTTCTCAGAGTGTCACTACCACGCAGACGGGCGGGTCGAAGTCGAGCCATTTTAATGCATGGACCGATGATGGAGCCATTAGCTCTTATGGAGACCTTCACCTAGGCGATAAGTACGCGATTGAGTACAACCCATCCAACGGGCAGGGATATGCGTTCGGGCCATTTACTAACTTGAACTACTCGAGCTACTTTCACGACACGACGTACAATTACTGGTGGTCGTATTTCGAGTATCCATGGACAGCTGAGGGTACAACCACCCCAACAACGAGTCATTCGACGAGCAGCGGAAACCATGTCAGTACCACCTTCGATGAGAGCTGGGATTACACGCGCAGTGATACTCTTTCCGATTTGCATTCAACTGCGGAAATGGAGGACCGAGGCAGGGCCAATCTTGCCACTGACCCTGTCGATGGAGAATGGATCACAGGCAACTCTTCGTCCCCTTCTTCTTATAGTTACGTGGCTGATCGATTTCTTCAGGACGATGAAACATTCGTCGAGTTGGTCAAGGGTGCCTATCGCATGAAATTCCAGGGAAAAGCAGGTGTTGAATATGAGCTGAAGTGGACCGAACGCTTTCTCCAGGCCGATTCCCAGACGTATCTTCCTATCGAGGGCGCGCCGGTCACAGATTCAGTTGTGACGGAGAAGGTCGTGGCCACCGGGCGCCCGCAATACACTCGAGTTCATTATGTTGACCCGCCCAGGGCCAATGGTTACATCGTGGTGGTCCCGCCAATAATGGAAGGATGCAGCCAGTGCAAAGCGGGTGAAGGAACCTCTCAAAATTCCTCGGTGGACTTTTCACTCGGTCTGGGCCGGACGCGAGACGGAGCATCCGCAGGGACGCTGTACATTGACGAGCCCGTTCCAACCAATACGCTGAGCACCCTTTCCGCACTTCGACACGACGTTTCCCCAGACGTCTTGTTCAATTACGACTGGACGACGTTCCAGATCCGTCAGGTCGTCGCGCCGGAGGTGATCGCGGACATAAACGTCCTCAGCGATTTCGCCTATGAGATCAGTCTCTATCATCCGGCCGACTTTGCTGACCTGCAGACCGGACCGACCGGAGACCCGTTTGCCGTTTGGCGAGTCGAGAATCCCGACACCACCGGCACGAATTTCAACCAGTTAAACATCGTCGAGACCGCCGATGGTAACACGGTGACCAACGCCTATGTCTGGTCGGAGACAGACCAGGGTTGGACTCTGGTCAGTGGTAACGGGCTGCGCAAAGAGTCAAAGAGTGTTGCGGCTGAAGCCGCAACGGGCGATGAAATCGAAACGGTCGTGATCAGGGACCAGCAGGATCAGATCGTTTACGTGGAGAATCGCAGATTTCACACTTACGATGACCCCCTCGGTCGTGCTCTGCTTGCGACAACCGTCGATCCCCAGGGCGCAGCGAGGACGACCACCTATCAGTACTTCACCGATCCCGTCATGGACGGCACCAACTACGCGAAAATCAAACAGATTGTACACGATACAGGAGCCTGGACGCGCTATGAATACAACTCCGCAGGACAGTTAACCAAGGAGATTTGCGGATTCTTGAATGCCGCTCTTGACGCGTCCGACGATTCGTGTCGGGTAATCGAATATGACTATTCACCCGTGGACGCCGCGGATGCAGGAGACCTGGATCCGACCACCCCGCGCACAACGATCGAGAAGTTGCTGGCTCGCGAAATATCACGACGCTACACTGTCGTCCTTCCGGGTGAACGCCATGAGATTCAATGCGTCGTGCCGGGCGCGGGTATCAGCGACTCGAATAATCTTGTGACCATCACAAAAAGCTACAATGAGGGAGACGACCGCGTCCTGGGGAAGACACGGCTCACCATCTTCCCAGACGGCACACGCGAGGTGAACATTTACGAATACTTTGATAATCCGAGCGGCTCCTACGTGACCAACACGGTCCTTCGTGGAGAGCCTGACCCGAACAACGAAATGAATGTCCTCGACGGTACGCGGACTGTAATCGTAACCACGGACACAGATCACCCGGTCTCAATCACCGTCTTCGACATTGCCTCGGGTCTTCTCACCTCCATGGAAATCTACTCGGACTTCGACGCTTTCGGGCGGCCGCAGCGAACGACTTACCTTGACGGCACGCACACCGACACTTCCTATTCTTGCTGCGGCGTGGATACTGTGATCGACCGGGACGGCACCGCGCTGAGTTACGAATACGACGCCTTGAAACGGCGCACGGCGGAACACCGGTTCGTCAGCCCGACTGACGCGATATCGCTGGCGTCCAGCTACGATCCGCAAGGGAATCTGCTCTCAACCACGCGCATCGGAACCAACGGCTCGACCATGAGCCTGTCAACGTCGATCTATAACAGCGCCGGCGAATTGATGTCGGCGACGGATGCCCTGAGCCAAAACACGAGCTACACGAATTATTTTGATGGCGCCGGGCAGACAGTGAAAGTAGCGACCGCCCCCGATGGCAGCACACGAATCGAGACGTATGCCAAGGAAGGCTCGCTGTTGAAGCTCACTGGCACTGCGGCTCATCCGGTTCGGTACGACTACGGGGTTGAACAGGACGGCGGTGTTTACCGCTCTTACAGCAAGGAAATCAGACTGGATGCCAATGGCAATGACACGAGTGAATGGACGAAAACGTACAGGGACTCGCTCGGACGCGCCTACAAGACCGTCTATTCGGACAACGCATCCAGGCAGTCCATCTTCAATAACAAAGGCCAACTCACCGCACAGGTCGATCCGGACGGCGTGACCGTGCTGTATCAGTATAATAACAGGAGCGAACGGACCTACACCGCCGTGGACATGAATGCCAATGGGATAATTGACTTAGGCGGGACGGATCGTGTCACGTTTGCGACCAATGACGTGGTCTTCGACAACGGCGCCAATGTGCGCCGCGCGCGCACCTATGTATGGCGAACCGACAATTCCAATTCCTCCAGCCTCCTTTCCACCGTGGAGACTTCGGTCGATGGTTTGCAGAGCTGGAGCACCCTCTGGAACAACGGCACTCCCGTCACCAGCCACAGCCAAACTTATTATGATGCCGCCGATGCCAGTCGGACCGTGACCAACGCCACGCCGGACGGATCTTACACCGTTACGACTAGCCAATATGGCCGGTTGATTGCCAACAAGCAATATGACGCTCTCAACAATCAACTCTCAGCCATCAGCTATTCATACGATCCGCACGGCCGTGCAAATGCCGTCACCGACGCTCGCACTGGTACGACGACTCGCTATTTCAACAACGCCGATCAGATTAGCGGAATGGTGACTCCTTCGCCAGACGGCGTGCAAACTCCGCAAGTGACCACGAATTATTTCGACAACATGGGTCGAAATTGGAAAACGATCCTGCCCGATGTCACCAGTGTGACCAACGAATTCTTCCTCTCTGGCGAATTGAAGAAGACCTACGGCTCGCGGACCTACCCCGTGGAATACACATACGACGCACAGGGCCGGATGAAGACGATGAAGACCTGGCAGAACTTCGCCGGCAACAGCGGCGCGGCCGTGACGACGTGGAACTATGATGGCTACCGCGGTTTTCTGACGAACAAAGTCTATGCCGGCGGTGGTCCCGGCCCGTCGTACCTGTACAAACCTTCAGGCCGGTTGCAGACGCGTTCTTGGGCGCGCGGCATCAGCACCTCGTACGGTTACAACAACGCCGGAGAGTTGCAGACCGTGGATTACGCGGACAGCACGCCTGATGTGACCTACGCCTACAACCGCCTCGGTCGACCACAGTCGGTGACACAAGGCAGTAATATTTGCAGCTATGCTTTCAACGACGCGGGACAATTACTTAGCGAAAGCACCAGCGGCGGCACTCTGGCCGGCCTGAGCCTCACCAACAGTTACGACGCCTTGCTGCGCCGCGCCAGTCTGAGCCTATTTGCAAACTCCCAGCTCCTCTCTTCCAACGCGTACGCGTTCGATGCCGGTTCCCGCCTGCAAATTGTCAGCGACGGCCTGAACAGCGCCACGTATTCTTATCTTGCCAACTCCCCGCTCGTGCAGGACATTGTCTTTCAGCAAAACGGCACGAACCGCATGGTGACCACCAAGTCATACGACAGCCTCAATCGGCCGCAGTTGATCTCATCTGTCCCCAGTGCGTCTGGACAATTGCCCATCTCCTTCGCATACGCGTACAACGCGGCGAACCAGCGCACTGCGATAACCAACGCGGACAATTCGCGGTGGGTCTATCAATACGATGCTCTGGGCCAAGTTGTTTCCGGCAAGAAGTATTGGGCCGACGGCACGCCTGTGGCCGGTCAACAGTTTGAGTACGGATTTGACGACATTGGCAACCGGACTTCCAGCAAGGCCGGTGGCGACCAAAGTGGTGCGGGCCTCCGGCCTGCCTCGTATGTGTCCAGTCTCCTCAATCAGCACACCACCCGCACCGTGCCTGGCGCCGTGGAAATCCTGGGTTCGGCCACCAACACCGCTACCGTAACTGTGAACAACCAGCCCGTCTATCGGAAGGGCGACTATTTCCGGGATGAATTGAGCGCAGACAACACCGCCGCAGCGGTCTGGCTAGGCGTGACGAACCTCGCTGTGCTGAATAACGGGACCAACCCGGACATCATCGCGACGAACATCGGCAATGCTTTCGTGCCCAAGACACCGGAGACATTCGGCTACGATGCGGACGGAAATACAACCAACGATGGCCGGTGGACGTTCACGTGGGACGGCGAGAACCGCCTGGTGAGCATGCAAGGGCTCAGCACGGTGCCGAGTGGGGCGAAGAAGAAACTGGACTTTACTTACGACTACCAGGGCAGACGGATTCAGAAGATTGGCTCGGCCTGGAACGGCTCCGCGTATGTGGCGCAGTCAACGAATAAGTTTGTTTATGATGGCTGGAATCTGGTCGCCGAACTCAATGGCAGCAACGGTCTCCTCCGAACATACATGTGGGGCTTGGACGTGAGCGGCGGAATTCAGGGCGCTGGCGGTGTGGGCGGTCTCGTGGCCATCAAGCCGACGGGCACGAACGCATTGTTTGTTGCTTACGATGGAAACGGAAATGTCACGGGTTTGATTGACGCGACGACCGGAACAACTTCAGGCCAGTTTGAGTACGGCCCCTTCGGTGAGGTCATCCGGGCTTCGGGGCCGTTGGCCAGGACGAATCCCTTCCGATTCTCCACGAAATACCAGGATGACGAGTCGGACTTTCTCTATTACGGCTTCAGATATTACAATCCGTCGACCGGACGGTGGCTCAGCCGCGACCCGATTGGCGAGTTGGGTGGGCCCAACCTTTATGAGTTTGTGGGGAATGCATCGATTTCGTTCCAGGATTATCTCGGACTGACGGATTATGATCACCTTCCATCTGTGGGCAAAGGTTATTGGACTGGTAATCCCGGTGAAAGCCCTTTCCAGTTCTTCCCTGATAATCCCTTGAGCAAAACATATCCCAACGGCGTTCCTTTCGTTAACGGAACTCCCGACTACAAAGGATTACCCGGCGTGCACGAAGTTGTAGTGGTTGATAAATTCACTGGCGACGGGGCATATGAATTAGATCAAGCTGAAAAATTCATGCAGCAGAAATATGGTGGCAAATGGGACAAACCGAAAGAGACCCAATGGCACCATTTTGACAATAATGGAGATCTTGAAATGCAATTGGTTGACAAGGCGTTGCACCAAGGGACCCATCACTCTGGACCACGTTCTATTATCAGAGCGAAAGAGGCTGCCAAAAACCTGTTAAAAAAATGTAGGGTGAAGGGAAAGGGTTTAAAGGCTTTAGCCGTGCTTGGGAATTTGCTGCTGATTGCCAGCCAGGCAAACGCAGATCAGGAGCTCGTCCAAGATTTTAAGGCCAATTATGAACTCTATTCTGCTTGCCTGAGCGGTAATTGTGGCAGTGTTGACCAGAGCGAGGTTGAGAATAATTTAGTAGTCAACGTAAACGATTTGTTCGGGCACGAAGTGGCAACCGCAGTCTTCGGCAAGCTTCCAAAGTGAAAAGGATTCAGTTCAAGGAGGAGGCACAGCCGTTTGAAGCCGAAGAATTGGTAGAATTGCAGCGTGCCTTGGAAATGACTGAACTACCAGCGGGATATCGGCAGTTTTTGTTCAGTACTAACGGCGGCCGTCCAACCAACGAGTTTAAGTGGTTTAGAGTCGAGAACCCTGAGGATTTCGTGGAAGGTTTCAACGGAGTGATGGTTGATTGTTTTCTCAGTGTCAAAGACAATAAGCATCCTACCTGTGAAATTCTGGAAACAGCGAAGACCTTTGCCGGCAGGATCCCATCGGACACGCTTCCCATCGCGGACGACCCTTTTGGTAATCTAATTCTGCTCGGTGTCGGAGAAAGGAACTTCAATGAAGTCTTTCTTTGGGATCACGAGGCAGAAGGGTTTGAACCACCCGGAGACGAGTATCATAATGTGGGCAAGCTCGCCGATTCCTTCGAGGAGTTTATTGAAGGGCTCGGGAAAGCCCCTGATTTCCATTGAGCGCTGGGGCAAGGTTTAATCCAGGGAGCGCAGGGGAGCGCGGTCGAAGTGTGCGCATCTTCGCATTTTAAAGTTATGTACTTACATCCTTGCGAAGCGCTTCTTATAGGAGAGCGGAAGTGGGTCTATAGAGAGCGGAAGTGGGGTCGGTTCTATTCATTATGCATTTGACGAAAATACGCCGTTGATTGGGGTCGGTTCCAATGCAATGTCTGAACGGAGAATCCAGAACTCCTGACATAGAGCCGTGCGAAAATGTCCGCTTTTTCGCTCAAGACGCCCGAATTGCGTAAATCAGACGCAACCTCGAACCCGGGAAAATCGTTTCCGTCGGAAAGGGGTCGGTCCTAAATATTGACACAGGGTTGGTGACAGGTAATGTAAAGGGGTCGGGGCTGACTAATGGTGTATTTTCTCAGCAAAGCTGAAGGGCAGAGAATTGGAACATTCCGTTAGTCAGCTCCGACCCCTTCATTAAAAAATCCTGATGGCACGATGACGATCTACGATTACATCGTCAGCGCGGATGGAAGCTCTCCGCAGGCCAACCTGATGGAACCGGTGCTTCAATCGTTGACGGTACCAAAACCACTACCGTCGTCGGTTCGGTCGGACAGTTGATCTCTCGGACCACCGTCGACATTGCCTCGAGCATTACCAACGCCAGCGAAATTTACAGCAACTACGACGAATTTCAGCGTCCTCGACACGTCGTATATCTGGACGGCACATCTGAGGATGTTAACTACGCCTGCTGCGGTTTGGACAACACCACCGACCGTGATGGCGTCACAACGCAGTATTGGTATGACGACCTGAAACGGCTCGTGGCCACAACTCGACTGAACGTTACCACGACCAATATTCTCGATGCCGCAGGAAATGTGCTGGCGACGAAACGCATCGGCAGCGACAATTCGCAGATCACCCTCCGGCAGGCGGCTTATGACGTAGCCGGCCGGCTTGTTCTGGAAACGAACGCGCTGAATGGAGTGACGAGTTACACCAACATTTTTGACGGCTCAGGCCAGACCGTCAAAACCAACACCTATCCCGACGGCGGCACGCGGATCGAAACCTATTACCAGGACGGAGCGCTTTCCGAAGTCGGCGGCACCGCCGCTCAACCGATGCGTTACCTTTACGGCGTTGAGACCGATACCCAAAGCCCTGATTACCGTCGTCCCAGCACCTATGAAATCCGCCTTACGGCGGCAGCCTCGCCGACCGGCACGAACGAGTGGACCAGAACTTTCACCGACATGTTGGGGCGGACTTACAAGACGGTTTATTCGAAAGTATCCGCTCCTTACCCTTACAGCCAGTCCTTCTACAACACTCTCGGCCAGGTTTGGAAACAGACCGATCCCGAGGGTGTTATCACGCTTTACCAGTACAATGCCAAAGGTGAGCTGGAATACACGGCACTTGACACGAACCGAAATAACACGATCGACTTCAGCGGCACAGACCGCATCACCCGCACGGTAAACGACGTGCTCTACAATTCCACCTATGGCGTGAATGTGCGTCGCTCACAAACCTATGCATACGTCACGGACAATGCGAGCACTTCCCTGTTGATCGCCAAACAGGAAACCTCTACCGACGGCCTGCGCTCTTGGCAAACGCAATATCGGAGTCCGGTCGCGCCGGTTGTCACGCAGACGCAAACCCAATACAACATGAACGACGGGGTTTCCGCCGCCGGTTATCGGACCGTGACCGTCACCCAACCCGACACCTCCAAAATTGTCACAGTGTACCCCCTAGTTGCATAAAAAATTAGCGAAAATGAGCAAGTAGGTATTGAAAAGTGGCCTCCTGCTTGGTTAAAATGAAGCTACTAACAGTTCAGAGTAACCACAACAAAAGGCCACTTAAAATGAGAGTTGCAAAAGA
>WNGF01009062.1_pt1 | contig 11874 bp, 8 predicted proteins | sample 5400641 | NCBI WGS metagenome assembly WNGF01 (sample SAMN13153371, study PRJNA577476) | soil metagenome | isolation source: 80 cm soil or saprolite under grassland replicate 2 | place: USA:California | collected 2016-06-15 | reverse complement strand
GCTCGGACTCGAGACGGACATGGTGTACGGGCAGACGGGCTCCAACGACTCCACCATCGTGAACGCGGGGGCGGCCGCCACGAGCTCCGTGGCCGTCATGCCCGGCACCGACGGTGGCTTCGACCTCAACACCGACACGAGAGCCATCCTCGAGGTCAAGTGGCTGTACACCGAGTTCGAGGTGCCGTTGATCCCCGTGCCCACGGTGGCGCGGCTCGGCGCCCAGCCCTTCGGTTCGGCGGCCAACTACAAGCTGGCCGTCTACGCCACCGGCGACTTCCCCGGCGTGAACATCGTCAGCGAGATCACCCCGAACGTGAAGATCGTGGCGACCTACGTCGCGGTCGAGGAAGCGCTCGTCGGCAGGCAGGGACTTACTGGGAAAAATTCGCCGCCCGCCGCGACGTTCTTCGGGATCAGCCCCACTCAGATGCGCGGCGATGACTGGGCCGTCATCGTGGCGCCCGAGGTCACCCCGATCAAAGGTCTCGACATCAAGCCGATGTACTCGTACTTCAGCGCGAGCGGCGTGACCAGCAGCAATGCGCGAGCCGGACGGGGCGGTATCAACGCCACCAACTGGTTCCAGAACAGCTGCGGGGCCACCGACCCCGGCTGCACCGGCAACGACGCATCCGGCACGTGGCGGAAGGGACTCAACGAGGACCGGCACACGGTGGGGATCGACGCGCGGTACCGCATGGGCCCGTTCTCCCTGGATCCGACGGTTCTCTACCAGTTCGGCAACCGGAGCCTCGTCGCGCCGACCCTGGCCTCGGGCCTGTTGCCGGCCCAGCTCCTCGACTCCGGTGTCGTCCCCGGCAGGAAGTACACCTCCAACATCGACGCCTTCCTGGTCGACCTCCGGGGCGGCTACCAGCTCGGTCCGCTGCTCCTCGAATGGCAGGGGATGTTCACCACGGGTAACAGAGCCAGGAACAACACGCTCGGCACGGTCCGCTACTTCCAGCCGCTGAACACGGACACGAGCTATCTGGCTGACTGGGGCAGCCAGCTCACCGCCCTGGGCGTTGACTACCTGGACGCCATGCTGGAAGGGGGCGGGCAGGTCGCCTATCCGGGCTCGACGATCGGCTGGGACAAGTACGGCCGGCGTCAGATCGGCGCCAGGGCGACCTACGCCTGGACGCCAGCCCTCAGCATGTACGGGGGGGCGAACGGGCACTGGACCCAGTACATGGTCCAGAAGAACGCCATCCCGCTCGCCAGCGCTGGCATCGTTCCCCTCTTCACCGGCCAGCAGGCGAACAACAAGAGCAATTACGTCGGCGCCGAGCTCTTCGCCGGCATCACCTGGCGGTTCGCCCCCGGGATCGCCTGGGACAATGCGGGCGGCTACATGTTCACGGGCCCCGCGCTCGATGCTGTCACGAACCCGCAGACAGGCTCGCGTGACGCGAAGGACGCCTACATCCTCACGTCTCGCATCCGCTTCAGCTTCTAGACCGTCGCGAGCCGGAGCACGGCGGGCCCGGGGGCAACCCCGGGCCCGTTGCTTTTTGCGTTGCTCCCGTTCTTGCCGGGCCCCGTCCCCGAGGGTATAGTGACCCCATGGCCGGAACCGTTTGCGTCCCGCGCTGGCGCTCGTCGGGCTGCTGGTCGAGCACCAGGGGAAGCGCTCGGTGATCGGGGTTGTCATCGGCGGGGACGGCCGCCGCGTCGTCCATGAGTCCAATCCCGAGCGGAGGGATCCGTGGCTGACGTGAAGACGATGCTCGCTCAGGCCGCGCTCGTGCTGCTCGCGGCGGGACTCGCGTGGGCCCAGCCGCAGGGCCAGACGCCCGCGCCGGGGACCCCCGCGGTGGCCGCTCCGCTCACTGTTCTCGTGGACGATCTCGTCGGCCTCTTCCCCAAGGTTCAGGGCGAAGTCCTCGAGGTGCGCGACGGGACGTTCACGCTCGACGTGGGCAGGAAGGATGGAGCGCGACCAGGGCTGGAGGTGGAACTGTTCCGGGAGGGACGAGAGATCTTGCACCCGAAGACCGGGGCGGTGCTGGGGAGGGCCGAGGAGTCGCTCGGGCGAAGCCGGATCACCGACGTCCAGGAGGCGTTCTCGCTCGCCGCGGTGGTCAAGGCGGGTGAGGTCAAGCCCGGCGATCGCTTCCGGGTCTCATCGGGCAAGGTCAATCTGGTCCTGCTGCCCCTTCTCGGCGGGGTGCGAGAGAGCCTGGTCGAGGCCGCCACCCAGGAGCTGGTCGAGCGCCTCGCCGCGTCGGGACGGTTTCGGGTGACGATGGGCGATGCGATCAATGTCTACCTCGCCCAGGAAGGGATCAAGGCGGAGGAATTCCTGCAGGGCAAGGGCGTGAAGCAGGCGGTCCAGCGCTTCCAGGTCGACAATCTCCTCGCCGTGCACTTCAAGCGCGTCCAGAACAAGCCGTACATGGAGATCCGCGTCTTCTCGCAGCCGGAGACGGATCCCGTCATCAACACCGCGTTCTTCGTGCCGTCGACCATCAAGCCGGCGGCTTCGGGGGGGCGATTCTCCGCCGGCGGCCCGGCGAATCCGCCCCAGGCCAGGCCCCGCTCGCTGCTGGCGCGGCTCCTCGAGGGCGACCTCGAGGCGGGCAGCTACTCGAGCGGGGAGAGCACGCTGCCGCTCCGGCTGGTCGCCCGGTTCAACTTCCCGGTGCTGGCGCTGGACGTCGCGGTGTCGCCCAAGGACAAGATCCCGCGGCTGGTGGTCAGCGACGGTGATCAGGTCTACATGTACCGGATCGTGGATCAGAAGTTCGAGCCCGAGTGGACCAAGTCCGTACGGAGCCTGGGCCGGGTCTTCTCCGTCCAGCTCGCCGACCTGGATGGCGATGGCCTCCTCGAGGTCATCGCGAACCGCTACGCGCCGAGGTCGGGGCTCAGCTCCTTCATCCTGACCGCGAAGGACGGCAAGCCGAGGTACGTGGTGGAGGACATCTCGGACTTCCTCTTCGCCGTCGACCTGAAGGGCGATGGCGTCAAGCGCACGCTGTGGACCCAGCGCTTCAGCGCGACCAGCTTCTTCACGCCGGGTCAGGCCGACCAGGTCATGCTGAAGGACGGCAAGCTGGTGGTGGAGAAGCCGGTGCGGGTGCCCCCCGGCTTCCGCCCGATGGGGGCCGCCTTCGGCAACATCGTGGGGAAGGACACCCGCTCGCTGGCTCTCGTCGATTCCTACAACCGCTTGCAGGTGTCGACGGAGGGCGAGGACGTGTGGCGCTCGTCGACCTCGGTCGGCGGGGGCTACATGGAAGTGGAGCAGCAGTACGGCGGGGGGCGCGACGCGCGGAGCAAGTTCTACAAGATCGAGCCCACACCGCTGGCCGTGGACCTGGACGGCGACGGGATCGAGGAGCTCGTGGTGCCGCAGAACCTCGTCAAGGAGGGCCTCCTCGCCGTGGTCTTCAAGGGCCCGGCGGGCTTCCGCCTGCAGTCCGTGAACACGGGCTTCGAGGGCGGCATCACGGCCCTCGGGGCGTTCAAGACCGAGGACAGCACCCAGCCCACGCTCATCGCCGCGGTGGTGCGCTTCAACAGCCTCCTCAAGAGCTCCGGCGAGACCCAGATCATCATGACCGTGCCTCAGGAGTAGATGGCGCCCATCAAGGCCGTGCGCGGCGTCCGCGACATCCTGCCCACCGAGACCGGCCGCTGGCAGCGGGTCGAAGCGGCGGCCCGCCGGACCTTCGAGGCGTATGGCTATGCGGAGATCCGGGTGCCGCTCTTCGAGCGGACGGAGCTGTTCGCGCGGGGCATCGGCGACGAGACCGACATCGTCAAGAAGGAGATGTACACCTTCGTGGACCGGAGCGGTGAGTCGCTGACGCTCCGTCCGGAGGCCACCGCCTCGGTGCTCCGCGCCTATATCGAGCACGGTTTTCACGTGCAGCCCAAGCCCGTGAAACTGTACACGCTCGGGCCCATGTTCCGCCACGAGAGGCCCCAGGCGGGGCGCTACCGACAATTCCATCAGGCGAACGTCGAGGCGCTCGGCGAGACGCACCCCGCGCTGGACGCGGAGGTCATCGCCATGCTCCTCGACTTCTTCGGCGCCCTCGGGCTGGCGGACCGACTCGAGCTGCACATCAACTCCATCGGCGACGCCGGGACGCGGCCGGTGTACATCGCGCGGCTGCTCGAGTACCTGACACCGCTCCGCGACCGGTTGTGTGGCGAGTGCCAGGCGCGCCTCGCCCGCAACCCGCTGCGCGTGCTCGATTGCAAGACGCCCGGCTGCCAGCCGATCATCGAGAAGGCGCCCTCGATCCTGGACTCGCTGTCGCCTGAAGCCGCTCGGCATTTCGAGAGCGTGCGTCAATGCCTCGACGCCATGGACATCGCTTATACCGTCGACCCTCGCCTCGTCCGCGGGCTCGACTACTATGTCCGCACCACCTTCGAGGTCTTGACGGGGGAGCTAGGTGCCCAGAACGCCGTGGCCGGCGGCGGGCGCTACGACGGCCTCATCCAGCAGCTCGAGGGGCCCGCCGATCCCGGCATCGGCTTCGCCATCGGGCTGGAGCGCGTGGTGCTGCTCCTGGGCGAGGAGGACCGAGCGGCGGCTCCAGTGGCGCTCCTGATCCCGGTGGGGGAGGGCGCCCTCCGTCGCCTGATGCCCGTCGCGAGAGCCTTGCGTCAGGCGGGTGTGCCCGTAGAGCTCGCCTACGGTGATCGCAAGCTGCAACGTGAGCTGGAGCGCGGCGATCGCTTGGGTGTTCGGTACGCCGTGATAGTCGGGGATACGGAGTTGCAGCATGGGCATGCCATGATTCGCGACATGCAATCCCGTCAACAGCGCCCGGAGGTTCTCGAGGAGCTCCCACGGATCCTCCGGCAACTTGCCTTCGAGATACACCGGGGAATGGATGACCACCGAAGCCCTCGGTGAATGGAAGCGGACGCACAGCTGCGGCGCCTTGCGCCCGGGAGACGTCGGTCGGAGCGTCACCGTGATGGGCTGGGCCTTCAGGCGCCGGGACCATGGCGGGCTGATCTTCATCGACCTGCGTGATCGGGAGGGCGTCACCCAGTGCATCGTCGACCCGGCCGGCGGCGGCGATGCCCATGCCAAGGCCGAGTCGGTGCGCGCCGAGTTCGTCCTGGCCGTACGCGGCATCGTCGCGGTGAGGCCGCCCGGCACCGAGAATCCCAGGCTCGCCACCGGTGGCGTCGAGGTCCGCGTCGCCGAGATGAAGATCCTGAACGACTGCCGCCCCCTGCCCTTCCAGCTGGACACCGAGGGCGAGGGGGAGGTGGACGAGACGCTCCGGCTGAAGTACCGCTACCTCGACATGCGCCGTCCGGCGGTGTTCCACGCCTTCCAGATCCGCGACCGCCTCTGTCGCGCGGTCCGCGACTACCTGCACGCGCAGGGGTTCCTCGAGGTGGAGACCCCGTTCCTGACCCGCTCGACTCCGGAGGGGGCGCGCGACTTCCTCGTCCCGAGCCGGCTCCAGCCGGGCAGCTTCTACGCCCTGCCGCAGTCGCCGCAGCTCTTCAAGCAGCTGCTGATGGTGGCGGGCTTCGAGCGCTACTTCCAGATCGTCCGCTGCTTCCGTGACGAGGACCTGCGGCGCGATCGCCAGCCCGAGTTCACCCAGATCGATATCGAGACCTCCTTCCTCGACCGCGACGACTTCCTGCCCATCGTCGAGGGGATGGTCGCCGAGGTGTGGCGCCGGGTGAAGGGCGCGGAGCTCGCGCGGCCGTTCCCGCGGCTCGGCTATGACGAGGCCATGGCCCGCTACGGGTCCGACAAGCCCGACCTGCGCTTCGCGATGGAGCTCAGCGACCTCTCCTCCCTCTTCGCCGGAGGCGAGTTCCAGGCCTTCGCCCAGGTCGTGGCCGGCGGGGGGGTCGTCAAGGCCTTGAGAGTTCCGGGAGCGGGGGGGATGAGCCGCAAGGAGCTCGACGACCTGACCTCCGAGGCCAGGCAGGCCGGGGCCAAGGGGCTCGTGTGGATCAAGGTGAACCCCGACGGTCTGCAGTCGCCCGTCGCGAAGTTCATCCAGGCGATCCAGCAGCCGTTGCTGACCGCGCTCGGCGCGGCGCCCGGCGACCTGCTGCTGCTGGTGGGGGACGCGCCGGCGGTGGCGGCGCCGGTGCTCGGGCGCCTGAGAGTGGAGCTGGCGCGGCGGCTCGACCTGATTCCCACCGATCACGACGTCTTCGCCTGGATCATCGACTTCCCGCTCGTCGAGTGGAACGAGGACGAGGAGCGCTGGGATGCCGTTCACCACCCGTTCACGGCCCCGCGGGATGAGGACCTGCCCCTGCTCGAGACCGATCCGGGGCGGGTACGGGCCAAGGCCTATGACCTGGTGCTGAACGGTCAGGAGGCGGCCGGGGGGTCCATCCGTATCCACCAGCAGTCGGTCCAGGAGCGGCTCTTCGCGCTGATCGGCATCGGCAAGGAAGAAGCGCGGGCGCGCTTCGGGTTCCTGCTCGAGGCGCTCGAGTTCGGAGCGCCGCCCATGGGCGGCATCGCCTTCGGTCTCGACCGGCTGGCCGCGGTGCTCGCCGGGCAGGAGTCCATCCGCGAGGTCATCGCCTTTCCCAAGACGCAGAAGGGGACCTGCCCGTTGACCGATGCCCCCGCTCCCGTGGACATGCGGCAGCTCCGCGAGCTCGGGATCCGCGTCGTCGAGGGACCGGGCCCGTCGTGATATCCTCGCCATATGGAAAGCTCGGAGGGGGGCTTTGCCCCCCTTCCGAACCTCCCCCCAGGAACAGATTGCGCCGGCGAAGCCGGCGCTCGAAAGCGGCGATAGCCAGCGCACGAGCTTTTCTCCGACAGGCTCCTATGGAGGCGAAGACTCGTTGACTGAAGCCACTCACGCCACGCGGCGCGTCATCCTGCCCCCCGATGTGAACCACCTCGCCCTCCTCGGCCGAAGCGACGAGCACTTGCGGGCCCTCGAATCGCAGTACGACGTGCGCATCACGGCCCGCGGCCACGACATCACCCTGAAGGGCGACGAGCGCCAGGTCGAGGAGGCCGAGCGCATCATCCGGGACCTCGTCCAGATGCTCCGGGAGAAGCCGTCGCTCAGCGCCTCCGAGATCCGCTCGGCGCTGCGCATGGTGGGCCATGAGCCGGCCGCCGACGTCAAGTCGCTGCTGGCGGACGGTATCACGGTCCCCTCCCGCCGCAAGCTCATCACGCCGAAGACGATCAACCAGAAGCGCTACCTCGACGCCATCCGGGCCCATGATCTCGTGATCGCCATCGGACCGGCGGGGACCGGCAAGTCCTACCTGGCGGTGGCCATGGCGGTCTCGGCCCTGATGAAGCGCGAGGTGGCGCGCATCATCCTCACGCGGCCCGCGGTCGAGGCCGGCGAGCGGCTCGGCTTCCTGCCCGGCGACCTGGTCGAGAAGGTGCATCCCTACCTGCGGCCGCTCTACGATGCCCTCTACGACATGCTGGAGCCCGACAAGGTGGCGACGCTCAGCGAGAAGGGCGCCATCGAGATCGCGCCGCTCGCCTACATGCGCGGCCGGACCCTGAACGACGCCTTCATCATCCTCGATGAGGCGCAGAACACGACGTCGGAGCAGATGAAAATGTTCCTCACCCGGCTCGGCTTCAACGCCAAGATGGTGGTCACGGGGGACATCACCCAGGTCGATCTGCCGCAGAACCGCCCCTCCGGACTCATCGAGATCCAGGCCGTGCTCCACGGGATCGACGGCATCCGGTTCATCTACTTCGACGACCGCGACGTGGTCCGGCACGACCTCGTCTCCGCCATCGTTCGCGCCTACGACCGGCTCCCGTCCGGCGGGGCCGCGCGCAGGCCGGCTCCGTCCGACGGCGGCGTGGCCGGCCCGCCCGATTGAGCGTCAGCGTCCGGAGCCGCCAGCGGCGCGTGCGCGTGTCCGCCTCCCGGCTCGGCGCCGTCGCGAGGTCGGCGCTCTCGAGCCTGGGGCGACGCGACCGGGACCTCCATGTCACCGTGGTCGGCGACCGTGAGATCCGGCGGCTGCACGAGCGCTACCTCGGCCGGAGGCGGGCCACCGATGTGCTCGCCTTCGACCTCGGGCTGGGCGCGGGCACCGGGGCTTCGCCACGCCCGCGGCCCGTCGGAATCTCGCGCCCGGCTGCCTCCCCGGCGCGGCGTGAGTCGCGGTCCCTCGACGGGCCATCGCGGCTGCTCGGCGAGGTGATCATCTCGGCCGACACGGCCGCGCGACAGGCCGCGCGCCTGGGTGTCGCCGTGGCCCTGGAGATCGACCTGCTCCTGCTGCACGGGCTCCTGCACCTGGTGGGCTACGACGACCACGATCCCGGCCAGGCTCGCCTCATGCACGAGCGGGAGCGCGAGATCCTCGCGCGGGTTCGACGTCGGCCCCCTCCGGCGCGCCTCTGGACCGGACTCATCGAACAGGGCCCGGGCGCCCGGGCTGTCGCCACGCCCGCGCCCCGCCAGCGCCGCGCGCCACGGTCACGCCGCCGCCCGATCCGGGTGGCCGTCAACCCGGACCGCCGCCCGTGACCCGCACCCCGTTCAGGGCCGGCTTTGTCGCGCTGATCGGGAGGCCCAACGCCGGCAAGTCCACCCTGCTGAACCGGCTCGTGGGCGAGAAGATGGCCATCGTGTCCCCGCGCCCGCAGACGACGCGGACGCGGATCACGGGCATCAAGCACCTGCCCTCCGCCCAGGTCGTGTTCGTGGACACGCCCGGGCTTCACCACGTCCCGGGCCCGCTCGGCCGGCTCATGACGAAGACCGCGGAGCGGGCGCTCGAGGACGTGGATGTCGTGTGCTTGGTGGCGGAGGCCACCGAGCGCCCCGACCGGATCGACGAGGGGGTTCTCGAGCGGCTCCGGCCCTGTCGCGCGCCCGTCTATTGCTGCCTGAACAAGGTGGACCTGGTCACTCCGAAGTCGCGGCTCCTGCCCCTCATCGAGGGATATCGCGCCCGCTACCCCTTCGGCGAGATCATCCCGATCTCGGCGGCGGCGGGGACGAACTGCGATCGGCTCCTCGACCTGATCGTGACGGCCATGCCGGAGCGGCCGCCGTACTTTCCGGCCGACTACCTCACCGACCAGCCGGAGACGTTCTTCGCGGCCGAGGCGGTCCGCGAGAAGATCTTCCATCTCACCCACCAGGAGATCCCGTACGCGTGCGCGATCCGGGTCGAGGAACTGACCGAGCGGCGGCGGCCCGAGTGCCTGTACATCCGGGCGAGCATCTTCGTCGAGCACGAGTCGCAGAAAGGCATCGTCATCGGCAGGGGCGGTGGCATGCTCAAGCGCATCGGCGCCATGGCCCGGGAGGATCTCGAGCGCTTCTTCGGCATCAAGGTGTATCTGGACCTTCGGGTCCAGGTCCGGCGGAACTGGCGCACCGACGAGAAGGCCCTGAGGGAGTTCGGCTTCCTCCTCACCTCGTAGGCCCCCCTCCCACTAAGTGGCGCTGCATAAGACGCAGGCGGTCGTGGTCGGCCGGCGCGCGCTCGGCGAGAGCGACCGGCTCGTCGAGTTCTACACGCGCGAGTTCGGCAAGCTGCGAGGCGTGGCCAGATCGGCCCGGCGCCCGCGCTCACGCTTCGGGAGCGCGCTCGAGCCCTTCACCCTGGGCGAGCTGGTCTTCTTCGACACCGGCCGGAGCGACCTCGTGCGCGTCGATCACTTCGACATCCTCCATCCCTTCGTGGGTCTCGGCGCCCAGCTGGAACGGCTCGGCCGCGCCGCCTGGACGGTCGAGTGCGTCGTCCGGCTCTCCGCCGACCGGGACCCGCACGAGGCGCTCTTCCGGCTCCTGGTGCGAGCGCTGAGGGCGCTCGAGGCCTCGTCCCGCGTCGGCTGGGTCTCCATCTGCTTCGCCGCGCGCGCCGTGGATCTGCTCGGTCATCGTCCCCGGATCGACCGGTGCGCGGCCTGCGGTCGGCCCTATCCCTTCCCGCAGGCCGGCCTCGACGTGGAGGCCGGCGGTCTCGTCTGCGGCCGCTGCCGGCCCGGCGCCGACACGATTCCCCTCTCGACCGCCGCCGTGGGGACCCTCAAGCGATTCCGCGAGCTCCGGTGGGACGACGCGCTCCGGCTCCCGCTGGCGCCGGCCCTCGAAGGCGAGGTCTGCGCCGTCGTCGAGGGCATGATCGCGCGGCTGGCGGGTCAGGTCCCGCGCTCGGCCCGCTTCCTCGCCCAGATGCGCCGATCGCTCTCGCGCGTCGCCGAGCCCGCCCCCACCGGCTCCCGCCGGTGACTGTGCTATCCTGAAATTCATGCCACCCACGATGGACACGCTCGTTTCCCTCTGCAAGCGGCGCGGCTTCGTCTTCCAGTCGAGCGAGATCTACGGCGGCACCGGCTCCTGCTGGGACTACGGTCCGCTGGGGGTGGAGCTCAAGAACAAGATCAAGCAGGTCTGGTGGCGGGAGTTCATCCAGCGGAGGGCCGACATGGTGGGGCTCGACGCCTCCATCATCATGCACCCCATGGTGTGGAAGGCGAGCGGCCACGTCGAGCACTTCACCGACCCCATGGTCGACTGCCGCGAGTGCCGGCACCGGTTCCGCGCGGAGAAGGTCGACGAGGTCCCGTGGGTGCACTACTGTCCCGCCGCCAAGAGCAACAAGTTCACGGTGCCGGCGGGGGAACCCTGCGGCCACTGCGGCGCCCGGCGGGCGCTCTGCCCCGAGTGCGGCAAGGGCGAGCTGACCGCGCCGCGCCAGTTCAACCTCATGTTCAAGACCTTCATGGGGCCGGTCGAGGAGGATGCGGCGCTCACCTACCTGCGGCCGGAGACGGCCCAGGGCATCTTCGTCAACTTCGACAACGTGCTCCAGTCCATGCGGCGCAAGCTGCCCTTCGGTATCGGGCAGATCGGCAAGTCCTTCCGCAACGAGATCACGCCGGGCAACTTCATCTTCCGGACCCGCGAGTTCGAGCAGATGGAGATCGAGTACTTCGTCAACCCCGCCGAGGTGGTGGACGGGCGCCCGGCCGACGAGTACTGGCACGAGCGCTGGATCGAGGACTGCATGGCGTTCTTCGAGCGCTACGGTCTCGGGCGGGAGAACCTGCGCCTGCGCGAGCACGAGAAGGAGGAGCTCGCCCACTACGCCAAGCGCACCGTGGATGTCGAGTACCGCTTCCCCATCGGCTGGAGCGAGCTGATGGGCATCGCCAACCGCACGGACTTCGACCTCAAGCAGCACGCCAAGTGGAGCGGCAAGTCGCTCACCTACTTCGACGAGGAGCGCAAGGAGCACATCGCTGCTCAAGAAGCGCGAGGAGATCGTGCGCACGGCCCAGGCCATCCGGGACGAGCTGGCGCGACAGTGGACGGCCTACTACGACGACACGGCCGCGATCGGGCGCCTCTACCGGCGCCAGGACGAGGTCGGCACGCCGTACTGCGTGACGGTGGACGTCCGGACCGTCGGTGATGCGGAGAAGGGCGAGACCGGTGACGGGCAGGTGACCATCAGGGATCGCGACTCCATGGAGCAGATCCGCGTGCCGATCCCGGAGCTGGTTCCGGTCCTGAGGGATCTCCTGGGCGGGCAGGGCTGGGAACAGGTCGCCGGTCGCTTCGGCGTCACGCCCGCGCTCTCCTGAGTACTGTGTCCCTACGGGCCCTGCTGGCCGGATCTGGGAGGCCTGGAGGGAAGGGACGGCGGTAGCAGCGGACTCGTGACCGACGGGCTTGCCGCCGCCGAGCCTGGCGCCGTCGGCGGGCTTGGTACCCCCTGGCTCGATAGCGGCGGGCTTGGCCCCGCCTGGCTCGGCGCGACTGGGTGTGGCAGTGTCGGGTCGCCGGGGTCGCTCCGGATCGGCGTGGGCGCGGACTTCGCCGGCCCGCATGAGACCTGCGGCTCTGTCCCGGCGACGAAGGCCATCATCACCGGATGAACGCAGCCTCC